>Ga0070730_10004889_pt1 | contig 11644 bp, 7 predicted proteins | sample Coa_R1_3_FD_66447 | JGI IMG/M metagenome (GOLD analysis project Ga0070730, IMG submission 66447) | Surface soil microbial communities from Centralia Pennsylvania, which are recovering from an underground coalmine fire - Coalmine... | ecosystem: Environmental > Terrestrial > Soil > Unclassified ... | reverse complement strand
TCCTGGCGTAACCATTCGTTTGTATAAATGAGCGAACATATGAATGCTCGAACAGGGAGGGGCTTGATGACAGAGCGGTACTCCATCCACAATTCATCTCTTCAATCGTCCCGGCGACGCTGGTTCATCGCGAGCTAGCGCCCTGCCCAGGCCTTCTTCGTGCTCAGAAGAGGCATCACGCCTGAGCATTTTCACCTGATGGCATACAACTACCCGAAAGAGGACACGATTCCGAGAATCGGCGGGCATTGTTCGCGGGCATTGTCGGCGGGCAAGGGGAGCCGAAAGGACTCGGTCCCTACTACAACTCACACAACGGCTATTGAATCGACTATACGAACTCTTGAGCATGACTTGTTGAGAAGGCTCTCACCTCGCGTAGGAGATCACACGCCACCTATCATCATGTCGTGCAAAAGTGATTTTGTAAATGCGAAAGGAGTGTGTGAGGAAATATCCAAAATTAGACGTTGTTGATGGAACGTTTCATACAGAAGTAGGAGGGAAAGCAGCATACAGGACACGTTGATGACATGTACGGATGTTTGAAGGAACAGTTGTCAGTGGTGAACGCTTCTGGATAGCTACCGGGAGCGTCGGGAGGTTGCCTATGAATGATCCGTCACTTCTCGCGGTGCAAGAGATCAAGCATGCCCACCAGTTGCTCTTTGCGCCGGGTCAGGTCGTCGAGGTTCGCGCTCTGGAGGCCAGCATGGGCGGTTCGCGTCCAGCCACCTATAGCGGCTACTTCGATAACGCTCAGGCTCTAATCACGGCTCTGGGCTCACTTACAAGCGCGAAGGGCATCTACTGGGGCATTCAGCAGTGTCACCCGGACCTGCTGCACCGTGTGCACAATAAGCTTGTGTCTGCTAAACATACGACCAGCGACCACGAGATCGTGCGCTACCGCTGGTTGCCGATCGACTGTGATGTGCGACGCCTGGCCGACATTTCCTCGACCAATCAGGAGCATAGCACGTCTGGCGCCCGCGCTCGCCACATTCGTGAGCTGTTGCGCGCCCGTGGTTGGCCCGATCCCATCTTCGCCAGCAGCGGCAACGGGGCGCATTTGCTCTATCGCATCGATCTGCCGGTCGAAGATCGTGACCTGGTGAAACGGGTGTTGGAGGCCCTGTCCGCCGAAGTGAGCGACACACTTGTGCAGGTGGATACCAGCGTGCATAACCCGTCGCGCATCTTCAAATGTTATGGTACCCGTGTCTGTAAAGGCGACAACACGCCCGAACGACCACACCGCCTCGCCCGCCTCGTCGAGGTCCCTGAGACGATCCAGGTGGTGAGTCGCGAGCAATTGGAGGCCCTGGCCACTACTGCTGGCGTGGTGCGGGAGGAGCCACGCCGGAACCATGCAACTCTATCCACGGCTTCACGGAATGAGCAATCCAGGGTGCCCGATAAGAACAAGCAGTCCACAAGGGATGACCAGAGGCCCTCGGACCCCTTTGACCTGGCGGCCTTTCTCAAGAAGCACAACATTGAGCACAATGGCGGCGAATCCTACCAGGGAGGCACGCGCTATCGCCTCACATGTTGCGTCTGGAATGAGAGTCATACCGACAAGTCCGCCTGCGTCTTCCAGTTCGCGGATGGTCGGCTGGGGGCCAGTTGTAGCCACAATAGTTGTCAGGGAAAGGGCTGGCAGGAGTTCCGCCTGGTCTTTGAGCCCGATGCCTATGATGTGAATCGGGCAGGGATGACCTGTGGCCCCAGGGAGCAGCATGATGGCAGAGCCTCCCAGGGCGCGCCACGAGGCAATGGAGCAGACAAGGAGGGCGAGCGCGAGAAGCCAGTTGAGCAGCTCTTCGAGATCGCGCAGACCGTTCATACCATTCAGGCGCAGGACGGGCTGCTCTACGGGCAACTTCCGGCCAGCACATCGCAGGGCAATCGCGTGGGCGGCACGCTCATTCCCTTAAGCGAGAAGGGAGTGCTACGACACTGGCTCACCAATCGCTACCGGGAGTACTACGGCAAGCTGGCCCCACGCGAGGCCCTGACGCAGGCCATCGAGGTCTTTATCGCCTACGCCTATGAGCATGCCGAGCGCGCCCAGGTGCACCTGCGCATCGCCTATCAGGACGGCTTCATCTACCTGGATCTCTGCAATGAAGCGGGGCAGTGCGTCGAGATCACGCCCAACGGCTGGCAGGTGCTGGACGAGGCTCCGGTCTACTTCCAGCGCACCAATGACATGCTGGCCCTGCCCGTACCCGAGCCAGGTGGCCGCCTTGACGATCTACGCCAGATCATCAATGTCAAAGACGACAAGAGCTTTATGCTGATGGTCGCGTGGTTACTGAGCTGCTTCCATCCCAGCGGGCCGTATCCGCACCTGAACATTCGCGGCGAGCAGGGCAGCGGCAAATCTTCGGCCACCGTGCGGCTGCGTCAGCTCATCGACCCGCATAACACGTCCACGCGCAGCCTGCCAGACAAAGAGGAGGATGTGCTGATCGCCGCCATGCGCAGTCGCGTGCTGGCCTTCGACAACCTCTCCCGCGTCTCGCAAGCCATGAGCGATGTCTTCTGTCGGCTCTCCACAGGCGGAGGCTTAGGGAAACGCAAGCTCTACGAGGACGTGGAGGAAATCACCATCAACGTCAAGCGGGCAGTGATCTTCAACGGCATCGAGGAGGGGCTGATCAAGCAGTCCGACCTGCTCAACCGCACCATGCTGGTCACGCTGGAGCGCATCGAGGCCTACCGGACCGAGCGGGAGCTGGACGAGATGTTCGCGGACCTGCATCCGCTGCTGCTGGGCGTACTCTGTGGGGCGGTCTCAACGGCCCTGCGCGATTACCAGGAGATCAAGCTGCCCAATCCGCCGCGTATGGCCGACTGCGCCACCTGGGTCACAGCCGCCGAGCCCGCGCTAGGCTGGATACCCGGCGCCTTCATGACCATCTACCAGGAGAACCAGATCGAGGGCGCTCTCCAGGTCATTGAGAACTCCCCTCTGGCCCGCGCCATCCTGGAGTTCATGAGCGATCGTGACTTGTGGAAGGGAACGGCGGCTGAATTGCTTGCTGAATTGCAGCCATTGTTTCCTACGAATGACCCAAAGGTGCCTACATCGGAGACCAGCCTGGGCAGGCAACTGAACAAAAAGATGGCTTCGGACCTGAGCATGCAAGGGATTAAAGTGGAACGTGACCGGGATGGGAAAAAGAGAATCCTACTCCTGCAACGGGTAACCCCTCCTCAGCCGCCGGAAGGAGGCACAGAGGGGAATGACGGGTCGCCACCATCGACTCCCACCTGTCACAGCCCAACCGTCACAACGACTCCCAGGACCGCCAACGGTGACTGTCGAAGTGTCATAAGTGACGGGTGTAGTGTCACCCGTGACAACTGTTGCAACGGACCTGTCACAACCTCAACCCAGGCTACAGGGCAGTCCAGGCAGATCAGTGACAGGTGTGACAGGTTATTCTCCTCTGTCAACGAGAAAGAAAAAAAGAAGGAGAATTGTCTAGAAAACAGAGAACTAGAAAAAGAGGGAAGTTTTCCGTCACACCTGTCACAGCCGTCACAGATCAGTCAACCACCCGCGCTCAACACCCATCCGGGGTCACAGCCGACCAGCGAGCGGGCGAGCAGTGGGGCAGATGAGCAGGGTGCGCAGCTAGAGGGTCAGCGGGCAGGCAATGAGGCAGGTGAGACGCACCCGCAGGCGCAGCCAGTCGTGCAGCAACCATTGCTCGTTTCGGTGGCTCCAACCCCGGCGCAGCAGCACTCGTACAGCTTCGCGCCGGAATTGCGGGAGGAGGCACGGATCTTCAAGTTGTTCGCGGATAGTGTCTATAAGCAACCTGCAGGAAATCTGCTCTGGATGCCAGGCGAGGAGAATACCGATCTCCTGCCTATCCCCGCGTACCTTGACCGGGCCTATAGTTACCTGACCTGCAGCGATCCAACCTATCGACGGATTGGGCTGATCCTGCTCAAGGGTCGGCTGGAGATGTTCGGCGTACCCTATAACGATACTAACTGCTAAAACCGACCAGCGAAAGGAGCGTTATCGAGGCTCAAGCGCAGGGACGCGCTCCCCTTGTGGGGGGAACGTTGTGCAAAATTCAGGCAGCTCCACTCAGAGAGCAGCAGAGGCAAATGCTGATCCAGCGAACGAGTAGAGACTCGCTCTCACTGTGGCAGGCTTCTTATGCGCTCTTTTGAGAGGTGTGTTGCCAATTGAGCAAAGCGTGTTGCGCCTCTTCCTCCGTTGCCGCCGCTGCCACTTTCGCATGCAGGTCCTGCAAGGTCGCCGGGGTTTTGATCTTGCGTACCTGCTCTTTCGCCTGCGACCCCAGAGCGGGAAAACGAACCTGAATCAGCATCAGTACTGCTTGACGCCAGGATGAGAGTTGCCCCTTCTCCATCCCCTTCTCCATCCCCTCTTGCAGCCCTTTTTCTCGCATCCCTTTTAAGAGCGGGAGATCCTCAATATTTTTCATCTGCCTGATCCTCCTATATAACCATTCCAGATCACCACCATACAGCTCAAAACCATACTCTGCAAACACTGCTCCAATATCTAATAGGAGCCGATCTTCTTGCTGCTCTAATCGCACAAACATCTTCTCTACAAGTTCGATGTTGCGGCCATCCTTCGTCAGAGGCAGGAGCGGCAGCAAGCCGATGTCAGGATCGTCGAGCAGCTCCTGCGTCTCCCATTCTTTGACGTTCTGGATGCGCGGGGCAAAGTGCAGGATCAGCTCATCATCGACGTACTCCACGATCGGTGAGGTCATCACCTGCCCCTCGGGCGCCAGATAGAGCACGCAGGGGACCGGCGTCCTGCCGTGTTTTTTCTTTACCTTCCTATTATACACTAACACGCGCTCGTCCATCTCGTAGTCATTGTAGGCCTGCGCTTCAATGTGCACCAGGATCAGCTTGCTGTTGCGTTCCGCCTCCATCAGCAGATCCACGGCCAGCGCCTCCTCCTGCTTCTTGCCTGCTCGTGGCTTGGGGCGTCTCACTGGCTCCAGTCCCTCCGGCAGGAAGCGGATGAACTTCGCCCCTGGGACGTAACGATCCAATAAGGTCTGCGCACTCTGCTGTGCCAATCGCTTGATGATACTATCCCACGTTTTCAGGCTATCGCGGGTTGGCTTCGTCATACGGTGATCCCTCACTTTCCACTTGTCTCCCCCTTACTCTAGCAGGCCGCCAGTCGCCTGTCAAGATCTTTTTACTCAAATTCTTAGAAATATCTTAAATTAGATAGTATTGATGTTCTTAAATATAGGTGTATGCTATTGCACCAGCAAGCATATAAGCAAGCCAGGGCTCGACCTCCTATGAACAAGCAAGGGGGCCAATCCGCTCCTCAAGAAAAGAGGTGGGTTGGCCCCCAGGGCTGCTTGTGGCGCTAGGGATGGTTATTTTTTGCGGCGATCCTCGACGCGGGCACTGGCGGTTTTCGACTCGCCACCACTGGCGCGAGGAAGGCTATCAGCGGGCACCAGTTCGACGCGTGGGGTGTTGCCGGTGACGGACTTGACGGCGACGGCCATCTCCTTCTGTAAGGCCTGGACACGCTCGGTGGCGGCCAGGATGGCGCTCTCTTTGATCTCCACTTTCAGGTCAAAGGTGTCCAGGTCGCCACGCCGATCGACGATGATGCGGAAGTTGGCGCCCGTCTCAGGGAAGCGCACCAGAGCGGCCTCGACCTGGCTGGGAAAGACGATCAGACCGCGAATGGAGACGGCATCATCCGAGCGTCCCTTAATGGCGCCGATCTTGGGATGGGTGCGGCCACAGGCGCAGCGCTCCTCCCACCAGGTGCGCGAGAGGTCACGGCTGCGATAACGGATCATCGCAGTCCCATCGCTGGAGAGCCAGGTCCAGACCAGTTCGCCCTCCTCGCCTTCCGCGCGCGGCTCCCCGGTCTCGGGATCGATGCACTCCACCAGGAAGGCGTCGGCCCAGGCGTGCATGCCATCGCGCACCTCGCACTCGCAGGTCATGCCCGGTCCCAGGAACTCGGTCATGCCAAATTCGTCATAGGCGGTGATGTTGAAGAGTTGCTCCAGCTTCAGCCGCGTCTCCCATGGCCAGGGCTCAGCGCCAAAGAGGCCAGTTTTGAGTTTGCTCGCCTTGAAGTCGATCCCCATCTCATGCGCCTTGCTGCCAACGTACAGGCCGACCGAGGGCGTCATGCAGATGGCGGCCACGCCAAAGTCGAGGATGAACTCGATCATGCGCGCATACTGGCGGGCATCCGAGCCCATCGGTATGGACATCACATCCATGGCCATAGCCCCATAGTGGAAGCCGAAGCCGCCCGTGGGGAGCCCGTAGCCGTAACAGTTCATCAAAATATCGCCGGGGCGCAGACCGGTCATCCAGAGTTCACGGGCGTTCAGTTCGGACCAGTACTCAATATCTTTTTTTGTCGCGAAGACGGGCACGCTTTTGCCTGTTGTGCCACTGGTGGCGTGCACCTGGAGCGCGCCACCCTCGCCACCAGGAGGCACCAGCGCCATACCATAGGGGTAAGCTGCGCGCACCGTCTTCTTCTCAAGGAAGGGCAGTTTCCGAATATCTTCCAGCGTCTTGATGTCCCCAGGCTTCACCCCGGCTGCATCATAGAGTTCGCGATAAAAGCGGTTCTGGCTATAAGCGCGTTCAACAACAGCTTGCAAGCGCTCTAATTGTAACGCCTGTAGTTGCGCTTTGGAGAGCGTCTCCATCTCCTGATTGAAGAACGTACGATCACTTCTCACAGAGAATCCTCCGAGTCCAAATCTTTTGGCCCTATTCTATCATGGGAGGCAGGCGACGTCTATGAAGGTCCATGAGCGAGTAGAGCTATTGAAAAGTCGCGTAGGAGGACAGCGGACTTTTCAATAGCTCTGATCGTTGGTAGACCCCTCTTTCCGCTGCTTACCAGCCTTCACGGCGACGGTGGCCGTAGCGCTCTCGTTCTTCTATGGTTTGCAGACGCTGCTCCTCATCCTGTAGCTCGGAGCGCAACTCCTGCTCCTGGCGGCGCTCCTGATCGAGTTGCGGCTGCAGGTATGGATCCTGATTCCCCTGATTATAGGGTTGACCCTGAAAGCCCTGGTTATACCCGGCTTGTGGACTCTGGAAGGCTTGATCGTAAGCATATTGTTGCTGATTCTGGAAGCCCTGGTCGTAGCCCTGTTGCTGTTGATGATGGGCGAGCATGTGTTTGGCGATAAGACCGGCCAGCGCCACACCACTGCCCAGTAGCAGCGGGTGGCTGAAGATGCGCTGGAGCAGATGGGGTTGCTCCTGGCCCATGCGCAGGAACCCTTGCGTCATCGACCAGGGATCGTTGGGGGTTACGCCATATTGCGGTGGCATCTGCTGAGCCAGGGCCACGCGTTGCTCGTAGGGCATCTGAGCAAAGTGCTGCTGATAGATCTGCTGCTGCATATCCTGGGGAGCGCCCTGCATAAATTGTTGAATATGTCCGAAGGCCTGGTTCTGATCAATGCCAAAGAAGTTGCCTGTATCGTATGCCTGAGCATATTGTTGATAGACTTGCTGATGTGATGGGTTAAACGGCCACATAATCTCCTCTTTCCTCACTCATGGCTGGGCGGTAAAAACCGCGTTCTCTATTATCAATGACATTTTAACGTCATACAACCCGGAATAGTAACAGATAGCGTCTATTGGAGTAAATAGAGATAAGTATCTATCAAACAACGCATAATTCTGGGAGGAAGTGCTTCTCACGACGGGCCTCATACACATCAACCCCATCCAATGCTGACCCCCTGGAAGCGCATATGCTACAATAAAATAATAGTAACCTTTTTAGGAGCGTGTGAGCAGCATGACCAATTCTATCCAGGCGGTAATCTGGGATCTTGATGGTGTGATTATCGATAGCGCGGAGGAGCATCGGCGCTCGTGGCATACCATGGCAGGGGAGGCGGGCCTGCCATTTACTGACGAGCAATTCTGGGCAACCTTTGGCCAGCGCAACGATACTATTATTCCAAAGCTGTGGGGCCCAATGTCCCCTGAACGTATACGCTATTTAGCTAACCGCAAAGAAGCTTATTTCCGTGAATATATTCGCGATACCGCGAAACCATTACCGGGCGCAATTGAGTTATTGACGGCATTGCGAGACGCAGGATATCCGCAGGCACTGGCCTCCTCTACTCCCGTCGAGAATATGCAGTTGATCGGCGAGGTGTTGGGGCTGAAACGCTATCTTTCGGCGCTCGTCTCGGGCGAGACGGTCCCGCGTGGCAAACCGGCCCCGGACGTCTTTCTCAAAGCGGCGGCCGAGCTGGGTATTGTCCCTGGCCGCTGCCTGGTGATCGAGGATGCCGTTGCAGGCATTGAGGGGGCCCATGCTGGCGGCATGCGAGCGATCGCTGTGGCTGGTAATCGCGATCTGCCCGGCCTGCGCGCCGCCGAACTGATGGTCAAAGATCTGACGGAGGTGACGGTCGAACGGATCGAACGACTCTAAATGAGCAGATTGGCACGAAGGAAAGTGGTATCTCAGGGGGCTAGCGCCAGCCCCCTGAACAGGTTATAATAGTTTGTGCATGTAACCATGGAGGTGTAGGGGCCCCGGTGGGTCTCACCGTCTTCAAAACGGCTGGGGGGTCGCTCGGCGCGGTCCCTGGTGGGTTCGACTCCCATACGCCTCTGTTTTTGAAGCACACTGCACGCTGGTGAGGGGGCGTGCAGTGTGCTTCTGAGAGCTTTACCTGGATTCATCAATGCGACCCAGTGGATTGGGACTCTCCATCAAAGCCGTGCACGCTACAGGCCAGGCGGGGTCTTCGGGATAGAGCGCGGTGCGCAGGTAGGCCCAGGTAAGCCGCTGGACCAGGGCGACTCGTTCGGGGTTCTCGTCGGTCGTCTCAGCCGCGTCGTACCCAGAAACTCCGCCAAGCAAGTGTTTTGCGCCAAACAGCGTAAGCAGCGACTTGGGGCCGGAGGAGAGGAAGTACGGATCAGCATGCCAGTCCGCATCCCGGACCGTCATACCCCCGGAATCTTTGTCGCCCACAACCACGAGGGCTGGCGTCGTCATAGCAGCAAAGTTGGGGTCCAGGAAGTAGGAAAATTGAGCCGCGACCGCGCTGAGATCGGCACCCCCTTTGCCAGGCCCGGAAAGCAGCACACCCGCTTTGATCCGCGGCTCGGCCATATCGACTTCCGTTCCGTTTTGGGGATCGGTGGGATCGGTCACCCGCGCGCCCAGCAACATACTTGCCGTCAGCGCACCCATGGAACCACCGAACTAGCAGAGCTTTGGGTACGAATCGAAGATGAGTAGTCCTCTTTTTCCCCAAGCTCAGGCAGCTATCATGCTCTGCAAAACTATGGTATGATCAATCTACAGGACCATGGGATTAATGGCAGTGTGTTCTATTGTAATCGTGGGATGGACGTGGAATAGATGAAATGGGATGGATAGCGGCATGGAAGATGAATCGGCTGATGACCAAACAACCTATGAGACAGTTCATGCGTAATATCTGATAACTTGTGTTACTCAAGGAGAGCATATAAAGATGACATCAAGGAGCACAACTTCTGCCTCCGGGACGGTCGCCTTAGTCGGTTCGGGCGAGTATCTTGACGTTATGAATGAGACGGACGCCTACTTGCTAGGGACGTTGGGCGGAACAAGCCAGGCGCGAGTCGCCCTGCTGCCAACAGCAAGCGGGCTGGAGCCGAATGGCCCAACCTCCTGGAATAATCTGGGACTCCGCCACTTCAAGCAGCTTGGAGTAAGCGATATACGAGCCACACGCATTATTGATCGGGCCAGCGCCTCCGATCCCGAACAGCTCTCGCTTTTACAGGGAGCGAACTTCTTCTACTTCTCCGGCGGTAATCCTCAGCACACGATAGAGACCTTACGTGACTCAGCGGCCTGGCACATCATCAAAACCGCCTACGAGCAGGGCGCAGTGCTTGCAGGCTGTAGCGCGGGAGCTATGATGCTCAGCGGACGCACTCTTTCCCTGCGCCAGGCGATGACGGGGACGGTAACGTTTGTCGAAGCGCTGGCCATTGTGCCCAACCTGATTGTCTTTCCTCATTTTGATCGTATGGCGGGCTTTTTGGATCAGGGCCGTTTTCAAGAAATCTTTCGCGCTATCCCCCAGGATTACCGTGTTGTTGGCATCGATGAGGACACCGCATTGGTGCGCCTCCCCACGAACGGTACAGCTGACACTCCGGCTCGCTGGAGCGTCATGGGGCGGCAATCCGTCAGCGTCTTCACCCAGGATGCGCAGCCGCAGGTATTTCCCAGTGGAGCAGAGATAACGCTCTAGACGAGTCCTGGGAAAAAGTCCTTTTTGATCTGGCTCCGCCTGACATTCATCTTTTTCAGCACCTGCTCATAAGCCTTGACCATATCTGGCGGCCCGGAGAGGTAAAAGGTGCGCTCTTGATAGTCAGGAACGGCACGCAGGATCATCTGCTCGCTGATCCTCCCCACCAACCCAGGCCATTTGCGCGGAGCTGCCGCTGTATCGGTCAGCGTATAGAACGTTTTGACGCCAAGGGTTGTCTGGGCCGCACTTAAAACGTCCTTATACACGATCTCATCAACTGTCTTATTGGCGTAGAAAAGCACAATATCACGCTGCTGCTGCACGTCAAGCAGGTATTTCAGCATGCTGCGAAATGGCGTAATCCCGATACCGCCAGCGATAAAGGCCAGTTTTTGGTCAGGATCTGAGGGCAGCGTAAAATCTCCCGCAATTTGCGCTCCAATGATGTTCGTTCTATGATCCAGCCTGGAAAGGGCCCTCTTGAAGCTGCTCCCCTGGTCATAAAAGCGCACACCCAGGTGAACGGCCTGCTCGGTCGGCGATGAGGCCAGCGTGAAGTATCTGCGATTGCCCCGGCTGTCTGGATGCAGGTGCGATAGGGTGAATTCCATATATTGTCCTGGCAGAAAAGCCAACTGTTGAGAAGGCTTGAAGGCAAAATCGATGATGTTCGGGGCCATTTTAATCTTTTTGTTGAGTTTGAGCAACACTCTTTGTTTGGGACTCACCAGATAGGAGAACAGATTGCCAACGACTAATGCCAGTTCAGGTGTGGAGTACAGCGCGCCGATGTGGAGCTGGGGTATGAATAGCAGGCCCGTGAGCAGGGCATAGAGTCGCCTCAACTTTCTGTTCGGGGGAGCCGTCAGCGGCTCAGTGAGCATGATGGTGGCCAGGAAAAAGAGCGGAGACCGCGTCAGGGTCTGATCCAACGCGGTCAGGATCGGCCCTTGCTGTACGAGGGTCATGATGCCAACGGCTACCAGCACAACCACACAAAAAATCCATACCATCTCTTCCTGGCGTATTTTGCGGGCTACCAGCCACCCTCCCAGCAACACCACAGGCAGCATACTGACGGTCCCTATCCACCAGCTCGCAGACTCATGTAGCACAAACGAGGGAATGAGAACCGCGACCGCCGCCGGGTTAAAGAGGTGTTTTTTGTTGAGCGCGAGGATATATTTTGAGGCCATCGCCAGGATCGCGGTCCAGCCGAGCAACTGAAACGAGCCTGGCGATTGGGCCGGGTCGATGATCAGTGCCAGAATGAGCGCTGTGATAATAGACGATTCCACGTTGGTCGGCACCGCAAACACTCGCGC
>Ga0070730_10004887_pt1 | contig 11648 bp, 11 predicted proteins | sample Coa_R1_3_FD_66447 | JGI IMG/M metagenome (GOLD analysis project Ga0070730, IMG submission 66447) | Surface soil microbial communities from Centralia Pennsylvania, which are recovering from an underground coalmine fire - Coalmine... | ecosystem: Environmental > Terrestrial > Soil > Unclassified ... | reverse complement strand
CGCGCGCGGTTCGCTTGCGGAAGTTCTCGTACTCGGCGGCGAGCCGCAGATAGCGGTCCTTGAGCTGCGCCACTTCAGCTTCGAGCCGCGACACGGCGTCCTCCGGGCGTTCCACCAACGCGGCGCCCTCCGCGGCGCCCGAAGGCGGCGGAGATCCGGCGGCGAGCGGCTCCTCGGGAGGCGGGGGCGCGGATTCTTTTTTGGTCATGGGTGCGCGTCCGTCCAGGCAACCGGCGTGCCGCCGGATTCCGCCAATATGGCGGTGCATCGTGGGGCCATGTCTCGGAAATTGCTGCCGCTCAGCAACATATCGGATCGGCGCGAGCCAGTAAACCGCGCCCGGTCCGCGCACCGGCGCCCTCTACGCGGCGCCCGGCCTCCGGGTTCCAATCGGGACGGTGCGCTCATCGACCGAGCATCCCGTCGAGGAAGGCGACGAGGTCGCCGAAGACCACCTCCCGCTGCGGGTCGTGCAGCGGCTCGTGATACATCTCGGGATACCAGCGCACCGCCACTTCGCCTTTGAGGCCGTCCGCGAACGCGCGCGCGAGCGCGGGGTCCACGACGCGATCCTCGCCGGCGAGCAGGAAGAGCAGCGGGCGGTCGATGCGATGCGCGTCGGCGGGCACGGCCCGCTGCGCCCACTGAATTTCGCGCCACGCCCCGGGCGTCATCACTCCGTGCACGAGCGGGTCCGCGGCGTAGGCCTGCCCGACGGCCGGATCTCGCGAGAGCTGCCCCGCATCGAGTCCGGTGCCGAAGCCCACCGTCGGCCACAGGTCCGCCAGCAGGCGCCCCAGCAGCCGCTTCCACACCGGAATCGGAAATCCCACGCCGAGGAACGGCGACGACACGACCGCGGCCGCGACGGGGTCGCTGGGCTGCGACTCGAGATAGCGCAGGACGACGAGTCCGCCGAACGAGTGGCCCAGCAGCACCTGCGGCGCGTCGCTGCGCACGCGAATCGCGCGGCGGAACGCCTGCAGGTCGCCGAGCAGCTGGCTGAACCGGGAGAGATGCCCGCGCCGGCCCGCGGAGCGTCCGTGCCCGCGCTGGTCGAGCAGGTACGCCGAATAACCCGCGTCGCGCAGCCGCTCGCCCGCCGCGAGCCAGCGGCCCGCGTGGTCGGACCACCCGTGGAGCACGAGGACGTCGGCGCGCGGGCGCGGCGTCTCGAGCGCGTCGAAGACGAGCGGGGTGCCGTCGGGCGCCGCGAAGCCGGGCATCAGGGTCCGAGGAAGTGGCGGCGCAGGAGGTCGAGCGCCGCCTGGGCGCTGCGGGCCCGGATCTCCGCGCGATCGCCGGGAAAGACGCGGCGCACCGCGGCGGTGGCGCCGTCGGCCTGGAGCGCGAGCCAGACGGTGCCGACCGGTTTCTCCGGCGTGCCGCCGCCCGGCCCCGCGATCCCGGTGATGGCGAGCGCACAGCGGGCGGCGAGCGCCCGCGCGGCGCCCGCGGCCATCGCGCGCGCGACCTCCTCCGAGACGGCACCGTGCCGCTCCAGGATCTCCGCCGGCACGCCGAGCATCCCGGTTTTCACCGTGTCGTCGTAGGCCACCGCACCGCCGACGAAGGTGTCGGAGGCGCCGGGAATCGCCGTGAGCCGCGCGCCCAGCAGGCCGCCGGTGCACGACTCGGCCACCGCGAGCGTCGCGCCCCGCGCGCGCATCTGATCGAGCACCACCGCGGCGAGGTCGGTCTCGTCTTCACCGTACCAGTGCGGGCCGAGCTCACGCCGCAGGCGCTCGGCGCCGGCGGCGAGGAGGCGGTCCGCCTCGGGCGGCTCGAGCGACCACGCGGTGAGGCGCAGATCGACGCCGTCGACGCTGGGGATGTAGGCGAGCGACAGCGGGGCGAGCGCCTCTTCGAGCGGTCCCACCCGCTCCCCCAGCGCCGATTCCGGCACCCCCGTCGTGCGCAGGGTGCGGGACCGGACGACGCGAGGGTTCTTCCCCGCGCGCGCCACCAGCCGGGGCAGGACTTCCTCGACCAGGAGCCCGCGCATCTCCCGGGGCACGCCGGGGAGGAGAATGGCGAGGCGCCCGTCCGCGTGCTCGAGCCAGAGACCCGGGGCGGTGCCGCGCGGATTCGGCAGGACGGTCGCGCCCTCCGGCACCTCGGCCTGGCCGCGGTTCGACGGGGGCATCACGTCCCGCCCGATGCGGCGAAAGCGCGCTTCGAGCGCCGCCAGCAGCCGCTCGTCGAGCGTGAGCGGCATTCCGAACAGCTCCGCGACGATCTGCTTGGTCATGTCGTCCCGCGTGGGGCCGAGGCCGCCGGTGGTGAGCACCGCCCCGGTGCGCGCCAGCGCGTCGGTCACGGCGTCGCGGATGGCGCGGGGCCGGTCGGGGATGGTGGTGCGCCGCACGACTTCGACGCCGGCCGCCGCGAGGGCCCGGCCCAGCTCGACCGCGTTGGTGTCCGTGGTGTGACCGAGGAGGAGCTCGGTCCCGATGGTGCAGACCTCGAGCTTCACCCGCCGCTCTTGAAGAGGGCGCGATACCGGTAGAGGTAGACGCCGAGCGAGTACACGGTGAGGACGATCGCGCCCGCCAGCGTGATCGCGATGAGGGCCCCATGGAAATCGTCCCAGACGTTCTTGAACCACCCCACCCAGCGGAATTCGGCGAGCGCGTCCTTCCAGGCGAACCAGGCGATGGTCGCGCCGATGAAGATGTTCTGCAGCACGGTCTTGAGCTTTCCCGCCCCGACGGCGGGAATGATCACCCCGCGCCGCTTGGCGAAGAAGCGGAACGCGGTGATCAGGAGCTCGCGTCCCACCAGGAGGAGGGCCACCCAGACGGGCAGGCTGCCCCACCACGGAATGCGGTAATCCACGAGGATGGTCGGGTGCCGGGTGATCCAGAAGATGGGGATCAGCATCGCGAAGAGGAGCAATTTGTCCGCGATGGGGTCGAGCAGCTGGCCCAGCTCGCTCACCAGGTTGTGCTTGCGGGCGTAGTAGCCGTCCACCACGTCCGAGAACGCGGCCGCGAGGAAAATCACGAAGGCGATGGCTTTGGGCCAGTAGCCCTCGATGAACGGCAGCAGCGCGATGACGGGCGTGAGGCAGATGCGCGCCAGCGTGAGGATGTTCGGCAGGGTCCAGCGCATGGAACCGCCCGTCAGCTGAGCGTCTTCAGGACCAGCTTCGAGACCGCTTTGAGCGTGTCGAACACGCCGTCGCCGCGCACCGCCACCGCCTCGATGTACGGCGCGTGGCCGATCCACTCGGCGCCGATCTTCTCGACCAGATTCTCCCCCGGGTGCAGCGCATCCGGCACCACCTTCTGCTGGGCGGGGTCTTCGATGGGCCACCCGGGGTTGAGGGCGGTCTGCAGATCCTTGATGGGTGCGGCGTTGGGCAGATCCCGTTTGTTGTACTGGACCATGAACGGAATCTTGGTCAGGTCGTAGCCGTACTCCGCCATGTTGTCGTAGAGGTTCTGCATCGACTCCACGTTCGCTTCCATGCGCTCGAGCTGGCTGTCGGCGACGAAGACGATGCCGTCCACACCCTTCAAAATGAGCTTGCGGCTGGCGTTATAGTAGACCTGGCCGGGCACGGTGTAGAGATGGAAGCGCGTCTTGAAGCCGCGGATGGTCCCGAGATCGACCGGCAGGAAGTCGAAGAACAGGGTCCGCTCGGTTTCGGTGGCGAGGGAAATCATCTTGCCGCGCGTGGTGGGCGCGACTTTCCCGTACACGTGCTCGAGGTTGGTGGTCTTGCCCCCCAGCCCCGGCCCGTAGTACACGAGTTTGCAGTTGATCTCGCGGGACGCGTAGTTGATCATCGACATGAGCGCGTCCTCTTATCCGAAAAGTTTGTCAATTTCGTCTTCCGCCCCTTCGAGCAGGCCCTTCTGCTGTGCCGGACCCGTCCCGACCCGATTGAACATCTCTTCGAACACCTTGTTCAGCGCTTCGACCACGCTCCGCGCCTTGAGCTTCACCAGGCCGAGCGTCGCGCGCTGGTCGAACAGCACGACGAGGATGACCCGCTTGGCGACGTCCGCGAGGTACATCGATTCCTTCTCGCCCTGATGCACCAGCGACGCGAACTCCGGCTCGCCGATCATCTTGGCGAGCTGGTCGTTGGCGCTGAAATCGGCGGCGGTGAGCGATGCGAAGGCGGTCGGATCGAATTGCGGCTGCTCCCCCACGGTGGCCACGAGCTGGCCGGTGCGGTCCACCAGCAGGGCGCAGCGGGCGTTCGAGTCCCGCAGGAACGCCTGCAGATGCGTCTGGATCTGTTTGAAGTCGTTCTCACTGAACGACCAGCTGGCCGCACCCGTCATCCCGTTCCTCGGTCAGTCCGCGTCGGACATCTCACGCCGCGCCGACAGCGCCTGCGCGATGGTCACGCCGTCGGCGTACTCCAGATCGCCGCCCATCGGCAGCCCCCGCGCGATCCGCGTGATGCGCACCCCGGTGGGCTTCAACACCTGCTGCAGCCACGTCGCGGTGACCTCCCCTTCCATCGAGGGATTGGTCGCCACGATCACTTCGGACACGCCGCTGCCGTTGCGCAGCCGCGCCACCAGCGACTCGACGTGGAGCGCTTCCGGCCCCACCCCCTCGAGCGGCGACACCCGGCCGCCGAGCACGTGATAGCGGCCGCGGTACCGGCCCGCCCGCTCGATCGCGCTCACGTCCGCCGGCTCTTCGACCACGCACAGCACCGTCGCGTCCCGCCGCGGATCGCGGCAGATGGCGCACGGATCTTCGTCGGACAGCGTTCCGCACGTACCGCAGGTCAGCACGTGCTCGCGAACCCGCCGAATGGCGTCGGCGAGGCGCGCCGCCTCCGGGGCGGGCTGCTTCAACAGGTGGAACGTGAGACGCTGCGCGGTCTTGCGCCCGATCCCGGGGAGCTTCGCCAGCTCCGCGACGAGATCCTCAATGGCCGACACGGCGCGTTACAGCGGCAGCTGGAACGGGAACGGCAGCCCCGGGGCCAGCCGCTTCAATTCGGCCTGATAGAGCTCGGCGGCGCGCTTCTGGGCTTCCGCCACGGCGGCCACGATCAGGTCCTCGAGCATCTCGAGGTCGCCCTGCTTCACCGCCTCCGGATCGATCTTGATCGACCGGATCCGGCCTTGCCCGTCGGCCGTGGCCTGCACCATCCCGCCACCCGACGACACCGTTATGGTCTGCTGCGCAAGCTGCGTCTGCATTTCCGACAGCCGCCCCTGCGCGAGTTGCAGCAGGCTCGATAAATCCGCCATACGCCGAAAGTTACCCCTCACCGGAATGGGTCGCAAGCTACTCCAATAATTCCAAGTCCAACGCATCCACCGCCGCGTTCAGCGTCGGGTCCTTGCCGCGCAGCACCTTCAACCGCTCGGCGTTCGCGCTTTGCTCGTTGAGCCGCGCCGGTCGCGGCGCCGGCTCCCCCGCGGCGTTCGGCTTGCCGCTCCCGCCTCCGATCACCACCACCCGCACCGGCTCGGCCGAGTACTCGCCGATCAGCCGCGCGAGCGCCTCGTGCTTCCGCTCGATCCCCTCGGCGTGCCCCGCGCTCGCTCCCTGCACGCGAATCGTCACGGTGCCGGCGGCGACCGCCGAGACCTCCGTGTCCCCCAGCAAGGTCGGGAGCATCGGAGAGATCGATCGGGACCGGGACACGATCTCGGGCCAGAGCGCGCGGAGGCGATCGAGCGTCAGCGAAGATTTCTCCGCTGAAGCAGCGGGGGAAGGGGGAAGGGGGAAGGGTGTTCCGGTAGCAGGGGCCGCGTCCCGAAGCTGCGGCGGGGCGCCGGTAGACGGCGTCCCCTTCCCTCTTCCCTCTTCCCCCTTCCCCAACGCATCCAGTACCACCGCCAGATCGACGGTGCGGTCCAGCATCGCCCACCGCATGAGCAGCAGCTCCACCGCGAGCCGGGAATTGCCGGAGTGCCGGATCGACGGCTCCGATTCGGCCAGGACCGAGAGCAGCCGCACCACGTCGCCCGGCGCGAGACGCGTCGCCGCGTCCCGCACCAGCGCCTGCAGCCCTTCGGTCAGGCCGTCCGGCGTGCCGCCGAGCCCCGTGAGCAGCACCGCCCGCAGCGTGTCCCCCGCCCCGGCGACGAACTCGCCCAGATCCGCCCCCGCTTCAAGCAGCCGCTCGACCAGCGTGAAGGCGCCGCGCGCATCCCGCGAGGCGATGACGCGGAGCATCTCGCCGTAGAGATCGTCCGCGATCAGGCCGAGCACGTCCCGCACCCGCTGGGCCGTGACCGGCCCCTCGCCGAAGGAGAGCACCTGATCGAGGAGCGAGAGTCCGTCGCGCATGCCGCCGTCGGCGCTCTTCGCGATCAGGCGCAGCGCGTCGTCGTCCGCCGCGAGCTTTTCCGCGGTGACCACCTCGCGCAGCCGCTGCGCGATGGCGAGCGGACCGATGCGGCGGAAATCAAAGCGCTGCACGCGGGAGAGCACCGGGGCGGCCGCCTGGGCGATCTTCAGCGCGTCGGTGGTGGCGAAGACGAAGACGACGCCGGAGGGCGGCTCCTCGAGGACCTTGAGCAGCGCATTCCACGCTTCGCGCGTGAGCATGTGCGCCTCGTCCACGATGTAGACCTTATGCCGCCCGTCGGCGCTCGCCGCATACATCGCCCGCTCGCGCAGGTCGCGCGCGTCGTCCACCCCGCGGTTCGACGCGGCGTCGAGTTCCACCACGTCCAGATTCGCGGCGCCGACCCAGATGCGCGTGCAGGAGTCGCACTTCCCGCAGGGCTCCCCGTCCGCGCGATCGGGGCAGTTGAGCGCCATCGCGAGCACGCGCGCCGCCGTCGTCTTGCCCACGCCGCGCGGGCCGGCGAAGAGGTACCCGTGCGCCACGCGCCCGCCCGCCACCGCGCCCCGCAGGGCGGCGGCGACGTGATCCTGGCCCACGAGCTCGGCGAAACGTTTGGGACGATAGGTGCGGGCGAGGGCGATCATGTGCCGGGGAAATCTAATGGGCGGTCGGCCGGTCAGGCGGACCGGCGGTCAACGACCGCCCGACCGACCTACCGCCTGACCGCCCAGTGCCCCAGGCTCCCCGCAGCAACGTTCGGTCTCGCGCAGCGCTGCTCCCTGCGGGGGCCTGACGCGATTCACGAGTGAAAGTCCTGCGGACCTGGGGCGCCGGAAAGATACTCGGAGCTCCGCGCGGCGCCTAGTGGCGCCGGGTCACGCGCGCCCGCAGGCGGCCCGCGACGCCGGACGCGTCGATGACGATCTCCGTCACGCCTTCGTGCCGGGCGCGCAGCGTCACCGACGCGCTGAGCGTGTCCTGGGTTACGGTGAGCACCTTGAGCACTCCCTCGTCCGCCGGCCGCACCGACACGGTGCCGAGCGGCACGGCGTTGCCGAAGCGATCGGCCGCGCCCACGGTGAGCGCGACGGTGGTGTCCCCGGGGATCGCGAGGCCCGAGTCCACGACCGACGTGCCGAGCCGGAACGTGAGGCGCGCTGGGGCGGCAGCTACGGGATACAGCGTTGCCGATCGGAAGACCGGACCGGCCTGCGCGCGCACCACCGCGCGCCCCGCCTGCAAGCCGAAGATCACGCTGAGGCGCACCTCTCCCGCCGAATCGGTGACATCCGGGTGCGGGCCGAGACGCGCGTTGTCCGCCGTCACCGTCACCCGGACGCCCCGCAGCGCGCGGCCGCTGGAGTCACGGACGTCGAACACCAGCGGCAGCGTCGCCGGTTCGCCGACTACGCCGCGCTGACCGGTGCCCGAGACGAACGCGGTGAGGTCGGGCCACGGCGTCGGCGCGGCGCCGGCGGACGTGACCGGGTCCGCGGGGAGCGTAGCGGCCGGAGCGCTGCGGATCGGGGGGGTCGGGGCTCGCACGGGGGCAGTGCGGGCGGAGGCGCGAACGGGGGAAGGCACCTTGCCCCGACAGCCGTCCACCTGGCGCATGATCGGGACGTCCGCGCCGAGATCGATCAGGTCCTGGCGATCACGGGAGGTGGGCGTGAACGACAGACAATTCTGCCGCACGAGATCCGCGATTTCCGCGTGGGACAGGGCCGAGCCCGTGAGCAGCCGGATGAGATCCGTCTTGCGGAGCGGGGCCCGCCCCTGCGCGGCCGCGGAAGCGGGGGCGCTCCAGGCGAGCAGCAGGGCGGCGACGGCCCACTTCACGGCCGCGCGCATCCCGAGTGGTCGAACTGCGCCTCGACGCTGTCGACGCCCGCGGAGGTCGCGCGGTCGCGCGTGATCCGGGCGGGATCGAGCGTCTTCACTTTGCGGCGCTGGATGTTGTACGCCTTCCACAAGTCCTCGATGGCGATGAGACCCGCCGACAGGCCGCCGCAGGCGATCTGCTTGCCGGCGAAGAGCTGCGCGCGCTCGCCGTAGTTCCCCACCGCAATGGTCACCGAATCGTTCAGCTGATCGAAGACCCGCATGGCCGTGGCGAGGGATTCCGCAGCCGCCGCCGCCGCGGCGCGGCGCATCGCGGCGGTGTCGACCCGCGGCGGCGCATTGGCTCGGGCGATCGACTCGGCGCGCGCCACGCTGTCGCGCCGCAGAGCGGCCGCGTCCGGCGCGGGAGACGCCGCCGGTCCGGGCTTCCGGTTGAGCAGCGCCGAGATCCGCGCCACGAGCGGGAACGGCACCCCGCGGGGGCGCAAGATCTGGTACCAATACCCGACTCCGCCGAGCACGCCGAGAAGCAGCAGCACCAGTACGACCCGTCCCACGCGCGAGCCGCCGCGCCCCGCCGGCACTTCGACCTGGAACTTGGGCACGGACCCGCTGCGGCGGCGCTGCGGCGGCCGCACGGGAGCAGACGGCCGCACCGGCGGCGCGGGGGTGGTGCGCGCGGGCGGGGGCGCCGGAGCGGATCCGGCGGACGGCGTGAACGTCGGCGCCTGCGGACGCGCCGTCCGTGGCGCGGGCGGCGGGGGCGCCGGTGCCGGCGGCTCGTTGTGCTCCACATGCAGCATCGGCAGATCGTGCAAGCTCGGCGTCTTGGCGCCCTTGGTCGGCTCCGCGCGCACCACCGGCGGGGGCGGTGGCGGCGGCGGCGCGGGCCGGGGGGGCGCGGGGGCCGGAGGCGGCGCCACCTTGGGCGGAGCCGTCACCGCCGGTCGCGGAGCGGTCGGCGCGTCGGCCGGAGGCGCCGGGGGCGCGGCGGCGCGACGCGTCTGCCCGGTTTTGGCGGCGGACGGTGCGGCCGCGGCGCCGGTGGCGGGATCGTCGGTGACGAAATTCTTCCACGGCAACGCCGAAACCTTTTTCCCCGCGGCGAGCTCGGGCCCCTGCGGCAGCAATTCGTAAAACGGCATCGGGGTCTGCGGCCACCCGGGCGACGCACTCTGCCGGAACAGTCCGGCCACCGGTCCCGCGGTCGTCGCACCGAGCACCATGGCCGTATGCCACGGCTCGACGAAGTGCGTCTGCTGCGTCTCGACGTCGCTCGGTCCGAGGCCCAGCGGCAATCCGGGATGGCTGTGGTACCAGCCGATCAGGCGCGCGTCGATCTTCTGCAGCTCCTGCTGGATGCGCGCCCACAGGCGCTCCACGACGACCGCGGTCTTGTCGCCGTAGATGGGCTGATTGAGCCGGATGGTCGAATCGATCACGGCGTAATGCACGCGCGAGTTGGGGCACTGGAACAGATCGCCGGTGAGAAACCCGAACACCGCCTGCTCTTTCGCGGCGCGGAAGTGCTCGTGCAGCGCGATCATCGCTTTGTGGTCGATGAAGACCGGGTAGGTCCCGCCCGGGGTGCGCCGCACCGTCCCCTGCACCAGGGGATTCCAGAGCACTGCCCGCGCCGAGGGCAGCACCTGCCACTGATGGTGGAGATCGGGAGGCGGCAGGCCGGTCACGCGAACACCGCGCGGATGGCCGCCGCGGCGCGCTCGACGTCGGCGCGCGACACGTCGAGATGCGTCACCGCGCGCAGCCGGCGCGGACCGAACGCGGTCACGAGCACGCCCGCCTGCGCGAGGCGCGGGAGCGCGGCGTCGGCGGAGTCGCGTTCACGGGTGAGATCAATCATGAGGATGTTCGTGTCGGGAACGGCCAGGCGCAATGCGGCGCAATCGCCCAACAATTCCGCGAGGCGCCGGGCATGGGCGTGATCCTCCGCGATCCGCCCCAGATGGTGATCCAGGGCGTACAGACCGGCGGCCGCGAGGATGCCCGATTGCCGCATCCCGCCGCCCAGCCGCTTGCGAATTTCCCACGCGTCGGCCCGGCGGTCCGCGTCGAAGGCGAGACAGGACCCGACCGGGCAGCCGAGCCCTTTCGATAGGCTCACCATGACCGTCGCCGCCCCCGCGGCGACCGCGGCGGGGGGGACCGACAGGGCGGCCGCGGCATTCCACAAACGGGCGCCGTCGAGGTGCACCGGAAGTGTCCCCGCCGCGGCGACGACACCCGCCATGACGTCGAGCGGCGTCACGCGTCCGCCGGCGGCGTTGTGAGTGTTCTCGACCGCGACCGCGGACACGCGCGGCAGGTGCGGCGACGCGGGGCGCAGGGCCGCGCGCAGGGCCTCACCCGTGAGCACACCGTCGGCGGTCGTGACGGGACGGATCTGCACGCCCCAGAGCGCCGCGACCCCCGCGTTCTCGTAGTGCACCAGGTGCCCGTTCGCCTCGATGACGAGCTCCGTCCCGGGGGAGGTGTGCAGCGCGATGCCGGTCATATTCGCCTGGGTGCCCGACGGGAAAAAGAGCGCGTCGCGCTTGCCCAGGAGCTCGGCGACGCGCCACTCCAGCCGGCGCGTGGTGGGGTCGCCGTCCAGCACGTCGTCGCCCACGTCGGCCGCGGCCATGGCCTGCCGCATGGCGGCCGACGGCCGCGTGACGGTGTCGCTCCGGAGATCGATGGCCGTCGTCATCCCAGCTGCACCCGCTGCGTGCGCCGCAGCCGGATCAGGTCGTAGGTCTCGGCCACTTCGGCGCCGAGGAGAAAGACGAACGCCGTGTAGTAGGTCCAGAGCAGGAAGAGGAACAGAGCGACCACGTTCGCGTCCGAGGCGACGCGATCCAGCGTGGCGAACCGGGCCAGGTACAGGGCATAGAGGCGCTTGGCGATCTCGAAGGCAAGCGCGCAGAACGTGGCGGCCACGAGCGCGGTGCGCCAATGGATGCGCCGGCCCGGGAGCAGCTTGAAGATCAGGTAGAAGAGCACGGTGCCGAATGCGAAGGCGGTGATCTCGAGCCCCAGCCGCCACATCCATTCGAGGAAGAAGCTGGTGCGCAGCAGCGCGGCGTTGCGCACTTCAAACGCCGGCAGCAGCGCATTGGCGCCGACGAGCGTCGCGGTGAACACCATCATCACGAGATCGGTCCCCTTCGCCACCGGCCAGGGGCGCACTTCATCGGTGTCGAAGACGTCGTTGAGCGCGATGCGCAGCCCGGAGAAAAAGCGCGTGGCGAACCAGACGAACACCGGCAAGGCGTAGAGCGTGAGTCGCCCCCGCTGGGCCACCACCTGATTGAGCATCGATTCGACCTGATTGAACGCATCCACGCCGCGGCCGGTGCTCCCACCGGGGATGAACCGCTCCAGCAGCGCGTGCAGCGTCACCTGATGCGCCGCCACCTGGTGCTGCGCCAGATACCCGATCGTCCCCAGCACCAGCGCCGCGAACGGAATGGCGGTGAGCAGCAGATCGAAGGAGAGGCCGCTCGCGAGAAACGGGATGTTGTCT
>Ga0070730_10004886_pt1 | contig 11648 bp, 11 predicted proteins | sample Coa_R1_3_FD_66447 | JGI IMG/M metagenome (GOLD analysis project Ga0070730, IMG submission 66447) | Surface soil microbial communities from Centralia Pennsylvania, which are recovering from an underground coalmine fire - Coalmine... | ecosystem: Environmental > Terrestrial > Soil > Unclassified ... | reverse complement strand
GTCATGAAAATCGCCGCGCCTTACTCCAAAGATATCGTGAACTCGATCGGTGTCACCGAGAAACGGCATGGCAGGCAGATCATGCTGAAAGTGCGCTTTGCCGAGGTGGATCGCACCAAACTGGATGCGTTCGGCATCAACATCCTGAGCACCGGCGCCGGCAATACACCGGGAGTCATTTCAACCCAGCAGTTTGGCCCGCCAACGCTCGGAGGGGGCAATTCCACCGGTACTTTGACGGGAACCATTGGCGCCCCTATCAAGGGGACGACGTCTTCGTTCAACGTTAACGATCTTCTGAACCTGTTTTTGTTCCGTCCCGACCTGAATCTGGGAGCCACGCTCAGGGACCTTCAGCAGAAAAATGTTCTGCAGATACTGGCGGAGCCGAACCTGCTTGCCATGAATGGCGAGGAGGCCAAATTTTTGGCGGGCGGCGAATTTCCTTTCCCTGTCATCCAGGGTGGAACGCAAAATACCAATGCGATCACCATACAGTTTCGGCCCTTCGGAGTGCAGCTGGATTTCATCGCCAACATTGAAGACGACGATGTGATTCGGCTGAAAGTGGCGCCGGAAGTGAGTTCTCTCGATTTTGCCAACGCGCTTACCATCAGCGGCTTTGTAATTCCGGCGATTTCCACGCGCAAGGCGGAAACCGAGATAGAGTTGCGCAACGGGCAGAGCTTCGGTATGGCAGGCATGCTGGACCACCGCACCACGGCGCAGCTCAGCAAACTGCCGGGCATTGCCGATGTTCCCATTCTGGGGCGTTTGTTTAAATCAAAATCCATCAATAACACGGCCACGGAACTGCTGGTTATTGTGACTCCCACCATCGTCGATCCGGTCTCCGAGGCCAACGTGGTCCCAAAGCTTCCTGAGAAGGCGTTTCCGATGCTGGATGAAAAGAAATTTGATGACAGCGTGGGCAAAAAACCCGCGGCCAAACCTGATACTCCGTCCGGGAAATAAACAGCCATGATGAACGCACGAGGAGATGCATCGGTGATCAGCAACAATCATCAACCTGTAAATCCGCTCCGGGTAATCAGTGTTTGTCTTGACGAAGGTTCGCTCGCGGGATTTCAGCGTGAACTTCGCCTGATGGCAGATGCCGAGTTCCTGGTCAATGTGACTCAGTATTTGGGCGCGGCGGATGGCATCGGCATGCAGCGCATGAAAGATTATTATCCGGACATCGTACTGCTGGATTTTGATCAGGACCGCGTAAGGGCCGCGGCCACGGCCGAGTATCTGGAAGCTGTGTTCAAGGACAGGGTAGTGATCTTCGCTGTCTCGTCCAAATCAGAGCCCGATCTGATTATCAGCGCGATGCGGTCGGGGTGCTCGGAATATCTGGTTAAACCCCTCGCCAAAGAGCGCATCACCCAGGCCTTCGAGAAAGCAGTGATCCGGAAGCAGGAGCGGGAGAGAGGCAAACAGCGGGGAAAAATTATCACGATGCTGGGGGCCAAAGGTGGATCAGGCGTTACCACCATAGCCGTGCATCTTTCCACCTTTCTGGCCAAACTGAGAGGCGGCCGCATTCTGCTTATCGACCAGCATCCTGATCTCGGCGATATAGCGCTCTATCTCGGAATCGACAAACATCTGTATCACTTTTATGAACTGGTGAGCAATATTCAGCGGCTCGACGACAAACTGGTCCAGGGCTTTGTGGTTCATCATTCCAGCGGGCTCGATGTGCTTGCATCTCCTGACGCTATAACCGGAGTGAACGTTTCCGGAACGGACGTAGAGTCCACGCTCGAATTCCTGAAAACCATTTACGACTACATCGTTATCGATTGTGCGCCGGGATTAAACGGCCTCAATTTGGCCGCCGTGCAGCGCTCGGATGAGGTATGGCTGGTGGCTACGCCGGATGTGCCGTCGGTGCGCAACCTCTCCCGCTATCTGGAACACCTGAACCGCTTTAGTTATCCGGCGGATTCAGTGAGGGTCCTGATCAATCGCTATTCGAAGAGGGGCGAGATTACACGAGAGCACATGGAGAAGGTCCTGAGGAAATCTGTCTATATGACCGTGCCGAACTGTTATGCCGAGGTGATGGACGCAGTGAACACGGGCACTCCGGTTGTTCCTGGCACAAGATCAGAGTTTGCGGCTGCTTTCAGGCAATGGACGGATTCTCTCTCCGGCGGAAATGGCGCCGCCGTCAGTGTTCCCGTGGAGAAGAGACGCTGGACAATGCTCGGCTTATGAATGAATTGAAGGAAAAGGAGAATCTTCCATGGCAAGCGCGCAAAGACCGGAAATAGAACTGGCCGCGTTCAGTGGCAGGGCGAAACATCCCCGGGACAGCCACGGTACCGCGTTTTTGGGTAAAGCTTATCAGGAGCTGAAATCCTCCGTACACCGTGACCTTATCAATCGAATCGATCTCGAAAAACTCATGTTTCTCGAGGATTCAAAAGCCCGCTTTCAATTGCTGGGCATTATTCAGGAACTGGTCGGCAATCTGAGCACGCCGCTGAGCGCAATCGAGCGCGAACGCCTGTCGAAGGAAGTTCTGGATGAAGTCTTTGGCCTGGGACCGCTGGAACCGCTGCTTCAGGACCCCACCATCAATGACATTCTGGTGAACAGCTACAAAGATGTTTATGTGGAGCGCGCGGGCATTATCGAAAAGACGAATGTAACCTTTAAAGACAACGCCCACCTGATGCACATTATCGACAAAATTGTTTCCGCGGTAGGGCGCAGGGTTGATGAATCGTCTCCGATGGTGGATGCGCGGCTGCCGGACGGCTCGCGCGTGAATGCCATTATTCCGCCTCTGGCCGTGGATGGTCCGGCGCTTTCTATTCGCAGATTTGGCACAGTGCCGCTCGAATCCGAGGATTTGCTTGCCAATCGCACCATCACCCCTCAAATGCTTGAGATTCTTCATGGAGCGATCCGGGCCAGGCTCAGTATTGTTATTTCCGGCGGTACAGGGTCGGGAAAAACCACCCTTCTGAATGTGCTCTCTTCCGCGATTCCGGCCAACGAGCGGATCGTCACAATTGAAGATTCCGCCGAGCTTCAGCTCAAACAGGACCACATTGTCAGGTTGGAGTGCCGGCCGCCGAATGTCGAGGGCAAAGGCGCCGTGCGCCAGCGTGACTTGATGATCAATTCTCTCCGTATGCGCCCGGACCGCGTCATCGTAGGTGAGGTCCGTGGTGAAGAAGCCCTGGACATGCTCCAGGCCATGAATACAGGTCATGACGGCTCGCTCACCACCGTGCATGCCAATAGTCCGCGTGACGCGCTGTCACGAATCGAGACCATGGCCATGATGGCTAATCTCAACATGCCGGAAATCGCCGTGCGCCAGCAAATTGCGTCGGCAATCAGCATCGTGGTCCAGATTGCCCGCATGAGCGATGGCACGCGCCGGGTCACGCATATCACGGAAATCACGGGAATGAATGAAGAGATCGTCAGTATGCAGGACATCTTCATGTTTGAAAAACGCGGCATTGGCCTGACGGGCAAAGTTTTGGGGCGTTTTTATGCCACCAAAGTGGTGCCCAAGTTCGCGGAAAAGCTGAAGGCTTCCGGGATTGCGATTCCGGCAAATGTGTTCGAACACTCGATGGAAATCTAGATCAGGACGGATCTGATTATGCCGATCATTTTATTGTTCCTCGTGATACTGGTGCTGACGTTTGCCGTAGTCATGGTAAGCACCCGCCCGAGTGAGCGCGAGAAGCGGCTGCGGCAGCGCCTGACCGGTATTGCCTCTGCTCCGGTATCGATCGAAGAGAATGCAGAACTGTTGCGGCGCACAAATTTCAGCGATATTCCGCTGCTCGACGCGATATTTCATCGGCTGCCGGCCATGCGGAACCTGAAAAGCCTGATTGTGCAGGCGGACAGCACATGGACGGTTGGACGACTGGTGGCCGCGACTTTTTTGATATTTGTGAGTGCGGCGTGGCTGCCCGCCCTGTGGGTGCCTTCACTGCCTCTGCGCCTGGCAGTGGCAGCCGTGCTGGCCAGCCTGCCGTATTTCACAATACGCGCTCAGCGGGAGCGGCGCTTCCGCCGATTTGAATCGGTTCTGCCCGATGCGCTCGATCTTATGACCAGAGGACTTCGCGCCGGCCATTCCGTTTCTTCCACCATCGAGATGGTTGGCCAGGAGGTTGCGGCTCCGGTTGGAAGCGAGTTCAAGAAATGTTTTGAACAGCAAAACTTCGGACTGCCCTTCCGCGAGGCCATTGAAGATCTGGCCAAGCGCGTGCCCATCGCGGATTTGCAATTTATGGTGACGGCCATTTTGGTGCAAAAAGAAAGCGGCGGGAACCTGGCCGAAGTACTGGACAAGGCTGGAGTCGTGATTCGCGAGCGGCTCAGGATCAAGGGCGAACTCGCCATCTATACGGCCCAGGGAAAGCTCACCGGCTGGATTCTGGGCCTGCTGCCTTTCGTTATGTTTGTGCTGCTTACCCTGCTGAATCCTCAATACACTTCGGTCCTGATCCATGACCCATTGGGGCAGGAACTGGTTATCGCCGGGCTGGTATTGATGGCTGCAGGCTTCTACACAATTCGCAGAATTGTAGACATTAAGGTATAACGCCATGACTGGATTCATCATTGCACTGGCCGTCACGTTTTTGCTTGGACTTGCCCTGGTAGTCGTTCTGGTGACAACGGGACGCTCGCCCGTGAGTGTACGGCTTATGAAGGTCGCCGGGACGGTTGCTTTGCCGGCGGAGGAGCGCGGCCCCGGCTGGCGTGGCCGGCTCGGGCTGCTGATTTCGGGAGTTACGGCGCCGGTTCGCCGCGCGCTCGGCTTTTCCGCCAATACCAAACTGGTACGCAGTCTGTCTCTGGCAGGATATCGCGATCCCGAAGCCGTTGAAATCTTTTATTCAGCCAAGATGGTTGCTCCCGTGCTTGGGGCGCTGATTGCCGGTTTTATCATCCGGCAAGACGTCTTTTTCTGGTTTGTCATGATTTCCGCTGTTGGCTTTGTGCTGCCGGACCTGTGGCTGACCAGCGCAATCACACGCCGCAGAAAACGGATCAGCCTCAGCCTGCCGGATGCACTGGACCTGCTTGTTATCTGCATGGAAGCCGGGTTAGGACTGGACCAGGCCCTCATCCGAGTGGGCAACGAGCTGAAGATCAGCCATCCCGATCTCGCCGACGAATTTTTGATGGTGAACCTTGAGCAGCGTACCGGGAAGCCGCGCATCGACGCCTGGCGGAGTATGGCTGAGCGGACCAATCTTGAGGTAGTGCGCTCCTTTGTTCATATGCTGGTCCAGACGGAGCGTTTTGGCACGCCGATTTCACGCTCGCTCAGCGTCTTTGCCGATTCTCTGCGCACTAAAAGAAAACAACAGGCCGAACAGATGGCGGCGAAAACCACCGTCAAGCTTGTTTTTCCTCTTGTGCTGTTTATTTTCCCAAGCATGTTTATCGTGCTGCTGGCGCCGGCAGTCATCACCATCAGCAGAAGTTTAGGCAAGTTTTTCCAATAAAGACCAATATTAGCTGTGAAAGGAGCAGTTCATGGATAACGTAACCTTAATTCGCGTCGTAGCGGGAGTTCTCTTCTTCGTTGTACTGTACGTTTTGATCAGGAGAAGAAAAACCAGACTCGAATAAAAAAATTAAACTAGTCATTACCCGGCGCATTAAGAATTGTGAGCTGAAAGTTATGGCTGACAAGCAATCGCTTGTCCTGCTCACACTGGTTGCCTCGGTAATCTGAAAGCAGTCCCTGTCTGCATGGAGCGGGAGTCGTCCTGGGTCTCGGGCGAATCCCGACTTTCTTTGATGGCGGCGGGGAACAGGCAGGGGATATGAATCAAGCCCAAAAATCGCGTACCGTGCGGGTAATTAACACAACCCGTGGAACTCTAGTGGGAGACAGGATTGCCATAGCGGATAGTCCCATAAGCCGCTTTATTGGCCTTCTTGGTACATCCTCGCTCGATCCAGGCTCCGGGCTGCTGATTCATCCATCCCAGGGCATTCATACCATCGGTATGGCTTTCGCTATTGATGTGATTTTCCTCGATCGAAACCTGCGCGTGCTCGAAGTACGCGAATCGCTCAAACCCTTCCGCGTGACCAGCCTCAACTGGCGCGCTGAGAATGTGCTCGAATTGCCAGTCTCTGCGATTCAGGCCAGTTCCACGCGGGTCAACGATCAGATCTCTATAGAAGTTCCTGCAGAATGAGGGTCGATGCGGCTTGATGCGTTTTCACGCTCCACGCGTTCCTGTTGGTTCCATCTCAGGCTGCTTTTCTGAGCTAGAGCAACATTCAAGGGAAGGAAAAACCGATGTTACATCAGTCAGGAATACCGCCTACCAGGTGAAGTGCTTCTTCATAGTTGCCACCAAAGTCGATTCTCGTAATTTCGCTGAGTTTATGTTCCGTCGGCCTCTTATCCCACGAAGCATCCATGCCAATTTCAAGCAAAGACACGTGAGTACGATTCACATCTTTCACAAGACCGATGTGGCAGATGCCAGGATCCGCTTGCTCCCGATGAATTGTTACCAGCGGGAAAACGGCATTAGCCGAAGCCAATATTGTGGCCACAGTTTCGAGTTTCAGGCGTGGTTTTGAAGGCATCTTTCTGTTCAGTTTTTTCAAAGCGGTTTCGACAAACAGCGAATTTTTATCGGGCGCGTGCAGATTGCGCACATCCGAGACCCGAATACACTGAAAGCCGTTAAACCGCGAGGCATCTTCCACAAGCGCGATCAGAAAGAACTTTGGGCCGATATCGAGAATGTAGCCATTGACTGAACCTTCATCGAACGACCGGGTGAATTTAACCAACTGTTTTTTGTGTAATGCCTGTTCCAGCAAAGGTGTCTTTGTCATTTTTGATGGGTGTCAAACGCTGGTTGACTTACGTTCCGCCAGCAATTCTTCCATACTACACTGCAATTGCTTCCAGCTCATGGCCGGGCGTGAGTGGCGGATGAATGTCAGCAAAGTTTTTCCAGTTGATCGAGCGGTAGCCGGGAAGCCGGATCTTTGAACATCAGGCAAAACCTTCCTCGAAAAAGGAGTGGAAGTTTCGCGAGTGTGCATAGATGCAGCTCCCAGCCGAAGTTAGAGAGAAAACCTGCGTCGTCTCACCGCTTGGGCCTACCCACTCCATCGTCTGAATGCGAACCTGAGTTCGCGGGTGGTGACGATGACCGCGGACTCTCCGTATGTGATGGCGAAGGTGGCGAAACGGATCTCGGAGGTTCCGTGTGCACCGGTGCTGGCGGTGGTGGAGGCGGACTGGCGCTTCTTGCCGGTGCTGAATGCTCCGGCGTCGGAGGCGCGGGCGGCGAGTGCGATGCCGGAGTGTCCGCGCTTCTTGCTTCCGGAGGCTTTACGAATCCAGAGCCATGCACGGGCTGTTGCGGCTTTTCAGTATCCGGCTCCGGCTGCATTCCTGGGCCGAAGCGTGGCGAGTCACGCCGGTCGGGCGGTGAATTCGCAGGCGGATGATTCGCCAGGGCTCCGTCATTACCGGGCTGCGGCGGGCTAAATCTCGGTGAATCCTGTTTGTTGGCCGGTGGATTGGCGGGCACACGGCGAAGCGCCTGAATGCCATTGTCGCCCTCTCCGCCATGCTGCCATACAGGCTCGTGGCCAATTCGGACCGGAGGTTGAATGGGGCCGCCGCTGGCAGCCACTTTGGGCGGAAGCACTCCACCGCGAGGCGGCTCTGGTGCTTTGAAGTGGGGCGGCGCATGGACGAAACTCGGCCGGTGGCGCCATTCAGACCAGTTGCCTGGCTGCCACACCCAGCCATAACCGTTCACGAATGCCCATTGGCCATAGCGATAGGGCATCCAACCCCACGGATAGGCTGATACCCAGATGTATCCATAGGCCGGTGACAGAGTCCAGAAACCATTGGCGAAGGGGTCCCAGCCCAGGTTCACGCCATATGGACGCCAGCAGTAGCCATAGCCAGGCAGGTTGTAGTACTGGCCGTAGTAATTCAGATCGCTGACGCCATACTGATAAGGGGCCTGCTCCGAAGGCAGGGTGTTGCTGGCATAGGATTGCAGATATTCGTCACGCTGGCCGCTCCACTGATCGAGATCGTCCTGCTGAATACCACTTTCCAGATCATAATGGGCCGGATCACTGGGATCGAGAGTAAACGTTTCGCTCTTGCGTACAGCGGCTTCCTGGTCTTCATCAGGAGAGCGGACGGCTACTTCGCCTTTCCATACAGCCAGGTCCAGCGGGCCGGAATTTGACGTGCTGACGCGAAAGCGTCCTGACTGGCGCACAAGAATTTCTTTTCTCGCCACGTTGATCGCAAACGAGCTGTCGTCGTGGTAAGAGATGTTTAATTCGACCTCACCGCGATTCAGATCAACGCTGGTGAGCGTTCCGCCTTCCGGAGAGCGCATGAGTTCGGTAAAGGCGATTTCACTTTCAGGCGCCAGGCGAAGAGTGCTGCCATCTTCAAACTGGACTTCGGCCCATCCGTCTTCCGCCGTGGAGAGCCGGTTGCCCTGAGTTACCGGAATGTTGATGGTTGTGTGGTCGTAGCCGTGGCCATTGTCAAAATTCACCTGGCCTTCCACGTCGCTGATGCGCACAATGCGGGCGCTGGACTGGCTCCATGCCGGGGGAACCAGCAGAGCCAGAAGAAAAACAGAAGCAATCAACAACCTGAAATAACGCAGCATAATGCACCTCTTTCAGGATTTCCGCTGCCTGATCCCGGTACTCATTTAGATGTCCGTAACCGTGATCCTGCTTCAATTCTACGTTTCAGCCAGTCTGGCGCAGGATAAGTTACTTTTGCCGCACTTAAAGAATCGCTGGGCTGCCTTAAGAAGGATTAAGCGCCAGCAAATGGCGCGCCCGCTGGCGGGCGATATTCAGCACCGCCGTATCGTTGACAATGTTTTCGAGTGACGGCGCAATGATTTGTATTTCCACCAGAGAGCCGCTCTGCGCCAGGGCTTCCATGTTTTTCAGCTCCGCTTCCAGACCCAGTTTGTCGAACCGGTGCAGAAACTGCAGTTTGCGTCCGTGCTCAATGGTGTTCGAAATGCCCGCAAAAATACGGGTGAGCTGATCCACGGATTTATTATCCGACCAGTTGTAGGTGGTCTGAAACTTCCGTGTGGCATCAGTCCAGCCCAGCGTTTTCTTTCCGGTGTTAGCCACGCGGTGCGCCGTATAGTCAAAGTTGCCGTTGAAGTAGTTGGCATTTCGGGCGAGCTGAAATACCTTCTCCTTCACGGCGCCGGACATTGTGAACTCGAGCACGTAATCCGGTTCTGCTTCGGACGCCTGCTCGTTCGTGGCTGGCTCCGGCGGTTTGGCCGAGCCGCGAGAAACATACTTCGCGTTTCCCGAAGAATCAACGGTGATGGAGAAGTTCTGCGGAGTAACGGCTTCCCATGCCAGATCAAAAGTGATGACAGCGTGTGCTGGCTCGACTGGCGATCCCGCGCTTTGTGCCGGTGCGGCCAAAGCGCACAGGAACATCGCACTGATAAGAATTAGGTGTTTCATGAAGTTGCAGCCTGATAGCGGTTCATAGTGGCCGCAGTGTGGATGTGGCAAATAGCAATGGCCAGCGCATCGGATGCGTCGGAAGGCTCCGGCGCCACGCTGAGTTTCAACAACCGCATGACCATCTGCTGCACCTGCTGCTTTTCCGCCCGGCCATAGCCCACCACCGCCGATTTGATGGAGAGCGGCGAGTACTCCGCTACTTCCAGTCCGCAGGAAGAAGCAGCCAGCATGGCCACGCCCCGCACCTGCCCCAGCTTGAGCGCGGACTTTACGTTCAGCGCATAAAAGACATCTTCGATCGCCACAATATCCGGCTGCTGTTCGGCAATGATGCCGGTAAGGCCGGTAAAAATTTGCTGCAGCTTGGCCGCCATGGCGTCGCGTGATTTCAGCCGTATCGCGCCGGAGATGCAGCAGAGCAACTCGCGGTTTTGGCGCTGCTCCACCACGCCATAACCGGTATATTCACTGCCGCAGTCAATGCCCAGAACGCGCATGAAAGTAAAGTGTACTCTGTTTCGCGAGCCTCGAGCGGGTATTCCGCTCGGCGATTCGCTGGCCACGACGTACCGTGATTTCGGAATATCAGCTCAGCAGCACCGTGGACGCTTCGCCATTCCGACTTCTCGCTCGCGCATGAACGCCTGGTAGCTTTCCGCTGAGCGCGCCCGGTGCGTGCGGGCGAGAAAGCGATCATAGGCATTTTCGTCAAAGATCTCGCGCAGTGTGGTGCGAAGGATCTGGACCAGAGTTGTGAACACTCGAACAACAGGAGCACAGCCGGGGGCGGCTGTGCCACGTGATTCTTCTGCCTGCAGCACCTTCATGCTCCCTCCTCCGCGTATTGTGTGGGCACAAAGGGCGACTCGCTGCAGACTGCCTCCCTGCGTCCGGCAATTACGCTTACCCACTGAATGGACGCTTCGATCACAATGATCGTGACCAGCAGCACCAGCAGCCCGGCAACCGCTGCGTCCAGGCGGTCATTGAAGATGCGGCGCTGCAACTCCGCTGTGGCCGTCCCTGCCGCGAGCTGGCGGGCGTGAGCGAGAAAGCCGATCAAAGGATTGGGGTCGAAGATTTTATGCCAGGAAGCGGTGAAGGTCACGGCTACCAGCCAGCAAAGCGGAACAAACGTTACCCACATGTAGCGCGCCCGGCCCATGCGGACAATGATGCTGGTGGCCACGCACAGCGCCACCGCCGCCAGCAGCTGATTGCAGATGCCGAACAGCGGCCACAGGGAATTAATGCCGCCCAGAGGATCGCGTATGCCCTGCCAGAGAAAATATCCCCACGCGGCGACGATCAGCGCGCTGCAAAGCACGATGCTGGGATACCAACTGGTCCGCCCCAGCGGCTTCCAGATGTGGCCCAGCGCGTCCTGCAGCATGAATCTTCCGACACGGGTGCCGGCGTCGAGCACCGTCAATATAAACAGCGCCTCAAACATGATGGCGAAGTGGTACCAGATGGCCATTACGGACTTGCCGCCCAGACTGTCAGAGAAAATCTTTGCCATACCCAGGGCAAAGGCCGGTGCGCCGCCAGTGCGGAAGAATAGTGTTTTTTCCCCGGCAGCGTCTGCCATGGTGTTCATCTGGTCCACGGTGACGGGAAAGCCCCAGTCGGTGATGGTCTTCACTGCAGCCGTCGGCGTCCCGCCCACCATTCCGGCGCCACTGTTGATGGCCAGATATTGTCCCGGCTGCAGCGTGCAGGCCGCGATGATGGCCATGATGGCGACAAATGATTCCGCCAGCATGGCGCCATAACCTACCATGCGAGTCTCGGTCTCACGCGCGATCAGCTTGGGTGTGGTGCCGCTGGAGATCAGGGAATGGAAGCCGCTGATGGCTCCGCAGGCGATAGTGATAAAGGCAAAAGGGAAGAGGTTACCCGCGAAGACCGGCCCCGAACCATCGATGAAGCGCGTGAGCGCCGGCATCCGCAGATGGGGATGAACCACCAGAATACCGGCGGCCAGAATGGCGATGGTCCCCAGTTTCACGAAGGTGCTCAGATAATCCCGAGGCGCGAGCAGCAGCCAGACCGGAAGCGCGGATGCGGCAAACGAGTAGATGATGATGAGAATGGCCAGCGTAGTCGCGCTG
>Ga0070730_10004885_pt1 | contig 11650 bp, 10 predicted proteins | sample Coa_R1_3_FD_66447 | JGI IMG/M metagenome (GOLD analysis project Ga0070730, IMG submission 66447) | Surface soil microbial communities from Centralia Pennsylvania, which are recovering from an underground coalmine fire - Coalmine... | ecosystem: Environmental > Terrestrial > Soil > Unclassified ... | reverse complement strand
CGGTACGATGAAGGCCGATCTGTTCGTTGCTGACGCACCGAATACGGTGAACAACTTCGTCTTCCTCGCCCGGCAGGGCTTTTACGATGGCGTGACTTTCCATCGCGTCATCCCGAACTTCATGGCCCAGACCGGCGATCCGACAGGTACCGGCACCGGCGGGCCGGGCTATCGATTCAACGACGAGCCCGTAACCAGGAAGTACGTCCGTGGCACATTAGCGATGGCCAATTCCGGGCCAAATACCAATGGAAGTCAGTTCTTCATCGTCCACAAAGACTACCCACTACCACCCAGTTACACCATCTTTGGTCAGGTAACCGAGGGCCTTGATACGCTGGACAAGATCGCCACGACGCCAACCGGCCCCGGCAAAGGCGGCAGCGATACCCCGAAAACGCCGATAATTATCAACTCAATCAAAATCGACGAAACGTAGAAGTTAGAAGTTAGAAGTTAGAAGTTAGAAACCGTCCGATGGTGGACTCGTCGCCTATCTAATGTCTAGTGTCTAATTTCTAACGTCTCGTCAGCTGACCAGGCTGGGCGTGACTTCGCGGACCCGCTCGACGATGCTCGGAAGAACCTCCAGGAGGCGATCGACGTCGGCGTCGGTGGTGCGCACGCCAGTTGTCAGGCGGAGGCTGCCACGGGCTTCGTCTTCGGGTAGGCACAGCGCGCGCAGCACATGCGAGATCTCGAGTGTGCCCGAGGTGCACGCCGAGCCGCTCGAGGCGCAGATACCTTCCTGGTCGAGATTCAGCAGCAGTGACTCACCATCGGCGCCGGCAATGGTGAAGCTGGCGCTGTTGGGCATGCGCTGGGTTGGGTGCCCGGTCAGCCGCACACCTGGAATGCGCGCCTGGACGCCGTCGATCAACCTGTCGCGCAGCCGCGAGACGTGCGCCACGCGCGACTCCGCTTCGGCGTATGCCAGCTCGAGCGCCCGAGCCATGCCGACGATGTACGCGACGTTCTCGGTCCCGGCGCGCACGCCGCGCTCCTGACCCCCGCCGCTGACCTGGTGCACCAGCGGCGTACCTCGCCGCACGTACAGCAGGCCGATCCCTTTCGGTGCGTAGAACTTGTGGCCAGACAACGCCAACAAATCGACGCCCATCGCCTGGACGTCGATTGGCAACAAGCCGCCAGCCTGAACAGCATCGCAATGGAACAGCGTCTGAGCATTGACCGACTTCAGTGCCCGACCAATTTCGGTGATCGGTTGGACCGTGCCAATCTCGTTGTTGGCGTACATGATCGAGACCAGCGCGGTGTCCGGTCGGACCGCTGCCGCGACCGCCGCCGGTTCAACTCGGCCCAGCGCATCCACTTCCAGGTAGGTGACGTTGAAGCCCAGGTGCTGCTCGAGCCACTGACACGCGTGCAGCACCGCGTGGTGCTCGATCCGCGACGTGACGACGTGTTTCCAGCCGTGTTGCTCCGCCTGCGCCAGCGCGGCGCCTCTGATCGCCAGGTTGTCGCTCTCGCTGCCGCAGCTGGTAAAGACGATCTCATTGGCGCGGCAATTGAGCAGCTGCGCGATGCGGTCGCGCGCATCGTCCAGGGCCCGTCGCGCGCGGCGACCCACGCTGTAGACACTGGACGGGTTGCCCCAATCTTCGAGCCAGTACGGCCGCATCGCCTCGAACACGCGCGGATCGACCGGCGTGGTGGCCGCATTGTCGAGATACACCGGCTCAGACATGAGGGCGTCGTTATTCTACTCTGGCAGTGAGAAGTTAGACGTTAGAAATTTCTAGCTTCTAGCTTCTAACTTCAGCTGCCGTACCTCGCGCTGCGCGAAATCGACGAGCGCGACGCTCGGGCCGCCTTTGCCCGGGAACGGCAAGCCTGTCGTCCCAACATTGAGAAAGTAGCGATAGCCGGCGTCGATGCGCGCCACCTGGCCGGGCACCTGTTCGGCCGATCTGTCCGCAGCCGCCTTCCGCCACAGCCGCGCGTGATGGCTGTGACCGAACGCCCATACCCGCGCTTCCACGCGCTCCATTTCCTTAAACGCTCTGAGAAAATCGCGGCCAATCTGACTGGTCGCCAGCGCCGGTGTCAGTCGCGCGTCGCCATGGGTCAACAGCAGCGGGCCGAGCGCCGCCCGGCGCGGCAAACCTAACACCCAGCTCTTCGATTCGGGGGATACGCGCTCCTGCCAGTCAAGGTCGCGGTTACCGACGATGGCTATTTCGGCTACGTGCCGAATGCGTTGAACGCAGCGATCGGAGTCACCCCGGCCGAGATAGTCGCCCAGAAAGGCCAATCGTTGTGCGCCGGCCTCGGCCAGGGTCTCGAGCGCTTGTTCGAGTGCCGAATAGTTGCCATGCACGTCCGAAATGAGACCCCACACGGATTGATCCCCGGGAGCTTGCCCAGTGCGCATGTCAAGGGATGTTTACAGAACGCCGGATTGAGCCCTATACTCAGCCCAGGTGCGACGGTCGCTCGGGGGCGAGCGTGGCACTACCGGTGGGGCCCCTGACCGGTGAGAACTCGACTTCGCCGTTGACCTGGGCGACGCACGCCCTTTTTCTTTCGCGGTCCGCTGCTCCGGCCCGCGTCGGGAGAAGCCGAGCGCAGGTCGCTGGAGCCATATGCCGACATTCTGCAAAATCTGCGCACGCACCATCCGCTTCAAATGGTTGTAGATCGACTCCGCGTCGACCATGCCGAAGCGCCATTTGGTGCCGTCGCCGCACGCCAATTATCAGTATGGCCATTTGCTGCGCGAACGCAGCGGCTCTATGTGGTGGTCGATCCGTCGCTGGCCGATCCGACCTTGCGCCGCGGGTTGGTGCGCGCGATGCAACAGGGTTACTTTCGCTCCGACGGCTGCTCGCAGACTCGTGCTGTGCGTGCCGCGGCGTTGGCCGCGCACTACGTCTTGCGTCACCACAATCGCGACGCTTTGCCGATCGCGCAGGTCAGCGCGGCGAGTGCCGTTGCCGCCGTGCGTGGCGATGTTGCGTTTGTTGCCCTCGCAGGCGATGCCGCGGCGTTCGCCTGGCGCGATGGCACCCTGACTGGCCAGCGCGGGGTCTTGAGAATCGCGCGCCCGCTCGGGATGGAGCACGATCCGCGTATCACCCTGTGGAGCACGCCGCTCGATCCCGGCGACCGACTGGTCCTGGTCTGCGGCGCGACCTGGACCGCTGATTCACCACGGGCCATCGAACAGATCCTGGGTCGCGCAAGCCCGGTTGACCTGGCCGAGGAACAGTTGGCCGCGACCCTGGGCGGACCACGGCCGGCCGGCGTCATGATGGTTGAGTCGAGCGGCGCGCCTCGCCCCGAGCGTCGGCTCACGCTGGTCTCTGCGCGTGAGCGGGGCCAGGTCACAACACTGCCGACGCCGACGCGGCCAGCGCCACCGTCCGTCGCGCCCCGGCCTGATCGCCGCTGGGTGCACTGGCTTTCGCCGGTCATCGCCGTAGCGTTGCTCGGGTTTGCCGCCGTGGCCGCGCTCAACCCGTTCGGCGACCAACCGCAGGTGTCGATGGCGCAGTTGTCGATGGCGCAGTTACCGCCGGCGCTCGACGAGACCAACAGCTATCCGGTGCATCCAGCCATGGCTGTCCGCCTCGGTCCAGCCGGCGGCAACGTGGTCGACCTGGCGATCGGCGACGATTCGATCTACACCCTCGACGTCGTCGAATCGAGCGTACGCAGCTTTGCCCTCGATGGGCGCGACCAGCAGCCCACTCCGGATACGATGTTGGTTCGCACCGGCTCACCAGTGGGCGCCAGCGGGGCCCGGCTAGATGTGCCGGTGGCGATCCATTATCTGCAGGGCAGCAGTCCAGAGCTCGGTCGGCTGGCCATTGTCGATCAAGCCCGGGCGGTCGTCCAGGTCGGGCCGGGTCGGACCATTACGCCGCGCCAGGTGCCGACGAGTGCGACGTGGGGCGAGCTAGGCGCGCTGGGCGGCGATGCCGACGGCCATCTGTACGTGCTTGACAGTGGCTCCCGCCGAATCCTGGAATACCCGCCGTTGAGCGAACGGGTGGTTGATCCGCCGCGTGTGGTCCTCGACGGCACTTCGGCGCCGGGTCTGGCCTTCGAGCATGCCGCTGAAATCCTCGGTGATCAGGATCAGGTCTACATGCGGATGGATGACGGTACGCTGCGCCGCTTCGACGCCCAGGGCACCGAAACGCCGATCGTGATCGAGCCCCCAGATGGCAAACTAGCCGCGGTGCGCGGCATCGCTCCAGATCGACAAGGCGGTCTCTTTTTGGCCGACCCGCTGGGCGCGCGGGTGCTGCATACGACCGCGGACGGCGCGATCCTGGCTCAATTCCGAGATCCGGCGCTCGCCGGTGTGCGCCAGATTCAATCAACCCTCGACGGCCATCGACTGTTCGGCCTGGTCGCCACGGGCGTGCTGGTGTTTGATCTACCCGAGGAGATTCGCTGACCCGCATTCTGGGCATTGAGACGAGCTGCGACGAGACCGCCGTAGCCATCGTGCGCGATGGCGTGCGCGTCGAGTCCAACGTGATCGCGTCGCAGACTGACCTGCACGCCCGCTACGGTGGCGTGGTTCCCGAGCAGGCGTCGCGCGCCCATCTGCGGGCGATCCTGCCCACGCTGGAGGAAGCAATGGCTCGGGCGCACGCCGACTGGGGCGACCTCGACGCCATCGCCGTTACCCACGGGCCAGGCCTGGCGGGCGCGCTGCTTGTGGGCGTCAATGTGGCCAAAGGCCTCGCATTCGCGCTGAAGAAGCCGCTGCTGGGTGTCAACCATCTCGAAGGTCACGTGTACGCCAACTGGCTCGAGCCAACCGGCTCGGCTGCCGAGGAGCCGGCGTTTCCGCTCGTTGCGCTGATCGTGTCCGGCGGCCACAGTGATCTGGTGCTCAATTCCGGCCACGGCCAGTACCGACGCCTCGGCCGAACCCGCGATGACGCCGCCGGCGAAGCGTTCGACAAGGTCGCGCGGCTGCTCGGACTGGGCTTCCCGGGCGGCCCGCCCATCGAGCGCGCAGCGGCCGATGGTGATCCGACCCGCTTTGTATTTCCCCGCGCGTGGCTAGACGCGGAATCCTGGGACTTCTCATTCAGTGGCTTGAAGACCGCCGTCAGGCACCAGGTGCGCGACCTGGGCGTCGACCCCGATCGCGCTTCACCAGCCGAGCGTCTGGGCAAATTGCCAGTCGCAGACCTGGCGGCCAGCTTCCAGGCGGCGGTGGTCGACGTCCTCGCGACCAAGGCCGCGCGCGCGGCGCGGCAGTTCGGCGCGACACAGCTGGCCCTGGGTGGCGGCGTGGCGGCCAATCGCACGCTGCTGCATCGAGTCGAGGCGATTGCCCAGTTGCCGGTGCTTTGCCCGCCGCCACTTTTGTGCACTGACAACGCGGCCATGATCGCCTCGGCCGGGTACTACCGCTTCAGCGCCGGCGAGCGCTCCGACCTGCGCCTGGACGTTGACCCAGGCATGGCGATTGGCTAGCGCTGTAGGCTTCGCGAAGGTCTGATCTTCTGGCGCTCGTCAATTGCAAGCGCTAATTCGTCCTTGCTAAGCTAGTGGGTACTTAGCACTCAACCTGGTCGAGTGCTAACGGGATCGAATTTTCGGTCCCCATTTGCCAAAGGGAGGGACATGCATGGCGAGTCTCAACTTGCGTCCGCTCGGCGACCGTGTGGTGGTCAAGCCACTCGATCGCGAGGAAGTCACCAAGAGCGGCATTGTGCTGCCCGACACTGCCAAGGAAAAGCCCCAACAGGGTGAAGTCATGGCTGTCGGGCCGGGCCGCATTCTCGATAGCGGCGAACGTGTCGTGCCGGACGTCAAAAAGGGCGAACGCGTGCTGTTTGCCAAGTACTCGGGTACCGAGTTCAAGCTCGAACAGGACGAGCTGCTCATCCTGCGCGAATCAGACATCCTGGCCATCGTTACCGGGAACGGCAAGTAAGAAGTCAGAACTCAGAAGTCAGAAATCAGACGCTATCGGCTCTTACCGAGTCCAAAGCGGGTGATCATCTGACATCTGATGTTTGACTTCTGATATCTAAGCGGAGGTAGCCCACCACTATGCCAGCCAAACAGCTGGAATACAGCGAAGACGCGCGGCGCGCACTCAAGCGCGGCATTGACGCACTGGCCGACGCGGTCAAGATCACCCTCGGCCCCAAGGGCCGCAACGTGGTCCTCGACAAGAAGTTCGGCCCACCGACGATCACCAACGACGGGGTGACCATCGCCAAAGAGATCGAGCTGGAAGACCCATTCGAAAATATGGGCGCGCAGCTGCTCAAAGAGGCGGCCACCAAGACCAACGACATCGCTGGTGACGGCACGACCACAGCCACGGTCCTGGCTCAGGCGATCGTCAACGAAGGCTTTAAGAATGTCACGGCCGGCGCCAACCCGCTGTTGTTGAAGCGCGGGATTGAAAAAGGCGTGGCGGCTGTTGTCGAGAACCTCAAAAAGATGTCGACCCCGGTCGCCGATCAGACCAAGATCGCCCAGGTCGCGGCTATCTCAGCTGCGGACGAAGAGATCGGCCGGCTGATCGCCGACGTCATGGACAAGGTCGGCAAAGACGGCGTGATCACGGTCGAGGAAAGCAAAACCCTCAAATTCGAAACTGAGTACGTCGAGGGGATGCAGTTCGATCGTGGCTACATTTCGGCCTACTTCATCACCGATCCCCAGCGCATGGAGACGGTATTAGACGAGCCGTACATTCTGATCACCGACAAGAAGATCAGCGCGATCTCGGACATTTTGCCCGTGCTCGAGCGCTTTCTGCAGGTCAGCAAGAACCTGGTGATCATCGCCGAGGACGTCGACGGCGAAGCCCTGGCTACGCTGGTGGTCAACAAGCTGCGCGGCACGCTCAACGTATTGGGCATCAAGGCGCCTGGCTTCGGGGATCGCCGCAAGGCCATGCTCGAGGACATCGCCGTGCTGACCGGCGGCAAGGTCATCTCCGAAGAGATTGGCCGCAAGCTCGACTCGACCACGGTCCAGGACCTCGGTCGGGCGCGCAAGGTGCAGTCCAACAAGGACGAGACCACGATCGTCGAGGGCCGTGGCTCTGAGGACGCGATCAAGGGTCGGATCCAGCAGATCCGTGCGCAGATCACCGAGACGACCAGTGACTTCGACCGCGAGAAGCTCCAGGAGCGTCTGGCCAAACTGGCTGGCGGCGTCGCCGTCATCAAGGTTGGTGCCGCGACCGAAGTTGAGCTCAAGGAGAAGAAGCACCGCGTCGAGGACGCCCTGTCGGCCACCCGGGCGGCCGTCGAAGAGGGCATCGTGCCTGGCGGCGGAACCGCCTTCGTGCACTCCCTGTCGGCGCTTGACCCGGTCATCAAAGAGCTGACCGGCGACCAGAAGACGGGTGCCCAGATGCTCCGCCGAGCGCTCGAGGAGCCCCTGCGGCGTATTTGCGCCAACGCCGGCGCCGAGGGCAGCGTGGTCGTCGAAGAGGTCAAGAAGCGTGGCCCTGGCAAGGGCTACGATGCAGCCAAAGGCGAGTACGCCGACATGGTCGAGCGTGGCATCATCGATCCCCTGAAGGTGACCCGCAGTGCGCTGGAGAACGCCGCGTCGATCGCGACGATGATCCTGACCACTGAGACGCTGATCACCGAGATTCCCGAAAAGACTCCAGCACCGGCGGCCCCGCCGATGCCCGAGTACTAGCGAGTGGCCAGTGGTCGGTGGTCAGGTAGACCGCGATCACTGGCGCCACCCGAGGCGTTATCAGGCCGAGGACCAGCAGGTTCTCGGCCTCTTATTTTTTCGGAGCCCTCCTAACCACTGACCACCATCAGGCGAGCCCTTCGCTCTGCAGCGTCTGCAGCGATCGATCGAACGCGTCGATGGTGTGGCTGAGCTCCTGGTCACCGTGGACGATCGAGGTGAACCCGCCCGAGCGCATCAGGTCCACGCCGTTCAACAGCATGGTTTTGCGCAGGGTATTGACCGCGCCGCGACCGGCCATCAAGCGTTGGACATCCGTGGTCTGGGCCGCTTCCTCCATGCCCTCGCCCAGCAAAATCTGGAACACCGAGAATTCACCAAGCACCGCACCCGCCACGCCACGCCGCTCGAGGCAGTCGCGCAAACCTGTGCGCAGCTGCTCGCCTTTTTGATTAGCCTGCTCGGTCGCCCAGCCTTCGCCGACGATCTGGAGCGCCTTCAGCCCAGCTGCCGCGGACATCGGATTGGCGTTGAAGGTCCCCTGCTGGAGGACGCGTTCGAAACGGTCCTTGTGCAGCTCGCCCTTGAACGTCTGGACCTGCAAGATGTCGCGCTTGCCGACCACCGCACCGCCGGGCAAGCCACCGGCGATGATCTTGGCCAGAGTGGTCAGGTCGGGGGTGACACCGTAGACCTGCTGCGCTCCGCCCGGACTGTACCGAAACCCGGTGATCACCTCATCGAAAATGAGCACCACGCCGCGCTCAGCCGTGAGTGTTCGGAGCTCTTTCAGAAACGGGGTATTGGTCGGGATAATCCCATTCGACCCGCCGCCGGGCTCGAGGATCACCGCCGCAACCTGCCCGGGATGCGCGTCCAGCAGCTGGCGCACCGACTCGATGCTGTTCGGATACGCGACGAGCATGGTTTCCGCGACGGCTTTAGGCACCCCGGTCGACGTCGAGGTATCGAATGGCGGCTGATAGCCGGCCATGGCGTAATCGTGCCAGCCGTGGAAATGACCAGCGAAGCGAATGATCAGCTCGCGCCCGGTAAATGCGCGCGCATCGCGCATGGCGAGCATGGTCGCTTCGGTGCCGCTCATCGTGAAGCGGACCCATTCGGCGCTCGGAACCAGCCGGCAGATCTGTTCGGCCCAGGCCACCTCGAGCTCGTGGCAGGCGCCATAGTGGGTGCCTTTGTGGATCTGTTCGGCAACCGCCTGTGTTACTTCTGGGTGGTTATGCCCCAATAAAAGTGAGCCGTGGCCCATCCAGTGGTCGATGAGTTCATTGCCATCGACATCCCATTTGCGACTGCCGTCGGCGCGCTCGACGTAGATCGGAAAAGGGGCAAAATTGCGACTATCGTGGGTGATACCACCTGCGATCGCGTTGCGCGAGCGTGAATAAAGGTCCGCCGATCGCGCAAATCGCTTACGGAAGGCGTCGTCGATCGCAGTCGGGGCCGAGATAACCATGATCGAAGTCTACGACTTCGTCTCTTCTCTAGTCGTTTGGTTGATCGTCGTCGCGCAGCGTCAGGATCTCGGGCCCGTCCGACGTCACCGCCACGGTGTGCTCGAAATGCGCGCTCAGGCTACCGTCGACAGTGACCGCGGTCCAGCCATCGTCGAGCATGCGCACCGCCGCTGAGCCGAGGTTGACTTGCGGCTCGATCGCCAGGCACATGCCCGAGCGGAGTACGGGGCCGCGGCCCGCCGGGCCGTGGTGTTGGACCTGCGGCGCTTCGTGCATATTGCGCCCGACGCCGTGGCCGACAAAGTCGCGCACCACGCTCATGCCGTGCTTGCGCACGTGTGCCTCGATCGCCGCACCAATATCGCTGAGCCGATTGCCTGCGCGAGCCTGATCGATGCCGTGGAACAGGGCTTCCTGGGTGACCTGGACGAGCTCGCGCGCTCGGGGGGTGAGCGTGTCGGGTCCGCCGATCGCAAAGCAATGGGTACTGTCGCCGACATAGCCGCGGTAGCGCGCCGCCACGTCCACTTTGACCAGGTCGCCCCGTTTGAGCTTGCGCGGGCCCGGGATTCCGTGGACGACCTCATCGTTGACCGACACGCAGATATGGCCCGGGTAGCCAAAGTAGCCCAGCGCGGTCGACTCAGCACCCGTTTCCTTGAAGTAGTGCGCCGCGATCTGATCGAGATCGCGCGTGGTCATCCCCGGCCGGGCCTGCTCTTCGATGGCCTGGATCGTCTGGGCCACGATTTTGCCCGCCTCGCGCATAATCGCGATCTCGCGCGGCGATTTGAGCACGATGGTGTTGTCCGCAGTTGGCTTCAGGTGCATCGACCGCGTGAATGTATAACAGAACGCGCTCACGTGGTTTTTCTTCTCGGATTGACGGGCAATATCGCCTGCGGCAAGAGCACGGTCGGCCAACTACTGGCCGATCGGTTCGGCGCCGACTATGTCGACGCAGACCGTCTGGTGCACGCGCTGTACGCGTCGGGGACCACTGAGACACGGGCCATTGCCGACCGTTTTGGCCAGGATTTGCTGCAGGACGACGGCACGATCGATCGCCGCCGGCTGGGCGACATCGTACTCGCCGATCGGGCGGCGCTGCGGGATCTCGAAGGCCTGCTGGCCCCAGGCATTCGGCAGGCGATCGACGCTCGGCTCGCGGCCGCTGCCGCACCCGTGGTGGTCCTGGATGCGATCCGCCTGATCGAAGGCGGCCTGGCCGAGCGCTGCGACACGGTCTGGGTCGTGGTCTGCGCCCAGGCGACGCAAATGGCGCGCCTCCAATCGGCGCGCTCAATGAGCGCCGAACAAGCCACCCTGCGCATCGCTGCCCAATCGCCCGCCGAAGCCAAAGTTCGCCGCGCCAACGTGGTCATCACCAACGACGGCACCCCCGCAGACCTGACCGAACAGGTCGACGCCGCGTGGCAACAAACCGTCCAACCCCACCTGAACGCGGCGAGCCACGAGTCCAAAGCCTGACCCGCCAAACGTGACCGGCCTCAGGCTGACGGCATCGCTACGCGAGCTTTCGGAGGGAGCGGACGTGTCCGCTTGGTACCCTTTAGGGGAATGACCCTGCTGCTCAATGGCGCGGCCGGCAGCTGGGATGAACTGGCTATCGCCCTGATCGCAGTGGTCATCTTATGGGTAGCGGTCAAGCTAGCGGGCCGCAAGCACGCCGCCCAAGACGAGGACACCCCGCCGCCAGAAGAGGCCGGCATTGACGGAGAAAAATAGGATTCTGTCCCGCCCGCCGCACCAAAGCCCGTTTGACGTGCGCGCCCTGCGCCTTGCCCGCGGCTTGGGGGCGCTCGGCCTCATCGTCTGCCTAGCGCTGACGAGCTGCCAGCTCGTCAAACCGTCCGGCCCAAGCCAGTCATTACAGGGTCGGATCGCGTGGCCCAAAGACGGTGACCTGTGGGTCTACGATCTTGGTTCCAAGCAGCAAACCAAGATCACCAACCTCGCGGCGGGCGCCGCGGTCACCGGCGCCACCTGGTCTCCAGACGGCCAGCGCGTCATCTACGCTCAGTTCTGGCGGCGACCCAACGAGCGCTCGAGCGGCGCTGACCTGATGATCGCCAATGCCGACGGCTCGAATGCGCAGCCCTTCGCCGAGCGTGACGCGCCAAATACCGTCCTCGAGGCACCCCAGTGGGCGGCCAGTGGGCGTGTGTACTACACGGTCCGCCGCGTGACCAACGGCCGTGAGGCGCAATCTGTCGTACGCCAGCAAGTCGAAGGCGGCCAACCCGAAACGCTGGTCGACAATGCGTACAGTCCGGCGGTCTCAGCCGACGAGTCGACCCTCATCTATATTCGGAGCACGCGCGCCGGACAGACCATGTTCAAAAAGACCGTCGGCGATGCCGCCGACGGCTGCGAGCTGGTTTCCGACCAGGTTTTCCAGTACCTGAGCCTGCCGCGCATCGCGCCTGACGGCAAGCGCCTGGCGTTTGGCGGCAGCGGTGAGGCCACCCTGGCCCCGA
>Ga0070730_10004883_pt1 | contig 11656 bp, 14 predicted proteins | sample Coa_R1_3_FD_66447 | JGI IMG/M metagenome (GOLD analysis project Ga0070730, IMG submission 66447) | Surface soil microbial communities from Centralia Pennsylvania, which are recovering from an underground coalmine fire - Coalmine... | ecosystem: Environmental > Terrestrial > Soil > Unclassified ... | reverse complement strand
CGCCCGGCGGCGAGGCTCGGTCGCGAAAGGCTCGCACGGCCGCGAGGGTACGCCCGGCAATCTCGAAGGTCCGAGCGCTCGGTGAACCCGGCTGGGTTCACCTATCTGAGTAAGGAGGAATCAGGTGGTATCCCAAATGGAATCACAACATGCGGACGCAGATGAGGAGCTTCTCCTGGAGTTGAAGTCGAAGAACACGACTAGAAGCATCAAAGACTTCTCGCCCGAAGGCATCAGGCTCGAGTCTAATCTCGAGGGAGAGACCGAAGGCGTGTACAACGCCACGTGGGTGCGGCTCCATTGAAGGTATGACATTCCGGTTATCGGGTGATGTTCCGGGCGGTCATGCGGCGAGTTCCTGGGCCTGCTGGTAGCGGCTGTCGTGGTTGCGGTGTTTTTCCTGCTGGAAGTGGTAGTCGAGGTAGTCGCCGAGGTCGCCGGTGCCGTGCAGGGCGCGGAGCGTGAGGACGGCTTCGGCGCCATCCAGGCCCCATCTGGCGCCGGTGACTTCCATTCTGTCCTTGACGATCCAGCGTGCCGCGCCCTCGATGAGACCGCTGGCCACGGGCCATCCGGCGGCGAGGAAGGCGGGGTAGTCCAGGTAGTCCTGCTTGTGCTCGAGGTAGTCCGCGCATTCGCCGGCGCCGGCACGTTCAGCTGGGGAGTAGCCGCAGGCGGTGGCGCGGCGGCGGATCCCGGCGCGCACGTCGCGGTGCTTGCCGTCCAGGATCTTGGCCGTCTGGTCCCTGACCCAGGCCCGGGCTTCGGGCTCGCCGACGCCACCGACATCGACCTCGGCCAGGGCGACGTCCCGTGGATGTGCCTGGCCGACCCGGAGGGCAACGAGTTCGACGTCCTCACCCCGCGCTGACGCCACAGCATTCTCCCAACCCGCTGACGGACCACCGACCTTACCGACCTGGCGTCCTGGGTCGTAGGATCGCGGCCGTGAAGCGGGTGCTGTTGACCGGGATGTCGGGTACTGGCAAGTCCAGCGTCATCCATGCGCTCTCGGTCCGCGGGTTCAAAGCCGTCGATACGGACGACGGATGGTGCGAGCCCTCGCCGGACGGCCGCCAGCGCTGGCGGGAGGACGTGATCGGCCGGCTCCGTCCCATCCTCTGCGTTGTCGTTCACGTCGACGGGCCCGCGGCCGGAGGCCGCCACCGCGTGGAAGGCCTCCTCCAGCGAGGCCGGGCGGGCGTCCAGGGCGGCCAGCACCAAGCCCCGGGAGTTCGCCCACCCCAGCAGCGCCGTCAGCGTCCGCTGCAGGTCCTGCGTCTGCAGCAGCACGTTTCGCCCGGTGACGCTGACCCGCGTGCCCGCCAGGCCGGGAACTGGCTCGCGGGCGTTGCCCGGGAGCTCGAAGGAAATGCGGGCCGGCTGTGATGCCGCGCCCTCAGCGGGCGTGCCCGTGCGCACAATCCGGCCCTGATGCATGATTGCCAGGCGGTCCGCCAGCTCCCCGGCTTCTTCCAGGTAATGGGTGGTGAGCACGACCGTGGTTCCCGCCGTCAGCAGCTCGCGGATCAGCAGCCACGTGCGGTGGCGGCTCTCCGGGTCCAGCCCCGTGGTGGGCTCATCCAGGAACAGGACCTCCGGACGGCCCAGGATCGCCATGGCGAGATCGAGACGGTGCCGCTCACCGCCAGAAAGGGATCTCACCGCGACCCCCGCGCGGTGCCCGAGGCTGACCAGGCCCAGCGCTTCGGCAACCGGCCGGGGCGCACTGAGTGTCCCGGCCCACATCCGGCCGGTCTCCGCCACGGTCAGATCCGACGGGAACCCACCCTCCTGCAGCATGATTCCCATCCGGCGCCGGACCAGGCCGCGCTCCTGGTAGGGGTCACAGCCCAGCAACGCGAAGAGCTCTCCGCGGCGCACCGAGAACGTGACCCCCCGGACCGCATCAAAGCCCTGGCCGCCCGTGCCGCCGTAGCGCCGCCGCAGGTCCTGACCGTGATAACGCCGTTGTCGTCCATGCCGTCAACGGGATCGTGACATCCAAGGCCGCCGCTTCCCGAAGGCAACTGAGGCGACGATGGCGATGGCGATCAGCACCGTGGACCACGTGGCAGCTTGGCTAGCGGACGCGAACCACCCCGCCCACACCAGCGCCCCGGTCAGGACAAGAACGAACGCCACCTCGAACAGGCGCACGCTGAGCTTCTCCCCGGTCCACCAGCGGCGCATCCAGGCAGACCTGCACGATCATCCTGAGATCCAGCGCGTTGCGAGTTCTTCATGGCCGACTCCGTTCCGTCCCGTCCCGTCCCGGGATGAACCCGGGCTCATAGGTCCAGCATCGAGGCGAACCAGGATTCCAGCCCGTGCCCGCCATCACCAGTCCCGGTGACATCCGCCCGGTCCGGCCATGACAAACCACACGTCCCTCAGCTGGCCGGGGTAGGGGAACCGCGAGTCATTCGTTTTGTTCAGATCTTTATGCGGAACGGACCGTGGTTCCTCCGGCCGGCCCCGCCGTGCCGCCCAGGGTCACGACGGCGCGGGTTCCGCCACCCGGCGCCTCGGTGAGCACGATGGCGCCGCCGTGCGCGGTGGCGCCGCATCCCGTTCAGGCCGGCGAAAAACGCGGCGTACGTGCGCAAGACGATGAACCGCCCGAAGAACACCACCTTGCCGCCATGGCGGGCGAACAGGTACCGCCCGACCTTCAGCTTCCGGGCATCCAGCCGCACCCAGCGGCCGTAGCGGCGGACCAGCCTTGTGCCGCCGTGCTGGCCCAGCCAGTAACCGCCGTTGTCACCGGCGATGGCCGCGACCGCCGCGACCAACGCGATCAGGCCGATGTTGAGCCGGTGCGCCGAGCCGGCATACAGGGCCGCGGCGATCAGCGCCGTCTCCCCGGGCAGGGGCACGCCCGTGCTTTCCAGCGCGACGAACACGAACACCGCCAGGTACCCGTAAGACTGCAGAAGATTATTGATCAGCGCCACGCTCATGACGCCAAGCTAGAAAGCCGAACCTTTCCGCCCGCTTACCGCGTACCGCGCCGCCGTTCCCAGCCGGTGCCGGGTTTTATTCAGCGCGGCCAGCCCGGGCCGGGACGTAGGCTCGTCGAGCAGGCGCCGGACCCGCATGGGCAATTCAAACCACGGGAAGAAGGCCTAGGTGCGGCGGATCCCGCTCGGCGCGCTCCAGGAGCGCGAGTTCCGCCTGTTCTTCACCGGACAGCTGGTGTCGCTGCTCGGCGATGCTGTCACGCCGTTCGCGCTCGCCTGGGCGGTGCTCGACCTGACCGGATCCACACGCGACCTGGGCTTCGTGCTTGCCGCGAAGATCGCCCCGCTCGTAGTTTTCCTGCTCGTCGGCGGCGTCTTCGCTGACCGTCTGCCTCGCCGCGCCGTGATGCTCACCGCCGACGTGGCGCGCATGGCCGTCCAGGCGGCGACCGCGGCGCTGCTGCTCTCGCACACCGCGCGTATCTGGGAGCTGATCGTGCTGCAGGCGCTCGCCGGAACCGGGACGGCGTTCTTCAACCCCGCGTCGACCGGGCTCACGCCGATGACCGTGAGCGCGGGGCGGCTGCAGGAGGCAAACGCCCTGCGCGGGATGTCGATGGCGTCGATGCAGTTCGCCGGCCCGGCGCTGGCAGGCCTCCTCATCGTGACCGTCGGGCCGGGGTACGCGCTTGCCATCGATGCGGCGAGCTTCGGGGTCAGCGCGTTCTACCTCGCGCGCCTGCACCTGCCGCCGCACGCCGACCTGCCGCCGCAGTCGTTCGCGCGCGACCTGCTCGACGGCTGGCGCGAGTTTACCGCCCGTACCTGGGTCTGGCTGATCGTGGCCAGCGTGTGCTTCGGGAACATGATGGACTCGGTGTGGCTGGTGCTCGCCGCGGCGTGGATCAAGAACGGCCACGGTGGCGCCGGAGCGTGGACGGCGATCCGACGCTGCAGCAGCACGTCCCGCCGGCGTCACTGTCGCGCGTCAGTGCCTATGACTGGTTCGGCTCCCTGCTGGGCGATCCGATCGGACTCGCCCTCGCAGGGGTGGTGGCGGCCGGGATCGGGATGAGCCGCACGCTCTGGATCGCAGCCGCGGTCGACCTTGCCGCGGTCGCTACGATGCTCGCGGCGCCGAGCGTGCGGCACCTGCAGCGGCCCGGCGAACCCCAGCCCGGGCCAGGCGCGCAGCAAGCGGCGTAGGGTGGGGATGCGGATCGGAAATCGAGCCGTTGGGTCCAGACCCCGCCCGGCCACTATGGCAGAGGCGTAGCCGCTGCCGTTGCGGGTGTCGCCAGCCGCCGCAGACGATACTCTTGGCGGCGGCTTGCGGTGCGCACTGCACGCCCTGGGAGGGCAGCGCCATCGCACTCTGGTACCGGGTGATCGCGGCCGGCGCAACGGCGGCCCTCGCGGACCTTTTGCAGGCCGGATGGGCAGATGACTGATCCCCGGGGTGTGGTGGTGTGGGGACGGCTGGCCGCGCATGCTGCGGCGCAGGGCCGCCGGGTGTCGCTCGCCGACGTGTGCGCGGTTGCGGTCAGCTCAGCTGAGCTGACCGGGGCGTGGCTGGCCGTCGCGCGCGGCAGCGGCCCGGATTTCGTGATGTGCGTGACGGGCCCGGCCGGCGAGCAGCTGGCCGAGCTCCAGCTGATGCTGGGCGAGGGGCCATGCCACGACGTGCTGGCGTCGGCCGCGCCCGTCCTGGCCGCGGACCTGGGTGATACGGAGTTCAGCCGCCGGTGGCCCGCGTTCACCCCGGCGGCGCGCCAGCTCGGTGCCGGGGCGGTATTCACGTTCCCGCTGATCGTCGGGGCGATCCGGGCCGGGGTGCTGGGCCTGTACCGCGGCGCGCCCGGCCCGCTGTCGCACCGGCAGCTCGGTGACCTGCTCATCCTGGCCGACGCGGCGACCGTGATGGTGCTCGGCGGCGTGCACGGCGACGGCGACGGTGACGGCGACGGCGAGGACGAAGCCGGTACCACCCTGAACGGGCAGGCTCCGGACCTGGCGCTGCACCGCGCCGAGATCGACCAGGCCACCGGGATGCTGACCGTGCAGCTCGACGTCTCGGCCGGGGAGGCGTTCGCCCGGCTCCGGGCTTACGCTTATTCTCAGCAGCGGCGCCTGGCGGACGTGGCCGGCGACATCGTCGCCCGGCGCCTGCGGCTGGACCGGGACCCGGGTCAGGACGGCGGCCCGTGATATCCGGAAGCGTCAGCAGCGCTCCCGCTAGTTTCCCCATTATCGACGAACGGTGACTCAGATGGACTCCGAGCTGCTATCCGACACCTTCGTCGAGCTGGCCGACACGATGGTCGCCGAGTTCGACGTCATTGACTTCCTGCACCTGCTCACCGACCGCAGCGTCGCTCTGCTGGGCGCGTCGGCGGCCGGCGTGGTGCTGGCCGACCCGCGCGGTGAGTTGCGTGTAGCGGCCGCCTCCAGCGAGGAAGCCGGGCTGCTGGAGCTGTTCCAGCTGCAGAATGACCAGGGACCCTGCCTGGACTGCTTCCGTAGCGGCCGGCCGGTCACCGCTGATGACCTCACGGGCCCGTGCCAGCGGTGGCCCCGGTTCGCCGAAGCGGCCGCGCGGTCCGGGTTCCGGACGGTGGAGGCGCTGCCGATGCGGCTGCGGGATCAGGTCATCGGTGCGCTGAACCTGTTCCGCGCCGAGCCAGGCCCGATCGACCCGGCGGATCTGCGCATCGGCCAGGCGCTAGCCGACGTGGCGACCATCGGCCTGCTGCACGAACGGAACGTGCGCCGCCGCGAAGCCGTCGCCGAGCAGCTCCAGGCCGCGCTGAACAGCCGGGTCGTGATCGAGCAGGCCAAGGGCAAGCTCGCCGAGCGGCTCAGCGTCGATATGGACCGCGCCTTCAACATGCTGCGCGATTACGCCAGGAACACCAACCAGCATCTCACCGACGTCGCCCGCACCCTCGTGGAAGGCGCCAGCGCGGATTTCCCGCCGCCGGCCCAGCGCTCGCCGGGCCGCTCAGCGCGATGACGCCGGTGCCCAGCAGCTGCCGGGCACCGGCGTCTTAGGCGTGAGAGGTTACTTGCTGTCCGCCTCGACCAGGCGCTCCACAAGCTCATCGACGTTACCCGTCTTGGGCAGGTCGCGCTTGTCCAGCTGGTCGCTCAGCTCGGCCTTGGTCAGGCCCTCGTAGCGCTCACGGGCCTTGTCATGGGCGCGCTTGGCCTGCTCGCGCTCGACCCTGCGGGCCTCGCGAGCCACGTCCTGGCCAGCCTGTTCGGCCTGCTTGCCGACCGACTCGACCTGCTCACGGACGGTGCCGGACAGCGAGCCGACCGCCTGCGCCCACTTCAGGGTGACGTCCCGGCTGATGTCGACCGTCCGCTGCACGAACTCGAAGTAGCGCTCGACCATCGGGACCAGGTCGACCTGCGGCAGACCCGGAAGCATCCGGTCAGTGAACTGCTTCGAGCCCTGCGTCCAGAAGTCAGCGATCTTCTCGACCGTGCCGGCCGACTTGCTCGCCGCGGTGCTGTAGCGCTCGGTGGTGCTAGTCATATATGTACTCCCTCGGGGGGTTCGAATTCAGTAACTCCGAATCCGTCATGCTAACTATATCAAGCATCGCTTACTAAATCAAGCAATCTCGATTAGCGTGGCGGCCCAGGCCTGCGTCCAGCGCTGATCCCCATCCCCGCCGTAGACCGTCATCATCGGGTACCTGATGCAGGACGGCCTAAACCTCGCGGTCCGAAGGTCCCGCCACGAGGTAGGGTTTCCGGCGGCACCACCTGGGAGGAACCATGGGTTTGCTGGAAGGCAAGCGCGCGCTGGTCACCGGCGGCACCACCGGCCTGGGCCTGGCCATAGCCGGGCGCTTCCAGCGCGAGGGCGCGCGGGTGGTGATCACCGGCCGGGATGCTGATCTGGGCCAGCGCGCCGAACAGGCGCTCGGGCCGGACGCCCGGTTCGTGGCCGCGGACGCCGCCGACCCCGATGACGTCGCGTCGTCGGTGAGCGCGGCCGCGGGCCATCTGGGCGGCCTGGACGTGCTGGTCAACAACGCGGGCGTGGGAGTGACCGCGCGGCTGATCGACACGCCGCTGGCCGACTATGACCGGGTGATGAACGTCAACGTCCGGGGTTATCTGCTGTACGCCCAGTGCGCTTACCCGTATCTGGCTCGCGGCCGGGGATGCATGATCCACATTGCCTCTGACGCGGGGATCTGGGGTGAGCAGGGCATCGGCTTGTACTCGGTGACCAAGGCCGCGGTGGTGATGCTGGGCAAGATGCTGGCGCTGGACGGCGGCCCGGACGGGGTGCGCTCGAACGTGCTGTGTCCCGGTGATACCTGGCCGGGCATGCGGCACCTGGCGCCCCCCGGCGAACAAGACGCCGAACAAGACGCCGAACAAGACGGGGAGAACGACTGGCCGCTGCCGCCCATCGGCAGGATCGGCCAGGCCAGCGACGTGGCCGCCGCGGCGGTGTTTTACGCCAGCGGTGAGGCCGGCTTCATCACCGGGACCACGCTGCTGGTCGACGGCGGGATGACCGCTGGCTACCTGCAACGGGAACGGAATGCCCGGTGACCGCCCGACCCATAGGGTAGGGCCTTAGGCGGCGGGCTGATGGAGGAGCAAATGCAGGTGGATCCGCGCGGTCGGCGTGTTCCCTTCCACGCTTCGGAATCTTCGTCTTTCACGGGGTTCCTGGCGTCTCATGCCCCGCAGCTGCTCCCCGGTTTCCCCGAAGCGAGCGGGACGGCAGAGGCCACGACGATCGTGGCGGCGGTGTGCGGCCCGGGCGTGGTGCTCGCCAGCGACCGGCGGGCTACCTCAGGGAACCTGATCTCCAAACGAGACGTGGACAAGATCTTCCGCTGCGACGAGTTCTCCGCGGTGGGTATCGCCGGCGCCCTGGCCATCGGCGTTGAGCTCGCCCGGCTGTTCCAGGTTGAGCTGGAACACTACGAGAAGATGGAGGGCCGGTTCCTGTCGCTGGAGGGTAAGGCCAACCGGCTGGCGGCCATGGTCCGGGGTAATCTCGCGCTCGCCATGCAAGGGTTCGTGGTGGTCCCGCTGCTGGCCGGCTACGACCAGGACAGCGGGGTCGGGCGGATCTTCAGCTACGATCCCACGGGCGGCCCGTCGCAGGAGCACAGGTTCTACTCGATCGGATCGGGGTCGTTGTTCGCCCAGGGCGCCCTGAAGAAGCTCTATACCGAAGGCATGCCGGTCAGCGAGACCGTGCTGTGCTGTCTGCACGCCCTGTATGACGCGGCCGACGACGACTCGGCGACGGGCGGGCCCGATCTGGCCCGGCGTATCTTCCCGGTCGTGACCACGATCACCGGTGACGGGTTCAGGCGCCTGCCCGAGGCGGAGGTGGCCGAAACGGTGCAGCGGATCGTCGCCGAGCGGATGGATTCCCCCGACGGCCCGAACGCCCCGTTGCGAGGGTGAGGCGGGCTACAGCAGCGCGGGCCTCAGGCCGTGAAGCCGCCGTCGGCGGTATAGACGCTCCCGGTGACGAATGAGGCCTCCGGCCCGGCCAGCCAGGCCACCGACGCGGCGATCTCAGACGGCTCCCCGAGCCGCCCGATCGGGTGCGCGGCGATCAGCGAAGCGGCCCGCTGCTCGTCCAGCCGGGCATCGAGCAGCGGGGTGTGCACGTAGCCGGGGCAGACCACGTTGAGCCGGATGCCGTCGGGCGCGTACGCGATGGCCGCGCTGCGGTACAAGCCGATCAGGCCGTGTTTGGCGGTGACGTAGGCCGGCACGTCCGGATGCCCGCGCAGTCCGAGCACGCTGGAGATGGCGACGATCGCGCCGCCGCCGTGGCCCCGCATCGCGCGGATCTGCGCCCGGGTGCACAAGAACACGCCGTCCAGGTTGACCGCGAGCGTGCGCCGCCAGGAGTCCAGCTCCTGGTCAGCGACCCGGCCGCCGGCGTCCCGGATTGCGGCGCAGTTGACCGCCGCGGCCAGCCGTCCTCCCCAGTCGGCCGCCGCGGTCATCATGGCGTCGACCGAATCAGCCTGCGTCACGTCCACCCGGACCGCGCGGCCAAGGGTGCACCGGCCAGCCACCGCGGCGGCCGCCGCCGCGTCCAGGTCGGCCACCAGCACCCGGTAGCCATCTCGCCCGAACCGCAGCGCGCAGGCCGCGCCGATCCCGGAGCCGCCCCCCACGACCAGCGCGAGCGGCTCCGAAAGGTCAGGATTCACGCTGGAGAGTGATCGCGCGTTCGGGGCAGGCGGCCTCGGCGGCCTCGGCGTCGGCGAGCTGCTCGTCCCCGATCGCCATGGACGAACCGCGCAGCGTCACGAAGCCCTCCTCGTCGTCGGCGAGCAGACCGGGGGAGACGGTGTAGCACCTCCCGTGACCCATGCAGCGGGAATCGTCGACGGACAGCTTCCAGGACGGCATGGTCACACCTTCCAGCGCAGCGGCAGCTTATTCAAGGACAGCTGGCCGCCGCGCTCGGTGAGCGGCTCCGCCGAGACGACCTCGTAATCCGGGATCCGCTTGTGCCATTCGTTGATGGCGATGACGAGCTCGTGCCGGGCCAGGTGCATACCCAGGCAGCGGTGCGGGCCCGCGCCGAAGCCGAGGTGGTGATTGGCGTCCGGCCGTCCGATGACGAACTCCTCGGGATGGGAGAACTTGCGCGGGTCCCGGTTGGCCGACGCCAGGCCGAGCCAGACGATATCGCCCTTCTTCATCACGCAGCCGTGGAAGTCGATGTCCTGCTTGACCAGCCGGCCGTCCTGGAACACCAGCGGGTAGATCCGGATGAATTCCTCGACGGCCTTGGGCGTGAGCGACGGATCGGCGATGATCCGGCGCCGGTCCTGCTCGTGGGTCGCCAGGTAGTAGAAGATGTAGCCGAGCGCGCTGCGCGTGGTGTCCAGGCCCGCGGCCATCAGCGTCAGGCAGATGACCAGCAGCTCGTCGCGGCTGATCTTCTCGCCGTCGATCTCGGCGCTGACCATGCGGGTCATGAAGTCGGTTTCGGGGTCCCTCGGGTGCTTGACCCGGTCGTCCGCGGCCGCGTTGAAGTACTCGTGCATCTGGGCCTGCGCCTGCATGGCGCCCTGCGGATCGTGGCCGAAGAAACCCGCGAAGATCTTCTCCACCCAGACCAGGAACTGCGCGCCGTCCTCGATCGGCAACCCCAGGGTGGCCAGGAACATCTCGGTCGGGAAGCGGATGGCGAACTCGGCGACCAGATCGCACTCGCCGCGCGGCCTCAGTTCCTCGATGAGCTCGGTGCAGCGGCTCAGGACCAGCGGCTCCAGCCGCCGGACGGCGGCGGGGGAAAACCAGCGGTTCAGTACCCGGCGCATCTTGGTGTGCTCCGGAGGGTTGAGCACGTTCGGCAGCACCTCGATGTCCATCCGCGGGTCCATCGCGTTGATGACCTCACTGCCGAACACGTCGGGCATCTGCAGCGCCTCGAGCACGTGCTCGTAGCGGGTCACCATCCAGAACGGCACCGGGGTGAACTCGGCCCGCAGGAACGGCCCGGCCTCGCGGTCCGCGTCCAGTAGCGCGTAGTGCTCGAAGACCGGCCGGTCGACCCGGTAGTCGGTATGAACCACCGGACAGCCGCCGAACGTTGGTGCCGTCATCAACTGCCTCCCGGCGCGACCTCAGCTCACAAGCAAATTATGTAAATCATAATCATAGAATGGCCCTCACCGTCAACGTCGCCGGCCGGCCTCAAGGAACGCCCCCGGCTCGGCATAAGCGCCGGTGGCGTACGGGGATTCCGCGCCGATCGCGGTGTAGCCGCCGTCGACCACGAGGGTGTGGCCGGTCACGAACGCCGCGTCGTCGCTGGCCAGGTAGCTCACCGCGGCGGCGATGTCCTCGGGCCGGCCCGGACGCTGCTGGGGGGTCTGGGCCGCCAGGAGCTCGGCGGTGCGCTCCAGGGCCCCGGGATCGCCCGTGACCATGTCGGCGGTCATGGCCGACACGATCGCTCCCGGCATGATCGCGTTGACCCGGATGCCGTGCGGGCGCAGCTCGGCCGCGACCGACCGCATCAGGCCGACGATGCCCGCCTTGGCCGCGCTGTAGGCGTGGTTCCCGACGCCGCCGGTGACCGCCGCGGGGCTGGTGGTAGCCAGGATCACGCCCGAACGCCGTGGCACCATCACCCGGGCGGCGTGTTTCATGCCCATGAACACGCCGCGCAGGTTAACGGCCAGGGTGAGGTCGACGTCCTCCATGCGGCTCTTGGCGATCGAACCGTACGCGCCGAACACGCCGGCGTTGCAGAACATGATGTCCAGCTGGCCGAAGGCCGAGAGGGCCAGGTCGACGGCGGCGGCCACATCGGGTTCCCGGGTCACGTCCGTGCCGATCCAGCGGCAGCCGTCGCCGAGTTCGCGGGCCAGGGCTTCGGCCGTCTCGGCCTGCAGGTCGGCGATCACCACGCGGGCCCCGTCGGCGGCCAGCCGCCGCGCGGCGCCGGCCCCGATCCCGCTGGCCCCGCCGGTGACCACCCCGACGCGGCCCTCCAGCCGGCGGCCCGCGGACGCGGGCGCGTTCACGCGGACGTCCCGGGGAACCGGTCCGGGGCCGCGGCCACCGTGCCGGGCCAGTGCACGGGCAGGTCCTGCGTCAGCGCGCCGTCCATCCGCGGCCAGGGCAGCGCGTAGGCGAACTTGATCTGCCGCCGGGCGAAGCGCCACTCG
>Ga0070730_10004882_pt1 | contig 11657 bp, 7 predicted proteins | sample Coa_R1_3_FD_66447 | JGI IMG/M metagenome (GOLD analysis project Ga0070730, IMG submission 66447) | Surface soil microbial communities from Centralia Pennsylvania, which are recovering from an underground coalmine fire - Coalmine... | ecosystem: Environmental > Terrestrial > Soil > Unclassified ... | reverse complement strand
GAGTCAAAATCGAAGCGCTCCAGGCTGCGGCGATGGGTGGCTGCGATCTGCAGGCCATGTCCCGTGACGCCGATGGCTCGCACCAATCCCTGCTGTTTCGCCTCGATCGCGGCATCGATCACTCCTCCAGGGCTCAACGCATTGTCCCATTCAATGGGGTCGGCAAGGTTATGGAACTGCCAGAGGTCCACATAATCCACCTTCATCCGTTCCAGCGAGCGGTGCAGTTCCTCTTTCGCCTCTTGCGCTTTGCGGGCTCCCGTCTTCGTGGCCAGATAGAAATCGGAGCGATGCCGGGCCAGCCAGGGAGCAATGCGCAACTCGGCATCCCCATAACTGGCCGCCACATCGATATGATTGACGCCATACTGTAACAAAACGTCCAGAGTACGATCGGCCACATCCTGGGTGACTCGCGAGAGCGATGCCGCTCCGAAGAGAGTGCGCGTGCTCAGGTGGCCGCTCCGACCAAAGGGTTGGGTTGCAATCGTCATGTTTCTCTCCTGTTGCTATACATTGACATGGATAACGTTCTCTTTTTGACATCTTTTCATAATAGCATGCTTGCTGCTCTCATGCCAGTCCTGGATCTGCTCCTTACGATATCGCTCTTCTATCTATCTCATATGAGCACATCAAGTGTCAAAATTTATGGTCTGGCTCTCTATGGATCACTCTTCTGGCATCCACTCTCCAGAAGCACTCATTTCGTTTTTGCGCAGTTTTTTGATCACGAAAGCAAATTGCTGATACCGCTCTATTGCTTTTTTTGTCACTACAATGCTATACTTCTCTCATAGACAATAAAAAACGAAACACTATCGTAATGGATTACAGAGCTATGGTCACAGATGAGCAAGAAGGGCGCAAAGCTGGGCGCCCACGCAGCATGGAAGCGCGCCAGGCTATTCTCGATGCCACGCTCTCGTTACTTGCTACTCAGGGTTTCGATACTATGAGTATTGAGGAAGTGGCCGTGCAGGCTGGCGTAGGCAGAACAACGATCTATCGCTGGTGGGATTCTAAAGAGGCCCTTGCTTTAGAAGCGTTGCAACAACAGTTGTCTGCCAGGCGGCGGCCTATCATTGACACAGGCGATTTTCGCCATGATCTTATTGTCATGCTTGAAGATTTTATCCAAATCCTGGAGGACAAAGGGCCGTTACTTGAATGTCTGACATTCAAGTTGCTCGGCGATCTCAAAACACATCCCCAACTCTTTCATATGTTTTATTCACGCCTGATAGAGCCGCGCTTGCAGCAATTTTCACAGATGATCGAGCGCGCTCAGGCACGCGGAGAACTGCGACAGGATCTTGACCCTTTCGTGATTTACGGGCTCTTTGGTGGCGCTGTATTCTATCGCATGCTTCTCTCGGGAGAAATCCCTCTGCGTGATGCTCGTTGGCAGGAGCAGATCATTGATGCAATCCTCAACGGAGTCGCCATCCGCCACGAAAGCTGAGATGGTGGAGTCGGCTTTGAGGTGCATCACTCTTCCCGTTCCGTTGTTCCTACTCAGACGACCTAAAGAGGCTTTTTTTTATGAAGGGACTATCTTATCGATGGATTGTTGCGATAGTCGTGATCTTCGGCGTCTTCATGGTTCTTCTAGATACCACTATCGTCAATATTGCTATCCCGCGCTTACAGACCGCCTTTGGTGCTGCTCTCACTGACGTTGATTGGGTGGCTTCTGGCTATACGCTGGCTGAAGGTGTCGGCATTCCAATTACACCATACTTTGCCTCGCTTATGGGCACTAAGCGTTTCTACCTGCTCATTCTTACCCTCTTTACAATTGGCTCGGCCCTCTGTAGCCTGGCGTGGAGCCTCCCGGCGCTCATTGCTTTTCGTATTTTACAGGGCCTGGCGGGAGCAAGCATGCTCCCTATGTCGATTACCCTGTTGTATAGTGAGTTCCCTCCAGAGGAGCGTGGGATCGCGCTCGGGACACTCGGCTTTCCGTTAATGCTGGCTCCTGCGCTTGGCCCAAGCGTCGGTGGTTATATTGTCACGTTTGTAGATTGGCGGGTGCTTTTCTCCATCAATATACCCATCGGTATCCTCGGCTTTTTTCTGGCCGCCATCTTTCTACGCGATACCCGGCCCGAACGAAGAGGCTCTTTTGATCTGTTGGGTTTCATTTTTAGCTCGATTGGCATGTCTTCCCTGCTCTATGCTCTTTCATCTGTTGGGGCCAATGGCTGGGGTTCTGCAAAAGTTCTCACCTTCCTGGTGATCAGTATAGCCTCATTAGCAACCTTTATCGCGGTGGAGTTCCTGACCATTGCCCGAGGCAAGCAACCACTTCTGGACCTGCGAGTCTTTCGCTTTAGATCTTTCGCTGGTGGCAACATTGCCATGCTGACAACGGTGTTTGCCCTCTTCGGTGGTCAGTTCATGGTACCGCTCTACCTGCAAAATCTGCGTGGTCTGAGTGCTTATGCTGCGGGTCTTGTGCTCTTGCCACAAGCGTTTGGCTCAATGGTCGCTTCGTTGATTGGAGGTCGCCTGGTGGATAAATTGGGGGTGAAAGCGGTGGTGATTCCAGGTCTGACGGTTCTCTTTCTGGCACTCCTGGGTCTCTCGCGCCTCACCCTCCAGACCCCCTTTACTACTTTTCAGCTGCTTCTCATCATGCGTGGCCTGGGAATTGGGCTCTCCATGCAACCAACAACCGTTGCGGCGCTCTCAGAGATCAAGCCTGACCAATTGTCGCAGGCCTCCTCGGTCAACTCGGTCGTGCGCTCGGTGGGTAGCGCGATGGCGGTTGCCACCGTCTCAACGGTGGTAACTGCACGAATCATGTTTCACTCCGTTCGCCTCGCCGAGCAAGTGACGCCAGACAGTATGATGGGACAGGCCTTACAATTGAAGGCAGCCTATCTGACGAAGCAGGGTATGACGCCACAAAATGCCTTCCTTGCAGCGATGGGAGGATCAGTCAGACAACTACAACAACAGGCCTACCTGCTGGCAATGAATGATGCCTTTTTACTCACGATGAGCATAATATTTGTAACTGCCTTCGTCGTCCTCTTTGTTATCCGCGTTCCTCCCAGGAAAGCAAGGAAGGGCCCTCAGAGCGAAAAGCAAACCCAGGAAGTTGCCGTGCCAGAACATATGGAGGCTCTCAAACCAGAGCCTGTAGGAGTAGCTGCCAGGCAAGAGGGCGCCGTGGCAACTCCCGGACAGGGGTATGTGGAGAGAAGCGATAGTTCTAAAGCGGGTAGAGTACAGACGACTTTGTATGATCAAAAGCAGGCTGGTATTTATGAGCGAAGAAAGGATTCATCTATGCGCCGATTTATGCGTCGCTCGATCCTGATCCCCACTGCTATTGCCCTGGCGATCCTGGTGGCCGCCGGAGTGGGGGGCTACACTGTCTACAATAATTACAATTTCTACACGACCGATGATGCCCAGGTGACGGGCTCTCTGGTGAACATTGTGCCACCCATCTCGGGCACGCTGATTAACCTGGATGTCCAGGTGGGAAGCTATGTGAGCGCCCGGCAGATTATTGGCACGGTGCAGCCTACGGCCTTACTACCTGTTCAACATCTGGTCGTCCCTACGGATGGGGTCATCGTGCAGGTGCCGGGCGTTGTGGGCCAGCTTGTGAGCGCGCAAACGACAATTGCTCAAGAAGTCGATCCAGGCAGTGTGAAGGTCACCGCTTATGTCGATGAAAGCGCGATCAAAAGTATTGTCAATGGGCAGGCCGTGGATATCCATGTCGATGCCTATAATAGCACAATCAGTGGCCATGTGACGCAGATCGTAGGCGCGACAGCCGGTCAGTTCTCGTTACTGCCGACAACTGATAACAGTAGCGGCAACTATACCAAAGTGAGCCAGCGTATCCCTATCTATATCCAACCAGATATTCCTTCTGATGGATCGCTGCTGCCTGGAATGAGTGTAGAGGTCACTATTCATCTGCATTAGTGTCTCTTCAATTCACGCCAGGCATCTAAGACTGCTTTAGATTTTGGATTTCCAAAGCAAAAGGATTGTAACTTGTGCGGCTTGACACATATACACCCCTCCACTATAATCTGGTCAAACAGATGGGATGTGTACCCTCATAATGGGGGAAAGTAGAAGACTTTCCAATGATCAGCCCTTTCTTACACTGGCAATCAGGCTTTTATTATTGGTTTAGACCTCCAGCATGATGGATGGGTTCTTTGATGACCAGGAAATTTATCATGCTGGAGTAAGCAGAGGAGATAGACCCTCTGCTTTTTTGTTGATTGTGCAGATGAGCACGTTCTGTCACACTAGAGGGGCCAGAATATGAGAGGCATTGACCACAAGGCCATAGGGATGCAAAGAATATTTTTAACCGGATTATCTGGTGTGGGGAAAACGACGATTGGACACCGGGCAGCCAGCCTGTTGGGTTGGAGTTTTATCGATACTGATGATGTGCTGGCAGAACGTATGGGGATGCCGGTCGGACAGGTACTGGTTGAGTATGGAGAGGCACGCTTTCGAGAGTTGGAGTCGGAGGTGCTTCACGAACTAGGGGACGAAAAGCGGGTGGTGATCGCCACTGGAGGGGGAATAGTCATTGCGGAAGCCAATCGAAAATTTATGCGCGAACACGGATTAACGGTCTATCTCCAGGCCTCTGCTGAAATGGCCTGGAAGCGTATGCAAGAAGCCAACGGGAAAATTTTTCGTCCCCTGGTCACAGGAGGGAATGGGCTACAACGCTTACAAGACCTGTACGCGATACGCCGGGCGTGGTATGAGGAGGCTCCGATACACATCCCTACCGAAGAAGGCACACAAGATGTCCTGGCACGTCGGCTGATTTCCCAGGCCCTCGCTCATGGATACTTGTTTTTACCATTCCTGCCGCAAGAGGTCATCAATCTGCAGATTGGAAATCTCCACTCGCAGGCGCTTGTGGAATGGGGAGGATTGCCTCACCTGGCAGAAACATTACAAGCGTTTGAGTTTTCAGAGCGTGTCTTTGTGATCACTGATAACCAGGTTGGGACGCTTTATGGGCAGTCAGTGCAAACGCTACTGGAAGATGCCGGGTTTCAACCTCATATCTTTACGCTTCCGGCAGGCGAAGCAAGTAAGTCATTCCAGTATTTTCAGCAGATCATCGATTGGCTCGTAGAACAGAGAGCGGAACGCAAGGAGGGTATCATTGCCCTGGGGGGTGGCGTTGTGGGAGATCTGTCAGGTTTTGTAGCCTCCTGCTATCTGCGTGGTGTCCCATTTGTGCAGGTTCCTACGACACTCCTGGCGCAGGTAGATTCTGCTATTGGTGGCAAGACTGGCTTCAATCACTCCCTGGGCAAGAATCTGATTGGCTCCTATTATCACCCAAAGCTTATCTATGTTGACCCTGCTTTTATTCTCACGTTACCTGAATGTATCTACTGTGAGGGATGGGTGGAGATTGCCAAATATGCAATGACCCTGGACGACGGGCTGTTTGTCCTGCTGGAAGAGCATCTCGATACGCTGGAAGACCGCGATCCTGCCCTACTGACCTCTATTGTGAGTCGTGCTATTCGCATGAAAATGGATGTTGTGCAGGACGATGAGCTTGATTTTGGTCAGCGTCATATCCTCAACTATGGGCATACGTTCGGTCATGCACTAGAAGCCACCACGAACTATGGCATATGGCTGCATGGAGAGGCTATAGCCATTGGGATGGAGGTCGCTGCACGTGTCGCAGTTGCCTCTGGTCTCTTGTCGCAAGACGCCGCAGCCCGACAGAGCAGGCTATTACAAGCGCTGCATCTGCCGATTCGCTGCCCAGGCACCGACATTGAGGCTCTTCTTAACGCCATGCAACACGATAAGAAGGTGCGTGCTGGACGCATGCACTGGATACTGCCGACACGCATCGGGCATGCTGAGGTCTATAGCGATATCGATCCCACACTTGTGCGTGAAGCCGTGATAACTGTATGCAGTGAAAAGTAGGAGGGTATTGCATAAAATACCCTCTTTCTCTCTACGTCAGACGCTCGGCGATCAGTTGGGCCAGGTGCAAAACGCGGATAGGTCGCCCGGTAGCATCTACTCCGCCGCGCAGATGCATCAGGCAGCCAGGATTGTCGGCCACGAGGATGGCCGCGCCTGTGCTGGCCGCGTTATTGAGTTTATTGGTAAGCAATTTTTCCGCGACCTCAGGGTGCTCTAATGAGGTGGAGCCGCCAAAACCGCAGCATACATCAGACTGAGGCATCTCATGGAGTTCCAGCTTCAGCACATCCTGGATAATACGACGTGCCTGCGAACGTAGACCCAGACAATTGCAAGATTGGCATGAATCGTGATAGGTTACGCTGCCTGATCCCTGCTGTTCCTTCACTGGTAAATCAACGCCTCCAGGCAACACGACGCGATCCATAAAACTGGCGAAGTCTATCACCTTCTCTGCTAGAGCCTGCGCTCTCCTGAGCCAGCCCTGTTGATTGAGATCCTCGAAGAGCTTAATATAGTCCTGCACAACGGTCACCACGCAACTGGTTGACGCACTCAGGATATAGTCCGCCTTATAGTCGCTCAACGCTCTCTCTAGCGCGACGATGGTTTGTCTGGCCATGCTTGCTCCATCGCGCCGATCGCCCGAATTGAGCGCAGGCAACCCACAACAATTCTGCTGCTGCGGGAAGACAACGCGCGCCCCAGCGGCTTGCAGTACCTTGATCACCGCCTCGCCCATCTCAGGGTAGAGTCGATCGGTCATACACCCGGCAAAGTAGCAGATGGTCAGATCAAGTTTCCGCTCCGCCTCGTGACTATGTGAATGACCCTGATCCTTGACACGATCTCGCAATGGTCTGATGGCAAAGGCCGGGAGGCTGCGCCAGCTCGCCATGGCCACAAGAGAACGCACGAGCGGCAGTTTACTGAGTGGACCTAGACTGCGCGCTCGTACATACTGGCCGCCGCGTGTGACGGGGAGTTGCCCGATGCTGGCCAGGCGTGTAAAGAGGCCGAAAAGGCGGGGACGCGCCATCAGGCCAAAGACCAACTTCTTCATCCAGGGCAGGCCCTTCTGCTCCATCACACGACTGCGCACATCGAGGATCAGGCTGGGTAGTGGAATCTCGACGGGGCAGACGGTTTCGCAGGCATTACAACTGACGCAGAGGCTCTGCGGGCCAGCATCAGCTTCTAAACCATGGTGGAAGGGTGTGACGACCAGGCCGATCGCGCCGCTATAGATATGCCCAAAGGCATGTCCACCCACCTGCTGATAGGGAGGGCACACATTCGCACAGGCCGCACAACGAATACAACGGAGGGCGTCTTTGAAACGCGGATCAGCGCGCATCTCGCTGCGTCCATTATCGAGCAGGACAATGTGCATCTCTTTGCCAGGGGTCGCCGGACCAGTGAGAAAGGTGGTGTAGCTGGTAATGGCCTGGGCGGTCGCGCTACGGGCCAGCAGACGCAATTGGGTCATGGCCTCCGCGTAAGTGCCAATTAGCTTATCATAGCCGGCCATCACCACATGCACTGGCGGCAGCGACGTCACCAGGCGCCCATTGCCCTCATTGGTAGACATCATCACCGTACCACCTTCGGCAATTAGCGCGTTGGCTCCACTGATCCCCATTCCGGCGGTGAGGAACGACTTGCGGTGCTCGACGCGAATGACCCCTACCTGCTCCTGCACATCCTCGCGCGAAATCTCGCGCCCCACCGCATGAGTAAGAATGGCGCCAACCTGCTGACGCGTTTTGTGGATAATCGGCATAACCATATGCGAAGGACGTTCATGGCCGAGCTGGGCTATCCATTCGCCAAGGTCTGTCTCGATCGGGGTGATACCACGCGCTTCCAGGTAGGCATTTAGCTCCGTCTCTTCGCTAACCATAGTCTTGGATTTGACGACAAGTTCAATACCTTTGCGGCGGCATAGCTCGTAAATATACTGGTTAGCCTCCTCCGCCGTCCTGGCCTCATAGATAATCGCTCCTGCCGCCTCAGCTGCCGCTTTGAATTGGGCCAACAGTTCCGGCTGATGCTCAATCGCGTCATCTTTGGCTTTGCGCAGAGCTGAGCGCAGATGGACGAAACTATACTCAGTACCGTAGTCGGCCTCTTCGCTCGCGAAAACGGAGTTACGCGAGACACGCCAGTTAGGAGCAAAACGACCCAATGCGCTTTGCAAATTCTGGTCAGCCAGGGCGTGCTGCAGGCGCTCCTCGAAGGGCTGATGTTCGTGTGTTGAATTGGCCACTTCTTCATTTGCCATCTGCTGCGCAGAAGTTGTGTGCGTTAATGCAACCTGCGCTGTTGGGATGCGCTGCTCATCTTGCTGCTGCGAGGTATTGTCCTGTTTCGTCATACTTGTGTCTCCCAACGGGGAATAAAGAGCACACATATTGCTTTGGGGCCTTGCACACCAATGGAGAGGGTCCGCTCGATATCAGCGGTGCGACTGGGGCCAGTCACAAAAGAGATGTAACGGCGTTGTTGGGGGCCAGGCCGGGTCAGTTGCTGGAGCAGTGCACCACCCTCGTCAAGCATAGGCACGAGATCCTGCGTACGCACCAGCACGAAATGCGTTAGCGTGAGCATGCTTACAGCACGCGCTTCCAGGGCATTCTCAGCGATCAGCACAGAGCCAGTTTCCGCGATCGCCAGTTCCGCGCAGGAAAGACCAGCCGGGGCATCCGCTACGCTCGCTGGACTTTCCGCCTCGCGAATATGGATTCCTCTGTCCCGCAACAAAGGGATCATTGCGCCCCAGGGCTCACGCTCAGCAAACGCGGGCGGGACCACAATCTCTCTCCCAGCCAGGGCGGCATGGGCAACAATGAGGTCTGCCGCAGCCGCCACCTGCTCAACAAGATGGCATTCACCACCGACCGCGGTCAGGCGCTGCTGGAAGCGATTGAAAAGTTCCTGTGTCGTCATCGCTCTCCCTCTCATCCCTCTGCTAAAATCAATCGACCACATCGGCTCTCCGGTGTACACGCTCTCGTGACGATACACAGAAAAGACGAGATCCTATGTCTATATGAAATACCTGCACGGTATTGAAACTATTTCGCCGTCCAGCCACCATCGATCGTCAAAATAGAGCCAGTCACAAACGCGGCTTCATCCGAGGCCAGGTAGAGCGCGGCGGAGGCAATCTCGTCGGGTCGTCCCATACGCCCAACGGGCTGGCGAGCATGGAGCTGCTGGCGCACCTCGTCCCTGGTATCGGGGAAACTGCGTGCCAGATAGCCTTCTACGAAAGGAGTATGCACCGTTCCGGGGGCAATGGCGTTGGCCCTGATCCCTTGATTGACAAAATCCATCGCAACCGAGCGGGTCATGCTGATCACCGCGCCCTTGCTGGCCCCATAGGCGAAACGGCGCTCCACCGCGATTAACCCGGCCACGGATGCGATATTGACGAGGATGCCGCCCTGGGGCTGCTGGGCCACCATTTGCGCTACACCATACTTCGAGCAGAGAAAGACACCGCGCACATTCACTCCCATGACGCGCTCCCAATCCTCCACACTCGTCTCCAAAGCGTTACCAACCAGGCCAATACCGGCGTTATTGACTAAAATATCGAGCCGCCCATGCTCCTGCGCCACCTGAGTAAAGGCCGCACGTACCTGCTCCTCATTGGTTACGTCGAGGCGTAGCGCCTGGGCTTTGCCATCTTGCTGCGCGATGGTTGCGGCCACAGCGTTCGCAGCCTCCAACTGGATATCGGCAATAATCACCGTGGCTCCCTGCTGTGCATAGAGCAGCGCAATTTCTTTGCCAATACCAGAGCCTGCACCAGTAACCAGCGCTATCTTGTTATCCAATCGAAACATCGCTGTCTGCTTCCTTTCAAAAATAAGAGTTCTGCCTCCTCTTTCACACCCACTTCCTTCAGTCACCAAATAAAGTAGACTAAAAATGTCCTGGCAGGACATTTGGCCACAGTCTACGAAGAGCTATGCTCTTTCACCCGCCCAGACACAGTGTACCAAAAATGTCCTGGCAGGACATTTTTGATCACTTCTGCCACCTGGTAGAGGGGAAGGACACTAACGGCTGGCCCAGAGCATGCCGCGTTTCATCATTTCTAGCGCCTCGGGAACGTCAAAGTCGCGTCTCACATGCCCTAGCGAGGAGTAGAAGACACGACCCTTGCCATAGTGTTTTTTCCAAACGACTGGCATAACACAGCCCGCAGTCCAGGGCGCATGCTCTCCACTGAAGGTAGTTGTCGCTAAGACTTCATTCATCGGATCAACATGCATATAATACTGCTCAGAATGCATGCGGAAATCTTGTAATCCTTCAGTGATAGGATCATCATGCTTACGAATATTCACCTCGTAATCAATGATATTGCCAGGATGTGCAACCCATTGACCCCCTACCATGAACTGATACTCGGTATTATTTCTGAATGAGTCGGCCATGCACCCATGCCAGCCAGCGATGCCAGCGCCATTTTGTACAGCAGTCAGTAAGCCCTTTTCCTGCTCAGGTGTGATGGTGCTCATAGTCCAGATGGGCACGATCAAATCCAGGGCGTGCATCGTGGCTTCATCACGATAGACATCCAGGGTGGTAGTTATCGCTACTTCGTAGCCCTGCCCTCGTAAGAACGGGGCAAAAAGGGCTGCTCCTTTTTCTGGCTCGTGGCCTTCCCATCCGCCCCAGGTTATCAGTGCTGATTTCATTGGTTATTTCCTTGCTCTTTCCCCTGGAGGGGCGCCTCTTTTGAGCAGATCCACCGTTGGCGACAGACATGTGTATGCCCCAGCGTCAAGGGCGGCCCTCCAGACAAGTTTGTGGCACCACCCTCAGATGGTAGCATAACGTTTTCTGTATGTTCAAGATACCACAAACCCATGGCCATACACCACACCAGGGTCTGTAAGGTCGCCGCTTGTAGGAGAAGCAATCTGCCCAATCTCGTAGAATCATTGTGATGATCCTTACGAGTGGTCTGGGCGTGTGCTACGGACTCCCTTGAGGGGCGACCCTACAAGACGGCAGGGCTACTTCAGAAAGAGTTCTATCACCGGCACCAGCACGTCGGGCCGTTGAATCGGTAGGTGCAGGGTCAACGTGCTGGCGGCGGCAGGGTCTTTTTCCACCTGGTGCCCAATATGCGTGCCTTCTTGCATACGCACCTCAGAGCCATCGTGCAGAAACTGCGCATATTCCACACGCCCCACCATGTTTTCCAGATACAGGGCTGCCATTGGCCAGGAGAAAATATGTAGATAGAGACGCTTCCCCTGCTGAGTCAAACGGCAATCGGGCGGGGTCTTGAACTCGCTTTCACTCGCTCCATAAATAGAGCGGGCATGCAGACGGGTCCACTCACCAATCGCATGCAGAGTCGCAATAGCTCTGGGATCGAACTCGCCGCGCGCGGTTGGACCAACGTTCAGCAGCAGATTGCCGCCCTTGGAGACCGTATCGATCAGCATGCGCACCAGCAGATCGGGCGACTTCCAGTCCAGATTATCGCGGTCATAGCCCCAGCTCCCGTTCAGGGTCTGACAGGCCTCCCAGGTCACGCGCTCGCCGTTTACTTTCACCCACTCGCGCGGCTGTACCTGCTCCGGTGTGTAGAAGTCAGGATCAACCTCGGTACGAGGATTGACCAGGATATTGGGCTGCAATTCACGTACCATACGCAC
>Ga0070730_10004881_pt1 | contig 11658 bp, 7 predicted proteins | sample Coa_R1_3_FD_66447 | JGI IMG/M metagenome (GOLD analysis project Ga0070730, IMG submission 66447) | Surface soil microbial communities from Centralia Pennsylvania, which are recovering from an underground coalmine fire - Coalmine... | ecosystem: Environmental > Terrestrial > Soil > Unclassified ... | reverse complement strand
GTCGACGAGGTTGTCCTCGGCGACACGATCGGCGTTGCCACGCCAGCGGATGTCGGGCGGCTGATGGACGTGCTGCTCGAGCTCGCCCCGGTCGAGCGCTGGGGGATGCACTTTCACGACACGCGTGGGATGGCCCTCGCCAACGTGCTCGGCGGTCTGGAGCAGGGCGTGACCCACTTCGACAGCTCCGCCGGTGGCCTGGGCGGCTGCCCGTTCGCTGGTCCAGGCGCGGCCGGCAACGTGGCCACCGAAGATCTGGTCTACCTGCTCGACGGGCTGGGGATCGAGCACGGGGTGGCTCTCGACAAGGTCCTCGAAGCGTCGCGCTTCATCGTTGGCGCGGTTGGCCATCCACTCAACAGCAAGGTCTTCCAGGCCGGCGGTCGGCTGGAGACGATCCCCGCGCCCCGCTAGCCGACCCAGGTACCCTTGGCGCTATGCAGGTAGGTTTCATCGGCCTGGGCAAGATGGGCCGCCCGATGACGCAGCGGCTGCTGGCCGCTGGGCATACGGTCCACGTCTTTAATCGCTCGCGCGCAGCGGTCGACGCGCTCGCCTCTGAGGGCGCGACCGCGGCCGACTCGGCGACGCAGGTCGCGCAGCGGGCTGAGGGCGTGATGACCGCGCTGCCGACGCCGGAATCGGTGCAGGCGGTCTTTGCCGAACTGGCCGCGGCCGCGCACTCGGGCCAGATCTACATCGATCACTCGACGGTGAGTCCTGGCCTCAATCGCTGGTGCGCCGAGCAGCTCAACGCGCACGGCGCTGAGTTTCTCGATGCGCCGGTGTCGGGTGGCCCCGCCGGCGCCACCGGCGGCACGCTCACCGTCATGGTTGGCGGCGACCAGGCCGTGTTCGACAGGGCGCTGCCGATTTTGCAGGCGTTCGGCAAGAACATCCGGTTGTGTGGGGCGGTCGGCGCCGGGCAGGTCGTCAAGCTCATCAACCAGCTCCTGGTCGGCATTCACACCTCGGCGATCGCCGAGGCGGCGGTGTTCGGGGCGCGCTTCGGGGCAGACCCGCAGGTCGTCCTCGACCTGATCGGTACCTCGTTTGGCGGCTCGACGATGATGACCCGCAATTTGCCGCGCTTCATGTCGCGCGACTTCAGCGGGGCGACGCCGGTGAATCTGATTCTGAAGGATCTGGGCCTGATTCACGACGAGGCCAGGGCTGGGGGCGTGCCGCTGTTGCTCGGCGCACTGGCCGAGCAGCGCTTCTCGGAAGCGCGCGCCCGAGGTATGGGTGATGAAGACATGGCGGCGCTGGTCAAGCTCTGGGAAGAGCCGGCGGGCGTCAACGTCGGCGCGCGAAAGAGCTGACCCGGGGTGCCGCGTTTCGCCGCCAATCTGTCGATGCTGTGGCCCGAGTTGGACGTGTACGACCGCTTCGCGGCCGCTGCTCAGGCAGGCTTCTCCCGCGTCGAAATCCTGTTCGTTCACGCGCTGGACCGTGACCGGATCGCCCGGCTCCTGAAGGAGCATGCGCTCGAGCTGGTGCTGTTCGATCCGGCGCCGGGAAACTGGGACGCCGGCGAGCGCGGGCTCCTCAGCTTGCCCGGCCGCGAAGACGACTTTCAGCGGAGCGTTCGCGACGCGGTCGAGGCCGCGCGCGTTTTCGGCACGCGGCGGCTCAATGCGATTGCCGGTGTGCTGCCGGCTGGGGTGTCGCGTGAGACCGCTGAACGGACGGCGATCGCCAACCTGCGGCAGGCCGCACCGCTGGCCGAGCAGGCTGGCGTCATGCTCCTGGTCGAAAACATCAACACCGTTGACATGCCGGGCTATTTTGCCGACACGGCTGAGCGGGCCGCGGCGGTCGTGCAGGCCGTCGATCGACCCAACGTGCGGCTACAGCTCGATCAGTACCACGTCGGGATGATGGGCGGCGACGCGCGTGCGGCGCTGCGCACGTATCGTGACATCGTCGAGCATGTCCAGATCGCCGACGTCCCCGGCCGCCACGAACCAGGCACCGGCCACGAGCCCATTCTCGAGTTCCTGGCCGACCTCGACGCCGAAGCCTACGCCGGCAGCGTGGGCCTCGAGTACCGCCCCAGCGCCAGCACCGAGTCAGCCCTGGCCTGGCTCCCGCGCAACCAACGCGCCTGATCCCACCCGCATCGCTTCGCACGCTCCGATCGGCAAGGCCGACACCCACCCCATGGGGAACTTCAAGAGAGCGAGCGCAGCGATGCGGGCAGCAGGCGTGGCCGCGTCAGGACGACTGTCGCAGGCCGTGCTCGAAGGCGCCGCGGAGTTGTTCGACCAGCTCGATGGCGCCGTGAATGCTGGCGCGCATATTGACCCGCGGGTCGAACTCGCCAAGTTCGGCGACGGCGGCGTCGACGTCCTGGAGACGGTCGCGGACGGCGTTGAGGTGGGTCAGCGTGCGCGAGAGTGTCTCGCGGTCGGGTCCGTGAACCTCAGCCGCTACGCCCATCACGTCGGGGATGAAAAACCCGGCCTGATCCAGGTCGTTGAGCACCCGGACGCGCTCCTCGATCGGGATCAGCAGCTCACCCGGGCCCGTCTTGACGACGCCAATCTCGCCCCGCGCGCCCCGCGCCCGTAGCCAGGCCGTGAACTGCGTGTCGCTCATCTCGCGCAGCGATTTGGTGCCCATGCCAACCCGCACCCGAATACGGTCCAGATCGGCCAGCGTAAACGCCATCGGCGCAAATTCTAGGCCGCGCCAGCCAGGCGTATACTCGGCAACCTACCCCCCACCGCGGAGTGTTGCTTACATGTCCCGAGTGTTCGCCCTTTTCGGACTGCTCCTGGCGTTTGGCTTCGCCGAGACAGCTTTCGCGCAGTCGCAGCCCCAGATCGTGATCACCGCGCCGACCAACGGCAGCCGAGTGGCCGGCCCCGACGTCACAGTGACGATTGGAGTCACCGGCACGACGCTGGTGCCCGCCGCGAACGCGACCAAGCTCGAGGACATGCACGTCCACTACATGCTCGACGTCGACCCGTCGCCGTACCTGTCCGGTGCCACGCCGATCCCGGCTGGCAACCCGAACATCATCCATTCCGGGGCGCTGTCCAATACGTTCACGGGCGTCGCGCCTGGCGCGCACACGGTCGCGGTCGTGCTCGGCTTGTCGAATCACACGGCGGTGCAGCCCCCGGTCGCGCCGTCAGTGAGCTTCACCGTCGGCGGCACGGCGGTAACCGCCCCCGCGCAGCTACCGCGCACCGGCGATGCTCGCGATCCGACCACACTCGTATTTGGCACGGGTGTACTCGGCACCGCCATTGGCATCGCGCTGCGCGTGCTGGCGCGCCGACGGCTACGTCTTGGGCATCGACGCTAGCGCCGAAAACGCTGGCCGCGGGCTGAAGTCGGAGCGGAGCACCGCAAAGCCCCACTTCTCGTCTGTCTGCGGCACGATCATCTGATAATTGAGGTTCCAGACGATCACGCCGCTGATGTACGGGGTCTGACGGGCGATCTGGAAGGCTTGCACCAGGTAGCGCGCCTGGGCGTCCTCGGAGATGTAGGTCGAATACTCGTACCCGGGCACGACCACCGGGCTGGAGTCGTACCCGAACTCGCTGAGCCAGACCTTCTTGTTCGCGTCGCCGGCCTGGGTCATCGCGTCCCGATACTGGCCCAGGCGGTAGAACGCGAAGAAGCTTGGATCATTGTTCCAGCCACCCGACAGACTGCACTGCGGGGTTGACGGCATGCAGTCCGGCGGGTTCGAGAAGCCGCTCAGGTGGGCCGCCAGGACGTCGAAGTAGTTCTTCACTTCGCCGCCGTTCAACGCATACAGGCTCTTCAGGTAGGCCAGGTCATCGATCGAAATGCCCGGCTGATTGGCACCCGTTGGACTCAGCGCCCCCAGAAAGACCAGCGCGTTCGCGTCACCCGCCCGGGTGCCCGTGAACCCCGCTTTCAGCAAGGGCAGATAGGTCGTCGGATCCACGTTGCCCTGACCCGTTTCACGCGCCAGGTTCTCCTCGTTCCACATCTCGTAGGCTTTGACCTTGCCGGCGTACCGACTGGCCATCGCCTGCATCAGACGCTGGAACGTGGCCGGATCGGATGGCATCAAGCCGCTGGATGGACTCCGATAGAAGACCGGCGCGTGCGCGACGCTGAGCAGGACGCTGAGCCCGGCAGCCTGGTCAGCCTGAATCATGGCGTCCAGTTCGGCCCAGTTGAACTGGTTCGGCGCCGTCTCGATCGACAGCCATTCGATCTGGTGCTTGACCCAGCCGAACCCGGCCAGTTTGACGTTGCCGACAATCGCCGCCCTGGCCTGCGCGCTGATGGCCGATGTATGCACCTGAAACCCATACGCGAACGCCCCAGGGGCGACCGGCGTCCCGCCCGCGGCCGCGGGCGGACTGGTCGTACCACCACCCGTCGTGGTGCCGCCGGCCGCCGCGGTGTCGAAGGCGCTGGTCAGGTCGCTCGCCGGCAAGTCGTTGGGCCGCGCGATGAAGCTCGGGCTACTCGGGGAATACTGCTTGTAGTACCTGGAGCTCTGGACCTGGGCCTGCAGATCGGTCGGCAGATTCTGTCCGGTAATGACGGACTTGAGGTAGTCGGCCAGCAATAACCCCTGCGTACAGCCGCACCCCTTGTCGTAGTGCATGATGCCGCGCTGGAAGCGTTGATAGATGAAATTGTTGTTGTTCGGATCTCGGGCAGGCTTGCTGGTTGGTGCGCCCCACACGTCGAGGTCGAACAATGGCAGGAGTGATTCCGGAGCGTCGGGCGCATCTTGTAAGGTGACCGTCGTGTTGAATGTCTGGCCGAAGTTGACGGGTTCACCTTCGAAGGTATCCGGCGCCTGGTCCTGGACGAATTGCACGATCTTGTCGGCGTAATCGGGATCGCTCGGTGTCGGTGTCGCGCCGATCACGCTCTGGTCGGGCGCTGGGAACGTGCTGCCGTTGATCCGCGTGTACGGCAGCAGGCCCGCGTCGAGCAGATTCAGCGTGTGGACCCCCCCGTCTGGCCAGAGTTGCATCACTTCGCGCTGAAAGATCTGGACCGGAAAACCATCCAACCTGAACTGATGGGAGACCGGATAGCCGAACGTGCGGACGCCACCGCGATGCTGAAAGAAATCCCAGAATGCATCATTGTCGATGCGGAAATTGGTCTGGGCGAAAAAGCGCGGATCTGAGTCTTGCGCACTGGCGCCGGGCGCTCCCGGGCTAGCCAGCACGAGCAGTAGTGCAGCAGCACTGAGGACGCGCAGCGCGCGCCCGAGACTACGGATGGACAAGCACTCCTCCTAGCTGGACCTGGACAATGCAACGAACGACAGCGACCGGCTGTGACAACCATGGCTCTTCCCCAGGGGAAAACGTGCCCGCAAACTTGCCCCCCTCTCCTCCCGAGGAGAGGGGGGCCGGTGGGTGAAGTGCGAAGCGCTGACGGCAGCGTTGGGACGGTCGCGTATCCTGAAGTGGCTGTTCGTGTCGGGGAACGACAGCGGCTTGTGGCGCGTTGTCAGGACGTTAGCAACCTATTAACAACCCATTATTTCGACATGAGGTTGTGGCACAGCATACTGCCAGCTATACCCCCAGTTGACCTGCATCGCTGAGGTACTTCACCGTGCACGCACTGCTCCGACGCTTGACCACCCATAAGCCTGTAGTCTTCTCAATTGTGGCCGTGCTGGTTCTGGCGGCCGCGGTGCCGCTCGGGTCGGCTGTGCTCGTCAAACCCGAGGCCGCCAAAGCGCAGCAAGGCGGCCCGCCAGGTGGGGCCGGGTTGGTGGTGCGGACGGTGCCCGTGGGCGTCGGACCGATCAGCAGCGTCCTCGGCTACGCCGGCGCCGTGCAAGCGAATCAGCAGGTCAACGTCGTCGCGCGCACCTCAGGCATCATCCAGGACCTGCCGGTTGACGTCGGCAGCGCGGTCCACCGCGGCGACACCCTCGCGGTCCTCGACCAGGCATCTCTGCCGGCGCAGTTACTCCAGGCCCAGGCTGGCCTGCTCTCGGCGCGGTCGAAGCTCGCGGTGGTACAAGCCGGCGCCAAGCCGGAAGACGTCCAGGCGGCCGCGGACCAGCTCGACCAGGCGCAGATCAAGCTGCAATCGCTCATGCAGGGACGCCCAGAGGACATCGCCACAGCCCAGGCAGCGCTGGATTCGGCCAACGCCAAGCTGACGCTGCTGCTCAAGGGCGCCACCGACGATACCCGCCAGGCCGCGCAGAGCGCCGTCGACTCGGATGCCGCGGCAATCATCGCGGCCCAGGCGGCGCTGGACAACTTCACCGGTTCGAGCGCCTCGGATTTGCAGGCCGCCGAGAGTGCCGTCGAAGGCGATAAGGCCGGGCTGACCGCGGCGCAAGCCGCCCTCGACAACCTGCGGGGCGCCAACGCCTCGGATCTGCAAGCCGCGCAGAGCGCGGTCGATACGGACAACTCCCAGATCGCGTCCGCTCAGGCGGCAATTCAGAACCTGAACGGCACGACAGTTGCCGACCTCCAGTCGTTCCAGAGCAACGTCAACACGGACCAGTCACTGGTCAATGCCGCGCAGGCGGCGATCGACCAGGCCAACGGTCCGCCCGACGCGCAGATCCAGGCGGCGCGCGCGCTGGTCGCCGCTGCTCAGGCCTCGCTCGACTCGGCGAACTCGGCGAAGTCAGTATTGAGCAATCCGACCAGGCCGACGCAAGGCCAGAACGGTCCGAGCGGCGGTACGACCGGCGCGTGTGCTGTCAATACGGGTGGCAGCACGATTAACACCACCCAGTGTTCCGCGGCCCAGACGGCCGCTGACTCGGCGATCGCGTCTTCGAACCAGGCCCTCGCTTCGGCGCAAGCGCAGCTGACGCAGCTGCTCAATGGCGGCCCGCCCGCCACGAAAGCCCAGCTGCAGAGCACCCTGGTCACGGCCCAGGAGAAGCTCAAGACCGACAACCTCAAGCTGGCCGCCGAGAAGAACGGCACGATCGCGTCGCAGCAGATCGCCGCCCAGGCGGCGCTGACCACGGCGAATGAGAAACTCCTGGCTGATCAGGCCAAACTTGACTCGCTCAAAAACGGCACGTTCCAGTCGCAACAAGCCGGCGCCCAGAGCACGCTGGTTTCGGCGCAGCAGAAGCTCAAGGCCGATCAGGCCAAACTCGACTCGATTGTTAACGGGACCCAGGCCGCCCAGCTGACCCAGTTGCAGAGCACGCTCGAAGCCGCGCAGCAGAAGCTCACCAGCGACCAGGCCAAGCTCGACGTGTTGAACAGCGGTCCGACCAACGAGGATGTCCGCCAGGCGCGCGCCGTGGTGCTACAAGCCCAGCAGGCGCTCGCGAAAGCCGTCCAGCCGGGTGGTCAGACAGACCTCGGGCAGCAACAGGCCGTCGTCGATCAGATGATGGCCACGGTGCAGAGTAAGCAGGACGCCTACACCGACGCGGACATGCAAGCCGCGGTCGCGGGCGTCGCCCAGTCCGAAGCGGCCGTGGCGCTGGCGCAGGCCAACCTGGATCAGACCACCGTGGTGGCGCCCTTTGACGGCGTCGTGGCGACCAAGACGCTGACGGCCGGCGCATTTGCCACTCCGTCCACGCCGATCCTGACGCTCGCGACTCCGGGCGTCGAGGTGCATATCACGATCGAAGAGGCCCACCTCGCCCAGATCCAGCCAGGGCTCGACGTCAATCTGACCGTGCCCGCGTACCCGGGCGAAACATTCCCGGCCAAAGTGATCACGGTCGCCCCGGCGGGTGATCCGCGCGCCCACACCTTTGACGCCAAGATCGTGCCGGTCAACCAGGACCAGCGCCTGTTGCCAGGCATGTTCGCCCAGGTCCAGGTGGTCGCCGCCCAGAAGCCGGACGCCATCCTCGTCCCGCGCGAAGCCGTGGTCCAGCAGGGAACGTCATCGGTGGTCTTCGTCAACAACAATGGCAAGGCGCAGCAGCGCCCCGTGCAGATTGGCATGCAGGACAACACGTCCATCGAGATCGTCTCCGGCCTTGCCGCGGGCGAACAGGTGGTGGTCGTCGGCCAGAACGGTCTGCGCGATGGCGCGTCGATTACGGTTGCCAACCAGACCCCCGCCGGTGGTGGCGGCCAGGGTCGCGGACAGGCGGGCCAGCCGACCCCGGCGGCCGGTGCAGGCGGCTAGGGCAGGCCGATGAGTTCTCGCACTCGCAGCTAAAGGAGAACACTCACGATGTGGCTCACGCGACTGGCGGTCGTTCGCCCCCTGACCGTGCTGATGGGCCTGCTGGGCCTGGTAATCATGGGCGGGGTGTCCTACACGTTCCTCAAGATCGACCGCTTGCCGCCCATCAGCCTGCCCTTCGTCAGCGTCTCGATGGCCTACACCGGTGCCACCGCCCAGGACGTCGAGCTCCTGATCACCGAGCCCATCGAAAACGCCGTCTCGGGCATGTCGGGTGTGTACAGCATTTCCTCAACGTCCAGCGAAGGCAGCGCCAACGTCTTCGTCCAACTCGTCGACGGGACCGATCCAACCCAGGCGTCGCTCGAAGTTGAGCGCCGGGTCAATGCCATTCGCAGCAAGCTGCCCGCCGACGCCGCCGACCCGCGCGTCAACAAGGCCGACCCGAATGCCCAGCCGATCATGGAGGTCGCCATCACCGGCGGCAAGCCGGATCAACTGTTCCAGGTCGCCAACGATCAGTTCCTCCCCGAGTTGGAGTCGGTTCCAGGTGTCGCCAGCATCAATATCTCGGGCGGCCAGCAGACCGAAGTGCAAGTGCGGGTCGACTACGCCAAGCTCGCGGCGTACGGCATCACCCTGGCGAACGTGACGACCGCCATGACGAACGCGAACGTCGATGCGCCCATCGGTTCGATCGACCAGGGTGCCACGACGTTGAACGTCCGGTCGCTGGGATCCTTCCAGACGGTCGACGATCTTTCGAAACTCGTCGTGAGTCAGACCACCACCGGTGGCCCCATCCTCCTGGGCGACCTGGCTTCGGTGCAGCTCGGCTACAAGATTCAGACCCAGTTGCAACGGCTCAACGGCGCGGACGCGGTGGGGCTGCAGATCGTCAAGCAGTCCGACGCCAACGCGCTCCAGGTTGCCGACAGCGTCCGTGTGGCGCTGGCAAAACTGCAGAAGCTGCTGCCGGATGGCTCGCAGGTGGTCATCACCAACGACACGTCCGTGTTCACACGCGCTTCGCTCGACGCCATCCAGCACGACCTGCTGCTGTCGGTGCTCCTGGTCGGCGGCGTGATGCTCCTGTTCCTGCACGCATGGCGCCACACGGTCATCGTCCTGCTGGCGATTCCGACCAGCCTGGTCAGCACGTTCCTGGTGATGTACGCGCTCGGCTTCAGCCTCAACATCATGAGCTTGATGGCCCTGGCGCTGATGATTGGCATCCTCGTCGACGACTCGATCGTGGTGCTGGAGAACATCCACCGCCACTTGCACCTCGGCGAGAACCCCCATCAAGCCGCGCTCACGGGGCGCGGCGAGATTGGTTCGGCGGCCTTCGCCATCACCATGGCCGACGTGGTGGTGTATACGCCGCTGGCATTCATCAGCGGTGTGCTGGGCCAGTTGTTCCGCCAGTACGGTCTCACCGTCGTTGCGGCGACGCTGTTTTCGTTGCTGATCTCGTTCACTCTGACGCCGATGCTGGCCTCACGCTGGCTCACTTTCACCGAGGCCCAGGCGGCGGATACATCCCCGGCGGCCCGTTTTGGGCGCTGGTGGGACGACCACTTTGAGGCGCTCGGGCGGGGCGTCGCCCGCACGGTGCCAATTGCCGTACGCACGCGCTGGCTGATTGTGCTGCTGTCGATTGGGATGGTGGCCGGGGCAGTCGCGCTCGTGCCCCTGGGATTCATCGGCAGCGAGTACGCGCCACAGGAAGACGACAACATGTTCTCGGTGAACTTGAACGCGCCTCCCGGCACGTCGTTGGCGGCCATGGACGACTCCGCCCGGCAAATGGAAGCCGTGCTGGCCAAGATGCCCGAGGTGCAGTACGTCTTCAACTCTGTGTCGGGCGGCGGCGGCGGCGGGTTTGGCCGCGGTGGCGCGCGAGCCAGTCTGGACGTCCAGGTCGTGCCCAAGCAGCAGCGCACCAAGAGCGTGTTCGACTTGCTCGACGCCGCACGGACCGCGGGCAAGCGCATCCCCGGCGTGCAGGTCAGCGGCAACGTGCCGAGCCCGCTGGGCGGCGGCGGCGGATTCGGTGGCGGCGGTACCGCCAGCGTCAGCGTGCAGTTGGCAGGCCCGGATCTGGGAACACTCAACCAGATCTCGGATCAGGTAATTGCCACGATGTCGACCATCCCCGGCATCGTGGACGTGCAGAACTCCAGCATCGCGGGGAACCCTGAACTGCAAATTCAGTTGGATCGTTCCCGCATGGCGCAGCTCAACGTGACCTCGCAATCGGTTGCCACTGCGCTGCGCACCGCGGTCAGCGGCTCGGTCGTCACCCCGTATCGTCCGGCTGGCGCGACCCAACTCGACGTGACCCTCATCGCTTCCGACAGCGACCGCCTTGACATCAACAAACTGTCAGCGATACCCGTCGGGACCGGCGCCGCAGCCGGTGGGGGCGCGGTGGCCACAACGACGACCACGACCACGTCGACGACCCCGAGCATCGTGACCCTCGGTCAGATCGCCACGATCAAGTATGGCACCGGACCAGTCCAGATCCAGCGTGTCGATCGCAACCGCACCATGACGATCACGGGAACCGCCGCGGGACGTCCGATTGGCGACGTGGCCAAAGACACCACCACGGCGATGAACCTGATTTCATTGCCAGCCGGCTACAGCTACCAGCTTCGGGGTGGCGTCCAGCAACTGAACAACGCGTTCTCCACGCTCGGCCAGGCGCTCATTCTGTCCGTCATCCTGGAGTACATGCTGCTGGTCGCGTTGTACGAGTCGTGGTTCTACCCGATCACCCTGATCCTGGGCGTCCCGCTCGGCATCGTGGGCGCGCTCCTGGGTTTGCTCGTCACCGGCAACACGCTCAACATCTTCTCGATCATTGGTCTGATCATGGCCGTCGGTCTCGTGGTCAAGACGGGGATTTTGCTGGTCGACTTCACCAACACCCTGAGAAAGCGTGGGATGGGGCGAACGGAGGCCCTGGCCGAGGCGGCCCGCGTACGTTTGAGGCCGATTTTGATGACGACCGCCACGATGACCTTCGGTATGTTGCCGTTGGCACTGAAGCTGGAGCCGGGCGCTGAGTCGCGCGCGCCAATGGCAGTGGTGGTCATCGGCGGCTTGCTGTCGTCGACGTTCCTGGCGATCTTCGTCACCCCCGCGCTGTACACCCTGCTGGACGACCTGCAGAGCCTGATCTTCCGTCAGGGGCGCCCGGTTACCCCGGTGCCGAGCACGCGCGTCACCGCCGAAGTCCCGGTGCTGGAGGGGCCCAAGCCGGTCGCGGCCGGCGCGGGTACGCTGGCCATGGCGGCCGATACCCACGGCCATGGCCATGGCAACGGCGCCAACGTCGGGACGAACGCCGCGAATGGCGCCAACGGTGCCAACGGCGCGAATGGTGCCAACGGCCACAGGGTTGAGCCCGCCTGGCTGCAGCGCCTGAGAGCCGGCACGTTCGACGACAACGACTGACCGACTTGGCTAGTGGAGCGCCTGCCGCTTTGCGCGCAGGCGCCCCTCACGCGCTCGCAAGATCCGCTTGAACAGACGCAC
>Ga0070730_10004880_pt1 | contig 11660 bp, 8 predicted proteins | sample Coa_R1_3_FD_66447 | JGI IMG/M metagenome (GOLD analysis project Ga0070730, IMG submission 66447) | Surface soil microbial communities from Centralia Pennsylvania, which are recovering from an underground coalmine fire - Coalmine... | ecosystem: Environmental > Terrestrial > Soil > Unclassified ... | reverse complement strand
GTCGATCGGGCGCCCGTCGATCCGGGCATGCATCTTGATGACCGGGCTGGCTGCGACGATTCCGGGCAGTCGGGCGATACGCGGGTAGAGGCCCTCGTCGAAGCCACCTGCGCCTGCCGCCTCGATCCGGAGATCCGCGCCACCATTCACGGTGGCAAGGCCGCGCGCGAAGCGGTCGAGCGCGGAAGCGTTGACGAGATGCACCGCAAAGCCCAATGCCACGCCGATCGCGATAGCCACGATCGCTGTCAGGACGCGCACTGGATGCGCTCGCCACTCGCCCAGCATCATCCAGCGTGGCGCGGTCGTCGCCCGCCAGCCGGATAGGATGGTCACGCCGGCACCAGCCCGGCAGTGGTAAGGCGCAGCGCGCGATCGGCGCTCGCGGCGGCAACCTCGGAATGGGTGACGAGCAGGGCGCCGGCGCCAGCGTCTCGCAGCTGCTTCACCAACAAGGTCAGCACGCGCGCAGCTGTCTCGGGATCGAGATTGCCCGTTGGCTCGTCGGCAAGGATCAGCGACGGTCGGTGAGCGATTGCACGGGCAATCGCGACGCGCTGCAATTCTCCGCCCGAAAGCTGACTCGGATAGTCGCCGGCGCGCCCGGCGAGGCCGACTGCGGCGAGGAGGTCGTCCGATCGTGCCACTGCCTCCGCTGGAGCTGCATGCAGCAATGCCAGGGGTAAAGCGACGTTCTGGCCCAGCGTCAGATGCGGCAGGATGTGAAAGGCTTGAAAGATGAAGCCGACATGGCGGCGGCGAAGGGCGGCGCGGCCATCTTCGTCGAGCAGGGCGAGATCCATCCCGTCGAGCGTCACCGCACCGTTATCCGGCGTGTCGAGTCCGGCGACGATGTTGAGCAGGGTCGACTTGCCGACCCCAGACTCTCCCATGATCGCCACCAGTTCGCCCCGTTCCAGATCGAGCGACACGCGGTCGAACAGCAATCTGCCGCTCGGCACAGCCTTGCGGAGGCCGGAGAATGCCAGGAGCGGTGTCATGGCCATGACACCTGTCTAGTGTCCTGCCGAAGGTTTACAAAGTGACATCGGCAACGCGCCAGCCATGCGCATGGCATTGCGTTGCGGGTCATGCGCGACCGTCGCGCTGCCCGCTTAGCGCCCAACCCCAGACATACGGGAGCTTGGAAGTGCGTCCCGAAAACCGCCAGACCGTTTTTTAAGCGCAAGCACCGGCGCCCTTTGGAGGATTGGCATCGACGCGCGTAGCGGTCGCGGTTAGCCCCGTCGTCGCTCCGGCGCGTAATTCCCGCCGCTCCCATCGGCGTAGGTGCAGAGGGAAGCAATTCGCGCCTGCAAAAGAGCCGGCCTAACGTAGCGTCTATGCGCTCCGAAACTTCAAATCGCTGAACCCCACCATTAGACGGCGCTCTTCGTCCCATAGCGCCAGTTTCCAGCATCCCAAGCTCTCGCGCAGCGTTATCCGTTTTGCGATGCGGTGTAATTCCGGAGCGCTGTCGAGACAGGCCTGCAGGCGGTAATTGGGAACACGGCTGCACAGGTGATGAACGTGATGCAGGCCGATATTCCCGCTGAACCACTGCAAGATACGTGGAAGTTCGAAATAGGAACTGCCGCGAAGGGCCGCTGTATAGAAATTCCAGTCGTCTTCCCGTTTCCAATAGGTGTTTTCGAACTGGTGCTGGACGTAAAACAGCCAATTGCCGGCCCAGGACGCGATGAACATCACCGGCAGATAGGTCGCAACGACCGGGGCAACGCCGATCATCACCATCGGCAAGCCGAAAGCCACGACCAGGGCGACGTTCAGCGACAGGATACTGCGACGTGCGTCGCGGTCCCGGAACGACAGCCCTCTCGGCACCCTCTGAAGCACGATGAAGTTGATCGGTGCGCCCAGCAGGACCATGATGAAAGGATTGCGATACAGGCGGTAGCCTAGCTTTCCCAGCGGGGACAGGGCTTCGTACTCGGCGACCGTCAGCATTTCGACGTCGCCACGGCCGCGACGGTCGAGACTGCCGCTGCATGCATGATGCACGGCGTGACCTTTTCTCCAATGGCCATAGGGGGTGAGTGTCAGCACACCAAGCACACGGCCGAGACCATCATTGGCGGCCCGCGACTTGAAGAATGAGCCGTGACCGCAGTCATGCTGGATGATGAAGAGGCGAACGAGCAGCCCGGCCGCCGGGATCGCGAGCAGAAGCGTCAGCCAATAGCTGACATGTGATGCCTCAGGCATGATGACGAGCAAGGCGATGAATGGCATCGCGGTCGTCACCAACTGGAACAGGCTTCGTTTCCAATCGGCGCCATAGGCTTTGAACCGCCGCGATAGGATGGGGCCCATCACCTCGACCTCCGAAGAGAGCACACTGCAATCGCTCGGTTCGCTTCCCATTGGGGGTGAGCCTTGGCCGACAACTTGCTCGGGACGTGTTTTGACCGGTACTGACGTCAATGATCACCTGCTCTCAACCCTCTCCGCGCGGGGAAAACCCGGCGGTAGAGACCGAGGCCGCGTTTCTGGCTCCGATGGAAAGGAGGAACAGTGCCGCAATGAAGACGCTTGCGTCTACCATCATCGCCTCGGGCCTGGGTGGATTAGCGGGAGTGGCCGCAGATAGCGAATCTCAAATACGCCCGACTATGCTGCGAGATTGGGTATGCCGGGGCCCATTCGGTGTTCGTGACAATTGGACGCAGTCGGGCATCAAACGATCCGTCGCGGACGGCATCTTCCGGTCCCTGTTTCGAAAGCGGCCTAGGCGGAGTGGACGAATTGGTTGACGCAGCGCGAGCGGGTTGATTCAAGGCTGCCTTTTGGAGGCCGGCTTGAGCCGGGGTGATCTGAGCGAAGCGGAATGGCGTGTTTTGAAGGGCTTGCTGCCGATCGATGCAGCGAACCGGGGGCGCGGCCGCCGTCCAGAGCAGAACCGCTCTATCATGAACGGCATATTTTGGCGGCTTCGCTGCGGGACGCCTTGGCGTGATGTTCCGGCCAACTTTCGCCGCGAGGTCGAGGGCAATCAGCGCTTATAGCCGCCCAGCTTGGCAAAGAAATCGATCAGCGGCTCATCCAGTTCGTTGCAAGAGAATAGGGCATCGGTCAGATCGAGCCCCTCCTGACGCGGCAGTCGGAACAGGCGGATGTAAAGCGAATTATACGCTTTCTTGTCAGACGGTTTGCATCCGATCGCCTGAGGCGGAAATGTCTCGGAGACGACTGCTCCTGTGGGCCAACTCGCGATCGTCCGATCGTCCGATCGTCCGATCGGCTGATCGCGCATCGGCGCGTATCCCAACCGGCGGCACGCATCGTCCGCGTTCAGGCTGTTGGTGGAGACGCTGCGGTATCGTGGGTGACAAGTCGCCGGCGAGCCGCGCGGCGGCTGATTGCGAGTCATGCCGATGCTCATGTCCGGGGGCCGTTTGCGGAGGTAGCACGTGGCCAGTCAGGCGGTACTGCTTCGCGCCTGTTTGGCTCCCGCAAGCCTTCATTTGTCCGGTGCATTGCGAGGCCTCAATATTCACCGTAACGGCCACGGACCGAGGCGAGCAGCCGCGCGGTATCATAGCCGACGCCATCCTTGAACACGATGTCGGCATTCTCGATGTCGGTGATCTGGTGGGCGGGATCGCCGCGCACGATCAGCAGGTCGGCATTCTTGCCGGCGGCAACCGTTCCGATGCGATCCTGAAGCCCGAGATAGATGGCGCCGTTGAGCGTCGCGATGCGGACCGCCTGCTCGGGCGTGAAGCCAGCCTCGACCAGAAGCTCGATCTCGCGCTGGTCGCCGAAGCCGGGGATGACGCCGCCATTGCCGGTCGGGTCCGGCCCGGCCAGCAGCAGTCCGCCGGCAGCGACGAAGGCGCGCTCCAGCCCGAGATCGTTATGGAAGGCGGTGACGGCGGCTGAGGTGGAGGCCAAATCCCGCTGCGCGTTGGAGCGGCGGTCGCGTAGGTAGAGATAGGCCTCGCGCGCCTCGGGAGTCAGCGTCGCCATCGCCTGCGGCCAGAGCGGCGCATGGCCCGGCACCTGCTGCTCGAACACCGGCAGCGTCGAGGTGACGGCAACATGATGCGTGACCAGCGTCGCGATCAGCGCCTTCGCGTCCGGGCTATCCGGCGTCATCGCGGCGAGCGTTGGCGTGCCGGTGGTCGCGGGGCATGTGTCGGGCTGCTTGCCGGGATCATTCTGCGTGTTGACGAAGAAGCCATGTTCCAGATCGTCGATGCCGAGCGCGGCGGCCTCGGGATAGGTGACGGCGCAGAGATGGCCGGTGATCTTGAAGCCGCGCTTGTGCGCCTCGTCGATCGCCGCGCCGAGCTCGGCGCGGGTGATGTTCATATAGGCCTTGAACGAGGTGGCGCCTTGGTCGGCCCAATAGTCGACGGTGCGGCGCGCATCCTCGGCGTCGGCGAGCTGATGCATCTGGATGAACGGGCTGCCGGGGCCTTCGAGATAGGGGCCGGTGACGTCTAAGTGCGGGCCGGGGAGCTGCCCGGCGTCGATCTGCTTCTTGAGGTTGAGATCGGTATAGGGCTCGACGCTGCCCGTCGTCCGCAGCGTGGTGACGCCGGCCGCGAGATAGAGGCGCGGCGAGGTGAAGGGCATCTGCGGCACGACCACCGGGGGCTCACTGTGGCCCTGCGCATCGAGGTCGGGCCGGCCGATATAATACATATGGTCGTGCATGCCGACGAGGCCGGGCAGCACCGTCTCGCCGTTGAGATCGAGCACCGTCACGCCTTTGGGGATCGTGGCGTTGCCGGGCAGCACGGCCTCGATGCGGGCGCCGTTGAGGAGGATGGTGCGATCGTCCTGCGCCGCTGCGCCGGTGCCATCGATCAGGCGGACGTGGCTCAGCGCGATCCGGCCGGCGGGTACGCGCACATAGGCCTTCACGGCGGCATCAAGCTCAGCCGGAGGCGGCGGGAGGATCGAGGCGGCGTGGGCCCCGGCGACCGCCAGCCCCGCGAGTGCAGTTGCGAACAGCAGCATTCGTCCAGTCATGTAGCCTCCCTCACGCTCGTGGCGCATTGCTCGCCTTGGGTAGGCGATGATGCAGTCTTTCCGGAATCGGAACAATCGCGGACGCCGGGGGCCGCGCTTTTCGATCAACGCCCAACATGTGTCGACGACGGTCTGAAAGCCATATTGAGTCGCCGGCCGAGCCTGCTCATGGTTCCACGCATAGCAGGGGATGATGCCATGAAATCCATTCGTCTGACGGCGCTCGCGGGCGTCCTTCTTCTTGCCGTGTTTGCCGTGCCGGCCAGCGCCGCGACGGCTCCGCTCGATATGTCGGCCGCGGTCGCCAGGCCGGGGCGCCCCGCCGAGGCGGTGGTGATGGACGCCGGCCGCAAACCGGCAGAGGTTCTGTCCTTCCTCGGTCTGCGTCCAGGGATGGCGGCCGCCGACATCATGACGGGCTCGGGCTATTGGGCCGAGATCATGGCCAATGAAGTGGGCGCCAAGGGGCAGGTGACCGCGTTCGAGCCACAGCAATTCTACACTACGCCGGACGAGCAGAAGACCTGGTCGGCGATGCTCGCGCGGCGGCCGGACATCCACTTCATGCGCTATCCGTTCGAGTCCTTCGCGAGCGCGCCGCGCAGCTTCGACTTCGCGATGATCAGCCTCAACTATCACGATCTCTACTGGGAATCGGTCAAGTACAAGATCCCGCACACCGACCCGGCTGCCTTCCTCCACACGCTCTACGCGGCGATGAAGCCAGGCGGCATTGTTGGCGTGATCGACCATGTCGGCCCGGCGGGTGACACGCGCGCGATCGTCGACAAGCTTCACCGCATCGATCCCGAAACGGTGAAGGCGGACTTCAAGGCGGCGGGCTTCGTGCTCGAAGCGGAAAGCCCGCTGCTCGCCAATCCGGCGGACGATCACAGCAAGCTGGTCTTCGATCCCTTGATCCGGGGCAAGACCGACCGCTTCGTCTATCGTTTCCGCAAACCCCGCTGAGGTCACCGGGGCGGGGAGGCCGAGCCTTCACGCCCCCTGATCCAATTGCATGGCGCCCAATGCCGCCCCGGCGCGGCTGTCATGCGCGTTTCACACGCAAAATCTAGAAGCGCAGCAAGATTGGTCATCAAAGGGGGGCCTCGCCGGCGTCGGCACTCGGGTCGGCGTTGCCGTTGCACGTGCATGACTGACATGGCCGCCAATGTCGAACGCCGTCGGGTGGCCGTGGAAGAGGCCGATCTCCATCGGGCGCTGAAACGGTTCGTCGGGAGCCGGCTGCGCGATCGCGCGGAGGGCGAGGACATTGTCCAGGAAACCTATCTCCGCCTCTATACCTATCGCCGCACGCGTACGGTCGCCGATGTAGGGGCGTTCTGCTTTGCGGTTGCGCGCAACCTGGTGCAGGATCATCTCCGCCGCTTGAAGCGCGCGCCGCTGATGGGCGAGCTGGACATGGAAGCACCATGCCCCGCCCCGCGCGCCGACGAAATTCTGATCCACCGGCAGCGGGTGGCCGTGCTGACGCATGCGCTCGGCGTTATGCCGCCCTTGCGCCGAGAGGTTTTCCTGCGCCGCCGCCTCGACGAGCAGCCGATCGCCCGGATCGCCGAGGATCTGGAACTGAGCGCCGCGGCAGTCGAAAAGCATGTGACACGCGCGCTGTCCAATCTCCGCGCGGCGCTCGCACGGCGTGGGCTCAACTTCTCGGGGGACGCATGATGCGCGGCATCGCCGATACCGACCTGCGGGATGATCTCAGATCTGATTCGGCGCTGCGCGAAGCGTTGCAGGCGAGCGCAGCCGCCGGCCGCCTGTCCAACGACGAGATCCGGGCGATGCGCGCTGCGCGCCGCCGCCGGACGGTGTCGGTTGCCGCGATCGCGCTGGTCGCCGTGGTGGGCTTCGGCGGATGGCGGCAATGGATGATTCCGACCCCGACCGCCCCGGCCGTCGCGCTGCATTTCGGGACGAAGCCGGGCGAGACGCGCGTTGTCGAGTTGGCGGATGGTTCCTCGATCCAGCTCGGCGGCGGTAGTCGCGTCGACGTGAATCTGGGGCCGGACCGGCGTGAGGTGCGGCTGGAGGCGGGCGAGGCCTATTTCGACGTGGCGCACGATCCATCAAAGTCGTTCACCGTCCGCGCTGGGGCGACCGACGTGCGCGTGCTTGGCACCGCCTTCAACCTCAATCTGACGCAGGAACAGGTCGGCCTTGCGGTCTATCGTGGCGCGGTGCGCTTCGCCGGGGCGTCCGCCGGCAAGCAGGTGGTGACGGCGGGCTATCGCACTCGCTTCCATCAGGGCCGCATCGACAGCCCGGTCCATTTCGATCCGATGCAGCCCGACTGGCGGCTGGGCTGGCTGGACACGGCCGGGATGACGCTTGGCGATCTGGTCGAGGTGCTCGATCGGCAGGGCGGGCCCTCCATCGCGCCGCCGCCGCCCGCGCTCGCCGGAATCGCGGTTTCCGGCCGCTTCCGCCTCGACAATTCGGGGCAGCTTTTGGATGCCATCGGCAGCGCCAACGGCTTCCATGTCCGGCGCGAGGCGCACCGCCTCGTCATTGGGCCTTAATCGCAACAAAATCGTCGTATTACCGACTGAATTATTTAACAAAATTATTTTGTCCTGACCGGGCGGCCGCCGCCGTCTCCCTGATCGAAGCCCTCCGAAACGGGCCGCACAAAGGGGACAAGACATGACGAGCCGGACCCGTATTTCGGTATTGAGCCTAGCCATAGCCTTGGCGGGCAGTGCCTGCGCTGTGCCCGCCTGCGCGCAGGCGGCGGGCGGCACGCTGGCCCGGCAGACAATGTTCAACATTCCCTCGGGTGATCTCGGCGGCGCCATTTCAGCCTTCTCGGCGGCGACCGGGCTTCAGGTCGTGGCACCACCCGCTGAGGTCTCCGGGCGGCGGACGCAGGGTATCAGCGGCAGCCATCGCGCCGGCGAGGCGCTCGACGCGCTGCTGCGCGGGACGGGGCTTCGGGCCTCACTGTCGAGCGGCGTGGTCGTGCTGAAGGCGACGTCTCCGTTCCATCGCATCTCCCAGACGATCGTGGCGCCGGAGGAAGCGCCGGATGGTGCCGAACGCGCGGTGGCCGACACAACGGAGTCGCCGCAGATCATCGTTGAAGGCTATCGCGAGAGCCTGCGTCTCGCGCAGGACTATAAGCGCAAGGCAGTCGGCGCGGAGGACGACATCCTCGCTTCCGACATCGCTTCCTTCCCGGATCTCAACCTCGCGGAATCGCTCCAGCGCGTGCCCGGCGTCACCATCAATCGCGACAGCGGCGAAGGCCGTCAGGTGACGCTGCGCGGTCTCGGGCCGGATTTCACGCGCACGCAGCTCAACGGCATGGAAGTGCTCGGCAACACCGCCTCGGGCATGGACAATCGCGGTGCCGTCAGCCGTACCCGCTCGTTCGACTTCAGCCTGTTTGCTTCCGAGCTGTTCAACCGCGTCTCGGTGCAGAAGAGCTATGCCGCCGATCAGGACGAGGGTGGCATTGCCGGCACGGTACAACTCTATACCGCCAGGCCTTTCGACTATAGCGGGGCGAAGTTCGTCGTCTCCGCCAAGGGACAGATCAACACGAACACCAGCGGCGTCACCCCGCGCGTCGTGGCGCTCGCATCGGATCGATGGGGCGATTTCGGCGCGCTGGTTTCGGTCGCCTATTCCGAAATCAAGAACAACGAATATGGCTACCGCAACTGGGGCTGGGGCAAGGTCACCTACAACGCCGCCAATATCGGGCCGAACATCGATCCGCAGACCGCGGCGTTGCTCCGCTCCGGCACCCTCTACGCCCCTCAGGCGGAATCGCCGTCGACCTGGTACACCGATCGCAAGCGCCTGGGCGTCACCTCGGCGCTGCAATATCATGGCGACACGTTGAAGCTGGACCTCGATCTGCTCTACGGACGGATGTGGGACCATCGCGACGACTGGGCGATCGCGGCGGCCGGTTCCAACGCGCTGACCGGCTCGCCGATCGGCGGCACGCAGGTGATCCAGTCCGCCACCATCGTCGGCAACACGCTGGAGGCGGCGACCTACACCGGCATCGATCAGCGCTCCGAGCACCATGTCGTCGAGAACCATACCGATTTCTATCAGGGTGCGTTCAACGGCAGCTGGCAGGCGACTGACCGGCTAAAGTTTACGGCGCTGGGCGGCTATGAACAGTCCAACTTCCGCCAGCCGGTGTTCGACAAGGTGTTCCTGGAATCGAAGAATCACAGCTTCAGCTTCGACAACCAGCCGACCATTCCGGTCAACACCTATGGCTTCGATCTCACCAACCCGGCCAACTGGCAGCTGATGCGCCTCGATACGCAGGAAAATGCGATCACCAGCAAATATTCCAACGGCAAGCTCGGGGCGAGCTACCAGCTCAGCGATGCCTCGAATTTCGAGGTCGGCGGCGAGTACAAGCACTTCACCAACGACGGCTACATCTACGTCCACAAGGTGTTCCACAACGTCGGCGGCGACACCGTCATTCCCGACAATCTGAAGGACGTGATCAATCGGGACTCGCTGATCCCCTATATCGGCGGCAACATCGACGGCATCTATTCGCTGATCGGCGATCCGCGCGATCTCAACGCTTCCTTCCTCCAGGCGGGCAGCGACTTCCGCGTCGCTGAGAAGACGTGGAGCGCATACGCCCAGTATAATCTCGACACCTGGCTGATGGGCATGGAGGTCCGCGCCAACGCGGGCGTGCGCTATTATGACACTGCGCTCAACTCATCCGGCCATCTGGCCGCTCCTGTCAACGGCGTCACAACGCTGGTGCCGGTGTCAATCACGACGCACAGCCATGGCTGGCTGCCCGCCGCCAATCTCGCGGTCGGCATCCGCAAGGATCTGATCGCGCGCCTCAGCGTCAGCCGCAACGTCAACCGGCCGGCGCTGTCCGATCTCGCGGCGGCGGGCTCGATCACGACGCGGCCCAACGGCGGCAGCGTGAGCTTCGGCAACCCCTATCTGAAGCCCTACGAGGCGACCTCGGTGGAAGGCTCGCTCGAATATTATATGAGCCGGCAGGGATTCGCCTCGGTGGGCTTCTTCTACAAGAGCATGGACAGCTTTATCTCGCCGACGACGATGCAGCTTCCCTACAGCCGGACCGGCCTGCCTCTATCCCTGCTGATCCAGGGCGAGGACGGCAACACGCTGTTCGACGTCAGTCGTCCGGTCAATGGCGATGGCGCCAACATCAAGGGTGTCGAGCTGTCCTTCCAGCATGACTTCACCTTCCTGCCGGGTGCGCTGAAGCATCTGGGCATCAACGCCAACGGTACCTGGTTCGACGGCCACCAGTCCACGATCATCAATGGCGCGGCGGTCCGGATCCCGCTGTTCAACCTCTCCAAGTGGGCAGCCAACGCGACGCTCTATTACGAGACCGATCGCTGGGGCGCGCGTATCTCGGACGCCTACCGGAGCCGCTATCTGACCAGTGGTGGCAGCGGGGGTAATGTCGGCGACGGTATCCGTGGGACCAACAACGTCGACTTCCAGGCGCACTACAACATCAACCCGCGCCTGCGCGTCGTGGTGGAAGGCATCAACATCACCAACGAGGCGATCCAGCAGTTCACCGACCTGACCGCCGACCGCACGGAGGTCTATACGACGAGCGGCCGTACCTTCACCTTCGGCGTCACTGCCGAATTCTAGGCCAGGCCGGGCAATCGAGAGATGTCGCGTCCGCTTTCGGGCCTTAGGGTTTCGGAAGTGGACGTGCTCTTTTGGCGCGGTTTGGGCGTCGTCCCTCCTGCTACAGATCAAGGTGCTCCGGTGTTGGTGGCCAAGTGCGCCATGATCACGCTCGGCTCGAAGAGGGAGGCCGCTTCGCGGTCCTTGATGGCCTTCTCCCACGCTGGCATGCGGGCCTGCCAGGCCGTGAGCTGATCGCGGGCAGAATGGCCGTCGATGCGGATCGCGGCGAGCGCGGCCGTCAGGTCAAGGGCTGCAGACCGGATCAACGCTCGCTGGGGCTCAAGGCCCGGCAGGGCGTAGCGCTCGTCGATCAGCCCGAGCTGCCAGCGGGCGCCTTCCACCATGAGGATCGCCGTCGCCGGATCGTTGTGATCCAGCGCCATCACGGCGGCACGAACGGCACGACCTGCCTCCGTGATCAGACCCTCGGCTGTGACGGGGACGGCATCCTTGTGCGCGCAGCTTGCCGGATCCATCGCTCGCACATAGGCGGCCAGACCGGCGAGCACGGCGGCCGGCGGCTCATGACCGTCGAATTCATCGACCACGAGGCCGTGGATGAAGGCAGGCAGCGCACCGCTGGCGGTGCTCTGGTCGATACGTAGCCGATGCTTGTCGCCGCCAAGATCGGGGATCGGGCGGGGATTGTCGATCCCATCGTCCCGGCGCGTGCTGAACAGGGCGGACGTCACGTCCGCCGTACCCGGCGCGCCCGACAGGCCAGGGAAGGAAAAGACCGGATTGGTGCGGCCGTTGCGGTGGCAGCTTTCGCAGGCCAGTCCGGCACGCGCCGCCTGACCGCCCAGCAGCATCGGTGTCCGGAATGCGACGCGGCCGACCTCCACGGCATAGCGTGCCTCCGCCGAATGGGGCAGCGTGATGCATTCGGCGGGGCGGCGGGTGAGTGCCGCCACCCTGTCCGTGCCCGGCGCGAGCCAGCGCAGTTCGCGCAG
>Ga0070730_10004879_pt1 | contig 11660 bp, 13 predicted proteins | sample Coa_R1_3_FD_66447 | JGI IMG/M metagenome (GOLD analysis project Ga0070730, IMG submission 66447) | Surface soil microbial communities from Centralia Pennsylvania, which are recovering from an underground coalmine fire - Coalmine... | ecosystem: Environmental > Terrestrial > Soil > Unclassified ... | reverse complement strand
CGTCGGCGGAACGTCCGTTGAGGTCATCCACTCGCTGAACGGATGGAGAGTTCCGCATTCGGGGCAGGAGGTGGCAGAGTATTGAGTATTGCAGTTTGGGCACAGGCCCTGGGTGGCAAAGGTGTCGAACGGATTCCGGCATTTGCCACACAGCCAAAACGCGCCCTGGGGTGGCGCGGTTTTGCAGTTCGGGCAGGCAAAGCCGTTGCGTCGTGGCGCGTTGGCCACGCGGGCCAGGGCGCGCGCCTGCATCAGACCGCCCCAACAGTTCAGCACGGCGAACCCGGCCAGCAGATAATACCACATCTGATTGGCCATGATGAGAAAGGGAATAAAAGCAACGATGCCCACCAGTCCGATGACGGTGGCAATCATCAGGCTCCGCGCCCGCCCAAACACAAACCAGAGCAGCGACCGCAGAATTTGTCCGCCATCGAGCGGATAAATCGGGAGCATGTTGAAGAGCAGCAAACCGGTGTTGATGTACCAGAGGGTCAGGACAAAAAACCAGGCATCCGGCATGGTATCTCCCCAACCCGCGGACCGCGCCAGAAACAGAACGGCGGTGAAAATGGGAAAGAGCACGACATTGACCAGTGGCCCGGCGGCGATGCTCCAGAGTTGGGCGCCGGGGCGTTGCGGTGGTGACACGTAGGCCACGCCGCCCAGGGGCCAGAGAATGATGTCGTGGGTTTTTCCGCCAACGGAGCGACAGGCAAGTTGATGGCCGAATTCATGGATCAACACGATGGCAAACAACGCCAGGCACTCCAGAACGCTCCAGGTGGTAGAAGTGTTGCCTCTCGCGCCGTAGACAAAATACCAGACCGCAAAGAACCAGGCCCAGTGCAGATACACGTCAATTCCGAAAAGCCGGAACAGATGAATGGAACCTTGTTTCGTTGGCATCGGCCGGCAGGGCTATCAGAACGGCCCGGGCAGAACAAGTATTTTGGCCGGGTTTCCGTTGCCAGTTCGTGACCCAGCTTTAACCGCACCGTCATGGTGTTTGGCGCGGAACCGGCTTAGCTTGACAACATGGTGCCTCGCATTTTGATCGTGGACGACGAGCGGGATTTTGTCGAGCTGGTGCAGTTCCGCCTCGCTGCCCTGGGCTGCGAATTCATCGTGGCCAACGACGGGATCCAGGCCCTCAGCCAGGCACGGCAGTTCAAACCGGACCTCATCCTGCTCGACATCCTGCTGCCGGATCTGGACGGCCTGTCGGTCTGCGAAATCCTGCGACGCCAGCCGTCCACCAAAAAAATCCCCATTATCTTCATGAGCGCGCTTTCCAGCGAGATAACCAAACGTACCGTGGCCATGCAGGCCGACGATTTTTTCACCAAACCCCTCGACCTTCCGCGCCTGGAACGCCGGATTACGGATTTGCTGCACCCGGAGACTGCACCCGCGAACGGCGCCGAAGTCCTGTGAGACTAAATTTCGCTCCGCAAATTCCGCCTGGCAGCATTCTGTCCCGGCGGCGGTAAGGCTCCCTGGCAGCGAAACAAGCCGGCAGGATGCCGGCGCTCCCGAGAGCATGCAGCGCGCTTCGCTTGACACCCACACGCGCAGCCTTCATTTTTATCAGGTTATTTTGACCATTAAATGAACGCACCGCGCAGCTTGTTTAACACCTTGCAGGAATTTGACGCTGGCAACGGCAAATCGGGAAAATTCTATTCATTGCCGGCACTCGAACGCGCCGGCGCCGGGCCGGTTTCCCGCCTGCCCGTTTCCATCCGGCTCGTGCTCGAATCTGTCCTGCGTAATTGCGATGGCAAAAAGGTGACCGAACACAATGTCCGCGCACTGGCCAACTGGCAGCCGAATGCCGTACGGACCGAGGAAATTCCCTTCATCGTCGCGCGCATTGTGTTGCAGGATTTTACCGGCGTCCCGCTGCTGGTGGATCTGGCGGCCATGCGCTCCGCCGTTGCGCGTTTGGGTAAAAATCCCAAAATTATCGAGCCGCTGGTGCCGGTGGATCTGGTCGTGGACCATTCGGTCCAGGTGGACGTAAACGGCTCCCCGGACGCGTTTGCCCGCAACCTCGAAATCGAGTTCCAGCGCAACCGCGAGCGTTACCAATTTCTTAAATGGGGCATGCAGGCGTTTGACACCTTCAAGGTTGTGCCGCCCGGGATCGGCATCGTCCATCAGGTCAACCTGGAATACCTCGCCAAAGGTGTTTTATCCACGCCCCTCTCCTCTTTCCTCTCCCCATCTGATGGGGAGAGGATGAAAGGTGAGGGGAACGTTTTCTATCCCGATACGCTCGTGGGCACGGATTCCCACACGACCATGATCAATGGGCTGGGCATCGTCGGCTGGGGTGTTGGCGGCATCGAAGCCGAGGCCGGCATGTTGGGTCAGCCGGTTTATTTTCTCACGCCGGATGTCGTCGGCGTTCACCTGACCGGCGCCTTGCGCGAAGGCGTCACGGCGACTGACCTCGCGCTCACGGTGACGCAGCTGCTCCGCAAGGCGAAAGTCGTCGGTAAATTTGTGGAATTTTTCGGCCCTGGCGCGGCGGCGTTGCCGGTGGTGGACCGCGCGACCATTGGCAACATGGCGCCCGAATATGGTGCGACGATGGGCTTCTTCCCGATCGACGGGGAATGTGTGAATTATCTCCGCGCCACCGGCCGCAGCGAGGAACATTGCCGCGCTTACGAGAATTATTACCGGGCGCAGGGGCTTTGGGGCATGCCGAAAAAGGGCGACATCGCTTATTCGCAGGAACTGGAATTCGACCTGGGCACGGTGTTACCGAGCGTGGCCGGTCCCAAACGCCCGCAGGACCGCATCGAGTTGCCGAAACTGAAGGAAAGCTTCACCACCACCTTCAGCAAGCCGGTTACGGAAAGTGGCTTCGGCATGAAGCCGGAGGAGTTGGGAAAGACATTTCCCGTTTCCGGCAACGGCGAATCCACCAACGGCGGTGGCAGTCAGGAACCGGTTTCGGCCCAAAAGGCGCGGTCGCAAAATACCAATGCGCAGACGGAAACCGAAATGGCGAACAACCATCCGACGCCCGATCACGTCACGGCGCGGGGGCGGGCGTTGAAAAGTGAAATTCGCAACGGCTCGGTGCTGATTGCGGCCATCACCAGTTGCACCAACACTTCGAATCCCAGCGTGATGCTCGCTGCCGGATTGCTGGCCAAGAAGGCCGTGGAACGCGGCCTGACGGTGGACCCGGTTGTCAAGGCCTCGCTCGCGCCCGGCTCACGTGTCGTGAGTGATTATTTGACCAGGACCGGTTTGCAACCCTATCTCGACCAACTCGGTTTCAACCTCGTCGGTTACGGTTGCACGACGTGCATCGGCAATTCCGGCCCGCTGGCCGCGGCGGTCGAAGAGGCTATTGTTAAAAACAACGTGGTGGCTGCGGCGGTATTGTCGGGCAACCGTAATTTCGAGGCGCGCATTCACCAGAACATCAAGGCGAACTTTCTGATGTCGCCGCCGCTCGTTGTCGCGTTCGCGCTCGCCGGCCGCGTGGACATTGACCTGGCGCACGAGCCGCTGGGCACCGGCAAGGACGGCCGGCCGGTTTTGTTGAAGGACATCTGGCCGTCGTTGCGCGAAATCCGCGACCTCATGCAGACCGCGCTGCAACCGGATGTTTTTCGCAAGTTGTACAAGGATTTCGCCGGACAAAATCCCAAATGGAACGAGATTCCGGCCAGCACCGGCGACGTCTATGAGTGGGACCGAAAATCCACCTACATTCAGGAACCACCTTTTTTCGAGAATTTTTCCATGCAGCCCGGCGAAATCCGCGAGCTCAAGGGCGCGCGCGCGCTGGCCATTTTCGGCGACAGTGTGACGACCGACCACATTTCGCCCGCCGGTTCCATCAAGAAAACATCGCCGGCCGGAAATTATCTGATTGAACACGGCGTTGAGCCGTCGGACTTCAACAGTTACGGCTCGCGGCGTGGCAACGATCGGGTGATGACGCGTGGCACGTTCGCCAACGTGCGCATCAAAAACCTGATGGTGCCGGGAGTGGAAGGTGGCGTGACAAAATTCCTGCCGGGCGGCGAGCAGATGAGCATCTACGACGCAGCGATTAAATACCAGAAGTCCGGCATACCGCTGGTCGTTCTGGCGGGGCAGGAATATGGCACCGGGTCGTCGCGTGATTGGGCGGCGAAGGGCACGAATCTGCTCGGCGTGAAGGCCGTCGTGGCCCAGAGCTTTGAACGGATTCACCGCAGCAACCTGGTCGGCATGGGTGTGCTGCCGCTGCAATTCAAGGAAGGCAGCACCGCGCAGACCCTGAAGCTCGACGGCACGGAGACCTACGACGTTGTCGGCCTCGGCCCGAACCTTAAGCCGCAGCAGGACCTGACGCTGCGCATCACGCGCAAGGACGGCAAAGTAGAGGACGTGACGGTCCGGTGTCGGATTGATACGCCGATCGAGATTGATTACTACCAGCACGGCGGCATTTTGCCTTTTGTGTTGCGGCAGTTAATGGCAAAGACATAATTCCAGACAATTTCAATTATGAACTGCCCCAGATGCCGCGCTGCTCTCAATCGTGTTGAATATGACGGCCAAATTGTTGAGGTTTGTCCCGACTGCAAAGGCGAATGGCTGCACGCGGGCGAACTGCAAAAGCTCGTCGAACATCACGACGAGGTGTTCACGCCGGAAGAAATCGCTTCCCTGGATGCCGTCAACAAGGAAATCTTTACGGCGGAAAAGGACGACCACGATGAACTTAACTGTCCGGTTTGCGGGACGGTGCCGATGGAACATTTCAATTACGGAGACACCAGCGGTATCGTTTTGCACAAGTGTACCGAGTGCGGGGGTATCTGGATGGACAAGGACCAATTGCAGAAAGTGGAAGAAGTCGTTGACGGTTGGAAGGCGGATCTCAACCAGGACGAAGCAAAGTACGGCCCGATTGTTGACAAAATCGAGGTGGAGGAACAAAAGGAACTCGACAAGGCCGTTTCCATTTCCCGATTCGGGTTGGTGAATTCCGTCCTGCGGCGTTTCTGCGAGTAGCTTGCTGCGAAGCAGCATATCCCGACGGGATAAAATCATAATCATTCTGCCGGCATCGCGAGAAGAAGCCCGATAGGGCTGGTATATTTGTAGAAAATCAAACCCCACAATTCCCAAGCTCCGTTCAGGGCAAAATCGTCAGAATATGCCGCCCCGACGGGGCTCGATTTGCTTTTGGGTCGCGGTTCTACACATATGCGGCGCCTACGGCGCTGCGGAATGCGGCTAACATCCTGATTTGAATTTCGGTAATTTCGCCAAGGTTAAAGCAGCCATATCACCGACTATGGCTGAACTGCCCGGGGAAGACATTGTATTCGTGGCCTTGGGCTGGGGAGTTTCAATTATTTCCCACCTTGAATGTCGCGACGATGGGCCGGTGGTCGGACGCGATGCCCCAATTCGGCATCGTCAGTACATAGGTGTCGTTCCGGACCCACGCCCGGGCCAGGCGGGAATTGAGCAGGATGTAATCAATGCGGCTGTAAGTGTCCTCCTTGCCGTAGTAATGCGTCCAGGTGATGTTGCGCGGTTCGGACCAGGAATTTTCGGCGGGCGGGTTGTCCCCGTTGCGTTCGGCGGGGCGTGTGTCGATCAGTTTGAACCGCCCGCGTCCGATGATTTCCCTCGTCGAATCGGAATCCCTCACGTCATTGAAATCGCCGAGCACAATCAACCGGGTATTGGGATGGGCTGCCAAATTCCGGTCCACAATTTCGCGCAGGATTTTTGCCTCGGCGAGCCGTTGTTCGGCTTCGTTGGCTTCGGGCACCGCCCGGCGCGATTTTAAATGCGCAGCGATAAGGGTGAAGGTGAAATCGGGCGCGGCGCGGATGTCCAGTTCGGCAAAACCGCGACTGACACGAAACCGGCGGCCGTCCAGCAGGAAGACCTCATTTGTGTGCGGGCGGCGCGCGACGATGGGCAACTTGCTCAATACCGCCACGTGGATGTTCGTGTCTTCGCCGCTCACGAGTTCCCAATACGGAAGATCCAGGCCCTCAGTCTTGAGGGAGGCGCGCAGTTCCATGAGCGCGCTGAGGCCGCCCATTTCTTCGAGCGCGAGCACATCCGGATTCAGCGCCCGGATACCTTCGCGGACCCTGGCTTTGGCGGCGGCGGACTTCGGTTGCGGCCGCGATTCCGTCGGTTGGTCCAGATAGTTTTCCACGTTGTAGGTAGCGACGCGAAAAGTGTCGGCGGCCGGGGTAGGGGAGCATGCCGACACGAGCAGCAGTGGGACGAACCAAAGGGAAAAGCGATTGCGCATAAACTAACCTTGCTGGTAATGGGCCGCCGCCCGGTAAACCAGGCCCTGTTCATTGAAAAACAGGACTTCCGCCGCCGGCCTGCCGGAATTCCTGCGGTAGTGCAGTACGATGCTGCCGGCGCCCGCGAAGACCTCCAGCAATTCAAAGTGCAATCCGGGATTTCTTTTCAATGCCGCCTGCCAGTAGGCACTCACTTTTTCTTTTCCCCGCAAATAACCGGAAGGTTCCCCGGCGATTTCGATGATAAGCGGCGAACTCATCTCAAAATCATCGGTATAATGCGAAAGCACGCGTGCGAGATCACGGGCATTCCAGGCCGCAATCCATTCCGCGGCGAACGATGCCGCGAATTCCCGGGTGATGGCCATGACGGGAAATTAAATTTTCGCCGCCGGTTGTCCAGCGTTTTGGGGTGACGGGCCGCCATCCTTGTTTTTGGATTGCCGATTTGGCGATACTCCCCGTGGATTCCCTTTTGCCAAATTGCCCAAAGCTGCTAGTTTCTTCCCATGCTCAAGATCAGCCAAAACGGCAGCGCCACCCGCATCGCGCAAAAGGTTGTGGCGGCGGACAAGTTGCACGACATGCAAAGCCGGCGCGATTACCGCGAGTTGCGGATCGACAAGGTCGGCGTTCGTAATCTGCGCTTTCCCATCCAGGTGCGCGACAAGGCGCACAGCGTGCAAAACACCGTGGCCACCATCGGCATGTTTGTGGATTTGCCGAAGGAATTCAAAGGTACGCATATGAGCCGGTTCATCGAGGTGCTTAATGCGCACGGCAACGTGATTCACGTTGAGAATATCCCGGACATCCTCCGCTCACTGCAGAAGCGACTGAATGCCTCGACGTCGCACATCGAAATCGAGTTCCCCTATTTCATGTCCAAACGATCACCGGTGTCACGCGGGGAAAGCCTGATGGATTACGTCGCGCGGTTTGACGCCGCGGCCGTCAACGACCGGATTGATTTCGTCCTGACCGTGAAGGCGCATGTGACGACGCTGTGCCCGTGCTCGAAGGCGATTGCCAAGTACGGGGCGCACAACCAGCGCGGGCTGGTGACGGTGGCGCTGCGGTTCACCAAACCGGTCTGGATTGAGGATGTGGTGACGCTGATTGAAAGGTCGGCGAGTTCGGAGCTTTACGCGCTGCTCAAACGGCAGGACGAGAAGGCGGTGACAGAGCGCGCCTACGAAAACCCGGTGTTCGTGGAGGACCTGGTGCGCAACGTGGCGTTGAAGCTTAACGCGCATCCTCAGGTGAAATGGTACCGGGTGGAGGCGGAAAACTTCGAAAGCATCCATAATCACAATGCCTACGCCTGCATTGAGAAAGGCTGATAGTGCCGTCCCTAAAATTTTTGCAGATTTTTATGGCGTATTTATTTTTCTCTGTTAGATTCCCGCGCCTTTAATGGACCGGAAGTTGCTTTGAAAGCCGGAAAATCAATTTTAAGTTGTGACAACGAAGAAGAAAGAAAACCATACGCCGCGCGGTAACGCGCCCCTTTCCGCCACGGCGGCGGCCATTCTCGGCCAGCACGTCTCGAAAACCAGGACGCTCGCCGCGCCGAAACGGATTAAGCCCGAATGGCAGAAGTATTACAACCGGCTGCTCGAACTGCGCGACCAGTTGCTCCACCAGATGAACGGCCTGGCCAAGGAATCCGCCCAGGAAATGCCGGGTTACAGCCTGCACATGGCGGATTCGGGCACAGACAATTTTGACCGCGATTTCGCTCTGAGCCTGCTGTCGTCGGACCAGGACGCCGTGTATGAGATCGAGGAGGCGCTCAAGCGCATCGAGAAGAAGACCTACGGCACCTGCGAGTTGACCGGCAAGGCGATTCCCAAGGCGCGCCTGGAGGCAATTCCGTGGACGCGCTTCACGGTCGAGGCCCAGGCGCAGTTGGAACGCGAAGGTGCCTTGCGCTCGCGCCGGCTCGGCCAGTTGGGCACGATTGACAGCGCGGGGGCCGCGGAAGTGGACGGCGAGGAGGAAGAGATCGAGGAAAAGCCCAAGGAAAAGGAATAATTTATGCCGCGCGAAATCATCACCCTTGAATGCACCGAAGCGCGGAAGGAAGGCAAATCACCGTCGCGCTACACCACCACCCGCAACAAGAAGTTGCAGACGGAGAAACTGGAAATCAGAAAATACAACCCGGCGTTGCGCCGCCATACGCTGCATCGCGAAATCAAATAATCATGCCCCGCCGAACCAATACCGATAAATCGGATCGCCGCGGGTCGCGCCGCACGATGGAAAACCGCACGGTGCGTCCGAAGCCGAAGATTGACTTCACCGCCGACGCGCTCGATTTCAAGAACACCAATTTGCTCCGGCAATTCGTGACCGATCAGGGCCGCATCCTGCCCCGCAAATACACCGGCCTGCCCGCGCATTACCAGCGCCGCCTGACCCGCGCCATCAAGCGCGCCCGCCAGATGTTGCTGATGAAATAACCGGCTGCCGCCCTTCGCCACGCCCGTGTCAGGGCGTTTTTTTTGTTGCGCCAGTCAATGGCCCCTGGTTTGCAGTCAGGCGCCGGCTTGATTTTCAGAATTACCCGTGTGATTTTTGAACCGTGAAGAAAGCATCCACCCATACCCACTCAGCCAGGCGCCAGGAACTGTCGGTGTTAACCGGCCGTCTCCGCGGGCAATCCAGAAAAATCACCGGCCCGCGCCAGGCCATTCTGGAAATCCTGCGCCGGCACCTGCACCCGATGACCAATCGGGAAATCTTTGCGGCCATGCCCGGGGGCCGGTGCGATCTGGCCACGATTTATCGCGCCATGCATCTGCTGGAGGAGATGGGAATGGTGAAGCGGTTTGATTTTGGCGACGGTGCCGCGCGGTTCGAACTCGTCGGGGAGGGCGATGACGGGCACCACCATCATTTGATTTGCACGCGTTGCGCGGGAGTGGTGGAAATTGACGAGTGTTTTCTTCGGGAAATCGAATCAAACATCGCCGCCCGAAACGGTTTCAAGGCTGTGACTCACAAACTCGAATTTTTCGGAATCTGCCCGGCCTGTCAGCGGTGATTTTTCCTCGTCCGTCAAATCCGGCCGGATTTGACTGGTTCTTTCTGAACAGGCTGTTCAAAACCGGCCCTAGGCCAATTCTTCAGCCAGCCAGTCGCCCAGATGAATGTACTCCTTGATTTTTCGTCGTTCGTAGCGGTGTTTCCGCTCCTTTTTGGGCTGATGCTCAGCTTTGCGGAATGAATATTTGGGGTTGCGAACTGCTTCGCCGATGATTTCCAATGTCTTCATCATAGCTGTTTCCTTTCTTCCCCCGGACTCGCAGCGTAAAGAATGCCAAGTTTCATTGCCCCGGCCGAATCCTTACAGCTTCACTAAATCAGACTGGCCCCCCGATTCCCTCGTTCAAAGAATTTTCAAAGGCCGAAGCGGAACGAACCCGAGGACCACTCCTGTCCCTCCCGGTGCGAAATCAGCCTCAATCCCAAAGTTTTATAGGCTTTTTGCACCTCCTCGAATTCCGGCTTTAGAATGCCCGCTAACACGAGCGTTCCGGTGCGATTCAATTGCGCCACAATCCGGCGGCGCTCGGCCAGCAGCAGGTTGGAAATCAGATTGGCGCAGACCAAATCATACTGCCGCCGGGGCCGGCCCGGCAGTTTTGCCACGTCCCTACGCCGGATTTTCAGCTTCTGTTCGACCCGATTGATGCGGGCATTGGCGCGGGCAACGCGAACCGACTCGGGATCAAAATCCATTGCCAACACAGGCGAATAGCCCAGTTTTACTGCGGCAATCGCCAGAATCCCGGAACCGGTACCGAGATCGAGAAACGACGACGGTTCACTGTCCTGGCCTTTCTGGCAGTGTACAACCTCACCAAGACAGTAGGCTGTCGTTGGGTGATGACCGGTGCCGAAGCTCAGACCGGGATCCAGCACAACCACCGCCTGGCCTTTCCGCGGTTTGCGCCTGCTCCAGCCTGGTTTGACCAGCAATGATTTGGTTGCGGCGCGCCCGGAGCGGCGCGCCCTGGCCCGAATGATTTCAATTGGTTTGAAATGCCGCTTCCAGGACTCAGCCCAGTTTTCCCGCCGCACCCTGGTGGTGGTGATCTTGCCCGGACTAATTTTCAATCCACAGCGGCTGATCCTCCTCAATCCCGCAACAATGTCCGCGCGGATTTCCGGCGGCAGATGTGTTTTCCCGGGAAGATAAACCATGACGGTGCTGACGCCGCTTTTCATGTCGTAGTAAGTCGAGGCGGGCTGGCCGAAGAGAGTGCCTATCAATTCAGCGACCGCCTCTTCCGCCCCGGGGGTAGTGGTGACGGAGACGCGCCAAAGGGTTTTGTCTTTCATCTTACCCAATCGCGCCACGGGGTGAAGTTGAGCAACTCGACTTCGTTTAACTCTTGATGCAAGGCGACCTGTGTGATACTGGTGTATTCGATCTCAAACGAATTCATCTTCGGCAACGGCAGGTTGAGCAGAATCGACAGGACCATGCGGATGACACCGCCGTGGCTGAAAATGGCAACGGTTTCGCCCGAATGATGGCGGATGATTTTAAACAGGCACGACTCGACGCGGGCGCGGAATTGGACGCCATTTTCACCGTTTGGCACCGCCCCCAGTTCAATCTCGTCGAGCCAGTCGTAGGGATGGATGCCGAATTTCTCGCGCACTTCAGTCCACGTGTATCCCGACCAGTCGCCGAAATCCACCTCCTGCAATCCGGGCAGGATGGTCTGGGCGGGCGCGCCATTTTTCAGGAACGGCGCAAGTGTTTGTTGCACACGTTTCATTGGGCTCGCGTAAATCGCGGTGATTTTTTTGGCGCGCAAAAATTGGGCGAGTGTTCGAGCCTGGGCACGGCCGCGGGTGGAAAGGTTCATGTCCAGCCGCCCGCCAAATGCGCGCTGGTAACGCCGCTCGATTTCGGCGTGGCGAATCAACATTAACCGCGTCGGCGTCGGCGGTTCGCCTTTTCGCCGGGAAGTTTTGGGTGAAGCCTTGCCCACTTGAAAATCAGGCCGACTCCAGCGCCTTTTCCTGGGCGGCCAGCAATTCGCGGATGCCAGTCTTGCCGAGCGCGAGCAAATCGGTCAGTTGCAGCTCGCTGAAGGTGGCCTGTTCGCCCGTACCCTGAAGCTCGATGAATTCACCGGCGGAATTCATCACCAGGTTCATGTCCACCGCCGCCGCGACGTCCTCGGTGTAACACAAATCCAGCAAGGGCTGGTGGTCGACCATGCCCACGCTGACGGCGGCGACGGCGTGGAGCAGGGGGTTTTCCGTCACCTTGCCGGAAGCAATCAACCGCCGGATGGCGATGCAAAGAGCCACGTACGCGCCGGTGAT
>Ga0070730_10004878_pt1 | contig 11663 bp, 12 predicted proteins | sample Coa_R1_3_FD_66447 | JGI IMG/M metagenome (GOLD analysis project Ga0070730, IMG submission 66447) | Surface soil microbial communities from Centralia Pennsylvania, which are recovering from an underground coalmine fire - Coalmine... | ecosystem: Environmental > Terrestrial > Soil > Unclassified ... | reverse complement strand
TGTTGGTCTTCTACTCGCTGGGGCTGGGCGTGCCCTTCATCGTCACTGGCATGGCGGTGGGTTCGGTGACCGGCTATCTGAAGCGCATTAACCGCTTCCTGCCGGCGATCGAAGTGGGCAGCGGCGCCCTGCTGATCTTCGTCGGTGTGCTGCTGATCGCCGGGCGCATGACGATGTTCAACAGCTACTTCGACCACTTCGGCCGCCTCTCCCGCGGACTCTGATCGCCGCCGCGCTGGTTTGCGCCGGATAGCAACGGCTCGTAGACTGAGGTCAGATACGGCGGTCGTCGGCGCAGGCGCCGCGCTGAGGTGGCTTCGTGGCGATGGAGCCGGAGTTCGGCCTCGATCTGGACGAGGTCCGTCGCGTGATCGACACGGCGGACGTCGTGATCGTGCGCTTCCGCATTCTTGAACCGCGCCTGCTGATCGATGCGCGCAGCAACGGCGGCGATGGGCCGCTGATCAAGCTCGTGCCCAAAGCCGGGTCCGTCGAGGAGCGCTTTCACAGCTTGAAGGAGCTGCGGCCCGGCTTTCCGCTGCCGGACAAGATTATGTCGTTTGAATGGCCACGGCACATCGCCACGCTGCGTGATTCCGGCGTCTGGGAGCACGTCGAGCAGCGGCTCGGCAGCGTCGGCGGCGGCGCGGCGCGCGAGCGTGCCCACGGCGTGCTCACCGAGTTGCTTGCGGCTGAGCGGCGCGAAGAAGTAGCGGCGATTCGCGGCGGCGACGGCTATCAGACGCTGTGGGAGCGGCCGAAGTAGCGCGGCCGTGCCCGTGTTGCACACGCGCCAGGCGGGGGCCGCAAGCCCCCGTTCGTTCTGCCCGGCGTGGCGAGACGCGGGGCCGCGCAGGCGGCATGGAGGGACGAAGTGGACGCGATCGATTTGCGCAGCGACACCGTCAGCCTGCCCTCGCCGGCGATGCGCGCCGCGATGGCGAACGCCGATCTCGGCGATGACGTGTACGGTGAAGACCCGACGATCAACCGGCTCGAGCGCCGCGCCGCGGAGCTGCTGGGCAAGGACGCCGCGCTATTCGTCGCCAGCGGCACGATGAGCAACCTCGTGGCGCTGCTCACACACTGCGGTCGTGGCGACGAGGCGATCGTCGGCTCGCAGGCGCACATCCTGCACTATGAGGTCGCCGGCGCGGCGGGGCTAGGTGGCATCCAGCTGCGCGCGGTGCAGAACGACGCGCGCGGCCGTCTTGACCCGGCCGAGGTCCGCGCCCTGATCCGCGGCGAGAATGTGCACAATCCCAACACCGCGCTCGTCTGCCTGGAGAACACGCACAACCGCTGCGGCGGCGCCGCGCTCTCCGCCGCCGAGACCGACGCCGTGGCGAGCGTGGCGCACGAGCACGGCTGCCGCGTGCACATCGACGGCGCCCGCGTCTTCAACGCCGCCGTGGCGCTGGGTGTGCCCGCCTCGACGCTGGTGCGCGGCGCCGACTCGATCGGCTTCTGTCTCTCTAAAGGACTTTCGGCGCCGGTGGGCTCGCTGCTCTGCGGCGGCGGCGCCTTCATCGAGCGGGCGCGCAAGATGCGCAAGATGGTGGGCGGCGGCATGCGCCAGGCCGGCGTGCTGGCGGCGGCCGGCCTGGTGGCGCTGGAGGAGATGCCCGAGCGCCTGGCCGCGGACCACGCCAACGCCCGCCGCCTGGCCGAGGGGCTGGCAAAGCTGCCGGCCGTCCGCCTCGACCCGGCGACGATCGAGACCAACATCGTGATCTTCGGACTCGACGGCCTGGGCAGCGACGAGTTCCTGGGCGCAATTCGCCGCGCGGGCGTGCTCGCCGGCAGCCCCGGCCCGGGCAGCGTGCGCATGGTCACGCACTACGGCCTTGGCGCGCCCGAGATCGACCTGGCCCTGGAGCGGATCGCGAGCGCCTTGCCCGCCGCCGTCCCCTCGTGAGGCGAGCCGCACTGAGCCGCCTGCGCTGGCTGCTCCCAACCGCGGCGAGCCTGGTCCTAATCGCGGCCTGCGCCTCCTCCGGCGAGGCGAAGCCGATCAGCATCGCCCAGCCGCTTCCCGACCAGGAGTCGCTGCAGTACAACCTGCTCGACCATAACGGCGGCGCGCTCGGCGCGGCCACGGTCTCGATCCAGCGACAGGGCGCCACGCTGACGCTGAGCCAGCTCTACACCGATCTCTCCGGCCACAGCGACTCGCTGACCACGACCGCGGACGCGGCCACGCTGCTGCCGCGGACGGCAGAGCGATCGTTCGACACCGGCGGCGCGCAGGCGATGCTGAAGCTGCAGTACGCCGCCGGCCAGGTGACGGCCAACGTGACCAGCGGCGGCAAGACGCACCACGCCGCCGAGAAGATCACGACGGACTCGACTTACGACGACCAGGAGTCGTTCTTCCTGCTGCGCACGCTGCCCTTCAGCGCCGGCTACAGCACGCAGTTCGTGCTCGTCGTCACCGACGCCAAGAGCGGCACGATCAGCCGGGCCCTGGCCACGGCGCGCGTCGTCGGCATGACCACGGCCAAAGTGGGCGGCCAGAACCCGCCCGCCTGGGAGGTGCAGCTCTCCGCCGCGGGCGCGACCACCACCGCCTGGTTCGACACCAGCCCGCTGCGCAGGCTGCTGCGCTACGACAACAGCGGCCAGACGCGCATCGAGCTGAAGAGTCCCTGAGCGCCGCGCTCAGTGCCGGTGCGACGGGCTCCAGTCCGCCGCCGGCAGGCGCAGTGTCAGAACCTCGTCAGCGCACGTTGCCTCACCGTCGACGTACTTCGCCAGCTCGGCCAGCTCCTCGCCGAGCCGCGCGCCGGGCGCACGGAACACGATCCACTGCCCTTGCGTGCCCACCGTGACGGTGTGGTTCACCCCCGATCGCGCTGCGTCCGCGGCGCCGTGCAGGTACGCGGTGAGCAGCGCGGCCAGCGCGGCCGGGTCACAGTAGAGCGTCAAATCGCCGGCGCGCGACGCGACGGTCCACGGCGTCGCTCCGGCGCCGCGGTGCGCGATCGCGGCAGCGAGGGCGTCCTGAGCATCGATCAGACGTTTCATCGGGCCGACTTCAGCACCACGCGGCCGGCGACAGCGCCGCGCCCATTCGCTAGAGTACGGATGAGCAGACCAGGCCGGGCGCAGTATCTGCCGCGTCCGGCGGAGGAGCGCGGCCATGCGCTTCGGCTTCTATCTTCCCACGCGCGGACCGCAGGCGACCGGGGCCGCGGTCGAGGCGCTGGCGAGTCACGGCGAGGCGCTGGGCTACCATTCGGCCGTCGTCGCCGATCACATCATCATTCCCGTCAGCTCGGACTCCACTTATCCCTACACGCTGGACGGCAAGCACCCCAGCGAAGGCGACGCATTGGAGCAGCTTGCCGAGATCGCCTTCGTCGCTGGCGTCACGCGCACGCTGCGGCTGATCACCAGCGTGCTGATCGTGCCGCACCGCAACCCGGTGGTGACCGCGAAGATGCTGGCGACGATCGACGTGCTCTCGCGCGGGCGGCTGACGGTAGGCGTCGGCGTCGGCTGGCTGCGCGAGGAGTTTGCGGCACTCGGCGCGCCCGCGTTCGATCGCCGCGGGGCGGTCACCGACGAGTACATCCATATCTTCAAGGCGCTGTGGAGCGACGGTCCCGCGTCGTACAAAGGCGAGTTCTACCAGTTCGACGGCGTATGGTGCCTGCCGCGGCCGCTGCAGCAGCCGCATCCGCCGATCTGGATCGGCGGGCACAGCCGAGCGGCGCTACGGCGGGCGGCACGGCTGGGCGACGGCTGGCACCCGGTGGGCGGTGTGCCCTCCGCGCCTCTGCGCCCGGCGGAGTTGGCGGAGAAGGTGGCCGAGCTGCGCGGCCTCTGTGCCGCCGAGGGACGGGATGCCGCCGACCTCACCATCTCGCTGAAGGCGCCGCTCTACGACGTTGCGGTGACCGGCGACGCGCTCGATAGCGAGGGCCACGAGCGGCGGCCGCTCTCGGGCAGCGCCGAGCAGATCGCGGCCGATATCGCCGCCTACGCCGCCGCGGGCGTGAGCGAGCTGATCCTGGACTTCCGCGGCGAGGCGCTCGGCGCCAGCCTGGACCGCATGGAGTGGTTCGCCCGCGAGGTGATGACGCCCGCCGGCTCGTAGGAGCTTTGTACTTACCATCCTGCTCTCATCGGCTCGGGTTAGCAATCTAACCCTGACATTCCGAGTGGCGCCAGGACCGCGACACTAATGTGGTGCACCCCAAGATGCGGACCACAGCGCAAGTCACGGTCCCGCCGCTGCCTCGGCGGCATACGCCAGCGCGAACTCCGCTGGCGGCTGATAGCCCAGCGCGGAGTGCAGCCGTTTGGTGTTGTACACGTCGCCGAGGAAGCGGTCGAGGTTGGCCGCGGCCCCGGCGAACGTGCGGTAGTCGTTGAGGTACACCTCCTCGTGCTTGAGCGTGCGGAAGAACCGCTCCGCCGTGGCGTTCTCGTACGGATTGCCGGCCGCAGCGATGCTGCTCTGTGCCCCGACCGCCCCTAGCCGCGCCACATAGGCGGCGCTCGCGTACTGGACACCCTGGTCGGAGTGGTGAAGCAGCCCGGACGCTGGCTGCCGTGCGCACAACGCCTGCTCCAGCGCCGCCAGCGCGAGCGTCGTGTCGATGCGCTGCGACAACTGCCAGCCGACCACGAAACGGGAGAACACATCCACGACGAACGCCACGGACCACCCAGCCGCTATGCGTCTTGACGTAGGTGCGGTCAATGGCCAGATCACAAAGGACAAGTTCTGCTGGAGCCGGCCGGTACAGCTGCAGCTGACGTGGTCCCGGTACGCGGTGTCTCGGCCGCGCCAAGCACGGCACACCGACGACGATCCTCCCGATGAGTCGGCTCATTGTGGAGGCAGCCATGAAACAGCCGTGGCGCGTGCACCGGCAAGTGAGTCCCTCCCCCGACGCTCAGCAGCGCTGGGATCGCGCCTACCAACTCCGCCTGCGCTGGTCCAACTCCACCATTCCAGAGCGGGAGCCGCACCTGGTGCGGCCGGCTCCGGTCACGACCCCGCAGGAGGTGATGCATGACCGTGCGGGTGGCCCTCTATGCCCGTGTCTCGACCCTCGATCAAGCCCGTGCGCAGACGATCGATCAGCACCTGGACCGCCTGCGTGCCCACGCCACCGCTCAGGGCTGGCCCGTGAGCGACGTCCACATCTTTCGCGATGATGGACACAGCGGCGCCAGCCTGAACCGCCCCGGCCTCGACGGCCTGCGCGATGCGGCGCGGCGCGGCGACATCGACCGCGTGCTCATCACCGAACCCGAGCGCTTGGCCCGCAACTACGTCCACCAGATGATTGTGCTCGATGAGTTGGAGCACGCTGGCTGCGCGGTCGAGTTTCTGGATCGGCCGATGGGGACGGACCGGCATGACCGGCTGCTGCTCCAGATTCGCAGTGCGGTCGCCGAATACGAGCGCACGCTGATCGCCGACCGGCTGCGGCGTGGGCGGCAGGCAAAGTATCGGACCGGCATCCTGCTGCCCTGGACCAAGCCTCTGTACGGCTATCGGTTCGATCCCGACCATCCACGCGACCCAGCGGGGGTGCGCATTGACGAAGCGCAGGCAGCGGTCATCCAGGCCATCTTTGCCCAGTACACCGCGGAACGTGTCAGTTTGGCCGGGCCCTCGCGGCAGCTGCAGGCGCAGGGCATACCGATCCCGAGCGGGGGGCGCCTGTGGAGCCTGTGCACGCTGCGGGCCCTCTTGCGCCAGCCGGCCTACACCGGGCAGGTGTACGCCGAGCGCTTTCGCCCCCGACCGCCGCGCCGCCGCCGCTCGGCGACGCATCCAATCGGGCGGCCGCACGAGAGCCTGACCGAACGCCCACCGGAGGAGTGGATTCCGGGCGCGGCGATCCCGGCCATCATCAGCGCGGACCAATTCGAGCAAGCGCGAGGCCGGCGGGCGCAGAATCCGAGCTTCGCCCGCCGGCACAACACGACGTAGCACTACTTGTTGCGGGCGCTGGTGAGCTGTGGGGTCTGCCGCTCCGCGTGCGTCGGACGCCATGTCCAGGGTGGGCACCTGTATTACGTCGGCGCGGGCAAAGGGGAGGCCATTGACACCCGCAAGGAGACGAAATGCCCGTCGCGCTTCAGCCCGGCCGGTCAGTTAGATGCGCTCGTGTGGCAGGACCTGTGCGCCGTGCTTACGCATCCCGACCAGGTCGCCGAGGCACTCACCCGGGCCGCACGCGGGCAGTGGCTGCCGCAGGATCTGCAGGCGCGACGGGAGCAACTGCGGCGTGCCCGCCACCAGCGCATCCAGCAAGTGGAGCGGTTGACGGAGGCCTATTGGGGTGCCGTGATCGCGCTGGAGGAGTACGAACGGCGCCGACGCGACTTGGAGCAGCGGCAGCACACGCTCGCGGGCCAGGAGAACCAGTTGGCGGCCCAAGTCGACCGCGAGCAGGAGATCGCGGGGATGATCCGGTCGGCGGAAGACTTCTGCCGGCGGGTCGGAGCGGAGCTGATCACGGCAACCTTCGAGCAGCGGCGTCAGCTGGTCGAGCTACTGAGTGACCGCGTGATCGTCGCGGACGGTGAGGTGGAAATCCGCTCCGTCATTCCCACCCGCTCCAGCAGTGAGGCCGTGCGCTTTTGTCCTTTGCGTTCTGACTATTTCCGCCACCCAGGCCTGGTCAGGACGCACCAGCGTCAGCCCGGCGAGCAGATTCGGGTAGCGGCGGTAGCCATGGCTGGAATCGGTCGTCGGCACGAAGCGGCGACGCACCTCGCAGAGCAACGCCTCCTGCCGCATCACGCGCAGCACGCGCTTGTGGTTGACCGCCCAGCCGTCGCGCACGAGCGCGTGCGTCACTCGCCGATAGCCGTAGCCCGGAAAGGCCAGCACCACGCGCTCGATGGCGTCGCGCAGCGCTACGTCCCGGGCGGCGGCGTAGCGACGCGGGTCCACGCCTTTCTCGTGGCCGGGACCATTCGTGCCTGCACGTCCACCAAACCTGCCCTGCCAGGTACCCCAGACGTGGGTTCGTTGCTCCCTGTCAATGGTGGAGAACTGCCAAGCTCGAGCTCAACCGCTCGCGGCGCCAGCGGATGTCGTCCGACGGGCCGCAGCTCGTGCTCGCCTCATGGTTACGCGATGGCCGAGTGGGCCGCGGTGCCTGCCGCGGCTTGGCCGGCGTCTCCCAACAACTCTGCGACGATTTCGGCCGCCGTCTGCACCCCGTGGACGCCACCCACGGACTGGCCCGCGTACAAGGCCATCGCCTCGACGTGCCCGCGGATCGGGCGAAACGGCGGGACGCCGTGGAACTTCGCGATCGGGAACGTTCTTCCCTGCATCTCCATCTCACCGACCACGTCGGAAGCGAGCGACTCGGCCGCCTCAATGGCCGACTTCAGCACGCCGTGCGTCGACGGACAGAGCGGGCAGCCCACGTGGAACAGGTCCGTACGGACCGCGTCTTCGGCCCGCGCGCGGATCAGCGCTTCGACATAGGTCGGGTGAGCCGCGGACTCGGCGGCAGCGGCGAAACGTGTGCCGCAGCGCGCACCGGCCGCCCCGGCTGCCAGCACCGCCGCAAGCGAGCGCGCGCTGCCGATGCCGCCCGCCGCCAGCACGGGAACGGAGACCTCGTCTAATACCTGCGAGAGCAGCGGAAGCAGGCCCAGCGTGCCCCAGATATGGCCACCCGCCTCAACTCCCTGGGCGATAACGACGTCGCAGCCCGCACGTTCCGCCGCGATCGCTTCGGCCACCGTCCCCACCTGCCAGCTGACAAGCGCACCGCCCTCGTGTGCGAACGCCACCAGCTGCGGATCGGGCTCACCCCAGAAGAAGTCAACAACGCGCACTGAGCGTGAGGCCAAACGGAGGCATTCTCGATCGAGGACCGGGATCAAGAAGTTGACGCCGATTGGCTTCGCCGTCAACGACCGTACATGGTCGAGCTTGGCCTGCAGCAGCTCGGCGCTCATCCCCGCGCCGGAGATCATGCCGAGCCCGCCAGCTTCAGAGACGGCGGCACAGAGCTCGTCCGACGAGACCCCGCCCATGGGGGCCTGCTGAATGGGTGCGCTGCACCCGACTAACTCGGTGAAACGCGTTGCCATCGTTTTCTCCAAACCTTCGCGTGTCGGCGCGGCTCTCCAAGGCCGGGCCGCGCTACCCTGCTTCGCTGGCCGGCAGCTGTCCCCAGACCTGTACCAGGAGAAAGGCGCTCACCCAGGTCGCCGGGTCCTGTGCGCCGGCTCACCGGCCCCAGGACGCCCATCGCCCCGCAGCCCCGGTCCAGACAGCGCCAGCCGGGCTGCCCGTCGATGCGGTCGAGCAGTGCCTCTGCCTCCGGCTCCCACACGCGGGCCTGCAGGCGCAGACGCTCAAGCTCGGCGCTGCCACCGCTCAGCAGATACCCGCTTGCGGATGTCGTCGTGGCCCTTCCCTGCCTTGTCCTTGAGCGCACCCAGCTGAATATCGCTACCGTGCCGGCCGCGGTCACGACCCCCGGCCGGCACGGCCGCTGCCCAGTGTAGCTAACCGAGTTGCGCCAGCAGCGGTCGGAGCGCCTCGGCGAGCGCGTACGGTTGGTCGAAGTACGGCGCATGGGCGCCGGGCACTTCCGTCAGATCGGTGCCCAGGCGGCCGGCCAGCCACCGAGCGGATTCATGCGTGTACACCCCGCGGCTCTCCCTCCCGGCCAGCACCTTGAACGGCACCGTCGCTTGCAGCAGTGCCGGGGCATCGGGGACGTACGACACGAATGCGGGTAGCTCCAGCGAGAAGAACAACTCGCCGTTGGTCAGCATGCGCTCACGCAGCGCGGGATCGAGCTGCTCGAAGCTCGCGACGCCGGCCTCGGCCCGAATGAAGGCCGCCATCGCTCCCCGCGGGCCACCCTCCGCCAGGGCCTGCTGCAACTGCGTCTGGAGCTCGGCGCCGATTTCGGCGGCGTTGGGGAGCATAGAGACCAGCGGCGGCTCGTGCACGAGTGCCCCGCGCACCACCTCGGGATGGCGCTGCAGCAGGCTGAGCAGGACGAGTGCTCCGCCGCTGGTGCCGAGGGCTGCGGCCGGCGCGAGCCCCAGTGCCCGCAGCAGGCCGGCGGCATCGTCGGCCTGCTCGTCCATCGACGTGGTCGTCCAGCCGGCCGGCCGCGGGCTGCGCGAGTTGCCCCGCCGGTCGTACGTGATGACGGTGAACTCGTCGGCGAGCAAGTCCGCCACCTGCGCAAAGTGGCCTGCGTCCCCGGTGGCGCCGGAGATGAACAGAACCGCTGGCCCGCTCCCGCGCCGCTCGTAGTACAGCTCCGCGCCGTTGGCGCTGACCGTTCCCGTGCTCCGCACTGAGACCTGCATGACGGCACCTCCTCTCAAAGCGCTGCGTTCGGGTGTCCGGCAATGGACCGACCCGCGACACAAGCGGTGATGGCTGCAGCATCGCCGCTGCCAGAGCCCGGCACATGGGGTGATCGACCCAATTTGGATGGAGCCGAGACGCGACCCTAGAGCAGGTCGTGCTGCATGGCGAAGAGTGCCGCCGCCGGGCGGCTGGAGACACCAAGCTTGGCGTAGAGATTCTCGATGTGGCGCGCGACCGTCTTCGGCGCAATGCCGAGCTCCGCGGCGACCAGCCGATTGGACAGCCCGCGGCTGATGCGCTGCAGCACCTCGACTTCCCGGTCCGTCAAGCCTGCGGGGTACGCCGCCCGCGTAGTGGCTGCGCGGTGCCCCGCCGCTTCCAGCACCGCTCTGACGGCACCCGGGTCCAGCCGGCCGCTCGCTGCCTCCTGGCGGAGCGCTGCTGCGGCGGCATCGGCGGTGAGCGCCGGGCGATGAGGGCGAGGCTGGGTCATCGCCTGGTAGGCATCCGCCGCCGCCAGGATGCGGGCTCCCATGGGAAAGGCCTGCCCGGAGCTGCCCCGATGGTAGCCGCTGCCGTCCTGCCGCTCATGATGTGCACCGGCCAGCACGGCCAGCGGCCGGAGCGCGGGCACATAGGAGAGGATCCGCTCGGAGAGATAGGGGTGCAGGCGCACCCGCTCCCACTCCGCGGCCGACAGCGGCCCCGGCTTGTCCCAGATGCCGTTTGGGATGCCGGTGCGGCCTAGGTCGTGGACCAGCCCTGCCCGCTGCACCGTCCTGGTGTCGAGTTCGTCGAGCCTGGCGAGCGGCGCGGCAATGCCGGCCAGGTCAGCAACCGCCGAGGAATGCCCGAGCGTGTACGGCGACTTGAGGTCGGTGAAGTCGGCCAGTGCATGCAGCACGCCGTCCAGGCGAACGTCGCCGACCAGTAGTGGCTCGCCGGGCTCGGCCGCGAGCACGGCCTCCCAGGCCGACGATGCTCCGGCAGCGGCGGTCCAGTGCTCGCCATCGCTTAGAAACGCATCGACCACGGCCGGGTCATAAGCCTTCCCCCGGCGTCGCTGCAGCGTCGTGCTCGCCAGGTCCCAGCCGCCCAGTTGATGGAATACGTCTACGTCCCGGGCCACCGCCACGATCCGTACCGGCAGCGGGATGGCCGCGCCGCGGAGCTGTCCAGGAACCCCCTTGCCGTCCCAGTGCTCGAAGAGCTGGCCCACGCCCACCGCGATGGACGCACGCAGGCCGAAGCGGGTGGCCAGCATCTGCGCCACCTCGCAGTGCACCGCGATGGAGCGCTTGGCATCACGCGAGCCGGCGGCGAACATGCCGACAAGCAGCCGCAGTCGGGTGAGCGGTGGACGGTCGGCGGCCAGGTGGCGGGCGAGGTAGCCGAGGACGTCGGGGACGCCGCCCATCACGACGGGCGCGAGGCCGGCGCGGTGGGCGATCTCGTCGCCACCAACCAGCAGCGCCTGCTCGTGCGCGTCGGCCGTGCAGCCGATGAAGCGCAGGAGTCCGAGGTAGTACGCCTCGGACAGGGTCTGGACGTCGAGCCCGAGTGTCTGGCCGGCAGCGACCGACAGCAGGCAGGTACGGAGCGCCTGCTCCATCGGCTGGCCCATGCCGAGATCGGTGGCCAGGGAGAGGGCGGCCAAGAGCTCGGCGAGCCGGACGCGGGATGGCGGTGCAGCGGCCATTGGCGCTCTTGCTTCGCAATGCCTACGGGCAGACAAGGCAAGTGTAGGTGATGTGCCATGCCGCGCAACCGAGCAAGCAAGAACGGGCCGGCTATCGGCGGCTTAGCAAGCGAAGCCGGGCGCACTGCGCAGTGACGCCAGGTGCCGGGTCCGCTCGGCAGGCATTGCCGAACGCCAAAGCGCGCCCCTAGAATAGGGGCAAGGGTGCGAAGTAGCGTCCCTAACTGCCGGATTGTGTCGCTGGCCGGCAGGCGGGATTCACGCCTACGGCCGTTACCCTGCTTTGCGGGAGTAGCTCAGGGGTAGAGCTCCTGCCTTCCAACTAACTGTCCTGCCCGCTTCTTAAGCAGTGACTCTGTTTTAGGCGTGAATCGGCGGCTTCTCACAGCCGATTTGCCATTCCCGTTACCCTGCTTTCCATCACACCGCCATCACGTGCTGGTGGCGTGATGGTTACGCTGCACTAGACGGCAGCCCCGTACGGAGGGTTGTCTGTGAGTATGCAGCAGTCTAAGCTGAACCGCCCCGGGTATCCTGGAGGCTCCGGACTTTGAGAGGACGGAGCAATGGCAAAGGTGACCAGGTACCCTGCCGAGTTACGCGAACGGGCGGTGCGCATGGTGGTCGAGCACC
>Ga0070730_10004877_pt1 | contig 11663 bp, 9 predicted proteins | sample Coa_R1_3_FD_66447 | JGI IMG/M metagenome (GOLD analysis project Ga0070730, IMG submission 66447) | Surface soil microbial communities from Centralia Pennsylvania, which are recovering from an underground coalmine fire - Coalmine... | ecosystem: Environmental > Terrestrial > Soil > Unclassified ... | reverse complement strand
CTGAAGCAAGCCCAAGCTGAATATCAGAGTCTGCAAGAGCAAAAGGCCCGCGCCAACTAAGTATCGTGAACGCGCAGAGAACTTGAATGGATTCTGCAATGCGCCGGCAACAAAAAAGGCCTCTCGGGTGAGAGGCCCTTCATTCTCGGTGCTCTTAACCATCTAGTTCGGACCAGTTCGCGCTCCGCCGCCCGCGGGCGCGGGTGATCCAGGGCTACTGTTTCCTCCAGCCGTCGGTCCCGAACCGGGCGTCCCTTGCGGGCCACCGTTGCGAACATGATCATCGTAGGCGGCCTGCGCGGCTGCGGTGTCGAGCCCATGGTGGTTCCCACCCGCCGCAATCGCTCGATCCTTCCACATCAGGTAGCGATCGCCCGCTGCGTCCACGTCTGACTTTTCGACGTTCCGATCGTCCGCGACATAGTCCCGGGTGATATCGTAGCCGTCGGCTGCATCGCGAGCTTTATCGGCCCGGTCATCAAGGAAATGTTTGTAGATGCCGTCGTCGATCTTGGCATTCAGCTTCTTTGCGTCGACCGCGATCAGCTTCCAGTTGACGTGCTGGTCGTTGGCAATCTGCGTCATTTTCTTGCCGGACTTTAGGGCGGCGGCAATGTCGTCCATCTTTGCGCCGTTCTTCACGAGTTCCTCGGCGAGGAACAATGAGGCATAGTTGATCCCCATCGTTTGCCGCTGCTGTACCACGTCGGAGCGTTTCAGTCCAAACGTGTCTGTCACAGCGCGACTCACAACCGCGCGGGCGGTTGCGTCCCACCCAATCGCTGCCACTTTGTTCAGTTCTTTTGTGGCTTTGTCTTGGTCATCGCTGAACGCCGGAAGCGACGCGGCCAGAACGAGCAGAATTGCACCATAGCGAATGAATCTACTCATACCAATACCTCCACGCACGAATGGTATCCGATATGTGCCCGAAAACATAGCGCCTTTACAATCCCTGACAGGGTGAGTCGCCACAGGTGCCCACTTGGGAACTGAGAAGGAAGATTGATAGCGATGATCTCGCTCAGTCGTAGTTCGTCGGGGTTGGTGGTAGGCACAAAAATGGGCCCAGTCGCGTCCAGTTCGCGGATGATGAGTGCTATGGGGCTGTTACGTAAATTGACATCCGAAAATGGTAGACTGCCGCCTCGACGATATGGGATTGGAGTCCATGTCTTACAGCGTTCATATCAAGCGCGCCAAAGCGCAGGACAATGGCGGTATCTCTCTAGAAGAGTGGCTCCAATACGTCAGATCAGACGGCGAACTGCGTCATTTGGGAGAGGCAATCGCTAAAACCTCAAAGGGCGACACAGTCCGCTACGATGCGCCCGGCATGACGGAGTGGATCGACCCACAGACCGGGTACAAGGTGCTATTCGATCACAGTAATCGAGGCGGGAAAGTCTCCGTGGCTAATCCTTCTCGCGCCGCTCTTATCAAGATGTTCAAAGTGGCGCAGGCACTGAGTGGGATTGTTCAAGGCGACGAAGGGGAATGCTACGATGCTTTGGGTAACCCCGCCTGATCCGGCGATGAGTCAGATCGCTCATCAACCAGGCGACCCGATGCTTTCAGGCTCTCGCCGCACGGATCGGACTCATAAAGAGGACGGTACATATTTTTGCTCTTCATTTTTGGCCCTGAAGTATGCGAGCTTTGGCTGGCGTGATGCAGCAATCGCGGTAACTGGCTAAGATGCTCCAAGCCGACCCACCTGTGCTGAACGTTCGCTGCTCCGCTAAGCCAGAACAGGACAACCTGGTTTGCCTTCGTGGTGGTGGTTCCGATTGAGAGTCTAAAGTATCGACCATCCTTAGTGTCACCGCGAACGTCCACGCTATCGGGGAAGTCCAGCGCTGCATCCTTCCGGCCTTGACTAAAACCCCAGGTAATGTTCCAGTCCGGTCCAGCGTTTACCCGCACCCAGTCTTCGAATCTGACCGTAGGCAACCCCCTCTCCAACCTAGACGCCGATACATCTTTGACCCTAGCAACCAGGTCGGCAGTCGGTGGGTCGGTCGATTCCAGCGAAGAGCCGGGCCTTGCGCCTCCTCTGTCCAGTTTCGGTTGGCAAGAGAGTAAAAGACTCAACGCAAGGAGTACGCCAGCAGTGGAGTTGAATGAACGTCTATGCTGCGCGCGCGGCACCGGACAGGCTAGCAGTTCCGAGTCCAGGTGTCGATGGTCGCAACAGCTGAAGGGGAATCAAGTCAGATAGGCAAAAATTGGGCGCAAGTGAAGATGCCAAGAAATCGGAAGGCTTGGAAGTGATTGGTGCGAAAGGGGGGACTCGAACCCCCACGGTTTTACCCGCCAGATCCTAAGTCTGGTGCGTCTGCCAATTCCGCCACTTTCGCATAACTGCGATCCATAGTTTACTGCGTTTGATTCCAGCGGGGAAGACGCGTTGCAAAGTTCCGATTCCGCGCACCTCTAGTGCATCAGTTCTGCGAGCTGGACGTGATAAGGCTCAAGCAGGCCTTCGGCCGCGTGGTCCACAGCAGTGGGTTCAGGAGGTGAAGTCGTATGGACCTATCAGATGCTCTTCAATGAAAAAGAATTGGCATTAAATCGGCACAACAAAGTCTTCCCGCGTGCTTTCGGTGCCCGCGGGAAACTTTCGAGCGCGACTGGGCGTCGCGTTTGGCCTCGCATCTCGCGCGGGAGAAGGGTAAACAGTCCAATTCCTGCGACGGAGGCTACTGCATTTCGTTCAGCTTCTGGTAGATCAACATCGCGACCAGCACCAGAAGAAATACTCCGGACCCGATACTAAACACGCGCACCGGAATCGTGAGCCGGTTCACTTTCACCAACAGCTCCGTCTGCTCCTCTTGCATGTGCGAGTTGTGGTCATCCAGAAACAACTGGTCGTCCTCATGCATGGTCAGCGTGCTCTTGTAGATGAGGAGAATGATCAGACCAATTGCGAAGATCCCGAACACAACCATCACGGCAGTCAGCATAAGCCACCTCGGCAGGTTCCTACCAGTACGGCTTCCCAGTGGTGGTGCAGGACTCGCAGAACCCCGCACGCAGTCCCGGGGAAGGCCTTAACCGAAACGATTATAGCCCCATTGGCAAGCCCCCGCAGTGAATTAATCCCATTGTTCGGAATTCCGGATTTCCCAGTTCGGTATCCTTACCTGGCCGGTTCAGGGGCCACCCAAAAACGCCAAGTGATTGAAGGCGCGAGGGTTTTGGACTCAGGGATTCCCTTGCAGAATCGTTCTTGTAAGTTCGTCGAAGCCGCCGTCCGAACTGCGTCGGGAAGAAAACGGAAATTCACAGCTCAAAGATCGCCGCGTATCGGAACCACCGCGGTTACTCAGTTCGAGGCGCATCCAACGATAAGATTCTGAAATAGGTTTCCCAGATCTGAACACTTTCTTGGCGGAGCGCGTATGGACATCGGTGTATCTCCCGCGCGACAAACTCGTGCGTATCACAGGCACGACCTCCGCACTCTGACTTACGTCACGCTTGACCAGGCGAACGGCGGCATTGTTCGCAATATGACCCACGACGGTATTGGAGTGCAGGTGGTGGCCGCGGTGCGTCCACGCCAACAACTGCGCATCCGCTTTGAATTGCGTTATCCGCGACTGCGCGTGGAGACTCGCGGCGAGGTCGTGTGGGCCACGTTCTCCGGACAGTGTGGAATCCGCTTCCTCGACCTATCGCCGCGGATGGTCCGTCAGATTGACGAGTGGATTTTCGGCAGCCTGCTGGAAGGCGCTTCACTTCATTCTGAACGAACGGCCCCCATGTTCGCCGAACCAGCACCGGGCGTTTTAGTGATGGCTGGTGCCGACGCGGCCGAGGAAGAAGAAGACGGCCTAATCGTGTCGGCTTCTCCACGCAAGGTGATTGAATTGCCGGTAAAGGCTGAACCACCGGCAGCAGATACGGCCTATTCACTGGAGGACACTCCCGATGTTAGGCCTCAGTCCCTCGAACTCGATTGGCTATCGCAGCCACTGACGGGGCGGAGTTTGACTTGGACAGTTAACGCACTTGTCGTGTTCGCAGCCCAGTTGCTGTTCGCTCTGATTTTTCTGTCGGTGACGCGCGAGCCTCCAAAATGGCCACTGGCCATGTCAGTCGGAGGATCGCTCACCGTTGCCGCACTTTATTGGGGTTTCTTCAAAATATTCGGTGGAGTGAGTCCCGGTACGAGGCTGGCGCGTCTGGCGGAATCTGGTGAGGAAGGTAACGAGGAAGCCAGAGACACGCGTTTCCGCTGAAGTTCGGTCTTGGGTATTACCTGTTCCAGTTACAACGCGGACAACTTTGATCACAGGCACCGGCACCCGGTTTCAATTCGCAAAATACTGTTGTGCCAACCAGAGCTGTAGAGTCCTCTGCTGCTGCGGTGCGAGCTTCACAAAGCGGATACCCACATTGCCGCGCTTGTCCTGCCACGCGACTTCCGCCCGCGCCTTCAACGCCGAGCGCGCGCCCGGCAGCTCAAATGACACTTGCATCGACTTGGTGGCTTCCACCGACACCTGCGTGTGAATTTGGATTCCGCCCTGGCTTACATTGACCAAATAGGCGTCCGTCGGTTTGTGCCCTTTGCAACTCACCGATACCGGTACTTCGAGGCCGGCGCGATGGTAGCGGAGCCTCCCATCGAGAATCATGCTGCGCGCCGCGGAGAGCGTGCGAACTGCCTGTTCGACGGAAATCGGTTTTTCGAAGGCAAAGAGCGCGCCGGTATCGTCGAGACTGCGATTGCATTGCGGGCCACCCATGATCACCAGGGGAACCGTGCGCGGCGGTTTTTCCACTTGCTGCAATTCACGCAGGAACTGCGAGGTCCCATTCAGATCGCAATCCACGATGAGCGCATCGACCTTGGATTTGTTGAGACGAGCCATCGCCCGCTGTGGTTCATCTTCGATCGAGACATCCATGTGAAGCCCGCCGAGGATGCATTCCAGAACACTAACTTCCTGCCAGTCGCGCGAAACTACCATCGAGGAAAGTGTCATGCCTTCACTCTAGCGATAGTGGTAATCGCGACGTAGATAACCAACGTAATGGCGGCGGTTGGCTTCGACTGGGCGGCGGGCACCGATCCAAGTTGCGGCACTGATGAATGGCCGGCGATCTTAGTCCACGTTTAGCTTTTCCGATACCAGTCCACCGTCCGTCGCAGCCCTTCTTCGAAGTCCACGAGGGGTTTGTAGGAGATCCCCGCTTCTGCCTTTGAGATGTCGGCCAGCGAATGTTTGATGTCACCGCCTCGTTCTGCGGCGTACTTGGGTTGCCCGGTGTAGGAAGTCAGACCTTGCAACAATTTGAAGGTCTCGTTCAGAGTGATTCTGCGTCCAGTCGCGATGTTGAAGACTTGGCCGGCAGCTTTTGCAGCAGGCGCGGTGCACGCCAGCAGGTTCGCCGACACGGCATTGTCAATGTAGGTGAAGTCGCGACTCTGTTCTCCGTCTCCGAAGATGGCAGGCTGCTCGCCGCGCAGCATCAGCGTGATGAACTTCGCCAGCACGCCTGAGTACGGAGATGACGGATCCTGCCGCGGCCCGAAAATGTTGAAGTAGCGTAATGCCACGGTTTCAAGTCCGTAGCAGCGATAAAACGAAATCATGTACTGCTCGCTCGCAAGTTTGGCGACGGCGTAGGGAGAAATGGGATCCGGTTTCATGGCCTCATGCTTCGGCAACGTCGGAGTGTCGCCGTAGGCCGAAGATGACGCCGCGTAGACGACCCGCTTGACCTTAGCATCGCGCGCTGCGACGAGCACATTGACTGTGCCATCTACGTTCGCGCGATTGCTGCCGAGAGGGTCGAGTACCGATTTTGGCACCGAGGGAATTGCCGCCTGATGTAGAACGAAATCCACCCCAGCGCACGCCTTGTGCATCGCGTCGAGGTCGAGTATGTCGGCCTCGCGGAAGTCAATGCGGTCAAGGATTTCCGTGATGTTCCCGCGCCTGCCCGTGGCGAAGTTGTCCACGCCCCGAACTTGCTCGCCGCGCGCAATCAGTTCCCGGGCCAGAGACGATCCTATGAAGCCACCAATGCCAGTGATGAGATAGAGTGCCATGCCTCTTCATCATAGCGAAGGAACGGGTTTTCGTGCCGTTGAAGCAAAGACAGGTTCCTTGCCGATAAAGCCGGCTCGGAGTGACCAGTACGGAGCGAGTAAACGGGCGACTGACGGCTTCTTTACCGTTTCGGCTCAGACGACTGGCTTCTCTGCAGGACTCTTAGGAATTCTTCGCGCGTTAACATGTGGCGACTCTCGAAAAAATCAACCAGCGCCTGTATCGCGGTTCGAGCATCAGAAATGAGGGGTACGGCGTCGATTGGCCCGCACGATGGCAGTGCAGACGCAATCCCAGGTCCCATGATCATTGACGGCCGTGAGATAGTGGCCAGTAATTCCTTGAGGAGCGAACGGTTCTCAGGCGACATTTCCACGAATGCGATGCCCATTCCAAGGTAGGGATAGCTCACGCGCACGTTGCCCTTGATCTCAACCTTCAATCCGTTGGCCGACAATTTCATATGTAACACGGTTCCCACCGGATAAGAGGCTTGCGCTTCCACGTAGCATCCATGCAAGCTCACGTCGGTGAAGGTGGCCCAAGTCCGCACGTCGCAGTCCTCTTCGCGCATTTCGGCGCTTCCCTCGCACTTGTATCGCGGGCTTCGCCGTTTTTCGGCGCCCTCGAACGCTGGCGCGCCTGAGTTCTCCGCGACGCCGGGGTGCTCCTCATCAACTTGTCGTGCCGGCGCTGCCGCACTCGCCGCTGCACTCTGTGCTTGCGGTCCAATGGTATGTTTCAGGGCCATCAGATATGCGATGCCTTCATTCGTTTCCTGTGCCATAAAGCCCCGATGCGGAATGATGCCCGCGCGATTGAAAGTCGGTCCTGGCAGACTGACGAATTCCGCCGTCGCCAGAACTCTGATTTCTCTATCGGGAGAAACTCGGGCGAAGATTAGGGTAGGGAGCGAACGGACTCCCTAAGGATCAGCTAATCCCGCGGTGAGCTCGTTGATTCTGGAGTTGCAGCAAGGGACTGGGCCGTCTGTCGGATTTGCTTCCACAGTTCGTCGCGCCCCGCGCCGGTTTTGGCGGAGAAGGGAAGCAGCCGCGCCGCAGGATACTCCTGAGTCAAAGTTCGCAGGGAATTACTCAGTTGATTGTTCGAAAGCCGGTCGCTCTTGGTGGCCACAAGCAACATTTCGCGGCCTGACGCGCTCAGAAAATCGAGCAGCTGGCGGTCACTCTGCTGCGGAGGAACGTTCGCATCCACCAGCGCCACGCACAGTGCCAGCGTCGGACGCTCGTTGAGGTAAGGTTCAATGAACTTCGGCCATTCCTGAGAGATTTCCCGCGAAATCTTCGCGTAGCCGTAGCCGGGCAGGTCGGCGAAAATGAGCTCCGGCTGCGGTTTTCCAGGCCACCGAATCTCGAAGAAGTTGATGCTGCGGGTGCGGCCGGGAGTCGAACTGGTGCGTGCTAACTTGGTACCGACCAGGGAATTGATCACGCTCGATTTGCCGACGTTCGAGCGTCCGAGGAAAGCGATCTCCGGCAGGGTCGGGACGGGGAACTGCGCAGCATCGGTGGCCGCCGCGAGAAAGCGTGAGAGAACCCTCATACTCAAGTGTGCAATGAGGGAAGAGCAATTGGCAAGCGGCGAGGCTGGGCCACGTTCGATAGAGACGCTGCTTCACTGCGATCGGATGAACAACCCGGGCCCGTGGCGGGAGCAAGCAAAGTAAAAGGCCCGGCGAGCGGGCCTTTCAAACTGGACTGGATACTGGAACCTGCCTTACTGATGCGTGGTTGGAGCTTCTGTGGTGGTTGACGTTAGTGGTGGCGCGATGGTCTGCGCGGCCTCTTCTTCCAGCTTCGGCAGAGGCGATTCCAGAGCGATCTGCAGCACTTGATCCATGGTATCGACGAAGTGCAACTTCATCGCGGTGCGCAGATTTTCAGGAACCTCGGCCACGTCCTTCTCGTTGTCCTTGGGCAGGATCACTTCAAACAGCCCAGCGCGATGCGCTGCCAGCAGCTTCTCTTTCAACCCACCGATAGGCAGAACTTTGCCGCGCAGCGTGATCTCGCCGGTCATGGCCAGGTCGCGGCGCACTGGAATCTTGCTGAGCGCGCTTGAAATCGCTGTGGCGATTGTGATGCCCGCTGATGGTCCATCTTTCGGGATCGCGCCCTCAGGAACATGCACGTGCAAGTCAAGGTTTCGGTAGAAGTCGCGGGTAAGGCCGAGCCGGCTAGCGCGGGAACGCACATACGACATCGCGGCCTGCGCCGATTCCTGCATGACGTCGCCGAGTTTTCCGGTGAGCGTGAGCTTGCCTTTGCCGTCTACGACGCTCGCTTCGGTGCTTAGGATCGAGCCGCCGACTTCGGTCCACGCCAGACCTGTGACGAGGCCAATTTCTGATTTCTCGTGGGCCAGCGTGTCGCGGAACTTGATCACGCCCAGGAAATCGTTGACGTTCTCGCCTGTGATCGTGACGCTGTAGCTCTCGCCCTCTTTGACGACCTTGCGCGCGACCTTGCGGCAAACGTTCCCGATCTCGCGCTCCAGGTTGCGCACACCCGCCTCGCGAGTGTAGGAGCGGATGAGGCCAGTAATGGCTTCGTCGGTGAACTTGATGTTTTTCTCGGAAAGGCCGGCCGCGAGCATCTGCTTCTTTACAAGGAATTGCTTGCCAATTTCGACTTTTTCCTGCTCGGTGTAGCCATGCAGACGGAGCACTTCCATCCGGTCTTGGAGCGCCGCCGGGATCGTGTGCATCACGTTCGCCGTAGCGACGAAGAAGACTTGGGACAAGTCGTATTCCACGTCGAGATAGTGGTCGACGAACATGAAATTCTGCTCGGGATCGAGCACTTCGAGCAGCGCCGCCGACGGATCGCCGCGGAAGTCCATCGACATCTTGTCGACTTCGTCCAGCATGAAGACGGGGTTCTTGGTGCCGGCCTTCTTCATCATTTGAATGATCTGGCCGGGCAGTGCGCCGATATAGGTACGCCGGTGGCCGCGAATTTCGGCCTCGTCGCGCACGCCGCCGAGCGACATGCGGACAAACTTGCGTCCGGTGGCCTTGGCAATCGACATGCCCAGTGAGGTCTTGCCCACTCCTGGAGGTCCAACGAAGCACAGGATCGAGCCCTTGGGATTCTTCACTAGTTGCCGCACGGCGAGAAACTCAAGGATGCGTTCCTTGATTTTCTCCAGGCCATAATGATCTTCGTTGAGAACTTTTTCCGCGCGCGAGATATTCCGGATTTCCTTCGAGCGCTTCTTCCACGGCACGGCCAGCAGCCAATCGAGATAGTTGCGAGAAACCGTCGACTCGGCCGACATGGGCGGCATGGCTTCGAGCTTCTTCAGTTCCTGCAGGGCCTTGTCCTTGGTTTCCTTGGGCATGCCTGCAGCTTCGATCTTCTTCTTCAGTTCGTCGAATTCGCTCTTTTCGCCGCGGCCCAGTTCCTTCTGGATCGCCTTGATCTTCTCGTTGAGGTAGTACTCTTTCTGCGCCTTTTCCATCTGCCGCTTTACGCGCGATTGGATGGTGCGATCCACGTTCAGCTTTTCGATCTCGATGTCGAGCACGTCGGCGATGCGGGTGAGGCGCTCGGCTGGATCGAAAATCTCGAGCAGTTCCTGCTTTTCTTCGATGGAGAGCTGCAGGTTGGCGGAGATGACATCGGTCAGCTTGGCCGGATCTTCCATGCGCACGGCCGAAATCATCGTCTCGTAATTCAGCGCCTGGCAGAGCTTGACGTACTGCTCGAACAAGGAGGTAACGCGCTGCATGCTGGCTTCGAGCGTCTGATTGGTCTCAGTGGTATAGCGAGCCACGCGAACTGTGGCCTGCATGAAGCCCTCGGTGTCGACCACCTGGAGAATCTTGCCGCGCTCAATGCCCTCAACCAGGACTTTGATGTTGCCGTCGGGCAGCTTCAGACTCTGCACGATATTGACGATCGTGCCAACCTGGTAAATCTCGTTGGCTTTGGGTTCGTCAATGGAGGCATCGTGCTGCGTGGCGAGGAAAATCTTCTTATCCGCTGCCAGCGCCTCTTCGAGGGCGCGCACACTCGACTCGCGGCCCACGACGAACGGCGTCATCATGAACGGAAAGATGACCACGTCCCGGATGGGCATCATGGGCAGCTTTCTGGATTCGAACTTTTCCTTGGATGTGGTCACTGAGTCTCCCTGGGAAATGACAAATACGCCAACAGAACCTAACTGAATTCTACCCTGTCCGGAGCCTGCGGGAATGGCACAAAATGCCCATTCTCTCGGTGCCCGTTCGTTGGCCGTCAGTCGTGGGCAAAAGCCGGTCCGATTAAGGTGTCGGCAATCGACCGACGACTAACGGTTAAGGACGAATCCCTACCCTGCCTTCTCCATCACCGTGGTGAAGGAAGCAGTACGCTTCTCGACCATCTGAGCGGTGACTTCAAATTCTTTTAACTTTTTCTGGCTGGGCAGATTAAACATAAGGTCGAGCATAAGCTCTTCGAGAATCATGCGCAGGCCGCGCGCTCCCACCTTGCGTGCCATAGCCTGACGCGCGATGGCGCGCAGGGCCTCGTCGTTGAACTTCAGCCGCACATTCTCGAACTCAAACAACCGCTGGTATTGCTTGACGATAGCGTTTTTCGGCCTGGTCAGGATTTCGATGAGCGCAAACTCGTCGAGATCCTCCAGCATGCCCACTACCGGCAAGCGGCCGACAAATTCGGGGATTAGCCCGAACTTGATCAGATCTTCCGGCTGGATTTCCTGCAACAGTTCCTGGCTGCGTTTCTTCGACTGCAGATCGTCTTCTTTTGCGGCATCTTCCCCAGTGCGGAAGCCCAGGGACTTCTTGCCGATTCTGCGCGAGATGATCTTGTCGAGTCCCACAAAGGCCCCGCCGCAGATGAAGAGGATGTTCGTCGTGTCGACGGGCGTGAACTCCTGATGCGGATGCTTGCGCCCACCTTGCGGCGGAACGTTGGCGATCGTGCCTTCCAGAATCTTTAACAGCGCCTGCTGTACGCCTTCGCCGGAAACGTCGCGGGTGATCGACGGATTCTCGTCCTTACGCCCGATCTTGTCGACTTCATCGATGTAGATGATGCCGGTCTGGGTGCGGCTCACATCTCCGTCGGCAGCCTGCAGCAGCTTCAGGATGATGTTTTCCACGTCCTCGCCGACATAGCCGGCTTCGGTCAAAGTGGTCGCGTCCACAATGGCAAAGGGCACGTCGAGCATGCGAGCCAGCGTTTGCGCGAGTAACGTCTTGCCGGTTCCAGTCGGCCCGATCAGCATGATGTTCGACTTGGCCAGTTCGACCCCGTCGCCGGTTTTCTGCCGGTTCATGAAGATGCGCTTGTAGTGGTTGTAGACGGCGACGGCCAGCTTCTTCTTCGTCTGCTCCTGCCCAATGACGTATTCATCGAGGAAGGTTTTCACCTCCTGCGGCTTGGGCAGTTGGTTGGGAGTGCTGGTCTGGGGCGTCGCGGTGCGGTCGTCTTCGAGAATCGAGTTGCAGACCGCCACGCACTCGTCGCAAATGTAGGCGCGGGGATAATCGCTGGGCGACGAGATCAGTTTGGCTACCGCGTCCTGCGATTTGTGGCAGAACGAACAGCGCAG
>Ga0070730_10004876_pt1 | contig 11667 bp, 12 predicted proteins | sample Coa_R1_3_FD_66447 | JGI IMG/M metagenome (GOLD analysis project Ga0070730, IMG submission 66447) | Surface soil microbial communities from Centralia Pennsylvania, which are recovering from an underground coalmine fire - Coalmine... | ecosystem: Environmental > Terrestrial > Soil > Unclassified ... | reverse complement strand
CGGCAGGTCGATGATGGCGCGGGGTTCGACCTTGCGCAGCGCGGCGCGCGCGATGTCGGCATGGCTGGGCGGCGCCGAGGCGGGCTTGCGCGCGGTGCGCTCGGCCGCAACCATCGCCTTGAGACCACCCGGTTGCATGTCGATATGCTTGGCGAGCGCCCCGGCGCCCAGCCCGATGCGCCGCGCGTAAGACAGTGTCGCGGCGAATTCGGTGGCCCGCGCCTTGTCGACCTGTGCGCCGAAGACCAGCTTGATGACCGCGGTCATCGGCGCGCGGGCCTGCGTCTTGATCCCCGAATCGGCCAGAAGCTCGGCATATTCGGCCGGGCGGACTTCGGACAACAGCGCGAAATCATAAGCGAGGCCGAGCGCGCGATAGAGCGCGGCGCGGCTCTTGAGGCGGGCGCCCTGCGCCAGGTCGGCGAATTCGCGCGCGGTGGCCAGATGATCGGCCAGCGCGGCGTTGTGGCCAGGGAGGAGGGGATTTTCCTCTTCGTCTTCGGCCTCGTCGTCGTTGAACGGAACGATGCAGATGGGCGGTGCGCGCCGCTCCACCAGCCTGCCACCGGGGCCGTCGGCCCAGAGCGGCGCGTCCGGTGCCGGCAGGATCGCGGCGGTGTCCGGCAGCGCCTCGCCCATCTCCAGCACCAGATCGGCGGCCATGTCGGGCTCGGCGAGCTCCTTCCAATTGATGACGCCGTAGACGAAGTCGATCGTGTCGTCGTCGGACGAGAAGGGCATCAGGATGCCGCGATAGAGCGTATTGTGCCCGCGCTGGCTGACAAACTCTGCCTCGAAGCCGATCGGCGCGCGGTTGGCGAGAATCTGGAGATAATGGTCGGTCAGGCGGCTGAGGAGCGAGCGGCTCGGCACGTCGGCGATCGAATGGATGTCGCCGGCTCCGCCGCACTCGTGGCGCAGCGTGTCGCCCAGGTAGACGACGGCCGGATTGTCGACGCCGGCGGTGAAGTCGAGCAGTACCGAATGCGGGCCGAAATCGTCCGCCTTTGCGGGATCGAGATCCTCGATCGCGGGATAGGCGCGGCGGCCGAGCATCGACACCCAGAAATTATAGGCGCGGACGTGCATGCGTCGTTCGTCGCCGCCCAACATGGGCGGACGTTCGATCTCGATTTCGGGCTCGAAACCATCCGGTTCGGGACCAGGTTCGATCGACCGCACATCGTCCATCAGACGCTCTCCACCGCCGGGGCCACGACGGGTGTGGTCCGGAGGCTGTGAGCATGGCTCCGCCATGGTTGAAATAGGGTAAAGCGTTCAAGTCCGCTTGTGCTCTCAAAACGGCGCTGCTAGAGGCGCGCCACCGGCAAGCCGCCTTAGCTCAGCTGGTAGAGCATCGCATTCGTAATGCGGGGGTCACAGGTTCGAGTCCTGTAGGCGGCACCAGAACATCCCCAGAACATGGCTAGAAAACCGCAGAATTCTGCGGTATATTGCGCCTAGGATGGTCCCAGATTTTCCCACTTTGTTCCGCTGTGGCCCACTGAAAAGGGACCACAAAACGAGGGACCACGAAAAGCTCAAGAGGGCGTGGTCCCATGCTGACGGTGGTCCAGATCCGGGCGCTGAAGCCCGCTAGCAAATCCTACAAGGTCGCGGATGTCGACGGGCTGTTCCTGCTGGTGCAGCCCTCGGGAGCCTTGCTCTGGCGTTTCCGTTTCCGAGCGCATGGAATCGAGAAGAAGCTGTCGCTCGGCAACTTCCCCGATGTCTCGCTCCAGGAGGCCCGCAAGCTCAGGGACGAAGCCCGCGCCAAGCTAATCGACGGCATCGATCCAGTGGAGGAGAAGCGGCAGCGCAAGCTGGAAGCCGAGGTTGCCGCTTGCACCACCTTCAGGTTGGTGGCTGAGGAATATATCCAGAAGATGGAGCGGGAGGGCAAATCTCCTGCGACGATCAAGAAGGCGCACTGGTTTCTAGACCTGCTCGACAGGGACATCGGCAAACGCCCGATCTCGGCGGTCACGCCACACGAACTGCTGGATGCTCTCAAGCGGGTCGAACGGCGTGGACATCACGAGACCGCTCAGCGGCTCCGTGCATTTGCGGGAAGGGTGTTCCGCTACGGGTTCGCAACGTTGCGCACGGACCGCAATCCCGCCGACATCTTACGCGGCGCTTTGATCGTCCCGCGTGTGAAGCACCATGCAGCCATTCTGGAGCCGTCGAAAGTCGGAGAACTGCTGCGTGCTATCGACGGGTACGAAGGACGCCCCGAAAATCGGTACGCCCTGCAATTGGCGCCGCACGTCTTCTTGCGACCCGGCGAGCTACGGCAGGCCAAATGGGCCGAGATCGATTTCGCCGAGAAGGTCTGGCGCATCCCGGCCGAGCGCATGAAGATGAAGCAGCCGCACACGGTGCCGTTATCACGGCAAGCGGTGTTCCTGTTGCAGGATCTCCGCGCTCTCGGCAATCGAAGCGAATACCTCTTCCCCGCTCTCCATACGTCGCAGCGATCGATCTGCGAGAATACGCTCAACACCGCGCTCCGGCGCCTGGGCTACAGTAATGACGAAATGACCAGCCATGGGTTCCGGGCGATCGCCAGCACTCTGCTGAACGAGTCAGGGCTTTGGCACCCCGACGCGATCGAGCGCGCGCTTGCGCATGGCGACAAGGACAAAGTCCGCGCCGCCTATCATCGCGGCGCCCATTGGGCTGAACGCGTCCGTATGGCTCAATGGTGGTCGGATCATCTCGACCAACTGAAGGCCGGCGGCAAGGTGGTGAAGGTGCGCTTTCGGAAGCGGGCGTAATTTAACGCTGATGGCCGTTCCGGTCAGGCCGCCCTGGCGTGAAAGCGGGGCGCGTTATTGACACTTGTTACGGTCGCGGGTCTTTATGGGCGAACGCCAAAGGGAGCGGCGCGCGAATGTTATATTGCGGCCGCGATTGGCAGCCCACGGCGATAAGGCGTGTCATCGAACCCTTATTCAGCAGCACGCGGGTGGTGAAGGTCGCCACGGATGCCGGTATCGGATTCATCAAGGGCTTGGGCAATCCGCAGGGTAATGAAAGCCTTGCACTGGAGCTGGTTGGATCTGAGCTGGCCGTGGCGGCGGGGCTGACCGTGCCCCCGTTCGCGATCATCGATGTTGCCGAAATTGAGATCCCCATGTCCAATGGAGGAACTGTTGGATTTGGCCCCGCCTTCATATCAAAGGAATTGAGGGGCCAGACCAGCGATGGCAGCGACACGTTTCCCAAGCGGATGATAAACCGGGAACATATGGCGCTTTTGGTGATGTTCGACACTTGGGTGCGGAACATCGACCGCTGTCCGCCCGAGGACTATTACGATCCCGCACCCAGGCGAGATAACCTGTTTTTCACGCCTCGTGGACAAAAGTTCGAGATGGTCGCCTTCGACCACACGCACTGTTTCGTGGAAGAGGACCTTGCAGGCGGCCTGACCGGAACCCATTTTGTCGAGGACGATCGAGTGTACGGGGATTTCCCGGAATTCCGGCCCTATCTGACCGAACGTCTGTTACGGAAGGCTTCGGCCGCCGTCGCTCAGATTGACGCTGACGCCATCGGGGCGATAGTGGGATCCGTCCCACATGCGTGGGGGCCGTCGGCGCATGTGCGCGAGCGCTGGGCCGAGCAGATTTTCGAGCGGGGCAAGAGGGTTGAGGAATATGTGTTCGCACGACTCGTGCCCCAGCTTCAGATGAAGGTCTGAGACGATGGCCGCTCAATCGAAGGGAATGTACGCGCTGATCCAGTTCAGCCCCGTGCCCGAACGCATGGAGTTTCTGAACATCGGCCTGCTCATGCTTGTCCCGGACCAGCGGTTCGTGGGCATCCGCTTCGCGCGCGGGCAATCTCGCCTCGATCGCGTCTTTGGGCGCCAGCCGAAGGTATATATCGAAGCGATCAAAGACTCGTTTGAGAACCGACTGCGGCAGGAGATCGCGAAGGGTCTCGAAAGCGGATACGACGAGTTCGTGCGGCGTCGAGCGAATGATATCCGCCTTTCTCCCCTGCTTCCCGTACTCGTTGGCGATGCAGAAGCGGAATTTGAGAACCTCTTCGATGAGCTAGTGGGTGACGACGACAAGTTGGCCCGCGAGCCTCGGATCCGCCGCAAGCTCCGGGAGGCCTTCGAGGAGAACCGGGTCGAGATGTTGCTCGATAAGCCCGAGGAAGTGGAACTGCCCGAGTATGGGATGAAGGTCTCCGTTCCCTACGGTTACCAAAATGGCTGCTACAATTTCATCGACGGGATGCGCATTCCACGGAATGTGAACGATGGTCTGCGAGAAGCCGGGAAGCGCGCCATGGAAGGCGGCCTCATTTGGAAGCATTTCCAGAACGAGTCGATGTGCAAGCGCCTGGTCGTTGTCGGAGACTTTTCAGAGCAGTCCAACGGCTTCTACCACGCCGTGAGCGATCAATTTGAAGGCGCCAACGTTCGGCTTTACCGCCTCGATGATTTGCGTCCGCTATTCAACGACATCATCGAAAATGCCGAGTTGCATGGCAGGATCGCTAACTGATCGGATTAGCCGGGCTTTCCTGCCTGCCTGTCCGTGAGCCCGCGACGTGACAATTCCTGTAGCTGATCGACATTTCGTCAGAGGAGTTGTCACATCGCAGTGATTGCAGAGCCGGTGTGGATCAGCGTCCGCGCTCAAGTGACATGGGGTCTTCAAGCCAGCCGTTCACGGCGGATTCTCGCCAGCCCATGCAGCGCTCGGCGATCCGGATCTGCCTGGGGAAGACGCCCGCCTGTATCTTCCGATAGAGCGTGGAACGGCTGAGCCCGGTGCGTGCGAGCACTGTTCTGATGCGCAGGATACGGTCGGGTTGATCGGACATGCGGGACTCCCGTCTGTTGGGTGGCGGTGGGGACATGATTAAGAGGTCTGAGGCCGTCCCTGAACCTCACTGCTTGCCATTGTTGCCCATTCTTGCCTTGGCGCCGATCCGTGCCGGTTAGGGGACATTCCGCTGGCGCGGCCGCACTCAGCTTCGTTTGTGCTCCATCGAGCTGCTTGCGTGTCTTGCACAGGCCTTGGCGAAAGCACGATCACTCTCGATGAACGCCGTCAGCATGGCCGGTATCAGTTCGGTCACCGGCTCCTCGCTGCCGTATTCCTCTGCATAGACGGCGGCATTATCTGGACTCTTCGTACCTGTCTCACCGCTGGAGGCGTGGCACGCAGACGTCCGGGTCAACTGTTCCCGCAGCGAAGCGAGGACAACGGTTGACGCGGCGGCGGCACCACACGCTTTTATGAGGGGTGCAGGCAATGGCCTGCACCCCTGCCACGTGGCGAACGGGGGGAGCGCGAGGGGGAACACCCTCGCACTCATCAAAAGACTCGCGCCGTAGGCGCCCCGCTTAGGAAGTCCTTCGCGATGCCGAAGCTGTTCGTCACCGATCTTGCCGCCCTTTCTCGGCCGCTCGCGGTGGATGGCGTCGCGCCGGAGCTGCCGTCGGCGGCGGTCACGATGGCGACCCACGCGGCGCTGAGCGACGGTATCCCGTTCATTCTCGGCAACGACGGCAGCTATGATGTGGTGCTCAACCGTTTCTTCCGGGCATGCCCAACCCTGGGGCTGCGCTCTCCGAACAGCCTGCGCGCCTACGCGTGCGACGTGCTGACCTGGCTGCGCTTCCTGGACGAGCGCCGCGGGGGCAAGACGGCGTGGCAGGCCGGCCACGAAGATGTTGCGGCCTATCATGCTGCGCGCCGTCGGTCGGAGCCGCCGCATCGTATCACCGCTGCGTCCTGGAACAGGGCCATCGCGGCGCTGGAGAAGCTGTATGGCTGGGCGGTCGACGAAGGCATAGTGGCGACCTCGCCGTTCCGGCACTCTATGGCGTGGCGCCGGATCGGCCTTGGCCTGGTGCCTGTGCGCATCAGCCGGTCGAGAGAGCGAGCTGCCCGTGCCGGCGATCCCCGCTTCATCGATATGGAGCACTACAGGCTGTTCCGGGATGTTGGCCTGCGCGGGCGGTTGCCCGATGGAACCGACGATCCGGCATGGCGGGGGCGCCACGGCGAACGCAACGCGCTCTTTGCCGAGCTGCTCGTGACCACCGGGCTTCGGCTCGAGGAGGCTGGGAGTCTGCTGACCGACGAGCTGCCGAGAAGCGCGAGCATTCGAGGCGATCGGCGACGCCGGCGAAGCATACCCTTCCGCGTGCCGGCCTCGATCGCCAAGGGGAACAAGGCGCGAGAGGTCCGGCTGCCCCTCAGGCTCTTGCGCCAGCTCGGCGACTATATCGAGCTGGAACGCGCCAACGTGCTCGACCGCGGTCGCCGGGTACAGCGCACCGATGCGATTGTCATGACAGCGATCGAGCGGGATGCCGCGATCCTCGATGAAGGCGAACGGGGCATCCGGCGCATCCGTCTCGATCTCCTCACGCCCGCGGAACGTCGCCGCCTCGTCCTGCACGGCGATGACGGCGCCCGCGCGGCCGCGCTGTGGATCGGCGAGACGGGGCAGCCGATGACGTCCGGGGCCTGGGAAGCGATCTTCCATCGTGCTAGTGAACGCTGCCGCTCGCATCCTGACCAGGAGGGCAGGGGCCTTTGCAGGCTGTCGGCTGGCAGCCGGACCGCGACACGCCTGCGGTCGATCAGGATCGAATGTCCCGTCGCGCAGACAATGTCGCCCGGGCCGGCCGCGACTTTCTTGATCAGGGGTATGCCGATCGGAAGATAGCGGCGCCGGGCGGCAAGCGTGGCGAAGGGAGCCGGTGGGAGGGCCGCCACCATGTCGCCGACCCGAACGGAGGGTGATGAGAGCAGATAAAGCCCGAGAGGTGCGCTGGCGCTGACGTTCCAGATAAGGGCCGGGCGCGGATGCCAGGCCAGCCCTGCGACCAGCGCCCCGCAGGAAAGTGCGACGACTGACGCAAGATTCTTGCGGACTTGCCGCAAAAAGGCGTGGCGGTGCAGTTCCTCGCCCCAGCGGAGCAGCGGCAGGTCCGGCACTTGTGCCGACGGCGAAGTCACGATCTTCCCCGGGGCTCGACCGGATTCTGCGCATAGCTTAGGAGGTCGCGGATATGGTAGCGGACCTGTCGGCCGAGGCGGACGAAGCGCGGTCCGCCGCCGCGTTGCCTCATATTCTGAAGGCTACGATAGTTGAAGCCGAGGTAGCGCGCTGCCTCCTTGCTCGACAGATAGGGCGATCCGCGGGACGCCTCGCGCGCCTGGCGCAGATCATCCCAATCTGATTCCGGCGTGATTTCGGAAGGTGTCGAAGACAAAGCGTCCTGTGGCGTGGCGCGCGTGAGAGGCGCCAGTTGATGCGCGAAGACCATCATAATACCCCCGTTCAAGGAGTCGTTCCGAGCGGGCGTTGGGATGGCGGCTATTGGAAGCTGCACTTCGTCGGATTGCGCTTGGCTGCCACCGCGTCCGCTGCGAGCGTTTCGATGAGGGGAATAGATCCGGCGCGCAAGCGACAGGGTAAGCGGATGCCGGTTCAGGCATTGTCGTGCCGTGATCGGCACATCAATGCCGGTCGGAAGACAAGCTACGGAATCCCGTAGGGCCGGGGCGGCCCATAAATCCGAAATCGACGTCTAACATGACGTCTTGATGGCTGAAATCGAGGTAAGGCGATGGCGAACCTCTCGCGGACCTACAAACTCCGACTTTCGCAGAAGGGTGTCGATTGTTTTCACGACGGCCATCACAGGCTTGGGCGTCTTGTTCGCGAGCTGCAGCCCTATGGAACGACGCTCTTTGTCGCCGTCACCCTGCTCGAGCGATTGGACTGTTCGGATCTGGCGGCGGAAATCGAGACGCCGCGCTGCGCCGAACTGGCAGGAGACATCTCCTGCTTCGTGGGCTTTCCCCAGCAGTTGGCCCAGGTCGTCGATCGCGTCTCGCGAAGAATGGAGGCTTCGGATGAATATGGAGCGATCCCCGTAGGCAAACTCTATATTGCTGCGATCCTGACCCTGATCGCAGCTGACAATGGGCAGATCCTCCAGGCCTACCGTTCGGCCTGCGCGATTCGACAGTCGACCGGATCTCCGGCCTGACGACGGTTGTCGGTCCTGGACAAAGAAATGAATCGATTGCTAGCCTATAATGGCTTTGCGGTAGCAGTATCGTCCAAATCTCATTTTGAGAACGATTGCTTTTGACCGGAGGCGTATAAAACACCACCAGCATCATCGTCGGATTTCGCCAAGGAAGCTTTGAGCCACTGTCGGGGAGACCTGGACATGTCGCTTCAAAGCATTGGTTCCTTTTCCGGTGGAGAGTCGATCATGGCGGAGATCAAGGCGATCTCGGGTTGGTGCATCGAAGCCCGACGCAAGCGGGATGGGATCACGCAGGAGAAGCTGGCGTCCGCAGTCGGGATCGCGGTGCGATGGTTGCGCGAGATCGAGGGGGGAAATCCTAAGTCTTCGATCGAGGATCATCTCCGCTGCGCCTGCGGCCTCGGCCTTTCTCCTGGATATCTGATGATCCCGATGCTGTTCCTGGGGCGTCAAATCCGTTTCCCGCGAGAATTGCTGCTCGATCATCTGGATGAAATGGAGCAGCGCTGCATCGACTCTGTCGCGAATTTCTCGCTTGACGATCTGGCTCGCCGACTGAGGCCGGCCGGCAGAGGCAACGCCTGAAGGGGGGCGAGGCCATGTCGCCGGATGCGATCACCGCCGAACGGGTCTATTCAAATCTGAAGCGCGAACTGTTGAGCGGACGCTTCGCGCCGGCGCAACAGCTCAATGTCCATTCTCTCGCCGACGAAGTCGGTACCAGCATCACGCCGGTTCGCGACGCGCTCCAGCGGCTGGTCGGCGAGCGACTGGTTGATGTCCAGCACGGCGGCGGCTTCATTTTGCGGCCCCTTACGGAGGAAGGCTTACGCGACCTCTATCTATGGCACGCGCTAATCGTTCGGACGGCGGTTAGGGCGAGTTCGCCGGGAAACGGGTGGCGCGATTTGCTGCCGGTGATCGATGCGCTGGGGCCCGATGATTCTGCCGGCATCGCGTCCGTAACGGCTGAACTCTTCTATCGGATCGGCGAGCGGACGGACAATTTCGAGCATCGCAGCGCGATCCGGTCAGCAGGCGAGCGGCTGAATGCGGTCCGCGTGCATGAGGTCGGAATCAGGGAGCGGCGGTCCGAACTGCGCGCGCTCTGGCTTGTGGTGGGATCGGGTCGGGAAACTGCATTGCGCGATGCGATCTCATCTTATCATCAGCGCAGAATTCGTCGATTGGCCCGGACGATTGGCGATTACCTCGCATCCTCGCGATGACGTTCGGGACAGCTCTTGCCGCCTGACTGGCCGCAGGCCCGGTCGCGGTCGCGGTCGCGGTCGGGCCAAGCTTATAAGTGCCCAGATCGGGAACTTATAAGCTCGGATATATGCAAGGCGAAACATAGCCTTCCGGAGGCCGCGCCATTTGCGGTCATCGTAAGGAGGCCATCATGGACCGTCAGTACGAGCAGCGTGACGAGGATCTCGTCGATCTGGGCGCTGCGACGATCGAGACCAAGGGCAATGTCGGCGCCCATCCGGACATCGGATCGCCGACCCAGCTCGGTTCGGGAATCAGCAACGAGGACTGAGTAGCAGACAGGCGCGCGACTTCGGTCGCGCGCCTGTTCGCGCGGGGGAGACGGGCCATGGCCTACCGACTGCGTGACGGTCTCTCCTGTTGCATTCTCGGCGGGCGCACAATTTTCCTGGATGTCGCGGCGGACCGCTATTTTTGCTGCCCATCCTCAGTCGACGGCGATCTCCGGCGCATTATCGCGGGAGAGGAGGTCGAGGCTTCCGAGCAAATCGACTGGCTGATCCGGCACCGTGTGATCCGTTCGGTCACCGGGCAACAGGTTCCCATTCCAGCCTCCGCATGTCCCGCGGCGTCGGAAAGCAGTATCGGTCTCGACAAAAAGTGGCTCCGCGCGGGTTCACTATGGGGCCTGATACGCGATCAGTTGCATATGAAACGAAGGCTCGGGCAGCGTCGACTGGACGACATCTTAAGCGAGTTGGGCAATATCAGGCCCGATCTCAACCAAGAGGACAGGGCGGTCGCTCTGGCAGGAGCACGTGCGGCTCGTATCACCGATTGGTGGTGGTCACGAAACGATCGGTGCCTCGTCAAATCGCTCGCCTTGACCCGGTTTCTGTTCCGGAGCGGTTGCCCTGCAAGTCTGGTGATCGGGGTCCGCCAGGATCCTTTCACTGCACATTGCTGGGTTCAGCATGGCGGGCTCGTTTTGAACGACGAGATCGATCAGGTTCGCAAGTTCACGCCGATTTTCGTGCTCTGATGGCTTGCCGCTACCTGATCGTTGCGCGTCCGCCGCTCCTCGACGAACCCTTCTTGCGGCGGTGTATAAGCCGCACCGGGTTCGTGCCGATTGTCAGCGGGCGCGGGCTCGCCGTCCTTGCCCCGAACGACGCGGTGCCAGTCATGATCGACGGCGGCGCGGGCGCCGCGCTCGGCTATGTTTTCGACCGTGGTGCGGTGTCCGGCGTGTCCGGACCGCGCCTGCTCCCCGACGTGGCCGCCTTGGCCCAAACATGCTGGGGGGCCTATGTCGCCGCCGTCGAGGTCGGTGATAGGATAGAGATCCTTCGAGATCCGATGGGCACATATCCCTGTCTTGGCGGCACCATTGCCGGTCATCGTCTATTTGCCTCCGATCTCGCGCTGCTCGCCGACATCGGCATCGATACGCATCGGATCGATTGGGAGGCCGTGGCGCGTCATCTGGGCTCTGGCGACCTCAAGGGCCCGGAAACCGCGGTTGAAGGGGTTTCTGAGCTCTTGCCCGGTGCTTGCATCGTGCTCGGGCAGGGCTGGGAACGCAGCAACTGGACCTGGTCTCCCTGGAACCATGTGTCGCCGACACCGGAGACTGGGCGCGATGCAGTGGAGGACAAGCTGCGCTCGACGATCCTGTCGTGCGTCGCGGCCTGGGCGGGCTGCTTCGACCATATAGCGATCGGCGTTTCCGGCGGGCTGGACTCGTCGATTGTGGCGGCCTGCCTGCGTGCAGCCGGTGCGAGGTGGGAGGCCTACACGGCGGTGACCGGAGACGTTCATGGCGACGAGCGCAGCTTCGCCCGGGACCTGTGCGATCATCTTGGACAAGCGCTGCACGTATGCGACTTTGATCTGGCTCATGTCGACATCGAGCGGTCGAACGCGTCGCATCTCGCCCGTCCCGTGGGCCGGCTCTTCACCCAGTCGCTTGACCGGATTGTGGGGGATCTGCCGTTGCCGCAGGGGCGGAATGCGGTCTTTTCCGGCAATGGCGGCGACCATGTCTTCTGCTTCATGCAATCGGCGGCCCCGATCGTCGATCGCTGGCAAAAATCCGGACTCTCATTTGGACTTTGGCGCACCGTGCGCGATGTCATGGACCTCACCGGCTGCAGCATTTGGGATGCGATCGCCTATTCCAGGCGGCGGGCTCGCGCGGGCCGCGATGGATATCAATGGAAGCGGGACACGCGTTTCCTCCTCGATCCGGAAGCGCCCCGCCCGTCCGATCATCCCTGGCTCCAGGCACCGGAGGATGTTCCGCCGGGAAAGGCAGCGCATGTCGCCGGCCTGCTTCGCCTTCAGAACTATATCGAGATGGCGCCGGGCCAGCCGCAACCACTCGCCGTGACACCGCTCGTCTCCCT
>Ga0070730_10004875_pt1 | contig 11669 bp, 13 predicted proteins | sample Coa_R1_3_FD_66447 | JGI IMG/M metagenome (GOLD analysis project Ga0070730, IMG submission 66447) | Surface soil microbial communities from Centralia Pennsylvania, which are recovering from an underground coalmine fire - Coalmine... | ecosystem: Environmental > Terrestrial > Soil > Unclassified ... | reverse complement strand
CCCACCCGCGTCAACGGCAGACTCAGCACATCGAGCGATAATCGGCGGGTTTCGCTGTGGTAGATATACGTGGGTGGCGGCTCCAGAAGGAGATCGCTGACACTCAACATATGGTAGAGCCGCCGTACAACCGGGGCGGTCACTCCGGCATAGTGTCTGGTAATGTGTGCTTCAGCCTCAACGAGTGTGCGCGTACCATCGAGGAGTGCGGCCAGAGCCAGCGCGGCTGGATAGAGCTCGCGCGGCACGCGAATGTAACGGTCTACCTCCAGGCTCCCGATGCACCAGAGGCGACCATTACGACGTCCGAGTGGCCAGGCACCAAGTCCTGGCCGCACGACGGGCCGGATGTCGTCGGGCGCTTGCGCGTCAAGGACATCAGTCGGCTCCACGGATGCACGTATCATGCTGGTCCACTCGTTCTCTAGACGGGAGACAGGTGATAGGGCGGCATGTCAGTCTAATCAGGCACGGCGTGTTGTTATGCGGCCATGGGAAAGGTTAAAGTCCAGGGCGCCGTCCGGCCCTCCCTACAGTAACCGTATGCCGGCCGTGAATGAGCATGCGGTTATTGCAGTCTGCCCGAAAGGCAGGTGGCGCTTCAAGCAGGTGCTCGCTAGCAGCCTGCGCCGCAGCCGAATCCCCAGGCGGGCACAAAGGTCTCGTCTATCTGCTCGATCTCCTCCAAGCTCACTTCACGAATCACCAATTTCTCCTCGTCGGAGGTCTGCGCTTGAGCGACGCGGGTCTCTTCGCTGACACGGGTCTCTTCGTTCACGATGTAGTCTCCTTTATCGGCGCACATGCTCAATCATGCACGCCTTGCCGACTTGTGTTCGTTGTTAACGCAAACGGTGAAAAGGGTCCGAAACGCATGACACGCGCTGGTGTTGGGGCATCGCTATCCGAGCGATGCGCCCGCCTGATCAGGCTGACACGTCGCCTTACCACCCGCACCATGTATGGCAGAAGCTGAGCGGAGTAGAGAGGCGGCAATCGCTCATCGCGGTTGCTACTCGACGTCGTCCTCAGGCGCCCCGTTGTAGTTCCGCTTAAACCGGGCCCAGAGGTCAGGATCGCGCTGCAGCCGTGCGAGACCTAAAATCACCCGCTCGATGAGCAACCGATCGTACCGGCAGCTGACTGGGTAGGTCTCCTGCTCGCGCATGTTGGTGATATATTGCCCGGCGCTGCAATCGCCGCAGACTCCGTCCGCCCAACATGACGCGCAGAGCGTTGGGTGCGAGAGCAGCGTGTGCATCAAACGATCCTGTCGCTGGCGATACTGGTCGTGTTGCGCCCGGCCCTGTACACGCCCAAGCTGGAATTCGCGCATGCCAGTGAACATGAAACACGCTGAGATGTTGCCCGTGACATCCACCGCAATGGTGTTCGTCCCAGCAGGGCACAGGTGCTTTTCACGATGTTTACCGCTCAATGTGCTGATGCGACCCAACACAGTGCGCAGGTAGAGCGGCGTGGGCGTCGCGAATCGGTCCATCACCGTATCGAACAAGTCGCGCCATTGATCGAGGAGCTGGTCCTGCTCGTCGGGCGTCATCCAATGGGGATGCTCAGGGGTGACGGTCGCGGGCGCCATATGAATGTTCGTCGCGCCCAGACTCTGAAAGTGCTCCGCGAGCTGGACGAGGTTGAGTCCCAGGTGAGGCTTGCTCACGGTACATTCAATGGTGAAGGGTCCGAGGTCACGCGCGCGAATCTTGGCCAGACCCTCCACGGCGGCATCGTACGCGCTCCGGCCCGCGGCCCATGGCCTATTGATATCGTTCACTTCGCGCATCCCATCGAGCGAGACGGTTACGCGAATCCCGTAGCGGGCGATGATGTCAAGCACCTGATCGGTGAAGCAAGTGCCATTCGTGATGACGGCGAATGCCGGCGGCTCGACGTCATTCGCTTTGCAGTAGGCGAGAATGCTGGCGCATGCTCGCTCGATACCAACTGGATGCAGCAGCGGCTCGCCGCCATGAAACTGGATCATGTCAATACCATCCGGATAATATTCGATCATCCGGCGGAAAGACTGCTCCGGCACACTCGGCACCACATAGCGCACATCGGAGCCATACGTTCCGGATCCCTGGTGGTCGTCCGTCGCATAGCACATCGGACAGTGCAGATTACACACCTGGGTGACGTTGATAGCGAGACGCCGGAGCCGGCGAGTATTGATCTCCTCCTCATCCTCGGTCACTGGCGGTTTGCGTGTAACCATCGCGTTAAGCACCGCCAGTACTCGTTGCGCGAGCGCATCCGCCGCTGGGTCAAGCGTGCTTCTGGTAAGGCGCGCTTGTTCCCATGACTGCACAGCGGCAGCCGCGGCGTCCGAGACTTCGTAAAACGTCATCGTCGCGGGATGATAGACGACCGCCTCGCCATACTTGGAAGATCGCATTACATGGAACGTCTCCGCCTGCGCGGAGAGCGGCTGATACGTAGCGCCTTCAGACGTGACGCGGCGAACTGCCGAGACCTGGATGACATTACTCATACGCCAGAGCCTCCTTGATATTGATGCGCGCCGCTCGGCTTGCCGGATACAGTCCGGCCACCGTGCCGACGACCAAGCCAAGCACCGCGCTGACCACGAGAGACCACACCGCGAAGCTGAGGGGAAACGCTGCCGCGAGCGTGATGCCGGTGCTGAGGAGGAGACCAAGAAGAATACCGGCCACCGTGCCGACGACACTGATAACGAGCGATTCGACAAGAAACATCTGCTGAACCTGCCGTCTGGTCGCACCAACCGCGCGCATGATACCAATCTGCCGGGTGCGCTCCGTAATGGTGACCAGCATGGTGTTCGCGATGCCAATACCTCCTATCCCAGCCGCCAGTGCGGCGACGACAATCACAAAGATCTGTACCTGGCCGAGCAACGCGCCAACGGTAGCAACGTTATCCGCCTGCGAAAGACCGATCACCTGATAGCCGGACTTTGTCAGCGCCACCTGAATCGCCGGAACCGCGTTGAGGCGTTGCTCGATTCCGGATTCGGTGGCGGTCAAATTGGCCGTGCTATCCACCTGGGCATCGAGAGCGACATAGCGCCCCGTGGATGGCAAGAGCGCGATCGGTACCGCGAGGAGGTTGTTGTACACACCACTGTTGCCAAACAACGTGTTGGGCAGGCGCGCGAGAATGCCGGCGACCTTCAGCGTGAAGGGCTGCGCGCTGACCTGGGGAAGCGTGAGAACGACCTGATCGCCAAGATGCAATCCATACTGGTCGGCGGTGCCCGCGCCGACTACGAGCTGTGGCTGCGCACTGGCAAACGCGCCGCCCTGCGCGAATGTCAGATCGTCTATGGTGAAAAAGTCAGGCGTGGTCGCGGTGACCGCGCTCACCAGTGGATGCTGCGAGCCATCGCTGAGGGCGATACTGACCGGCTCGGCGCCGCTGTAGTAGACGTTGACGGGGGCCGTGCGCACGACATGCGGCGTGGATGCCACGGCAAGGAGATTCGTGTCATCGAAGACGGGAAGATAATGAAAGCTGAGATTCGCCTTGCTGCCAACGGTGAACTGGATCGAGCGCTCCCCGCCAATCTTCGTCTGATTAATCATCGCCTGCTGGAAGGCGGCGCCCACACAACCGGTTACGACCACCAGCAGAATGCCGAGCATGACGCCAACGGCGGTAAGCAACGACCGTAGACGGTGCGCCCGGTAGCTGCGCAACGCCTGCGCGAACGCCTCAGCGAACATTGGCGTCCTCCTCATGCCCACGCTGGCGCGCGTCGAGTGGCTCGATGCAGACTTCGCGGAGATGCCCATCGCGCAGCTCATACAAGGTTTCCGCGGCGCGGGCGACGGATTCATCATGAGTGACCATCAGCACGCTCAAGCTCCGCTCACGCCGGAGCTGTTGGAGCATCTCGATAATCTGCGCGCCGTTGGTGGAGTCGAGGCTGCCAGTTGGCTCGTCCGCGAGCAACACATCGGGGCGCGCCACGAGGGCGCGAGCGATGGCGACACGTTGCCGCTCTCCACCGCTCATATGTGAAACTGCCTGGCGCGCCTGCGCCTGCATACTCACCGCGGTGAGCGCCTCCAACACACGAGCGCGCCGCTCCGCTCGGCGCATGCCGGCGAAGATCAACGGCAGCTCGACGTTCTGCATCGCGTTGGTATCGGGCAACAACGAAAATTGCTGAAAGACAAAACCAATGTGCGTGCGGCGTAGGCGGGCCAGCTCGTCATCCGAGAGTTTGCGCACGTCCTCCCCCGCAACCCGCACTGTGCCGGTGTAGACGGTGTCGAGGGTTCCAAGAATGCTCAGAAGGGTGGATTTGCCAGAGCCGGATGGACCACGCAAGGCAACAAAGCCGCCCCGTGGAATGCGAATTGAGACGTCGTCGAGCACCCGCCGTTCCTGGCCATCGGCATACGTCTTCGTGATACTCTGTGCCTCCAGCACCCAGGGTAGATCAGGTGATTCCATGGAACCTCTCTTCCCATTTGGCGTCTCTATCGCCCTGTCGCGGCGCAAAGCCTGTTGCTGCATGTGCGCGTCCTCGGAGAGCGTGCCGGGTACGTCCGGCTAGTCACCGTGCGCTACCGGCCAACCGAGCACTATGGCATCCGAGAGGGCGGCGACGAAATCCAGCACATGCTGAAGTCGCTCACCCTGAGCAAAACGGTAGATCGAGCGTTTGAGCTGGGCAACGATCATGTCGAAGTCGGCAATCGCCAGCGCTGCCAACCGCCGGCGCGTGACACAGTGCTCGCCACCACCTGGGTAATCGGGACAGAGCGCCCGTGCCCAACATGCGTGACTCCCTCCATAACATGCTGTACTCTCGGGCTGTTCGGCGTGGAAGCTCGCACGTCCAAGCAGCCGGGCGAAGAGCACACTATAGTGATGCACCAGCACGGCGGGCCGCTCCGCCGTTGGCAGCAGCTCATCATGCAGGACAGGATAGATTGCGGTGGCCAGTGGCAAGGGTATCTCGAAGAAGCGCGCGCCCTCGTCACGCCACGCTCGCAGCAGGTCTGGCAGCACCTCAACCGGAGCGCTCCGCATGCGCATGCTCACACTCTTCCAACCCAGGCCGAGATCAGCCACCGGTACGTAGTCATCGTGCTCCGTTACTTCGGCGCTGAGGTGATCAACAGCATCCGCCGCGGGCGAGAGATCTGGGCACAGCGCCGCGTGCGCCCGCAAGACCACCCGTACATCCGCGTCCGTCGTAATCTGCGCCTCATCAACCACGTCGCGCAGCGAACGAAGCTCGACAACCCAGGCGTCTGGGTCCGCCGGGGAGTGTACCGGCACCTCCACGCGCACCACGCCTTGCAATGCGCCGCTGCGCCTGACCAGCTCACCGAGCGCATGAATCTGGCGCGCCTGCTGCTGGCGTGGATGGCCGAGGGATAGCGTATAGACCGGCGGGGGCGCCGTTTGGATGAGCGTGGAAAACATCGGTGTCGTGGTGCTGGTGCGCTTCTGGGACGGTCTGTCGAGCAGGTTCTCGCGCAGAGTCCGCTCGATCTGCCTGGGATCAGCCACCGCGGTCTGGCACTCTGCCTCCAGGTACGCACGGGATACGCCCATGCCCGCCTGACGCACGAGATCCGCGAGGACATCCGAGATCGTGAAGACACGTGCGGTCTGGTGTTGATAGAGTGTGGCGCCCGCCGCAAGCGGGGACTCGATCAGGCTAAAGCCGAGGTCGGCGAAGTGCGTTAGCCGGGGTACGCCGCGCGCGCCTACGGATACACGTTCCATGCGCTCGGCCTGAAAGTGCGTCATACCTGCACCGCCGTCTCACTCATCACCCGCTTCGATTGGCTCAGCTGAGGCGCGAAGAGGGGATAGCAAAGCACCTCCTGGCCGAGATTGGCCAGCGAGGCAAAGCATCCCGGAGCCAATGCCTCGAACTGCGCGAAAGCGGACGAGAAACGCTCGCACATGTCACTCGCCGCCCACTTCGGCACCTCCGCCGCCAGTAATTGATCCAGCACCACATCTGGCTGCTCCCGCAGCTCGCGCTGGGTGAGGGGTACGTAACCTCGGAGTGTCGCAAGCAGCGTCACGGTGTTCCAGCGACCTTCCTCAGTATCCGCCACGAGGTCACACAGATCCTCGCTGAGCACCACCGCTTCTCCCCAGCGATCCACAGCGGATCGAACTCGTGCGCGATCAGTTGGCGCGCGTGTGTCTGGCGCAAGCCATGCGTTGATAAAGTAGGCCCACAGCGTCGGCGCGGTCCGTCCGATGGCGGTCTGAAGCGCGTCGGCGCTCGCCGGGCAGTCGTCATTGGCGAGGGCGGCGCTGGCAAACTGGTGTCGCATCAGATCCAGATAGAGGGTCTGGAAGTCCCGCCACACATCGCTCCGTCCAGCGCGCCGTGCGAGTGTGGCGGCTTGATCTACATAGTCTTCGATCAGCGTGAGCAGCAGGTCTATACGTGAGCTGCCCTCTAATGAGGCTCCGGCTGGACGGGGCGGGCGCGGCAACGGAATGGGGTGATCGAGTGTGAGCAGCGCCGCGAGTGACGCTGGCGTCAACGCGGATTGCAACGAGGGAAGCCACTCCGGAAAGTTATCGGTTAGCTTATCAATCAAGCCGATAATGGCATTATAGACCGCACCCAGCGGGGCAACGGTCGTGGCGAAGGCGCGGCCACCCAGCGCGGCATAGATCGCACGCTGCATACTAAAGCCAACGCCCGCATCTTCTGGAGCGAGGGACGCGAACAGAAAGGCAGGTTGCTCGCCGAAGATACGCATACTCTGCTCGCGTATGACACGATAGCCGCGCCAGAACACGGCGACATGCCGCTCACGATAGGCATCGAGCAAGGAAAGATCCACCGAGTGCGCACGCAGCCCCGCTTCGACTTGTTGATAGAGTAAACGCTCGCGGGCGGACATGGCCTCCATAGCACATCTCCTTCTCACAGTGTCACTGACCGGGTGAGCGACTACCCTTCTCCTTCAGCATGCCAGGTGGGCGCGCGAGCTCCTGGAGCGCGTGGATGCTCGCCACGGAAGTGGGTCGCGCTGCCAATGCGTAGCGGCTCCCGCATATATCGCCGCACGGATGAGAGGTATCGAGAGAGCAACATCCGCTGGCTCAAGCGCATCCGCCGCCATGAAATGACAGCCCGCGTAGACCAAGCCGGCGCCAGTTTGAGTATCGAGAAAATGGGCAGGCGCCTCAACGTGAGGTGGCAAGTAGCAATCGTCACTGTCGGAAGGCACGACGTGAGCGGCACGAGTGGAGGAGAGGGCACAATTCCGCGTACCCGGAATTACGGCAACGCGCGGATCTTCTCGCACGGCAGTATTCCTTTTTGCACACTGGGCAGCCAGCCCATGTGATCCAACATCAGCGCAAGTATACGTAAAAAATGAAAGGTTGTCAATGGCATGCATATCTCATTTAAATCACCGAGGTGACTGTGCTGGCGAGCTACGACGAGCGTGAAGCATCGAGGCATGATGACAAAGAGCGGCAGGCGTTCTCAACCGACGTGGGCAGCTTGACGGGCAGGAGTACACTGGCATCGAGCGTGGGTCCGCTTGATCTCGCGGGGCCGGCGCATGAATACGCCCTTCTGTTGTTGGGGTTCCGCCCTGCTGCTTCCCACGCGAGCGCGGCGGGCGATTGGTTGGGGAGCAGAGACAGCACATGCAAGACGATCCACAGGTCGCCGAACAGCGGCGGCGCTTGAACCTGGACCCACGCAATCTCGATCCACGCAAGGCGCTCGATTCGGCGTCACTGGAGCGTGTGCTGAAGGCGCAGGCGATGGCGCGAGCGCAGGCTCAGGCCGCCACCACTGTCGTCATCGGGACAATCGTTACCCTGATCTCATCGGCATTCGGCTTTGTAGCGGCGCTTGCGTGGAATGACGCTATTCGAATGGTTCTCCAGAAGTTCCTAAAAGATACGGGCCTGGACAAGCAGTTTGGTCCAGTAGGCCAGGCTTTACTGACCGCTATCGTTTTCACCATCATCGCCATCATCGCGATTTTCATCCTCCAGCGCGTCGCGGGCCGCTGGGCCAAGAAAGCCGCTATCGGCACCGCGGCAGGCGACGGCAGCTATTAACCGCTCGCCAGCTCTCTGGCCGCACGTGACCGCCAGTATCCGGGCGCGTATTCCCCTGCGGGAGTTCGCGCCCGCTTTGTTTCAGCGGCGCGGTATACTGTCGTTCGAGGGGCAGAGCGCGGAGCGAGAGGCGGGATAGCCAGTGGCAAGCGACACGCGCGCGGCATATGACGACACCGAGCCGCCCAATACAGACACAAACGACGAGCTAGACAGCCGGGGGCGCGAGCCGGACTACTACGCGCTGCTGGGGGTGCCGCCCACCGCGAGCGACGACGAGATTCACCGCGCCTTTCGCCGCCTCGCCAAGCTCTGGCATCCCGACCGCTTCACCGCCGCCCCACCCGCTCTGCGCGCGCGCGCCGAGCGCCGCATGCGCGCCGTCATCAGCGCCCGCGATGTGCTCGCGGATCCCATCAGGCGCCACGAGTTTGACGCGCGGCGCGGCGGTCCACATGCTGAGCCGGCGCTCCATCCCGATGCGCGCCCTTTCCCGATGACCAACACGCCACCTCCATTCTTCGGCGCCGGCTCCACAGCACACTACGAGCGGCGCACCCCCAACCCCAACGGCGCCGGCCAGTTCTTCGGCGCGCTCGTCCTCATCCTCGCGCTTGGGCTGGGGGTCAGTGCGTTCAGAGGCCGCTTTGGCGACGGCACCGGCGCCATCATCGGTTTCGCCCTCATTCTCGGTCTGTTTCTCCTCGCCGGTGTGCTCTTCTCGGATGACTCCGCCCTTCCCCGCACTGCCGCCCATCTCATGGAGTTCGAGCCCGTGACAGCCCGCGCGAGGCGTCCTTCCGCTCGCGCCGGCATGCACCGCCCTGGGCGCCACCACGCCAGCAACCGCCAGAAGCACGTCAATCAGAAGGAGCATGTCACGGCCGGGATGCAGGGCGCTCCTGGCCGGCGGAAGGCTGCCCCGCCTCCCGCCGGCGACGTGGAAAACGACATCCCCACAACCAGGCATGACCGCGAGCGACCCGGTGACGCCGAGTTCGACACACTGGTGACGCAGGCGCTGGCCGGTGTGCCGGATGAATTCCAGCCCTGGCTGGAGAACGTCGTCGTTCAGGTGGTGCGCGAGCCATCCCGGCGACAGCTCCTGGAAATGCAGGTGCGCCCCGACTGTACGCTGCTCGGCCTCTATGTCGGCGTGCCCGTCACGCACCACGCCCATTTCACCGGTCACGGCGCGCCGCCCCAAGTCATCACCATCTTCCAGGGACCGATTGAGCGCTATGCTGGCCACGATGCGGAGCATGTCAAAGAGCAGGTGCGCCGCACCGTGCTGCATGAGGTAGCGCACCACTTTGGCATGAGTCACGAGGACATGCCCGCCTGGATACGCTAGGAGGCACTCGATGAGCGACATGCACCGTATCGGCGTCATCTCCGATACCCACATCCCACAGAAAGCCGCCCGCGTTCCCGATGCCGCGCTGCGCCACTTCGCGGATGTCGAGCTGATCCTGCATGCCGGCGACCTCTCCGCGCTCGCCGTGCTGGACCAGCTCTCCGCCTATGCCCCGGTCGAAGCGGTCCAGGGCAATATCGAGCAGCCGGAGGTGATGGCGGCGCTGCCCATCAAGCGCGAGATCGACGTCGGCGGCTGCGTCATCGGGCTTGTCCACATCCTGGGCGAGCGGCAATACTACGCCCGCACCGCCCGCCGCGCATTTTCCGGCGCCCGCGTGGTCGTCTTCGGCCACTCCCACATTCCCTACTTGGAAGACTCCGGTGGACTGCTCCTGCTCAATCCCGGCAGCGCGGCGGATCGCCGCCGCCAGCCTGCCTGCACCATCGCCCTTCTGACCATCGAGAACGGCCAGCCGCGCGCCGAGATTCTCGCGCTGTGAATCCGCCTCCCTCCCCGCGCACGGAAACAGCCCTCCCCATTGTAGGGGTGCTGCCTGCTGCGCCCGCCGGAAGTGAGGTCCACTCTCTGCGCGTCAAGCCTCGTATGGTACAATACCCGGAAACATTGCACGCCATGCGGGGCTGCTGCCCGCACCAGGGAGGACTGTGTGACCACGTCGAGCTTGCTAGATGACCGCCCCGCGCTGACCGAGCTCCATTCCCATGTCGGCGGCGCGGTGGCGCCAGAGATCATGTGGAGCATCGCCCATCAGCAGGGTATCCGGCTGCCGACCAAAGACTACTGGCAATTCGTGGAATTGATAAGTGTCAGCCATCCCGACAAAGTCAACAACCTCGCCGAATATGACCTCATTTTCCGCTGGACCGAGCTCATTCAGTCCAGCCCTCTTGCCATCGAACGCTCTGTCTACGAGATTATCGGCGGCGCGTACCGCAAGTCCAATATCACCACACTTGAGCTGCGCTTCAATCCTATGAAACGCAACCGCGAGGGCGAACAGGACCTCGACCACATCATCTCCGCCGCCATTCGCGGCCTGGATCGCGCCATGCTGGAATATCCCCATGTCCGTTCCGGCCTCGTGCTGATGATGGATCGCACCTTCCCATTGGAGCTAAACGCTATCATCGTCGAAAAGGCGCTGCGTTACGCCGGTCGTGGCGTCATCGGCGTAGATATCGCTGGTCCACCCAACCCAGCGTTCTCCTACCGCGAACACCAGGGATTGATAGATCGCGCGCGCGCTGCGGGGCTAGGTATCACCATCCACACCGGCGAAGAGGGCCGTATCGAGGATATGTGGGAAGTGGTCGAGCACCTGCGCCCACATCGTGTCGGCCACGGCATTCTTTGCGCCTATGACGAGCGGTTGATGGAGCGTGTCGTCCGCGCTGGCATCGTGCTCGAAGTCTGCCCCACATCCAACCTGCGCACACGAGCGGTGAAGGATATCGAAGAGCTGCGCCACATCCTCAGCCGCCTCCGCGCGTTCGGCGTCCAGTTCACCATCAACACCGACGGTCCGCAAATGCTCATGACCAACCTCGTCAAAGAGTACCGCCTCTTGTTAGACCAGGGCATCTTCGACGACGGCGACCTCCGTCGCGCCATCACAACCGCCTACGATGCGAGTTTTCTGACGGGAATGCCTCTCTCGAAATGACCTCACCGGCCGGCACGTTCCCGCGACTTCGCTCGATCAAGCTGGGCGCGTCCTTCGCCGGCTTCTCTGAACGAGAGCAGCGCTATCTCGCGGCCTGTGCGATGTGGTAGAGTCTGCGCTTCCCATGACAACGGGTGCGCATCCTTCAGCCCAGACATCCAAACATCGGAACGACAGGAGCGCGATCACTTTCCCTCAGTTCCGATTCGCGGTACACTTCAACCGGTGGCGCCGCAATGGTGCGCGCCACGAGACATGGCAGTCTGGCCCGGCGAGAACGATACATTCTGCCACGGCCACTTTCCATCAAACATGCGGCGGCATCGCGACGCCGGAGAAGGTTGTATGCGCTACTACGAATCCATTGTGGACACGATCGGCCACACGCCACTGGTGCGGCTCAATAAGATCGCCCAGGATGTCCGGCCTCTCGTGCTGGCCAAAGTCGAGTTCTTCAATCCCGGTGGCAGCGTCAAAGACCGCATCGGCGTCGGTCTCATCGAAGCCTGCGAAAAGGCCGGCCTCCTCAAGCCCGGCGGCACC
>Ga0070730_10004874_pt1 | contig 11676 bp, 10 predicted proteins | sample Coa_R1_3_FD_66447 | JGI IMG/M metagenome (GOLD analysis project Ga0070730, IMG submission 66447) | Surface soil microbial communities from Centralia Pennsylvania, which are recovering from an underground coalmine fire - Coalmine... | ecosystem: Environmental > Terrestrial > Soil > Unclassified ... | reverse complement strand
GGCGCGGCGATAATCAGCGTGCGCTCGAACTGGCCCATGTTCTGGGCGTTGATGCGGAAGTAGGCTTGCAGGGGAATCTCGACCTTGACGCCTTCCGGGATGTAGACGAAGCTGCCGCCGCTCCAGACCGCGCTGTTGAGCGCCGCGAACTTGTTGTCGGTGTAGGGAATGATCGTGCCGAAGTACTGCTTCACGATGTCAGGATGCTCGCGCAGGGCGGTGTCCATGTCGGTGAAGATCACGCCTAGCTTCTCCAGGTCTTCGCGCACCTTATGATAGACCGCTTCGCTCTCGTATTGCGCGGTGACGCCAGCCAGGAATTTGCGCTCGGCCTGCGGGATGCCCAGGCGGTCGAAGGTCTCTTTAATATCGGGGGGCACATCTTCCCAGGTCTTGCCCTGGTTCTGCATCGGCTTGAGGTAGTAGAAGATGTTGTCGAAGTCGATCCCGGAGAGGTCGGCGCCCCAGGTGGGCATGGGCCGCTTGAGGAAGTGGTCCAGGCTCTTCAGGCGGAACTGGCGCATCCACGCAGGCTCGCCCTTCATCTCCGAGATCTTCTCAACAATCTCTTTAGAGAGTCCTCTGCCGGACTTGAAGATGTAGCTCTCTGGCATGGAAAAGCCAGGAGCGTACTGCTCCAGTTCCGTGGTGACTAATTCAGACATATGAAGGTCGCTCCTTATTCCTGATGATGCCGCTCATGAGCAGCAGCGGCAGGTCTCTAAATCTGAGTAATTTCGTCGGATTTCACTGTGATTATATGACTTTCGCGCCTCCCTGTCAAGGGTGAGACAAGCTCTGGGCCACGCGCCCGCGCCAATTTGAGCTGCCGTTCTATATATGATGGCTGCGCTGCATTGGCGTGATGTCTGCAAGATGAGCGGGGAAGGGTATCCGAGTGGGCCACCGCTTGACTTGCGATTAGGAAGGGGACGTATATCAGCATGACGCGAAGCGACTCCAGAAGTAATTATCACGAGCAGCCGGCAAAGCAAAGCTCCTCCGGGGATAATCAGCAGCAGAAGCGTGACTCCAGGCACGGCGGGGCGCAGCAGGGAGGGACGAGGCTAGCCATCTATGGGGCGCTGCTCGTCAATGTGTTGATCGCGCTGGCGAAGTTTGGGGCCGGGTTTCTGAGTGGCAGCGCTTCCATGCTGGCCGAGGGGGCGCATTCAATCGCCGATACGATGAATGAGGTGTTCCTGCTGCTTGGTCTGCGCCTGGAGCAGAACCCGCCGGATGAAGAGCATCCCTATGGGCATGGCAAGGATCGCTTCTTATGGTCCTTTGTGGCTGCTGTCTTTATTTTCTTTGCCGGCGGTCTCTTCTCGATCTATGATGGCGTCAAAAGCATTGCGAACCCTGGGCAGGGCGATCAATCCTTTCTTATCAGCTACGCGGTGCTGGGCGCGTCGTTTGTGTTTGAATCAGCGTCGCTGACGCTGACGATCCATCAGCTACGCAAGGCGGCGCGAGCGGATGCCGATCCCTTCTGGCGCTATTTTAAAACAACGGGGGATGTCTCCATCAAAGTGCCATTTTTTGAGGATACGGCGGCGCTGATTGGCCTGGTCCTGGCAGGCAGCGGCCTGGCAATCTCAGAAATCACCGGCCTGCACATCTTTGATGGCATTGCTTCTATCGGGATTGGCCTTCTCCTGTTTGTTGTCGCCTGGTTGATCGGCTCCAATTCGCGCGACCTTCTGATTGGCGCGGCGCTGCCCAGAGAGGATCGCCAGCGCCTGCACGAGATTATCACCTCGCTTCCAGAGGTGACTGGCATCTACCGCCTGCTGACGATGCGGCTGGCGCCGGAAAATACACTCATTACGGCGGAGGTGCATCTGATTGATGGGCTGGACACCGATCAGGTCGAGCAGGCGATACAGCGCATCGAGCAGGCGATTCGCCAGAAGATACCAGGGGCCACGCAAATCTTCATCGAAGCTCACCCCTCTGAACGCTCCAATGAATCGGAACTCTGGATGACCGAGGAATCAGAACAGGCTGGCATTTAATCTAGAATGAGATTTATCACCAATCCAGCTTCTGAGGGTAGTTTGTAGCGGTTGCAGCGCCTTGTCCCAGGGGAGCCAGAGCAGTTTGACGGTGCGGCCATCTGAAAGTTCCAGCCGGAGCCGATCTGTCACAAGGCCATGATGAAGATATGCTTTGATGATGCTCTCTCGTGGGACCCACAGGTTGGCTCTGGAGGAGATAAGCTGATCGATCTCATGCTGGCTAAGCATCAATGTCTCTGGGGCGCGTACATTGAAAGTTGGTCCTCCATCGCCATGTTCTATGGTTGCTCTTAGCCCCAATAGGATGCGCAGAAGGCTCTGGGGAAGAAGCCAGAGTTCGCCATGAATCCAATCAAGCAGCCTGTAGTGGCGCTGGCAGTGAGCAGTATTGCTCTTTGAAAAGTCTCTGGAGAAGATTCCTGTGCCTGGATTCGTCGTAACGCTTCTTCCATATGATCCTATCCTTTTACATGGGTAAGCGACTCAGCAGGTATCCATCTGCTGAGTCGCTCCTGTATTTTGGCACATGTATGGGATAGGGGCAAGGGCGCTTATGCGACGCTGACCTCAGCGTCGCCGCCGGTGACGCGCTCGCCGCGCTGGTTTTCGGCCCACACATCCAGCGTGAGGTGCGTGTGGGCCTCGCGCTGCTCGATGGTTTTGATGGTCCCTTTGCAGGTAAGGACATCGCCGGGCTTGACCATTGCGGAGAAGCGCACCCTGAGGCGCACAAGGCGCGGCTGACCCTCTAGCGTGCGCGTCCAGCCAGTGACAAATTGCCCTAGAAAGCCCATGCTGAGCATGCCATGCGCGATCACCCCGTCGAGTCCGGCCATGCGGGCGGCGTTGTCGTCCAGATGAATGGGATTGTGGTCGCCGGAGGCTTCGGCATAGGCAGCCAGTTGCTCGCGGGCGATGGCAGGCTTGACCAGGGGAGCAAGCTCTTGTCTGGCGGTGAGTGTTGCAACGCTTATCGTCATGGCTCAGGCTCCTTCTTCGGGGATGCGCAGGATGGCGAGCGTGCGCCCGGTATAGACGTGCGCGCCGCTGGCATCTGTGCCGGTGGTTTCCAGGGTCACGAAGGTCATCGTGCCACCCTTGCCTGGGCGCTGGCGCACCTCGGCGACGCGCGTCTGGATGGTCAGCGTATCTCCCGCGTAGAGCGGGCGGTTGTAAATGTACTCTTCTTCGCCGTGCAGCAGGCGCATCTTGATCGGGTCGATGGCAAAGGCGGAGACGAACTGGCGAAACTTCGTGACATAGGTCGGCGGCGCGACCAGCGCGGGATGTCCGGCGGCGCGGGCGGCGGCCTCATCGTGATGGACGGGGTTATCATCGCCGACGGCAGCGGCGAACTGGCGAATCGCCTCAGCGGTCACTTCCACCGTTTCGGCGGGCGACTCCGCGCCAACAATACTGGCGTCAATGGGCATACATCGTTCTCCCTCGCAAAGAGAGCAGGTGGTTGTGCCACCTGCTCTCGTACTACAAATGCGGAGATAGCGCTCCCAGGCGGGGTATCAGCTAATCGCAGCGGTGAAAATCTCCTCGTTCAGAAGCTGTCCAGTGGCGGGATCAACTGTACCATCAAAACGGCCATCCGTCCAGATGGGGTGGATGCTGCCGCCGAAGGCCACGATGCCCTCATAGTCGCCGTACTGGTTGCCTGCGTCGGCGTTGGGATTCGCGGCGCTCTCATCGCTCATTGCGGTGGTGACTTTCAGATTAGCCGCAAATGAGAGGCCACCATTGGTTGACTGCGCGAAGTAGATGTCGGTCTTTGTGTCGTTGGGGTCGTTGCGCGCATCGTTCCAACTCAGGTTGACCGAGCCAGTCGTGGGGTCTACAGAAAGCCACTGATTGAACTGGTCCTTGCGCACGCCTGTGGGATCATCATTCACGCGCACCGGCGCGCTCCAGCTTGCGCCGCGATCAGTGGAGCGCGCCACGAAGATGTCTGTGCCATTCGTGGCCGTCTCGTCCATCCAGGAGCAATAGAGTGTGCCCCGGTTGGCGCTGCTGCTGCGGTCGGCGTCGCAGGCCGGATAGAGCAGGGCACGTCGGCTCGCCATTGCTGGAATGCCGTCGTCAAAAGCAACCTGGGTGGGGGCAATCTCCTGTTGCGGGCTGAAGCTGGCTCCGCCATCGAATGAACCGGCGACCATCAACTGGTTATTCTGAACATCGTGCCAGGCCACATAGACCTCGCCATTTGGCCCCACAAAGGGGTCAGCGCCAATAACGGAGCTAGGGCCGCCGTTGAGAGTGTTCACCGCGATGGGGTTGCTAAAGGTCTGGCCGCCATCGGTGGAACGCGCAAAGAGCAGAGCATCGTTGGCCGACGATTTTCCGGCGTTGAGCGAGGCGTTGTCCCATGCGACGTAAACGCTGTCGCGGAACGGGCTGTTTGAGTTGGTGTCAACGGCGATCATTGGTTTGTCGTTGAACTTGCCGCTGCCGCTGTTGAAGTTGAAGAACGTAACCTGCGGCCATGTCTGGCCGCCATCAGAGGACTTGGCGACGGCCATCTCGGTGCCTTGAATGGAGGAGAAGGTACGGTTAAAGAAGACGACGATGTAGGAGTAGTACACGTTGCCGCGCGTATCAAAGGCCACGCCAGGGTCGGAGCCGAAGTCAACGCCGTTGGTCGTCGCAGCAGGCGGCAGTGGCAGGTCCACTGCGCCCCAGGTCTTGCCGCCGTCGCTGGAGAAATAGCCGCGCATCGGCAGGCGGAAGATTTCATTGGAGCCACCAACGAGCATCTGCGGATTGTTAGGATTGACCGTGATGGAGGTTTCGCTTTGTGGGGTATCTTCGTTGCTGACATCGACGTTCGACCCCACTGTGAGCGATCCACCGCTAGAGGCGCCCGCTGGCGCGGTTTCTTTCAGCAACCCCTGGTATTTTGCCCACCACGTCGGCTGGCTGTAGGAAGATGAGGCGGTGAGACTACTCGCGTGGGCGCTTGTGAGCAGGAAGGCGCCGCCAGTAAACAGCACCAGGAGGACCGGCAGGCCGATCAACAGAGAGCGACGTACTGTGCTGAGCGTGGTAAAAGCGCGCATAGATTTGACTTCCCCCTTGTTTCACTGTTTTCTTGCAATACGTTTGCCCGGTTTTGATAAAGCAACGCGGGAAGGTAGGGACCATGATAGAGCGCTGCGCTCCTGAAATTGCTCCACAATGATATTCGTTGGCAGGTAACGTTACGCACTGCCTGGTTCTTCTCAAGCGATTTCTTAGGGAGAGCCAGGTCTAGATAGAGAGTCGTTGGTTTAGGAGGGAAGGTTATGGGTAGAGCCGCAGGTTATTGCCAAGAAGGCGTTCCAGCACGACGGCCACGCCATCTTCCAGATTGGAAAGCGTGATCTCATCGGCCTGCTCAAGCACGTCTGGGTGGGCGTTAGCAACGGCGACGCCATGTCCGGCCCAGGCGAGCATGGGCAGGTCGTTGGGCATGTCGCCAAAAGCAATGACCTCCTCGGCGCGAATGCCCAGCCGGGCGCAGAGTTTTTCCAGCGCCCAGGCTTTATGAATGCCTGCCGCGCTGATCTCGATGAATCCAACGCCAGAGTACGTGGCGAGGGCTGTTTCGCCTGCAACGCGAGTTGCGATTTCTAGCAGCGCCTCTGTCGTCATGTCCGAGTGCTGGGCAATCAGCTTGACGGCTGGTTCGCGGCAAAGTACCAGAGCATCATCGATCAGCGCCTCTTGCACTGCTGTTTGCGTCTGGGGGAGCATGCGCGGTGGTGGGTAGTCTGGTTCTCGGCCAGTATGCAGGCCGAATTCCAGCGCAAAGAGAACTCCAGGCGCGGCTTCGCGTAGCTGGACAACGAGCCGGGAGATAATCTCTGGCTCGATGGTCCAGTGATCCACGATAGTTTCGTGGGTGAGATCGTAGATGACGGCCCCGTTGGAGCAGATCGCCAGGTCGGTGACGCCTGCATCGCGGGCGATGGAGCGCATGGTGCGCGGCGGGCGCCCGGTGACGAGGACGACGGTTACGCCCGCCTTCTGGGCACGCTGAAGCGCCTGGCGATTCCGCTCAGAGACGATTTCGCCAGGGCGCAGCAGCGTGCCATCGAGATCGGTAGCAATCAGTTTGATTGTTTGCGCATCAGTCGCGGTAGATGAGTGACGTTCCAGCATGGTGGCTAGTCTTCGTTAGCGATCCACTCGCCCAGCTTCACATAGCCGCGCAGCAGGTCGCGGGCGATGATGAAGTGCTGAATCTCGTCGGTGCCCTCGTAGATGCGGGTGACGCGCACGTCCCGATACCAGCGCTCGATGGGCATCTCTTTCGTATAGCCCATGCCGCCGTGAATCTGCATGACGCGATCAACCACGCGATTGACCATATTGGAAGCGTAGAGCTTGGCGATGCCGGCGTCATGGCGGGTATCCAAGCCGCGTTCAGCCTTCCAGGCGGCATAGAGCGCCAGCCACTTGGATGCCTGAATCTCGACTCTGGAGTCGGCGATCATCCACTGGATGGCCTGGCGGTCGGCAATAGGCTGGCCGAAGGTGCTGCGCTGCTTGGAGTGGTCAATTGCCATCTGCAAAAGTCGCTCGGCTGTGCCGACAGCCCGCGAGGCGATCAGCCAGCGGCCCTGGCCGATCCAGCGCATCCCCAGATTGAAGCCCTTGCCCACTTCGCCCAGCACGTTTTCCTCCGGCACGCGCACATCCTGGAAGGAAAGCGCCGCCGGGGACCAGCCGCCCATTGTGGGGATCGGACTGGATTTCCAGCCCATCTCGCGCTCCACAATGAAGCAGGTAGCTCCGCCGTTATGCACATCGGCGTTCTTGTCGGTCACGGCGACGACCATGACAAAGTCGGCCTCGTTGCCGCCAGTGATAAAGATTTTCTCGCCGTTGATGATCCAGTGCTTGCCATCTTTGACGGCGGTGGTGCGAATAGCCGAAGGATCGGAGCCAGCGCCTGGCTCAGTGATGGCAAAGCAACTGCGCAGCTTGCCCTCAATGGTGGGGATGAGATAGCGGCGCTTCTGGTCCTCGTTGCCTTCATAGAGGATATTATCGGCGCTGCCGCCAAAGGTGAAGGGAATGAGGGTGCGCCCCATTTCCATTGCGATGAGCGCGGTCATGACTGGACCCAGGTCCGCGCCGCCATATTCTTTGGGGGTATTGATGCCCCAGAAGCCCATTGCTTTTGCCTGCTCTTGCAAGGCATGATACTTCTCATCGGGGATAGCGTGGGCGTAGCGGCCTTCGTTGCGCAGGGCCTCGGCCTCCAGGGGGATCAGTTCACGATCAACAAAGCGGCGTACAGTTTCCTGGACCATCTTTTGTTCGCTGCTGAGGGCAAAATCCATCAGGGAGCCTCCTTTGGCTGGGGCAACAATCTTCTTGCCAGAGTATACGGCGCTGGAATACCAGATGTGCCCAAAGCATACCACACGCGGGGAACCGTGTAATGTTAGCGGGCTAACAAGGTTCCACCAAATAGTGGCGGCTAGACGTGTAGCACCGCCATCCTTGTTGGCAGGGATGGGTGGGCAGGGAGCGCCCGCGCACGTTCGCTTCTGGCGTGGCACGCCCCGCTAGCCCAACGATTCGCCGCCGTCTCGCCAGACCGTCCTGGGGTGGGGCGCTGCACGCAGCATTCTGGCGTTCTAGAGCGTTGGCGTGATGGCGGTCCAGGTCTGGCCGCCATCCGTCGTCTTCAGCAGCGCCAGGGCGCCGGAGGCTGGCTCGCTGATGGCCCAGCCGGTGGTGTTCGAGACAAAGTCCAGGCTCGCTACTCCCTGGAAGGCGCTGCTGGCGGGGAGCTGGGTCCAGTGCTGCCCGCCATTGGTGGTAGCAAAGAGAGCTGTCCCATTCGTCGCCCAGCCGTGATTGACATCACTGAAAGCGGTGATCCGGTTGCTGGCTTGCAGCAGCGATGTACTCTTCCACGTCGCGCCGCCGTCATGGGTGACATACACATCCAGGTCAGCCGCTCCAGCCGTTGGGGTGGTCACCTGGATGGGCAGAATGCCGTCGTGATCGTTGAAGAAGCTGGGAGGCTCTATGTCGGATTGGTCCAGGCTTGCCCCCGGCGGCGGCGGCAGGGTTTGCAGTTGCCAGGCGCCGCCGCCATCATGCGTCACATAGAACAAAGGCCGCACATAGGAGAAGCCGGTGAGCCAGCCAGTCGAAGCATTGAGGAAGGTCAAGCCTCTTTTCGTCCCCGCAAAGGGAATCGTGCCGTTATTGGGGGGTATGCCAGTGTCTGCTACTTTGGTCCAGGTGGCCCCATCATCCGTCGTTCTGAACAACGAGGCGGTTTCGTTGCCGGTTGCTCCATTCAGATCGGCGAGCGCCCAGCCATCTTGCGCATTGACAAAGCTCATAAAGAACGGACTCACGCTCTGGAACGAGCCTTCTTGCTGCCAGGTTTGGCCGCCGTCAGTGGTTTTGAAGAAGACCGCCGTGCTGCCATCCCCTTCTGGCGCGGCAACCCAGGCCACCGAAGCGTTCAGGAAAAACGCGGGCAGTTCTCCCCCGACTGCTGCTAGCGGGGCTGGTGGGGTGACATCCTGCCAATGAAGGCCGCCGTCGGTGGTGCGCAAGACGCGCCACCCCTTGGCGACCGGCCCTTCGGCCCAGCCGGTTGTCGCATCGATCATGTGGATGGAGGTCAAACCAAACCCCTGGCTGGAGCCAGGTGTGGGGGTGGGCGTTGGGGTGGAGGATACCTTGGTTACTGTTGCTGTCGCCAGGTTCTTGGGGCCGCCAGCCGTATTGTTCCCGCCGCGATGCACCAGAATCAGGCCAAGGGTCAGCCCACCAACTAGAACAACGAGCAGCGCGACGGCTACCAGGGCAGTCACTCGTGCCGACCAGCGCTGGCTGGTACGGAAGAATCGGTGCATCGGGCGCAGCCTTTCTTGTGGAAAGCTAGACCGATTGATCGGTTCATTTCCTCGTTGCTGATGCTGAAAGAGAGGACCGACGCCACGCTGCCCCAGTCGGCCCCACACGCGGTCTAGCCCGCTCTGGAACCTTTGGGCACGGGGCTGATAGAGATCGTGCAAGTCGCGGAGGAGTTCCAGGTCCAGCGCCGCGTGCTGGTCGGGCTGGGCCGAGGCGTCTTCGCGCAGGCACTGATCGATCTGCTCATCCAGATGCTGGAGGTGTGCTACCTCTTCCAAGTTCAGCGGATCATTATTGTCAGCCATTGCGGCCTCTTCCTTCTTGATCTCCCCCGCAGCGTACCCGCAACAACGCGAGGGCACGCCAGAGCAGGACGCGCACTGCGCCTTCACGTTTGCCCAGCACCGCAGCAATTTCGGCGCAGCGCAGACCCTCCCCGAAGCGAAGCTGCACCACCTCGCGCTGAACCTGCGGCAGACCCTGCAAGGCTGCGCGCAGGTCGGCGTGGCGTTCGTGGCGGAGGGCCAGCGCTTCGGGAGCCAGCGCCTCATCCGCTTCCAGCGTTCCGGCCACCGCATCCAGCGACACATGCTGGCGCCGACTGGCAAGCCGGTAATAATCCACCAGCTTGTGCTGCGCCACGCTCAGCAGCCATGCCAGCCGCTTCTCTTCCGAGACGGCAAGCAATCGATTGTACTCAAAGGCTGCCACAAAGACCTCAAGGAGCAGGTCTTCAGCATCTTCCCAAGAAGAGGTTTGTTTGCACAGCCAGGCGAAGAGCAATGGCCCATGCTGCTGATAGAGCGCGGCTGCCGGTGAATCATCCAATTCCGATCCAGGCGAAGGCGGTTTCATCAACTTCCTCAAACACCATGTTCTGCTAGCTGAACACTGTTTTTGTCCTTAAACAAGTCGATGCTCAGCCAAAAATGTTACAGCAAAGCTGCGATAAGTCGCCTGGGTCTTGGTGGACGCTGTTTCTGTGCAAACAGGATTCAGGGCAATCTGATGTTCATGCCGAGAGAGATCAGCCGCGCGGCGCGTTCGGCAGCGGCGCTGAGCAGTTCTTCGGCGCGCTGCATGGCACTTTCTAGAGCAAGCGGCACGTCGGGCAGGGGGAGAATGGCGTCGATGCCAGACTGATAGAGCGCCTCGTAGCCTGGGCCAAGGCTTCCGGCCAGCGCGACGACTGGCACATGATGCGCCAGCGCGCTGGCGGCGACGGCAGCGACCGCCTTGCCATAGGCGGTCTGCCCATCCAGGCGGCCTTCGGCGGTGAAGAGCAGTGCCGCGCCGGGCAAATGCTCGCTCAAGCGCAGCGTGTCGAGGATCAGGGGCGCGCCGGGGGTGAGTGCGGCGTTGAGAAAGGCCAGCAGGCCCGCGCCCAGCCCGCCCGCCGCGCCCGCGCCGGGTACGTCGCGCACATCCTTGCCCAGATCACGCAGCAGGATAGCAGCATAGTGCGCGAGCGCTGCATCCAGTTCTCCCACCATTTCAGGCGATGCGCCTTTCTGTGGACCATAAATGGCCGACGCGCCCTCCGGCCCGCAGAGCGGATTGGTGACATCGCAGGCGGCTAGAACGCTGCTTTCGGCCAGACGCGGGTCAAGCTGTCTGACCAGTACGCGACTGAGCCGGGCGAGCGCCGCGCCGCCGGGCGGGAGTTCGGTCCCATGCACATCCAGTAACGACGCGCCTAGCGCCTGCGCCATGCCCGCGCCGCCGTCGTTGGTTGCGCTGCCACCGATGCCGACGATGAACCGGCGCACGCCGCGATCCAGCGCCAGCCGGATGAGTTCGCCGACGCCGCGAGTGGTTGTGAGGCGCGGGTCGCGCTGCGGCGCAGGAACCAGTGGCAGCCCGGCGGCAGCGGCCATTTCGATGATGGCGGTGGGCGGGATGTCCGGTGTGCCCAGAATGCCAAAGAAACTCTCGACCGGCGCGCCGAGCGGCCCGGTGACACGCGCCGGGATGATCTGTCCGCCGGTCGCTTCGACGAGCGCCTGCACGGTTCCCTCGCCGCCATCGGCAATAGGGAGCAAGATATACTCGGCGTCGGGCCAGATGCGCTGCAAGCCCGGCGCAATGGCCTGCGCCGTCCGGCGGGCGTCGAGGCTGCCCTTGAGCGCCTGAGGCGCAATGATGATTTTCATAAGAATGGCTGGCGCTGCTTCTGCCACACTATGACGAAGCTGAAGGGTCGATTTTTATACTGGCTCCACTTTGGCTTCTTCGCCAGGAACTCGTCATCGATCAGTCCTTCGTGCATTTCAAGCAACGACCAGCCTGCTGCAAGGGCGGCTTGAATGTGGTCGCTCAAGAGGTGGACATAGGTCTGAATGGTGGCTGGCTCCCCTGATGCCCTGTTGAAATGGGTGGGGATGCCGCTCATCAGGAAAAAAGGGTGATAGCCGACAAGGACGAAATACCCGTTTGGGCGCGTAATCCTGGCGCCCTCCTGGTAGAGCGGACGTACATCCGGGAGATGTTCATCTGCCAGGACAACTGTCACCAGATCGTATGCTTCTGCCGGTAAAGGCGTCGCACGTATATCCCCCAGGAAAAGCTGTCGATAGACCCCCTTGGCTTGTGCGCCTTCCAACATAGCCGCCGTCAGATCAACGCCGTCGAGTGAGGCGACGCCTTGCTGCTTGAGCCAGACCCCGGTGCGACCTGTTCCACACGCCAAATCCGCGGCCTCTTGGAGTTGATTCCAGGCGACGGATTGGATTCTCGCCAGCAAACGCTGGTCCATAGCATCCAGCACGATAGCTTC
>Ga0070730_10004871_pt1 | contig 11682 bp, 8 predicted proteins | sample Coa_R1_3_FD_66447 | JGI IMG/M metagenome (GOLD analysis project Ga0070730, IMG submission 66447) | Surface soil microbial communities from Centralia Pennsylvania, which are recovering from an underground coalmine fire - Coalmine... | ecosystem: Environmental > Terrestrial > Soil > Unclassified ... | reverse complement strand
CATCCGTCGTCGCTCTTGCGCATCGAGGACGAGACCGACAAGCGCGCGGCGTACCGGCAGTTCGTCGCGGATCTGAAAAAGGCGGCGAAGGAGGCGGGAGCGGCGTAAGACGCGCTAAGCTGATTGATGTTGGTCGCGGTGCGCCGTCGATCGCAATGGCAGCAAAAAGTTTCGGCCGCCATTGCGATCGACGGCATTCTCTGATCGTTGTTGTTTATCCGTCATTGCGAGGAGCGAAGCGACGAAGCAATCCAGTACGGCGCCGCAGCACTGGATTGCTTCGCTTCGCTGGCAATGACGCATGCTAATCGTCCTCGCCGAACCGCGAGGCGATGAGCGCCGCCAGCGCCTCCATCACCTCGGCGGCTTCGTTGCCGGTCGCTTCCACCGTGATCGAGGTGCCTGGCGAGGCGGCGAGCATCATCAGGCCCATGATCGAGGTGCCGCCGACGGTTTCGTTGCCGCGCGTCACGCGCACCTCGGCGTCGAATTTTTCCACCGTCTGCACGAACTTCGCCGAGGCGCGGGCGTGCAGGCCTTTTTTGTTGCAGATGAGAAAGACGCGGACCAGCGGGTCGGCGGGCGGCGACGGTTGGTCGGCTGCGCGCTCGCCGCCGCTGCGGGCCGATGCGCTCATTTGCCGGTGAGCACCCGGCTCGCGATGGTGACGTATTTGCGCCCGGCTTCCTGGGCGGCGGCGACCGCTTCGCCGAGCGGATATTCGGCGCGCACCTTGGCGAGCTTGACCAGCATGGGCAGGTTGATGCCGGCCAACACCTCGACCTTGGGCCGGCTCATCACCGAGATGGCGAGGTTGGACGGCGTGCCGCCGAACATGTCGGTGAGGATGGCGACGCCGTCGCCGGTGTCGACGCGCTTGACGGCGGCGATAATGTCCTTGCGCCGCCCCTCGACGTCATCTTCCGGACCGATGGTCACGGCTTCGATCTGGTCCTGCGGTCCGACCACGTGCTCCAGGGCCGCCCGGAACTCGACAGCAAGCTTGCCGTGGGTGACGAGCACGACGCCGATCATCGAACTCCTCGCGGGCGCGTCCCGGTTGCACCGCACGAAAGGCCCTCCATCATGGTTATTCGAAATCCCAGCGCAAGAGCGGTATAGGCCAATTTCGGGGGTTGTTGCACTGCGGCAGACTAAAGTCGAATCGGGATTTTCCGCTACGCCGCGCCTTGAGCAACGCACACGCCGCAATGCCCGCCGAGTCTAGAGCCGTTAAGGTTACCAATTTCCAACCAATGGGCGTTTGCCGGCGTGGAATCGCGTCGGCCGGACTTCGGTCCTAGGAGGTGAGAAGCGCCAGGACCGCCGGCAAGGCCGGCGCGCCCGCTGCGACCGCAAGCCGCGCCAGCGCAATGCCTTCGAGTTCCGTCCGCTGCCGCTCGCCGTCTGGCAACCGCTCCGCCGCGGCCGCAAGATCGACGACGAGTCCCACCACCGCGCTTGGCTCGTAGGGCACCTTCAGAATTCCTGCACCGCGCAGTTCGATGAGGCCGGCGAGCGCCGCGGCCGGGCGCACCAAAAGCCGCCCGTGCGCAGCCTCGACGTGAACGCGGTCGTCGCCGACCAGACGCGCGAAGCGCAGCGCGCCGCCGCGCGCCGCCGCAAGAAGGTCGAGCGCAAGCCGCGACTTGCCGGATCCCGACGGGCCGCGGATCAGCACCGCGCGCGCTCCGACCAGCACCGCCGAGGCGTGGATGGTTGGCGATGACATACGCTATCGCTTCGTCATTGCGAGCGCAGCGAAGCAATCCAGGGGCCGCGTGCACCGACTCCTGGGTTGCTTCGTCGCTTCGCTCCTCGCAATGACGAGCGTAAGCATCAACGGACCGGCAGCCGCACGATGAAGCGCGCGCCCGCGACGTTCGGCTCAGTGCCGGCGGCCGCGGCCGCGTTCATCCGGTTCTCCACCCAGATGGTGCCGCCATGGGCTTCGACGATCTGCTTCGAGATCGAGAGCCCGAGCCCGGAATTCTGGCCAAAACCCTGGTGCGGGCGGTCGGTATAAAACCGCTCGAAGATTTTTTCTGCCGCTTCGGGGCGCACGCCGGGACCGTCGTCGTCGACGAAAATGTCGATGCGCCCTTTGAGCCGCCGGCACGTGACCCGCACCGTACCGCCGGGCGGCGAAAACGAGCGCGCGTTCTCGATCAAATTATCGACGACCTGGCCGAGCCGCGAATCGCGACCCGGCACCTGGAAGCCGCGCAGGCCGCCGCCTTCGAACTTGAGCGTGACCTTGACGTCGTCGTCGCGTTTGACCTCGTTGGCGACGGCGACCACGGTGTTGAGCAGCTTGCCGAGATCGACCGGCGCCGATTCCTGGCGCTGCAGCTCGGCATCGAGGCGGCTGGCGTCGGCAATGTCGGAAATGAGCCGGTCGAGCCGTTTGACGTCGTGCTGAATGACGTCGAGGAGCCGTTTGCGGCTCTCCTCGGTCCGCGCAACCGGCATCGTCTCGACCGCCGAGCGCAGCGAGGTCAGCGGGTTTTTCAGCTCGTGGGCGACGTCGGCGGCGAAGCGCTCGATGCCCTCGATGCGGCTGTAAAGCGCATTGGTCATGGCGCGCAGCGTGCCCGACAAATGGCCGATCTCGTCGCGGCGGTGGGTGAAATCGGGAATTTCGACGCGCGACTGGATGCGCCGGCGCACGCTTTCGGCGGCATCGGCGAGCCGTCGCACCGGCTCCGCGATGGTGCCGGCGAGCAGGATCGACAGCACGACCATGACGGCGGCGGCGATCAGAAACACTTTGAGAATGGCGAGGCGTTCCGCGGTCACCATGTTGTCGATGTCGGCGCCTTGCGTCGACAGCAACAGCGCGCCGCGGACGGCGCGGAAGCGCTGCACCGGCACCGCGACCGAGACGATGACGTCGCCCCGATCGTTGATCTGCACCATGCTCGAGGGGTGCCCCTCGAGCGCCTGCGCGACCTCGGGGTAGCCCTTGCCCTGGTCGGCTCGGAGCTCGCGATAGAGCGGCAGATCGCCTTTATTGAGCCACAGCCGCAACGCGATCCAAACGCGATCGAACAGGCTCGGCTGTTTGGCATCCGGCGACGGCAGATCGAAGCGCAGCACGTCGCCGCGGCCGAACAGGCTGTCGCTGTCGACCAGCAGGATACCGTCGCGGTCGTAGATGCGGGCACGGGTCTTGGTCGGGGCGACGAGATCGCGCAACACCGGCGCAACGCGCGTCGGATCGATCGGGAAATCGAGGCCGTAGAGCGCGTCCTCGGAGGGGCCGTAGCTCTCGCCGGGCTTGAGCGTCTGCAGTTTCTCCGGGTCGATGGTGACGGCGGAGCCGGTTTCGGCGGTCGCGGCATCGGCGATGGCGTGGGCGATGATCTGGCCCTGCTGCAGCAAGGTCTGGGCGCGGGCGTCGATCAGGCGGGCGCGGAACGGCGACAGATAATTGATGCCGACCGAAAGGGCGAGCAGGCCGGCGACGTTGAGCACGACGATGCGGCGCGTCAGGCTCGACGAACTCTGATTGACGAAGAATTGCCAGGCGCGCCGCAGCCAATCGAGGGCCCGGCCGAGACCGCGGCGGCGCGGCGGCTCCTCGCGCGGCTCAGCGGCGCTGTCGTCGACCTGGGTCTCGGCGGGCGCCAGCGGCGGCGCCTTGTCGTTGTCGAGATCCTTTTGGGCGATATCTGCGGTTCGATCGAGCACGTGGTCTGCCGGGGTTCGGATCGGCCCCTCTCCTGGCTCGCCGCGCCAGCGCGTCGAGATGTGAGCGGAACCAGACCCCATTATTACCGCACGTCAGCCGTCCCAGTCAGCGGGCCTTTTTGCTCGGCGATCACATCTTTGGCAGCCCAAGCCCAGGGCCTGCCCCGCCTTCCATTGACGCGAAATTCGTCCAGGTGAAATTTCCGCTCAGTCCCGCGAGCCCCAGCAGCCTTATTCCTTGAAACGATAACCGACGCCGTACAGCGTCTCGATCATATCGAATTCGGTATCGCTCGCCTTGAACTTCTTGCGCAGCCGTTTGATGTGGCTGTCGATGGTGCGATCGTCGACGTAAACCTGGTCGTCGTAGGCGGCGTCCATCAGGGCGTTGCGGCTTTTCACCACGCCGGGCCGGCTGGCGAGCGCTTGGAGGATCAGAAACTCGGTGACGGTCAGCGTCACCGCCTCGTTCTTCCAGGTGCAGGTATGGCGCTCCGGATCCATGCGCAGCTGGCCGCGTTCCAGAACTTTGCTGTCGGCCTCTTTGGGCGCGGCGCCGTCCTTCGGCGAGGCGCGGCGCAGCACCGCCTTGACGCGCTCGACCAACAGGCGCTGCGAGAACGGCTTCCGGATGAAGTCGTCGGCGCCCATTTTCAGACCGAACAGCTCGTCGATCTCCTCGTCCTTGGAGGTGAGGAAGATCACCGGCACATCGGATTTCTGGCGCAACCGCCGCAGCGTCTCCATGCCGTCCATGCGCGGCATCTTGATGTCGAGGATGGCAAGATCGGGCGGCGCCGTCTTGAAGCCGTCCAGTGCCGAAGCGCCGTCGGTGTAAGTGTTGATGCGATACCCTTCGGCCTCGAGCGCGATCGACACCGAGGTCAGGATGTTGCGGTCGTCGTCGACGAGAGCGATTGTCGGCATGGCGGCCTTCTAGCATGAGTCGGCCGCAGCTTCACTAGAGCCCGGCCCCTGCAGTAGCGGTAAAACCCCATGTGGGGGCGGAAGTGTGGCCGGACAAGGCAAAATCAGGGCAATTGCCATGACTTAGCGGCACATAGGTAAGGAACAGGAAAGGAATTTGGTTATGGCCGAAGCCGACAAATCCGCCCCGGCCGCGCCCGCAAAGCCGCTGCCCGGCGCCATGCCCGACCGGCTTCCGGAGACCGCGCCGGCGCCGGATTTCGACCCCAAGGCGCTGGCCAAGACGCTGTTGCGGGCGACCCGGGCGGGCACCCTTGCGACCATCGACCGCAACACCGGCCATCCGTTCGCGTCGCTGGTCAATGTCGCGACCGATGCGGACGGCGCGCCGCTGATCCTGATTTCGCGGCTGTCGACCCACACTGCCAACCTCGAACAGGATGGCCGCGCATCGGTCCTGCTGGCCAGCGCCGGCAAGGGCGATCCGCTCGCCCATCCGCGGCTCACGCTCCTTGGCAGCTTCAAGCCGATCGCGCGCGACGATGCCGACGAGCCGCGCGTGCGCCGGCGCTTTCTCGCCCGCCATCCGAAATCGCAGCTCTATGCCGGCTTCGCCGATTTTTCGTTCTGGCGGCTCGATGTCGTGTCCGCGCATCTCAACGGCGGCTTCGCCCGCGCCGCCGATCTGAAGGCCGCCGACGTGATGACCGACCTCTCGGGCGCCGAAGATCTGCTCGAAGCCGAAGCCGGCGCCGTCGCGCACATGAACGACGATCACGCCGAGGCGGTGCGGCTCTATGCGACCAAACTGCTCGGCGCCGAGGATGGTCAATGGCGGCTGACGGGGCTCGATCCGGATGGGCTCGACCTCGCGCTCGGTGATGCCACGCTACGGCTGCCCTTTCCCGAGCGCATCACCACCGCGTCAGCGCTGCGCAAAGCGGTGGTCGAGCTCGCCGCGAAGGCGCGCAGCGCGGAGCGCTGAGCGAACCGGAGGCGCTCCATCCAGCGGGTTGTACAACCTTGACAGCGCGCCGCTCCGGGTTTCACCTGTAATGGAGCCTGCCGTGTCATTTCAACCGACTGTGAGGGCCCGTGCCTACCCTGCACATCAATCAATCGGCCGGCGGCACTGCGCACCATTACCGAATTGACGTCACCGCCACGGGCGTTCCCGGCATTGCGCAACTCAGCTTCAATCGGGACATCCAATTCGAGCTGATGCCGCAGGATGCCGAGCGCATCCGCTGGTATCTGGAAGACTATCTGCAGTTCGACGAGGAGCCCGCGCCGCAGATCGCCAAGGGTGTTGAAGCCTTGATGGCCGAACGCGGCGACGATCTGTTTCGCCGGATTTTCGCTCCGTCGGATGAGGTCAAGCACTCGAACGAGGCCGTTCGCCTCTGGTCCCACGTCGAGCCCTATCTGTCGAGCACGCGCATCGAGATTGCAGCCGAGATCGCTGAAGCAACCGACATTCCGTGGGAGCTTCTGCGCAACCCGAACTCAAAAACCTATCTGGCGCTGACCGCCCAATCCTTCGTGCGAGTTCAGCGCGGCGCACAAACGACAGTCGCGCCCGCGGGCGAGGCGCAAAAGGTCCGCATTCTTCTGGTGATCTGCCGGCCAGCCGGCGGAGGAGACGTTCCGTTCCGCTCGGTGGCCGGCCGATTGGTCGCCCAACTCGGCGAGCAGGCACCCGGGGCGTTTGAGCTGCACGTCTTGCGGCCGCCAACCTATGAACAGTTGACCAAGACACTCGGCCTCGCCAAGGAACGCGGCACGCCGTATCACATCGTCCATTTCGACGGTCATGGGATTTATGCCGACCCGGAGCAGCTCAAAAAATCGGCGCCGGTTCTGAGCAATCTGGCGCTCAATGGCGAAACCACCGGCCGCCACGGCTTTCTCGCCTTCGAGAATCCGAGCAACGAGCAGAATGCCCAATTCGTCGACGGCTTTCACTTGGGCGCGCTGTTGCGCGATACCGGCGTGCCCGTCCTGGTCCTTAATGCCTGCCAATCGGCGTTTGTCGAAGCGCGGGCCAGGCCCGCCACCGAGGAAGCCGCGGATACGCGCGAGGAAGTCGAAGCCTACGGCTCGCTGGCTCAGGCGGTGATGGAAGCGGGCGCGAGTGGCGCGGTGGCGATGCGCTACTCGGTCTACGTAGTGACGGCTGCCCAATTCGTCACCGAACTTTACGGCGCGCTGGGACGCGGCCGCCAATTGGGCGAAGCCGTGACTTGGGCGCGTAGGAATTTACACCACCAGCCGAACCGGCAGCTCGCCTACGAGGCGCGGCCGCTCCAGGACTGGTCGGTCCCGGTGGTGTGGGAGCGTGCTCCACTGCGCTTGTGGCCGGAGCGGCCAGACACGGCGCCACTGAGCATCGCCGGCAAAGAGAGCGGCACGAAATCCGTGATCGATCCCGCGCTGCCGCAGCGGCCCGATGTCGGCTTCTACGGCCGCGACGAGACGCTCTACGCGCTCGATCGGGCGTTCGACAAAGACCAGATCGTGCTGCTGCATGCCTTCGCGGGCAGCGGCAAGACCGCGACCGCGGCGGAGTTCGCGCGCTGGTACGCGGCGACCGGCGGCCTCGGCGAGAGCGGCGCGATTCTGTTCTCGAGCTTCGAGCGTCATCTGCCGCTGGCCCGCGTGCTCGACAAGATCGGCGTCGTCTTCGGCAAAGCGCTGGAAGCGGCGGGCGTTCATTGGGACGCGATCGTCGAGGCGACGGAGCGGCGCCGCATCGCCTTGCTGGTGCTGCAGCAAATGCCGGTGCTGTGGGTCTGGGACAATGTCGAGCCGGTCAGCGGCTTTCCGGCCGGCACGGCTTCCGACTGGAATACTGAGGAGCAGCAGGAATTGCGCGCCTTCCTGAACGAGGCGCGCCAAGGCAAGGCCAAATTCCTGCTCACATCGCGCCGCGACGAAGCGGCCTGGCTCGGCGATCTAGCGCGCCGCGTCGAGGTGCCGCCGATGCCGATGCAGGAACGGCTGCAACTCGCCGCCGCGATCATCAGTCGGCGCGGCCGGCGCCTCGCCGAACTGCCGGACCTGACGCCGTTGTTGCGATTCACCCAGGGCAATCCGCTGACCATCCTGGTCACGGTCGGTGAGGCGCTACGCGCCGGTGTCGACAGCAAGGAAAGCCTGGACACCTTCGTCACGGCACTGCAAAGCGGCGCGGTGGCTTTCAAGGACGAAAAAACCGAGGGTCGCTCGACGTCTCTCGCGGCATCGTTGTCATACGGCTTCGAAGCAGCCTTTAGTCCGGACGAACGTAAAATACTTGCTCTACTCTATCTCTTCCAAGGCTTTGTTGATGTCGACGTGCTGCGTCTTATGGGCGATCCAAAAGCTGATTGGTGCCTCGATGCTGTGCATGGCTTGACACGTGAGCGCGGCATCGCGTTGCTCGACCGCGCCGCTGAGATCGGTCTCCTGACTGCACAAGGGGGTGGCTATTATGGGATTCATCCAGCCCTTCCGTGGTTTTTTCGCGAGTTGTTCGAACACGATTTCCCGGATGTTAGCGGCGACGCCACCAGCGCGCGCAGCGCTTTTACCGAAGCCATCGGCCAACTCGGCAATGTATATCACCACGAATACGACCAGGGTCGGCGAGAATTTCTTGAATACCTCGCGGCCGAGGAAGACAACCTTCTCGCAGCTTGGCGTTTTGCTCGTGCCAACGACTGGTCGTTTCGTGTCATAAGCACGATGCAAGGCCTCCGGACCCTTTATGGCGCCACCGGCCGGCGGATCGCCTGGCGCCGCTTGGTTGCAGACATCATTCCTGCCTTCGTTGAGCCGGCTACCGATGGCCCGCTCCCAGGCCGCGAGGAGGAGTGGAGCCTTGTGACCGAGTATCGCGTGCGTTTGGCGCAGGAAGATCGCGACTGGAAGACGGCCGAACGCTTGCAACAGATACGCGTCGATTGGGAACGTACGCGCGCCAAGTCGGCGTTGACGCTCAAGCCCGAGCAGTGGGACGCAATTCAGCGTCATAACGTACGGTCACTGGCCGTCTCCTTGCACGAGCTTGGGGTGATTCAAATGGGGCAGGGAATTGCGCTTTGCGTCGACTCCTGCCAGGGAGCCATGAAGCTCGCGACCGAGGTCCGTGATACGGCGCTCCAGGCCGCTTGCGCGTTTAATCTAGGCCGCATACACACGAATATCCACTCGCTATGGAATCTGAACGAGGCCGAACGCTACTACAGACAAAGCCTCGAGCTCCGCCCCGCCGACGATGGATTGGGCCGCGGTCGGTGCTTCGGTCAGCTTGGCGAACTGGCTCTTCGACGCTTCCAAGAAGCGCGTCGGGAAAAGCAACCTGCGAAGGAATTAGCGAAACAGCTTTCTGAGGCAGCTGACCTTTATACTCAGTCCCTCAAGCTGATCCCTGCGAGCGCGATAGTCGAGCGCGGGATTTCCCATAACCAACTGGGGGTGATCTACCGAGCAGCAGGTGATACGGAGGGCGCGCTCTATCACTATAGGCAAGACATATATTATTGCGAATTAGCGGGGGATATCTTTGGCGCAGGACAGACGAGATACAATGCCGCATTGGCGCTGTTAGACGTGCCCCGATTGTCTGATGCTCGAAGTTATGCTGTGGCGGCGCTCGCCAATTACCGCAGCTTGGGCGACCGGGCCACTGAGCAAATCAACAAGACCGAGCAGCTCATCGCCGATATAAATCAGAAGATTGCCGAGGAAGGTGCGGGCACGGCGTAAGCTCCCAATTGATATCAACCTTCGTCGGCGTACCGCACCGCAGCACGGCCGGTTCAAAACGAATATCTCGGCGTTCCGACTTTTCCGCGCTCCGCGGAGGCCCTCCCCGCGCGCAGCACCGTCGGAACACCGCACAAACCCACCCGTTAGCTTTGCGGTGGGAACCCGGCTTGGCAGATGCTAGGATGCCCGATATAGGCAGCCGCATTGGCGCTGGGTTGCGATTGACGCGTTTGCGTTCCTTCAAGGCCCCGGCAGGACAAGCGGGCCAGTCAGTGGAGGCTTAAGGTGCAGGAAACCGGTCTGAGGAACGGCGCGCACGGCGCCGAAAAATTCGGCTTTAAAGACCTCGCGGCCATTCACTGGAACCTCCCCGACACGATCCTGGTCGAGCACGCGGTCGCCAACCGCGAAGGCAATCTGGTCCACGGCGGCGCGTTCTGCGCCGAGACCGGCGTGCACACCGGCCGCAGCCCCAAGGACAAGTTCGTCGTGGTCGACGGCCAGACCGAAAAGTCGGTGTGGTGGGAGAAGAACGGCCGGCTGTCGGGCGAAAAATTCCAGCTGCTGCTCGACGACATGCTGGCTCACGCCCGCGGCAAGACGCTCTATGCCCAGGACCTCTACGGCGGCGCCGATCCAAAATACCGCATCAAGGCGCGGATCTATAACGAGCTCGCCTGGCACTCGATGTTCATTCGCGCGCTGCTGATCCGGCCGGACCGCAGCGAGCTGTCGCATTACGTGCCGGATTTCACGATCCTCGCCCTGCCCTCGTTCAAGGCCGATCCGAAGCGCCATGGCGTGCGCACCGAGACGGTGATCGCGCTCGACTTTACCCGGCGCATTATTCTGATCGGCGGCAGCTACTACGCCGGCGAGATGAAGAAGTCGGTGTTCACGGTGCTCAACTATTACCTGCCGTCCGACAGCGTCATGCCGATGCACTGCTCCGCGAATGTCGGGCCGGGCGGCGACGTGGCGCTGTTCTTCGGCCTCTCCGGCACCGGCAAGACCACGCTGTCCGCCGATCCCAAGCGCACCCTTATCGGCGACGACGAGCACGGCTGGGGCCCGCAGGGCGTGTTCAATTTCGAAGGCGGCTGCTACGCCAAATGCATCAAGCTGTCGGCCGAGGCCGAGCCGGAGATTTACGCCACCACGCACCGCTTCGGCACCGTGCTGGAAAACGTGGTGTTCGATCCGGACACCCGCATCTGCGACTTCGACGACGACAGCAAGACCGAAAACACCCGCGCCGCCTACCCGCTCGATTTCATTCCGAACGCTTCGCGCACCGGCCGCGCCGGCATGCCGAAGAACATCGTGCTGCTCACCGCCGATGCGTTCGGCGTCATGCCGCCGATCGCCAAGCTGACGCCGGCGCAGGCGATGTATCACTTCCTCTCCGGCTACACCGCCAAGGTCGCCGGCACGGAAAAAGGCCTGGTCGGCGTCGAGCCCGAATTCTCGACCTGCTTTGCGGCGCCGTTCCTGCCGCGCCATCCGTCCGTCTACGGCAATCTGTTGCGCGAATTGATCAGCGCGCACGACGTCGATTGCTGGCTGGTCAATACCGGCTGGACCGGCGGCATCTACGGCGTCGGCCGCCGCATGCCCATCAAGGTGACGCGAACGCTGTTGACCGCGGCGCTGGACGGTTCGCTCAAGAACGCCAAGTTCAGGACCGATCCGTATTTCGGTTTCGCGGTGCCCACCCAGCTCGCCGGCGTCGAGCCGCACCTGCTCTATCCGCAGAAAACCTGGCAGAACAAGCTCGAGTTCGACCAGACCGCGCGCAAGCTGGTCGGCATGTTCCAGAAGAATTTCGTGCAGTTCGAGGACTACGTCGATCCCGACGTGCGCGCCGCGGCGCCCGAAGTGCGCATCGCCGCCGAGTAGCGGCGGCTACAGCCGTTCTTTCGAGTTCGGATTACGACCCCGGCGCATTCGCCGGCGTTGCCGTTTCGTCGCCTGCCGTGCCGGAATTTTGTGAAAATCCGAGAAGAATTGAGCGCATCGAATTAGCGGGCCCGCAATCGCAATCGGCTAGATGTGCGGCCAATGGGGTCGGCGCGCCAGCGCAGTCCCGGCAAAGCGGAGCCGAGCAACATGAATTCGCCGGACGTCAAGGGAGGATCTTCGCCCGCATTTGCGGAGCGGCGGCAAAGCCCGCGCCAGCGGCTGGGCCACATCGCCACCATCAAGCTCGGCGTCGGCATCCCGCCGCGTTTCGTGCTGGTCACCAACACGTCGGCCGAGGGCGTCCGGCTGCAGCTTAACGGCATCGACATGCTCGACATGTTCGTGCTG
>Ga0070730_10004870_pt1 | contig 11683 bp, 5 predicted proteins | sample Coa_R1_3_FD_66447 | JGI IMG/M metagenome (GOLD analysis project Ga0070730, IMG submission 66447) | Surface soil microbial communities from Centralia Pennsylvania, which are recovering from an underground coalmine fire - Coalmine... | ecosystem: Environmental > Terrestrial > Soil > Unclassified ... | reverse complement strand
GATGGCACGCGAATCGATGCCGATAATGTCGCCGGGCCCGTAAAGCTGAACGCTCTGTGAGATCGGCGCCGTCAGTTCCGGAGACCCGCTCGTTACAGGGTCACCCGAGAGCTGAAGCGTCACATTGATTGAGGCCCGCGCCTTGACCGAGGGATCGCCATCGGCCGAGGCAATCGTGTTGGCGAGTCCTTGCCGTAGCCACGGAAGAAACGAGTAAGTTGCGATCGTCTTCATCCCGCCACCTCGTACTGTGCCAGGACATGCAGCGTTCCGTGGAGGGACGGATCGATCGCGACCTGACGCGCCAAATAATCTTGGGCTGCGGCTTGGCTCGTGAATCCCTTGGCCGATGGCGAATAGAGCGTGTTGTCCGCCTGCGAGGCGATGGCGTAGGTCTCCGGTCCGACACTGACCTTATCGCTGTAAGGCTGCGCTTGAATCTTGCGGAAATTGGAGAAGACACATCTGGTGACGCTCGCCCCAGCAAGGAAATGAACGAAGAGCGACCCGGTGTAGCTAAAGAATCTGCGAAACGCGCTGCGATATTTGGTGTCGATCACCGTGAGGTCGTAGCGGACATTGCGTGTGATAGCGGTGCCGGAGGCGTAGCTTTGACCGCCCGCCGCCATGGCAATCCCGCTGTCCATTGGAACGTAAGCGGGCTGCGACAGCTTCGAGGCGTCGTCCATGTTCTTGAACTGGGCGGGGGCAAACTCTTCCTGCAGAGTCTGAACTTTGACGAGACCGCCGGCGGTGACGTCGAGGCTGAAATGATTGGCGTCAGTCGGCTGCTGGTTCCCGAATTTGTCGAGAGTCAAGTCGAGCGGTACGGCGCGCTGACTCACATTGAGCGTGCCGACGGGATGCAACACCATGCCCGATTCGCCCTCGCCCAATTGGCGGAGAGAAACCAGAAGGTTCGAGCCGGGCGGAAGCGCGGCACGCCAATTGCTGGATTTCTGCAATTCGCCGGACGCGATCGGCATGACCGCCACGGGCGGAAGAGTGGTGTTGCGGCTGTCGCCCCAGGTAAAGTCAATCCCGATGTCCACTGAAAAGAAGAAGAAGGAGAGTGAGGCCGTGCCGTGGGCATGCCACGGCGTCGGACCCTCGAGCGTCAGGTCAACATCAATTCCATAGACTCCGAGCCCGAACACGTTCACCGAGAACGAAGTGGAAACTTCTACTGTGAAATGGAAGGGCGAGAACTGGATCAGGGCGTCAAAACCGGAGTGCCCCTGCACACTGAGCGCATCGAAGCCGAAGAAGTATTCCGAATGCGATCCGAACTGCACGGTATTCGTCGTGACCGCGAAATATCCGTCGCACCGGATTCGCGCGAACGACTCGTTGATGATGTCCACCTCGACGCGATTGGGAATTGGAAACGGCAGAGGAGGGGGATTGAATTGAGGATGGAATCCTCCGACCGAGATGACAAAGTTGGCGTCCGCCCCATACGCCATGAGCACTCCCATCTCACCTTCGATGGTGATGAAGAGAATGTGCGAGTCGTAGAGCGAGGCGAAAAAATAGAGGCGTTGCTTGTCGAATTCGAGAGCTCCCGCGAAGTTTACCTGCAGCACGAGAACACCGATGTCATCGGCGGGAAGGGCGAGCTTCAGAACTCCGAGGATGGCAATATCGCCCGGCGGGATTTCGATGATGACGCCTAAGGCGAGGCTGATGAGCGTCGGTTCTCCCCAGCCCAGCTTGGCCATTGGCCCGATGAGAAAGGTCCCCGGCTGCGGCGGGAAGATGGCTTTAAGATCGCTCAGAATGCGAGTGGCATTGGCCACCACATCCTGCGGGAACATGATGCTCTCGATGGCGTCATTGCGGATGCCGTCCATCAGAGGCTGAAACAGCATGGAACGGTTCAATCCGAGCAGCCCGCCGACGGCCAGTAACGTAAATCCGAAGCCCAGTTGAATGCCCGCTCCGAAGTCGACCGTGATGATGATCAGCAAGGAAAAGCCGCTGGAGCCGTCCGGCATTTTCGTCGTGATCAGGCCGATGGCATGGAGCCCGAGAAAATCGGCAAACACCAACTCCAGCGCTCCGGCATATTCGCCCTGGTCGGGATTGAAGGAGAGGAACCCGCCACCTTGGATAACCCCGGCATCCACGGCCAGTCCGACGCCGCTCGGCGGCTTGAAACCGAGTGAAAGGTTGACCGGCCCCAGATTCTTATCCGCGCCCTGCGAAAATCCAATCCCTAGCAGCACGCCGACGCGATCGACCGAGGCGGTCAGCGGGCCCAGTTGCCCGGTGATGGCAGCGGAGGCTTCTATCGAGAACGAAGCGTCAGGGTTGATCTTGAACACGAGATAAAGAGTGTCGAGGCTCGCGATCCCAAGCAGCTGGTGCATGGGGATCGAGACCTCCAGGCCTCCGGCTGCCTTGATGACCAGCCCCTCTTGTAGCCTCCACTCCAGTCCGAGATCGAACGTCCCTTTGATATTGGCATTGGCAAGCAGAGAGGCCAGAAAGCTGTCGGAGTCCTTCGAGCCTAACGTGAGCGTCAATTGCTTGAGCTCGGCGAATACTCCGGGGTCGATGCTGATACCCGTCGAAGTGCTGGCGCCGATGGTCAGTTCGCCGCCGGCTCCGATATTGGCGGCCGTCAATTGGAGCAGATCGTTGCCCCCGATGATCGTCACGGGCCCGGCTGTGGCGTTGCGATTGAACGTAAAGCTGAACCCACCGCTCACCGTGCCGGCTTTGGGTGTGGCTGAGGTGTCGAACGGCGGCTTCAGACGAAAGACGATTCCGCCCGAGACGGCAAAATCCGTCTTGAAGTCCACGCCGAAATCCGAGGACAACGGAACGCGATCATTGAACGTCTTCGTGATGTCGGCAGAGACGTCGAGCATCAATCCCGGCGGGCTCACCGAACTGTCACGGCTCCAGCGCAGCGGGCCTGCATCCAGAGCTACATCTGGTCCGCTCGTGTCGAGGCGGGCTGGGGAATCTTCGGAGAAAAATCCGAGCGCGGCCTGCAGAATCAAAGTCGGATCGAACGAATGCGTGCCCCATCCGTAGACATTGGCAAAATGCGTGGCCGGATCATGAAACAGGTCGCCGAGACGATCGAAGCGCAGATCCTTCTTTATGTAGCGGCTCGCGTTTGCGGCCCCGCTGGCGGGAACCGAACGCCAGTCCAGCAATCCCAACAGCCGGAGCAGAAATGCCAACCGAGGCGATTGCGTTTGCAGCAGGTTGATGACGGAAAAATCGATGAGCTGGCGCGCGATCGTCGCGGTGAACGCAAGGACCGCGTCGCGATCGGGAGTAGGAAGGGACGCGGCCTTGGCGTTGATGCTGCCAACAATCGCATTCGCCGCGCCTACAAACTGGCGCAGGCCGTCGGCGATTCGCAGAAATGCCTCGGCCAGTTGCGTGTTGTCGCCACTGAGAACGGCGGCATCGAGCTTGTTCGCACCGTCTGTAAGCACGGTCGCAGCCTGCGTTAGCGCCGTGGCGGAAGCCTTCACCGAAGGATCGCTGACGATCGCATCGGGCATCTGAAAGCCAAGGCCTTCTGTGTCGAGATCGGACGCGAAGTCACCGATGGCGGCCAGCGCCCGCGCCACAAAAGAACCCAGACTCGCCAGATAGACTTGCTGCGATGCCACGCTTCATCCTGCTTTCTTACGGTACGTTATTGTGCGCCGATACTACGTCGACCATCCCGACTCCGTAGGCGTTGGTGGAAGCCGGCGGAGTGGCAGGTTGGACGGCGGCACGAGGTGCTGCGGAAAGATGGGTACGAACGTCAGTGGAGCTGAGGCTGGAATTCTTCTCCAGCATTAACGCCACAGCACCAGCGATCATTGGCGATGCCATGCTCGTGCCATCCAGGTCCTTGAAGCGGACGCCCCAATACCACCAGGGCCAATGTAACCCCGTGCTCTTGGACTCCCTTGACAGCGCCGAAATGATCGCAACTCCCGGGGCGGCGATATCCGGCTTGGGAAAGACCGGCAAGGGACTTGCCGGATCGGAATAGTCTCGAAGCGGCCCTCTTGAGGAGAAGCTCGCGATGCCGTGCGCAACCGAATCGAAAAATGGATCACGCAGCAGGTCATCGTAGGCGGCCACGGTGATCGGATGTTGGCCACCGGGATCGGCGATCGTCTGCTCGGTTTTAGACTCGATGTTGGTCGTATCGCGAGGGCTGCCATTTTGCAGCGTTTCGAACACACGAAACACCATTCTTCCGCCCGACCAATAGCGTTCGTCTCCCATGTAATAGAACACCGTTCCCTGTGGCGCCCGGATGCGGAGCTCGTAGATGCCGTCGGCTAACGCCGGGGTAGCATGAAGGTTAGCGTCTCTGGAGTGGTAGGAGAAGGTCCCCCCGCTGTTCTTGGCGCCGATGGAGATGCGCACATATTGGCGTTGCACCGTGCCGCCGGATGGGTGCGGGGCTGCCGGCATGTCCTTATGCTCAATCGTAACGCGGTGGACATTCTGGGCTGATGGCACGGCGATATCGTTGGGCGGCGGGCCCAGCACGGCGTTAATTCCAAGTTCGAGCTTGCCTCCGGCGCTTACATCGGCGCTGAATCCCGATCCATAAGGAAACTTAATCGCGAACTGCACCGATAATGGCGCGGTCGGACGCCGGTACCAGAAGTGAAATTCCAGGTCCGGCGTGTACATACTTTCACTGCAGTTAACCCATTTTGTCTCTGAGGTATCCCGCGCATCCAACAAAGCCAGCGGGACAACGATCTCCCCGGATGCTGGAACCGTGATCTTGCCGGCGATGGTGTCGCCTCCCGGTTCATTGCCGGCGGCCTTCACCACGATCGCGCCCTGGGGGAAGTTGTTATCGCTGGCCGTGGCAGTGGGATCGAGCACCGAGTCGGTCCAGTGGGCGTCGTCATCGAGTCCATCTCCGGGCAGGCTATCTTCGCCGAAGCTCATGTTGACCACGACCGCTTTGGTCAGTTTCTTCGCCAGACGGAGACAATAGAGCAAGCCATCACGATATTTCGCGGACTCACTCACCGCTGCTCCTTGCGAGTTGTCGGCCTTCTTGTAGAAGATGTTTTTCGGGTTGTCGAGAAACTTGACCACGACGATATCGGCCTCCGGCGCTACTCCGACTTTGGCGGCGTCGCCAAATAGCGGCGTAAAAGTCGTTCCGCCCGCTGCAATTCCCGCCACGTGAGTCCCGTGCGCGTAACAGTCCTTGTGGGCCAGGTCCGCACCTCCGTTCAGCGCGGTTTCGATCTTGGTGGTGTCGAATTCCACGCCATACGTGTCCGAAGAACCGAGCAAACTTACATCCGGGCAATCGGTAACGGCGGACGGCGTCAAGCCCTGGTCCCATATGCGGAGTATGCGGGACTTCTTGGTCGGCGTTATCTGGCTCAGGAACATCGGGTGGGTGTAATCAATGCCGGTGTCCATAACGGCGACGATGACGCCTTTGCCCGTGGCCTTCGGAATACCGCTCAGCGCGCCGCTGTTGACATCCGCGAACCAGACGCCGTCGACCGGAGGGCCGGCGATGGGCGCGGAAGCCCGCGCCCGAATGTCCCGGACCGCTCGGTCAAGATATTTCCGCCGCTCGTCTCCTGCCGCGATCCAGATGACGTTCGGATGGCTCGTGAGCCGCGGAATGTCTTTGAAGCGGACCACCCCGAGCGCCTGGTCGCCGAACACCGCGTGGGTTTCAAAGCCCAGCGCTTCGATCTCCGCCAGATCGTTGACGAATCTGAGGCTGACGCTGATGCCTGCTTCGGGAGACACATCGCGTTCCTGTTGCCAAGCGCTCCATAACTTATCGAGGGCAATGTCGAGCTTCAGGTGAGGTATGTTGACCATAATCAAACTGTCCTGAATTAAGAAAGCACTTGACCCCAATGGAAAGCCGCTACGAATCGACCGCAGCCGCTTCCATTCAAATAAGACACAATGCGGCGTAGCGCGTACCGCCACAAAGGAAACACCACCGAAGACTTAACCTTCAGTTCGCCTGGGTGGCGGCGAGCGCAGCACAAATTCGAAGACGAATGGCAACTGGGAGGAAGACGCGGATTATACCGCAGCCGCAGACGCAGTCAAGAAAAAACTACTGGTGAACGAGAATGTTTCCAAGAGGTCCAATGGCCCGGCGTTGGGCCAGCTTCTCGGGTCATCAACTGAGGAACGCGCAACGTGCCTGATAGCGTGGTTGTTGGGATCGGCGGCTACATCGATCTTTAACAATCTGACGAACAAGCTCAGGCGAAATGTGGATACCGCAACAGGCCCATCAGCGAATTGCTGTAAGGCAACTACTTTCTGAGCGAAGTGTCCCCGAACTTCGGGAGCTGCCAGCCCTGAAATCAGGTCGTAAAGGCCCCTGTGGTTGACACTTACAGTGTCATCCTTATTCGCAATAAAGGATCCGACCGGCCGCATTACTATGTGCGCCTTACGCCACACGGAATGGCTGCGAGCGGTCCGCATTAGAGTGGAGTCGGAGGGGAGCCGGATGCCGCGACCGGAAGGGGCCAAGATTTCGTCGGTCAATACTTTCGGGCGGGCTACCCAAAGATAACGCGAGCACGATTCATGTCTCCGAATTAAACCCGCTACGGCCACTCATGTGGAATTGACTCTGAAGCCAGTCTTTTCCCTTCAGTCGCATACAACGGCAAATAGCTCAGTCTGTCCTCATGCCTTGTCCGGATTTCGTAACAATCACGCTCTGTAAGAGAGTAGGGTCTTGACAGTTGCAGAGAGACTGTTAGACTCCAACCGTTCTTCTTCCCTCGGCCCCGTTCCACGTACTAACTCTAAGCGGCCATATCTCTGTGTGTGTTTGTTTTTGAAGTTGCGAGATGAGATCCATTGCCAACCGCGAATGAAATGAGGCTTCAGCAATGTCCATCAAGAGAATCCTTGCGCGCTCGAATTGTGATACGGCAACTATTATTTGGCAGACAGACAAGCTCATCAAGGAGTGCCGTGGCTTCGCGCTGGAAAGGCAAGTGAAGGATCAGAAGACAACATCGATTGTTCCGACATGGGTGGGCTTCAAGGGACAACAACATCAACACGGCCAAAGTAAGCCCAGCACGGATTGGCCCATTCAGCGCTATATATGGTCTGACTTTTTGGTACAGGGAGGTCAGACTGTGAAATATCGGGCGATTCCAATGACGGGTCCTGCAAGTAAACTTCAAAAGGCTGATGAGAGCTTGTGGAGCGAATGGACTGACTGGGTCACTATCGGAACTGGACAGACCAGCAACTTTGATGCCTACTTCAACCGCGGAATTGTACCTGCTCAGTGGCTAGCCGCGCAGAAGCCCAACAAGGCATCCCTGCAGAAGAACCTGAGCACGCCAGGCGATAAAAATCGCAACTTTCTCAGCGGGCATTTGAGAACGGCATTACTCGGACTGCTCGCGGATGCGAAAAAGAATGGCATTCAAATTTACGCCGCCCTGTACGAGCTGAACGATCCTGAATTGATCATGTCTCTGAAATCAATCGGCGGAAAGTGCAATTTGATTCTTGGCTCCGGGGCTTACAAAGCAGCAAACAAGAAGAAAAAGACTCCCGCATGTCCTGACGAGAATGCCGCGTCGCGAAAGGACCTTCAGCTCCATAGCAGCGTTAATGTTTACGATCGCCTTGTCAAGAGCCCGCACTTCGCCCACAACAAGTTCGTCGTGTTTTGTGACAAGGAGGGCACCCCGAACTCGGTCTGGACTGGCAGTACAAACTGGACCATGACCGGTCTGTGCACACAGGTGAACAACGGCGTTCTCATCAGTAGTCCGGCGCTGGCCGAGGCCTATCACGCACGATGGATTGAATTGAAAGATGCGGGAGCAGGTTATCCTGCCTCGCTGTCCCAACAGGGTTCAATTCCGGCAAAAGTATCTTTAGGCAAGGTGCCTGTTACCGCATGGAATGCGCCCATGCTGAAATTTGTTGACCTTGTTGACGCAAAAAAGCAAATCGCCGCTGCAAAGGAAGGGGTTCTGTTCCTGATGTTTAACCCCGGGCCACGAAACACCCTTCTGAATACAATCCTGGGACTTAATCCAAATAAGCTATTCATTCACGGCGTTGTGAATCAAGATCCAGGTGGCAAGAAGGCTCCTTTGATTAAGATCACACAGAAAGGCAAGCAATTACCTCCCAAGCCGTTGTCGGCCATTCTGCCCGCGTCACTGACAAACCCCGGAAGCTGGTTTGACAAGCGATTCACTTTCAACAGGGTCATGATTCACAGCAAAACGATAGTCATCGATCCGTTCGGGGAAAAACCCGTTGTCATGACGGGATCGCACAACATGGGTCCCAAAGCGAGCTCCAAGAACGACGACAATCTCGTCATCATCGAAGGAGCCGGAGGGCTGGCTGCCGAATACGCGGTCAACATCATGGGAGTCTTCAGTCACTACAAATGGCTCTACAATCTGGCGATAAGAAATGCAAAAGGGCCGAAAACAGGAAGCCAGCTATCTCCTCAGTACGATGGCAATTTCGATAACGACAACTGGCAGAATTGGTATACAAGTGGCGCGAATCTGCGGGAAATCGAATTCTGGCTTAAATAGAAATTCCGTTCAAGGACGAAGGGCTCAGGTGTGCAGAGAAGGGGGCAGCTCTCCTGAGCTAAGAACGGCATTTGTAACTAAAGCGCTGCAAACCTGATGCTGGCTGGCCAAGGGTGCATTCAACACCCCATCGAATACTGGGGAGAACGACTACGTCCGGGCCTAGGCTGACGGCAAGGTGACACTGCTCAATCGTATTTTCAAGAAGGGCTGTTTGGCACGCTGACCGATCCTCATTGTGGCACTTATCATGAACTTCAGCAGGAGCAAAGCATGATCACTATCCGTGGCGTCGCCACCGTCCTTATCTTTATATTTTCACTATACGCCGTTGCCCCTGCGCAGAATGCGACAACCTTCACACTGTGCCCGCCCAAAATGACAGATAGTCGAACGCCGGATCACCACGTTCTCAGTCTGGATTTCAGCCCTTGCCCCCAGTTGCAAACCGAAGCCAACCTGTCACCCACCTTTTCCTTCCGGGTCGGCGACCAATTGTGGCACAAGAACCTCAATCCCGGCTTTATGTTTTCGATAGAGTACACATACGCCGATCACTTCATTCTCGTCGCCAAGGGTGACTGCACCTCGGCCCCCTATCCCTCGAATCAATGCTCCCCTTTCGCTCTCATGGTTCAGGCCGCCCTACCCGAAATCGACCAGAATTACCCCGATAAGAAAGAAATCCTGAATCCCGACTGGAAACCGCTTCTTAACTGGGACGGCAAGGAATTCCGATACGCCGACAACTTGGACGATTTCTTCCAGAAGGAACCCCACCTTCGCGTTGTTGTTAACGGCACGATTTCCGTCATTGGGGAACTAACACCCCCAACTCCGGGCCAAATGGCAGGTTCTTTGTCGGAAGCACTGAATAAAAAAGCCGCAAAGCAAAACCACTCTTGGGCTGGCAAACTTCTCGATCCTGAAAACGATATCAATGTCCGCATCTATTCTGTCCCATTTCGCTTCGACCATGATGAATACGCCTTTTATCGACGTCTTGAATGAAGCTACCGAGATCATCAAGATCACGGGGCTCGTAGGTGGCGCCCTCTGGACTGCCTGGACGTTCCACAAATTGCAGAAAGTCCGATCTGAGGAAGTCGGCATCCAGCAAAAGCTGGCCGAAATCCAGCAGATGGAAGTGGACCACCAGGAAGCGACCCGGCGGCTCCGGGCCACGAAACAGGCGCACATGTCGGTCGACATCAAGATTGAGGACGCGACAGCCCCGAAGTCCATCGCGCGCAGATTTCTGTACATCACGGCGCTTCTCAAGAACGAGGGTGGCCTCAATCTTGACGTGCAATTTCGCGAGTCTACCCTTACTGTTGCTCGCGTCGTCTTCGCGGAGAACGGCGAGCAAACTATGTCAGTGTTGCATCGAGCGGGTCCGATCGTGTTCCGGAATACCGACGTTCCGGAGGCCGTGACGAATCGCTTACTCCAGGTAGGTCAGCGTCGCCAGCTCGCGTTTGTCGTCCCTATATATGAGCCTGGTGCATATTTCGTGCAGTTCCGAGCCTGGTTTGCTAATCGTCCCTTCTTGGACGAAAAGACCGAACCCAAGGACATCTCAACCTACGGTGCCGTATTCGAGCAATCTGTCCACTTCATCACCGACGAACCAGAAACGATCGATTCTCGAGTGGGAACGACCCACTAACGACCTCGGGTCCATTTTGGGCCCAGATGCCTTCAACGGCCTTCCATGGGAGTGCAACGGGAGCGGGCTTGGCGCGAGTGGCCGCGAAGCCGGTCCTCAAGGCGACAGGTTGTGTGACCGCGCGCGGCGGTGATCGTCGGGCGGGTTCCCCAACGATCACACGCGGAACCGCTGCATAAAGTTCGTTGGGGTGGTTGGCCAAAGAACTTCAGTGCTCGGATCGCCGGTATCCTGCTATTCAGAGAAGAGAACTTCTAAAGTGACGTCGCAATTTCGCAGAAGCCGACTTCTGGACAACGTCGTCGGAGTCCGCGTGAAAACGTAACTTCCTGTTTGCCCGTGATCCACCCGCAATCACCAGCGGAGCTTAGAGAAAGCCGATTTCTCGGTACGAATCGCCCGCGAAGCGGCGATCACCCTATGATTTGAACTCGCGAATGGCATCGCCAGCGCCACTGAGATTGGCGAGCCGCATCTCAGAATATTTGCGAGACAGAATCACACCCGGCGCGCCGGCGCGGAGAGCGGCCAGGACTGCTTGTTTCACGCTTTGCGGCGTGCACTTGCTGTTGCTGGGCTCGGTCGGGATGTCGATATCGATGCCGGGCCAGATCTGAGTCTTCGTGCCGGCGACACCCTCCAGCGCACGTTTCGTCTCGCGGTGGACGTAATCGGCCGAAAGCCCGATGTGCGGAATCTGATCGTAGCCGCCCTCCTTCAATCCCATCACGGCATAGTTGAAATCGAGCAAGCCCTGTTTTGAGAGATCGGCATATAGGGTCGATCCGGCATTGTCTGCATACAACGCCATGCGCTCGCCTCCGCAGTTGTTGTACATGACGACCTTTATGAAATCGGAGTAGTTCGAGAGCTCGTGAAGGTCTTGCTCGGCGCGGTAAATCGGATTGAAGGAATTGTTGTGCCAGATGTGCCAACCCACGGGCACTGCCGGCTTCGCCGTCTTTACCGTTTTGTAGATTGCGGCGTAGGTCTCGCGCAGGCTATCGGTCCAGAGCATTTCCCATGCGACCAGTTCGGGATAGCGCAACAGCAGACGCCAGAATTGAACGTAGTAACCGTCCACGGGGCGCTTCCCGCTGCGTGAGGAGCGAACGAATTTTTCCAGTTCCAGAAAACCCTGGCGGGCACGCTCCACATTAATACCGCGTTCTTTCGCTTTGGTCTGACAAAACTGGCAAAAGCAAGTGACGTTGCCCGGATCGACCGGAGGCGTGTCGTGTGTGGCTCCAAGGCTGTCGCAAAGTGCGCCTTGCCGTTCCGATCCCCACATGATTCCGTCAATGTCGTAGGAACGCGCGTAGTCCTCGACCAAGCCGGTCAGGAAATTCCGGTAGTTGGGATTGTTGACGCATAGTGTTTCGGCGTGCCGTCCGTATAAATCCCGCTCCTGCAGTTGGGCGATGTTCGGCAGGTCGGG
>Ga0070730_10004869_pt1 | contig 11683 bp, 9 predicted proteins | sample Coa_R1_3_FD_66447 | JGI IMG/M metagenome (GOLD analysis project Ga0070730, IMG submission 66447) | Surface soil microbial communities from Centralia Pennsylvania, which are recovering from an underground coalmine fire - Coalmine... | ecosystem: Environmental > Terrestrial > Soil > Unclassified ... | reverse complement strand
GGCCGCGATGATCGCGAAGGCCCAGCCCCAGAGATGGCCGTTGTGCGGGAACGCCGTGGTCATCAGGCGGAACGCGAGAAGGAGCGCCGCGACCTTCGTCGCCGAGGCCATCCACGCGGTCACGGCCGTCGGCGCTCCCTCGTAGACGTCGGGCGTCCACATGTGGAACGGTGCGGCCGACATCTTGAACGCGAGCCCTGCGACGATCAGCGCGATCCCGACGACCATGAACGTATCGCCGGTCAGTCCCCGCGAGGCGACGGCGTGCGCGATTCCGTGGAACGAGATCTGCCCGGTCGCGCCGTAGACGAGCGCGGAGCCGAAGAGAAGCGCGCCTGCGCCGAACGAGCCGACGATGAGGTACTTCAGCCCCGCCTCGAGCGAGCTCTCGCCCGGGACGCCGAAGGCGCCCCGGTCTTCCGGTCGTGCGCCGGCGGCTTCGCCGCCGGCGCTTGCAGCCGGTGGGTAGTCGATCGCGCACATGACGTAGAGCGCGATCGAGAACCACTCGAGCGAGAGGAACAGCACCATGAGGTTCGCGGCGCCGACGAAGAACGCCATTCCGGCGGCGGACGCGAGCAGGAGTGCGAAGAACTCCGCGATGTGGTCGTCGCGGTGGCTCTGGTCGGCGTTCCGTCCCCAGACCGGAATGTGGTCGGCGCTCACGACCGAGGTCGCGAGACCGATGCCGCAGAGGATGATCTGCCCGAGGGCGGTCCAGCGGTCGCGGTAGAAGGCGCCGTGGACGATCGTGTGGCCGTTCGCGCTGTCGACGTAGAGCCAGACCGAGAGCACGAGGCCGGCGGTGAAGCCGGTCACCGTGATGCCGAGCGACGCCGCGCGCCGGAGCGCCTGCGGCACGAGCACCGCGCACAGAAGCGCGAGGAACGATCCGCCGATCAGCGCGAAGACGGTGGCGAGGCCGAACCAGTCGACGTGGGTCGTGTGAAGCTTCACTTGAACTGCGCCTTCACGGTCTCGGTCGGGCTCGGGCCGAAGAACGAGTGGTGGCTGATTCCCGCCGGCCACGCGGAGAGGGCGAGCAGCCCCGCGACGAGCGGCACGACGAGCGCGAGCTCACCCGGCCGCAGGTCGAGCGCCTCGTCCGAGACGGTCGAGCCGCGCGCCTCGTGCAGCACGGCCGAGATCAGCCGCAGCATGTACATCGCGGCCAGCACGATCGCGCCGGCCCCGATCGCCGACCACCACCAGGCGCGCTGGAAGACGCCGGCGAGGATGAGGAACTCTCCTGCAAACGAGGCGGATCCGGGCACCGCGAGCGAGATGACGCCGACCGTCATCAGCAGGGTCGCGAGCGCCGGTCTTCCTTTCGCCATCCCGCCGAGCAGCCGGAACTCCCCGGTCGTCGTCCGTCGTTCCACGACGCCCGCGATGAGGAAGAGCGAGGCGGAGATGAGCCCGTGCGCGACCATCTGCAGGATCGCTCCGTCGAAGCCGAGGTCGGTGCCGGCGAAGAGGCCGAGCGCGATCAGCCCCGACTGCGCGAGCGACGAGTACGCGACGACGCCTCGGAAGTCGGCGGCCCGGAACGCGAGCAACGACCCGTAGACGAGCGCCGCCGCCGCGAGCGCGAGCACCGCCGTCCGGTAGAACGATGTCGGCTCGGGGAACTTCGCGATCGCGATCCGCAGCATCCCGTAGAGGCCCGCCTTGGCGACCACGCCCGACAGCACCGCACTCACCTCCGGCGGCGCCTCGCGGTACGAGTCCGGCAGCCAGCCGTGGAACGGGAAGAGCGGCGCCTTGATCACGAACGCGACCATGAAGCCGAGGAAGAGCCAGCGGCTCGCGCTCGCCGGGCTGTCGACGAGGTCGAACGTCCCGACCTTCAGGCCGTAGACGACGATCGCGGCGAGCATGAGGAGCGAGCCCGCCATCGTGTAGATGACGAACTTGATCGTCGCCTCCATCCGGCGCGCGCCGCCCCAGACGCCGATCAGGATGTAGAGCGGGATCAGCATCGCCTCGAAGAAGGCGTAGAAGAGGAGCAGATCCTGCGCCTGGAAGACGCCGACGGTCGCGCCGGTGAGCAGCAGCATCAGCCCGAAGTAGCCTCGCGGGCGGTCGCGGCCGACCCAGAAGCCGTAGCCGGTCGCGGCGGCCATCGCGACGACGGTGAGGCCGACGAGCCAGAGCGAGAAGCCGTAGACGCCGACGTGATACGAGACGCCCAGGTCGCCGAACCACTTCGCCCGTTCCTCCATCTGCAGGCCGGACTGCGAGAAGTTGAACCGCGCTGCCTGCTCGATCCAGAGGCCGACCTCGGCGAGCGAGAAGACCATCGCGAGCGCGCCGGTCGCGTAGCGCGAGAGCGGCAACAGCCAGACTCCGATCGCGCCTGCGACCGGCAGCCAGATCAGGATCGAGGTGAGGGACGAGGCGCTCATTCGGCTATCACTTGGCGATCAGGAAGGCGAGGACGACGGCCGCGGCGCCGCCGGCGAGGAAGAGGACGTAGGTGCGGAGCAGGCCGGTCTGGATCCGGCGGACGAGGCTCCCGGTCTCCATCGTCACCTCGCCGATGTCGGCGCTGGTCTGGAGCACGACGGGCTCCTCGAACTCGCGGCGCAGGCCGTTGGCGATCGAGACGCCGGGCCTGTAGAAGAGCGCGTCGTACAGCTCGTCGAAGTAGAACTTGTGCTCGAGGAGACGGCGCCAGAAGGGCGCGGCGGGAATCGCGAGCTTCCTCTCGGAGTAGATCGCCCAGGCGAGGCCGATGCCGGCGAGGCCGGCGATCACGGTCGCGGCCGAGGTGTAGTACTCCTGCGTCGAGGTCGGCTCGGCGGCGGCGAGCGTCTGCGCCGCCGGTGCGAGCCAGTTCGTGAACGGGTGCCACTTGGGCGCCCACTGGAGCCAGCCGCCCACCGTCGCGAGCACGGCGAGGACGCCGACCGGCACGAGCATGGTCAGCGGCCCCTCGAAGCGGCCATGTCGGTGATAGTGCTCGCGCACGAACGGGCTCGGCTCGCCTCCAGGGATCGCCGTAGGCGATCCCGTCCCCGGCCGGGCGTCGCCGGCTTTGCCGGCGGCGCTTCCAGCCCCGAAGACGAGGAACCAGAGCCGGAACGTGTACAGGCCGGTGAGGAGCGCGCCGGCGATCCCGCAGACCCAGAAGATCCAGCCGTACCAGGTGCCGAGCGCGGCCGCCGACGCGACGATCGAGTCCTTCGAGAAGAAGCCGCTGAACGGCGGAACGCCGACGAGCGCCAACGCGCCCGCGAGGAAGCACCACTTCGTGAACGGCATCACGCGCCCGAGCCCGCGCATCTTCCGGATGTCCTGCTCGCCCGCGAGCGCGTGGATCGCGAGGCCGGCCGTCATGAAGAGCAGCGCCTTGAAGAAGGCGTGCGTCACGAGGTGGAACATCCCGGCGGAATACGCGCCCACGCCGGCGCCGAGGAACATGTAGCCGATCTGGGACATCGTCGAGTAGGCGATGACGCGCTTGATGTCGGTCTGGACGAGCGCGACCAGGCCGGCGACGAGGAGCGTGAGCGCTCCGGTACCGGCGGCGATGAGCTCGACCGTCCGCGCCTGCTCGAAGATCGGGTGGGTGCGCGCGATCAGGTAGACGCCCGCGGTGACCATCGTCGCCGCATGGATCAGGGCGCTGACCGGCGTCGGGCCCTCCATCGCGTCGGGGAGCCACGTCTGGAGCGGGATCTGCGCCGACTTCGCCGCCGCGCCGCCGAGCAGGCCGAGCGCGATCAGGTTCGTCGCCGTCGACGAGAGGTGGACGTTGAAGTCCGTCGCGAACGAGAGCGAGCTCGTGTGCGCGATGAGGATGAAGAACGCGAGCGCCATCGTCGCGTCGCCGAACGCGTTCATCACGAACGCCTTCTTCGCGGCCCGCACCGCGCTCGGCCGGTCGTGCCAGAAGCCGATCAGCAGGTACGACGAGAGGCCGACGAGCCCCCAGCCGGCGAGGAGCATGAGCAGGTTTCCGCCCTCGACGAGCAGCAGCATCGAAAAGACGAAGAACGCGATGTACGCGAAGTAGCGGCGCTCCTCGTCGTCGCCGTCCATGTAGCCGATCGAGTAGAGGACGATCAACCCGCCGACGCCGCTGACGATCAGCATCATCACCGTGCTGAGGGGGTCGACGAGGAGTTGCAGGCCGGCGTGGAAGTTCCCTGATTGCAGCCAGGTCCACGCTGTCGTGAGTTCACCGACATGACCCGTCGTCGAGCGCACGCCGAGAAACGCCCAGATCGCGCCGCCGAACGCGACGAAGACGCTCGTCGCCGCGATCCAGGCGGCGGCGACGCGCGGGATCCGTGTCCCGCAGAGCAGGATCAGGATCGTCCCGCCGAGCGGCGCGAGCAGGCAGAGCCAGCTCCCGGCTGTCATCGCTCCGCCGCCGGCAAAGCCGGTGCCTCCGCTACCTGGCGAACTCCGTCGAGCCTACGTTCGCTCATCCCTTGAGCTCCGAGAGCGTGTCGACGTCGAGAGAGAGGTTGCGCCGGTTGAGCGCCACGACGAGGCCGAGGCCGACGCAGACCTCCGACGCTGCGACGGCCATCACCGCGAGCGCGAAGATCTGGCCCGCGCCGTTGTGCCAGTGCCGCGAGAGCGCGATCAGCGCGAGGTTTCCGGCGTTGAGCATCAGCTCGAGCGAGAGCAGCACGACGAGCGTGTTGCGCCGGATGAGCACGCCGAGCGCGCCGATCCCGAAGAGCACGGCGGCGGTGGCGACGTACCAGGCGACGTCCGGGCCGGCCATCAGACGGTCGCCCGCTTCGTGTGCGAGCCGAGGATCACGCCTCCGACTGCCGCGATCAGCAACACCACCGAGGTGATCTCGAACGCGAGCAGGTGATCGACGAGGAAGACCCGCCCGATCCAGGACGGCGTGCCGAACGTTGCTCCGACGTGGCCGTCGTGCTTCAGGCTCCCGCTCGCCTGCATCCCCACGGCGACGACGATCTCGACGAGCAGCGCGCCCGCGGCGAGGACCGCCCCGAACGTCTGCCAGCTCGGCCCGCCCGACCACGGCGTCTCGCGGCGCGGGCCGACGTACGCGATGACGAAGAGGAACATCACAACGACCGCACCCGCGTAGACGAGCACCTGCGCCGCCGCGACGAACTCCGCCGAGAGCAGCAGGTACATGACCGCGAGCGAGCCGAGGTTCCCGATCAGCGCGAGCGCCGAGAAGAACGGGTTCGAGAACGAGATCACCGCGACTGCCGAACCGACGCACGAGAAGGCGGCGACCACCCAGACAACCCAGACGAGCGCGTTTCCCGCGGACGCGACGACGACCCCGCTCACGACCTTTGTCCTTCGCGCTCGAGGTTGAGCAGCCTTAGACGCGCGGAGGCGAGACCGCGCACTCGCCGTAGCGCAGACGGACGTCGATTGTGCGCAGCCAAGAAGAAGGGGGCTCGTGGGGGAAACATGGCTTCCCCCATGCGAGCGAGCCGAAGGCGAGCGGCGGTCACGAGTTGCTCTTGTAGAAGGGGATCGGGGTGTCGAAGAGGTCCGGGTCGGCGACCGGGACCTGCTTCACCGGCGGCGCCAGGAGCATGTCCTTCGTGTAGATCTGGTCGTCGCGGTTGTGCTCCGAGATCTCGAACTCGTTGCCGAGCGTGATCGCGTCGAACGGGCACGCGAGCTCGCAGTAGCCGCAGAAGATGCAGCGGCTGAGGTTGATCTCGTAGATGCGCGCGTAGCGCTCGCCGGCCGAGACCCGGTTGTCCGGCGTGTTCTCGGCGGCGACGACCCGGATGCAGTCGGCCGGGCACGCCGCCGCGCAGAGCGAGCAGCCGACGCACTTCTCCAGACCGTTCTCGTGCCGCCAGAGGCGGTGCCGCCCACGGAACCGGGGGTAGACGGGCCGCTTGAACTCCGGGTACTGCTGTGTGATCGGCTTCTTGAAGATCTGCTTGAAGGTGACCCCGAAGCCCTTCAGCGTCTCGACGGGCTGCGGACTCATCCGAAGGCCACCACCAGCGCGGCCGTGACCACGGCGTTGACCGTCGCGACGGGCAGGAGCACCTTCCAGCCGAAGCGCATCAGCTGGTCGTAGCGCAGCCGCGGCAGCGTCGTCCGCAGCCAGATGAAGACGAAGAGGACCCCCAGCAGCTTGAGCAGGAACCAGATCGGCCCGATGTCCCACGGCCCGTGCCAGCCGGAGAAGAACAGCGTCACCATCAGGCCCGAGAGCGTGATCAGGTTGATGTACTCGGACATCTGGAACAGGCCCCAGCGCATCCCCGAGTACTCGGTGTGATACCCGGCGACGAGCTCCTGCTCGGCCTCCGGAAGGTCGAACGGCGCGCGGCTCGTCTCGGCGATTCCGGCGAAGAAGAAGACGACGAGCCCGACGAACTGGGGTGCCGCGTACGGGATCCACGAGCCCTGACGGGCGACGATCTCGGGCAGGTTGAGCGACCGCCCGAGAATCACGACGCCGAGCACGCTCAGCGCGAGCGACACCTCGTACGACACGAGCTGAGCGCACGTGCGCATCGAGCCGAGGATCGAGTACTTCGACTCCGAGGCCCAGCCGCCGACGATGAAGCCGTAGATCCCGATCGATCCCAGGGCGAAGATCGCGACGAGGCCGATCGAGACGTTCGCGATCTCGCCGTTGATCCGCCAGCCGTGCACCGTCCAGCCCGGCCCGAACGGGATGAACGAGAAGGCCGCGATCGCGGTGAACGCCGAGACGAGCGGCGCGAGGATGTACGGGAGCTCGATCGCCGACGAGGGCGCGAACGCCTCCTTGCGGACGAGCTTGACGAGGTCGGCGATCGGCTGCAGGAGGCCGTAGGGGCCGGCGCGGTTCGGGCCGTAGCGGAGCTGCATCCGTCCCATCACCTTGCGCTCGATCAGCGTCAGGTACGCGAAGAGGCCGAGCAGGATGTTGACGATGACGATCGCCTCGATGATCGCGATCCACCACGGCTCGCTCACGCCGCTGACCTCCTTCGGCTCCCGCCCGGCGGAGCCGGGCTCCGCCGAAGGATCGCGCCGCTGGACGGCAGGATGCCGCGCTCGCGTCGCTTGGCCGTGCCACGTGCACTGTCCTGCGCGCCGCGAGCTTGCCTCCCTTGCCAGCGACGCGTCAGCGACGTGAGCAGCATCTCCGACGTGGCGAAACTCCGCACTACGCGCGCACCTCCGCTTCGGCCTTTGCAACCTCGACGATGCCGCCCAACCCGTTCGCGTGCTCGAGCGCGACACGGGCGATTCCCGCACGCAGCTGCCGGTTCACCCGGGCCGGCAGCGTGATCGCGCTGCCGTTCGAGCCGACGGTGACGAGGTCGCCCGTCCCGATCTTGCGACGCTTCGCGTCCTCGGCCGAAAGCTCGAGCTCCGGCTGCGGCCGCTGGAACTGGAGCTCCGTGACGCGCTCGACGGCGGCGCCCGAGAAGAGCGGCTTGTAGACCACGAGCCGGATCTCGCCCCGGCGCGCCTTCGGCTCGGTCGCGGGGAGCGCCTGGCTGCCGACGTCTTCCGGCGCCTCCGGATAGCCGCGCAGCGGCGCGCGCTCTCCGACCTCTCCGAACGCGAGTCCGCCGTAGACGCGCTCGGAGATCTCGCCGAAGACGGCGGCCGCGTACGGCGCCACGTCGACGTCGAAGCGCGCGGCGAGCTGCGAGATCCACTCGAGCTCGTCCGGGCATGGCGCCACGACCGTGCGGCGCAGCCGCTGGAGCCGGCCCTCGAGGTTGACGAACGTGCCGTCGCGCTCGAGGTAGCTCGTGCCCGGCAGGAGCAGATCCGCCCAGCCGGCGGAGAGCCCGCCGTACATCGAGATCACGATCGTCGCGTCCGCCTGCTCCGCGAGCGCGCGGACGTTGTCGTCGGCTGCCGCCTCGTCGCCCGAGACGACGAGGAGGCCGATCGACTCGACCGGCTCGCCCTCCTCGTCGCAGCACGCGGCCCACGCGTCGGCGACCCCGCGGCCGTTCGGCGTCTCCGGGAGATAGAACGCGCCGCAGCCCTCGCGTCCGGCGAGCGCGAGCTTCTCGGCGAGCTTCGCGACTGTTGCGCCGCCGCGCCCTCCCGGCCCCGACCAGACGAGGACGACGCGCTCCGCCTCGGCGGCAGCCTCGTCCCCGGCGTCGTGGACGATCTTGGCGCCGCGGCGCCGCGCCGACTTGATCCAGAGATCGACGACCGGCGCGCGCTCGACGACGGGTACGTCTCCGAGCACCACCACGACGTCGGCGTCGCGGATCGCCGACAGCGGGAGCCGGTAGGCGTCGAGTGCCCCCGAGACCTCCTCCGGCAGCATCGCCTGGTGTGAGTCGAGCCCGACGCGCAGTAGCTTCGCCAGTGCGTAGGCCTGCTCGACCGTCTCTGAGCCGGAGAGCACGGTGACGATGCGTCCGCGCGCCTCGCGCAGGAGCCGCTCGGCCTCGTCGACCGCCGCGTCCCACGACACCTCTTCGAGTCCGTGGCGCCGCACGCGCTGCAGCGGTTGTGTCAGGCGGTCCTCGGCGCGCAGGTGGGTGAAGGCGAAGCGGCCCTTGTCGCAGATCCAGCCCTCGTCCACCTCCGGGTGGTTGCGGGAGAGGATCCGCTTGACCTTGCCCTCGCGCACGGTCGCGTTGACGTTGCAGCCGACGGGGCAGAGGCCGCAGACCGTTGGGACGTCGACGATCTCCCACGGCCGCCCCTCGAAGCGGTACTGCGTCGGCAGCAGCGCGCCGACGGGGCAGAGCTCTGTCACGTTGCCGGTGAACGCGCCCGAATAGGGCAGATCCTCGAAGGTCGTGATCACCGACATCGCGCCGCGGTTGGCGGCGACGAGCTGCCCGTCCTCGCTCACGTCAGAGCTGAAGCGCGTGCAGCGGTAGCAGAGGATGCAGCGCTCGCGGTCGAGCGAGATCGTCGGCGAGATGGGGATCGGCTTCTCGAAGGTGAGCTTCTCGAAGCTCATCCGCGTGTTGCCGGGCCCATAACGGAAGGTCAGATCCTGGAGCGGGCACTCGCCGCCCTTGTCGCAGACCGGGCAGTCGAGCGGGTGATTGACGAGGATGAACTCGAGCGTCGCGTTCTGGCCCTCGGCCGCCTGCTGCGAGCTGCGCGCGGTCTTCACGGCCATGCCGTCCTGCGCGGTCAGCGTGCAGCCGGCCTGGAGCTTCGGCATCCCCTCCACCTCGACCAGGCACATGCGGCAGGCGCCGATGGGATCGCCGAGTCGCGGCTCGTAGCAGAAGACGGGGATCTCGATGCCCGCGGCGAGCGCCGTCTCGATCAGCCCTGTCCCTTTGGGGACGTGCACCTCACGCTCGTCGACGCGGACGCGAACGAGCTCGGGCGTGCTCATACGCTCGCCTCCTGCGGGACGGTCGTGTGCGCGTGCTGGTCGACCGGCGCGAACAGGCCCGCAAGCTGCGAGTCGGCTCCGAACGGGCAGCCGCCGTGCGCGAGGTGCTCGCGGAACTCGTCGCGGAACTTCGTCACGCAGCTCGCGACCGGCATCGCGGCCGAGTCGCCGAGCACGCAGAGGCACTTGCCGATGATCCGGTCGCAGACGTCGAGCGTGAGCTCGAGGTCGCGCTCGGCCGCGGTGCCGTTCTCGACCGCGCGCAGCAACTGGACGAGCCAGCGTGTGCCGACGCGGCACGGCGTGCACTTGCCGCACGACTCGTGCATGTAGAACTGCGCGACCCGGAGCGCGAACTGGACGATGCACGACCGCTCGTCGATCACGGTCACGACGCCCGAGCCGATGAAGTACCCCTTCGCGCCGAGCGAGTCGGCGTCGAGCGGCGTGTCGAGGTCGTCCGGCGTCATCACCGGGAACGACGAGCCGCCCATCATCACGGCCTTCAGCGTGTGGCCGCCCGGTACTCCGCCGCCGATGCCGTCGATGAGGTGGCGCACCGTGATCCCGTGCGGCGCCTCGTAGACGCCGGGCTTCTCCACGTTGCCCGACAGGCAGAAGAGGCGAGTGCCGGTCGAGTCGGGCGGAGCGCCGATCTGCGCGTACTCTGCCGGGCCGACGGCGAGGACGGCCGGGATCGTGGTGATCGACTCGACGTTGTTGATCAGCGTCGGCGACGCGTAGACGCCGGAGATGGCGGGGAACGGCGGCTTCGAGCGCGGCTGACCGCGCTTGCCCTCGAGCGACTCGAGCAGGGCCGTCTCCTCGCCGCAGATGTAGGCGCCGGCACCGCGGTGGATCACGATGTCGACCGTGTCGAGGATGCCCGCCGCTCGCGCCTGGTCGACGGCGCCCTGCAGCGACTCGTACTCCTCGAGGTACTCGCCGCGGATGTAGATGTAGATCTGTTTCGACCGGATCGCGTGCGCCGCGATCAGGCAGCCCTCGACGAGGCGGTGCGGCACCTTGAGCATGATCTCGCGGTCCTTGAACGTGCCCGGCTCGGACTCGTCTGCGTTGACGGTGATGTAGATCGGCCTCGCGATCTTGTCGGGCGTTGGGATGAAGCTCGCCTTGCGGCCGGTCGGGAAGAAGGCGCCGCCGCGGCCGCGCAGGTTCGACTCGATGACCTGCTGGATCACCGCGGCCGGATCCTCCGAGCGCGCCTTCTCGAGCTGCGCGTAGCCGCCGACCGCCCGGTACGCCTCGAGGTCCCGGAGCGGCTCGCCCACGTAGCCCGCGAGGACGAGGGCCGGCTGCTCCGCGACACGGACGGTCGTCTCAGCCATCGGCGAGCTCCGCGACGATCGCCGGCGCGTCCTCGGGGGTCACGGACTGGCGGTAGACGTGATCGACGGCGACGATCGTCGGAGTCGAGCAACCGCCCAGGCACTCGACGGCGCGGAGCGTGACCTCGCCGTCCGCCGTCGTCTCGCCGGGACCGACTCCGAGCTCGCGCTCGAACGCCTCGAGCACCGCCTGCGCGTTGACGAGCCCGCAGCAGACGTTCGTGCAGACCTCGATCGTGTGCCGCCCTGCCGGTTCGAGCTGGAACATGTCGTAGAAGCTCGCGACGGAGTAGCAGTACGCCGGCGTGAGGTCGAGCGCGCCGGCGACCTCCTCGAGCGCCTGGCGCGACAGCCAGCCGTGCTTCTCCTGCGCGAGGCGGAGCGCCGGCAGGACGGCCGAGCGCGACCGCTCGGGATACCGCGCGCGGATTGCCTGCACCTCGTCGTAGAACGTCGTCACCGGTCGGTGTCCCCCATCACCGCGTCGAGCGAGCCGACGACCGCGATCAGATCGGCGACGAGCGTGTTCTCGAGGCACGTCGCCGTCGCCTCGAGCGCGACGAACGACGGCGCGCGGAAGTGGATGCGCCACGGCTTCGGGCCGCCGTCAGAGACGAGGTAGCAGCCCGACTCGCCGCGCGGCGACTCGACGGCGACGTAGATCTCGCCCTCGGGGACGCGAAACCCCTCCGTCACGATCTTGAAGTGGTGGATGAGGGACTCCATCGAGGTGTGGAGCTCCTCCCGCGGCGGCAGCACGACCTTGCGGTCATCCGCGATCCAGGGCATGCCTTCCATGCGCTCGAGCTTGTCGAGGCACTGGCGCACGATCTTCGTCGACTCGGCCATCTCGTCCATCCGCACGCGGTACCGGTCGTAGACGTCGCCGTTGGGATAGACGGGCACCCGGAAGTCGACCTGGTCGTAGTGGAGATACGGCTGGTCGCGGCGGAGGTCCCAGTCGACGCCGGATGCGCGCAGGTTCGGGCCGGTCTGCCCGAGCGCAATTGCGTCCTGCGCCGAGAGC
>Ga0070730_10004868_pt1 | contig 11686 bp, 8 predicted proteins | sample Coa_R1_3_FD_66447 | JGI IMG/M metagenome (GOLD analysis project Ga0070730, IMG submission 66447) | Surface soil microbial communities from Centralia Pennsylvania, which are recovering from an underground coalmine fire - Coalmine... | ecosystem: Environmental > Terrestrial > Soil > Unclassified ... | reverse complement strand
CGGCTTCACCTGCCAGTGCTGGCCCTCGCCCTTGTCAGGCGGTAGCTTGAGAGTGCGGCCATTGCCGAGGTGAAACGTGTCGTAAATGTTGAGCAATCCTTGAACCCAATAATCGCCTGCCGGCACGTCATTGAGACTCTCGGCCGGATAGCCCACGGTCGAAGCGTCGATGACCGCGGGCGCGCCCGGCGCGAGCGCGTCAACATCGACGCCAAACACTTGCTGCGATTTCGCGACCATGAAGCTGATCTGGAAGCGCGGTTCCTTGTCGCCGTTATTCGCAATCAGCAGCAGAACGTGGCCGTCGAGTGGGCCGGCGCTCATCTCTTTAGGGAACGAAATCTCAAAGCGCTCGCCCGCAGGCTTAGCGACAGATTTCTTATCGGCCCCTGCATGTGCCACACCAACCGAAAGAAACATCATCCAGACAACGGCTCGTTTGAACATGGAGCGTCCCCCTGACGAATGGAGATGTATAGCAGCGCACATTCCGAAGGTCAAGGACGATGAGGCCGTCAATTTGCCCGCATTGCAGCCGCTCCGCTATAGTTTTACTCATGTTTGAAAACTTCACCGCCACCGACCGCTGGACGAAGAAGCAGGTCCATTGCGCCTATCAATGCCAGATCGTGGCCATCTCGACGCGGCACGCCGACGCTGTGGATTACAAATTTCTCGTGGGCGGGCGCGGAGTGTGGGTAGCCTTGCCGCATCCAGCCTGGGTGGAATATCACAAGCGTACGGGGAAGATGATTACGGACTCGCTGGCGGTTGAAATTGCGGGACACTATTTGAAATCGGCGCTGGAAGCGGGCGAGGGCCTCGGGCGCGAGATGTATTCGCTGACTGTGGCAGAAACGCTGGCGCATCTGGACGCAGCCGTAGCAGAAATGCAAGCGCAACCGGCCTAGAGTGGAATGATCTGGAATTGAAGTATGTGGGGACAGCCGCCCTCGGCTGTCCGTCGCCGCCAGGCGACGTGCGACCTAGATAATCACCGCTTCCTTGTATTCTCCAAACACCCTCCGCATGGCGTCGGAAATTTCGCCCACGGTCGCATAAGCTTCAACCGCAGCCAAGATGCGCGGCATAACATTAGCCCCGGACCGCGCAGCATCCTCAACTCCGGCCAGCGCAGCCTTCCACGGTCCGGCGTCGCGCTTCGTACGCAGAGCCCGCACGCGCTCGACTTGCTTCGCCTCTAGAGCCGGATCAATGCGTTGAATCGGGATCGGCTTTTCTTCTTCGACCTCGAAGCGGTTCACGCCGACCACGATCGCTTCCTCGCGATCCACCTGCTGCTGATATTCGTACGCGGCGTTTTGAATTTCCTGCTGCACAAATCCGCGCTCGATCGCCTTCAGCATTCCGCCGAGAACTTCAATCTTGCCCAGATACTCGGCGGCCCGCGCCTCGATTTCATTGGTCAACGATTCCACATAGTACGATCCCGCTAGAGGATCAATGGTCTGCGGAGCGCCGGATTCGTAGGCGATCACCTGCTGCGTGCGCAGGGCGATGCGCGCGGCCTGCTCGGTGGGCAGCGCCAGAGCCTCATCGTAAGAATTGGTATGCAGCGACTGCGTGCCGCCCAATACCGCAGCCATGGCTTGAATGGCGGTGCGGACGATGTTGTTTTCCGGTTGCTGCGCAGTCAGCGTCGAGCCCGCCGTCTGCGTATGAAACCGCAGCATCCACGAGCGTGGATTCTTCGCCTTGAAATGCTCGCGCATGATGCGGGCCCACATGCGCCGTGCCGCGCGAAATTTCGCGACTTCTTCCAGAAAATTGCTGTGCGCATTGAAGAAGAATGAAAGCCGCGGGGCGAACTTGTCCACGTCGAGCCCCGCCTTGATCGCCGCTTCGACATACGCCATCCCGTTGCCCAGCGTGAACGCCACTTCCTGCACGGCGGTCGATCCCGCCTCGCGCATGTGGTATCCGGAGATCGAAATCGTATTCCAGTCGGGAACGTTGTCATTTGCCCAGGCAAACATGTCGGTGATGACGCGCATCGCCTGCTGCGGCGGATAAATATAGGTCCCGCGCGCGATGTATTCCTTCAAGACGTCGTTCTGCACGGTGCCGGAAAGTTTGCGGATGTCTGCGCCCTGCCGCCGCGCCACGGCGACATACAGGGCCAAGAGGATCGACGCCGTCGCATTGATGGTCATCGACGTAGAGATCTTGGTCAGCTCGATGCCATCAAACAGCCGCTGCATGTCTTCGATGGAATCAATCGCGACGCCGACTTTTCCCACTTCGCCGGATGCCAGCGGATGGTCGGAATCCATCCCAATCTGCGTCGGCAGATCGAACGCCACCGAAAGCCCGGTTGTCCCGTTGGCGAGCAGATATTTGTAGCGCTTGTTCGATTCCTCCGCGTCTCCCATGCCGGCATACTGGCGCATGGTCCAGAGCCGGCCGCGATACATCGTGGCTTGCACTCCGCGGGTGAAGGGATACTCCCCGGGGTATCCAACTTCGCTTTCGTAATCGGAGCCTTTGAGATCAGCCGGCGTATATAGCGGCTTTACCGCAATGTGCGAGGAGGTTTCAATCTCTGCGTCTGGGACTTTCAGCTTTGAGGCCATTGGTACTTCCTAACCATGACAAACGCACGAACGAATACCGAAGGATTCACGGGCGCTGGCTTTTTCTTCTGACCCTCCAGAACGAACTCAGCCCGAACCACGCAAAGGTGAGAGCAAAGAACCCCGCTGCGGCGGCCCGGCCCGGGCCCACTTGGCCGGCATGATATTTTTCATATTCCTTAAATGCGGCGCCTCCAAGGCTCAGGGACATCACCAGGAAAAGGACTCCGGTAACTTCGAGCCATAACTCATGCAGCACGCGCCCGAACGAACGCGCGGTCGCGCGGGTCGCGCTCATGATGGCTCTGAAAGTGCGGCTGCGGCCGGCTTGCTGCCCCGCGATCCGCGCCACCACTCCAGCCTTCCGCCAGGTCGAGACTATGCTCACGCTCTCGATTTTAGCAGCCTGCGGGGCTACAATGTCGCAGCTCTGAGTAGTAGCGAACCGTTGGCTAGCCTGAGGCATCTAAGAGGGAAAGATCATGCAAACCGCCGCGCCCGATATCACTCAACTCAAGTCCCGGATGAAAGAAACGTGGATGGCTGGCGATTTTGGCCAGATCGCGAATTTCACGGCTCCTGAAGCGGAAAATTTCGTCGGGCGGATCGGCATTCGCCCCGGCGCGAAGGTATTGGATGTCGCCTGTGGCACCGGCAATACCGCCATTCCCGCCGCCAAGGCTGGCGCCTCGGTCACCGGAGTGGATATCGCGGCAAATTCTCTGGAGCAGGCGAAAAAGTGGGCTGACTCCGAAAAACTCAACATTCGCTTCGAAGAAGGCGACGCGGAAGAGCTTCGGTTTGAGGATCATTCATTCGACATCGTGCTGACGATGTTTGGCGCCATGTTCGCGCCCCGTCCGGAAAAAGTAGCCGCGGAATTGCTGCGCATGTGCAAACCCGGCGGCATGATCGCTATGGCCAACTGGACTCCACAAGGCTTTGTCGGCAAGTCGTTTGAGGTTACGTCGAAAATGGTGCCGCCCCCTCCGGTTCCGCCGCCGGTGCTCTGGGGAGATGAAACCGTGGTGCGCCAGCGGCTCGGCTCCGGTACAAAGCGAATCGATTGCACGCGGCAGAATGCGCACTTCCAGTATCCCTTTACGCCCAAGGAAACAGTTTCATTCTTCCGCAAATATTTCGGCCCGACACAGATGTCATTTGCCCGGTTGGACGAGGCCGGCCAAACTGCCTTGGCGGCGCAGTTGGAATCTCTTTGGGCGGAACACAATGTGTCCAGGGACGGAAACACTTCGGTGCACGCCGAATATCTCGAAGTTCGCGCCATTCGCGCTTGATCGAAGATCGTGGTAATTTTGTCTTAGCAGGGGGACCCGGTGGATCCACAACTCAAGCAACTCATGAAAGAGCTCGGCGACGCCATTAACGAATCTCTTTCCGACTCTGAGCAGATCTCTGAGGTCGTCTCCCGGATCAAAGAAGGCGGGTACGATATTTTCCTCGTCCTCGAAGCCACCATTGGCGTCAGCAAGCAGGGGGAAAAGACGCCCGACAAGACCTCGCTGGTCGCCACCATGTCGACTAATCCTGAATTCAAGATCAGCGATCAGGATTTGAAGTTTCTAAAATCACTTCGCATCAAGATCGACGAGGATAAGAAGGACAAGTAACGCTATTAGCCTTTAGCTCTTAGCTAGAGATTAGCCAAGAGCTTTACGCCAACACCTGATCCAGCAATTGCCCCACTGCCCGGTTCGCCTCGATGATCGAGGACTTGTGATCGGGCATTCCCGACAGGTCCACGTTGGCGAAGGCAATCCTTCCAAATGGAGCCGCCCGGAGAACGTCTCCCGGCGCGGGTTTGCCATCTTTGCCGAAGTAGAATCCCGGGGCCGGGCTGGCATAGGCGTGTCCCCAGCGGTTCAGAATAATTCCGGCGATGTCGCGGGACGCATCGAAACCAGAGCGCGTGAACATGTCGCTTAACTGTTGCCGGATCTGCCTTTCGTACTCACGGAACGGGGTCGCAATCATTTCCGCGCGGCCCAGGTGACCCTGCTGCTCGGCGGTGTGCCCCGGGCGGGAATACAAAACTTTGATCGTGAGCACCACCGGAGAATCGGGGCCGATCGTCGGCGAATCCGCGCCGCATAGCGCCAACTTCCGCAGCTGGATGTAAGATCCGATCCCTTCAAACCACTGGCAGCCGGAAATGCCCATCTTGTAGAGGAATCGCCAATTCCTTACGGCGACATTGGCCAGCATGCAGGGCGAGCGATAGAACTGGGCGTAGGCGTCTCTGCGATCGCCGGGAAGGTCGCGAACGATATGCTTCGTCGTCCAGCTACCCCCAGCCATGACCACGGAACGCGCCTTCACCCGATACGTCTTTCCTCCGCGCGTATAGGCCACTGTCACCGATTCTGACTTCGATGCCTCGCCATCGTGCTTCACCCACACGGCGGTCGAGTTCAAGCGAATTCGTACCGGACTTCCGGCACGGTCGAGAGCGGCGAAGTTCACATTATTGCGGCAGATGTTCTCGATCGACTGCTCTCCAGCGATAGAGTCTGGAATCATCGTTTTCACGATGAGCCGCGCGATCCCGCTGTTGCCGTCGGGAAACATTTGCGACTCTTTATCTTCCAATCCGCCGAATCCGTCGAACGCATACGCGGTGTAGCCGGAGAGCGCGTCGGCGCCCAGACCGAAACCTCCACCTTCGTCGAGTCCCAGGAATGTGCGAACGGTTTCGCGGCTGATGCCGTACTTTTCCATCAGGTAGTCTTCGAGTGTGATGGTGTCGAGCCGGCGCGAGATGGCATCGCCGCGGTACTCTGGGGTTTTCACGCCGGGCTGCAGGGACGCGTCCGTCTTTAACAACTCCTCGCGCGTCTTTGCCGAGATCGGCGCGCCTTCCAGCTTCTTGCCCCAGGGATCGGTCAACCACAGGCCTTCGGGATGGCCGAACTTCGCTCCGAAATACCAGCCATAGGGGGCCCCACCGAGATACGGCGTGGTGGTCAGCGGAATCTCGGGATCGGGACCAGCCCACTTCTGATATTCGAGACGCGGTGTCTTGAGACCGATTGAGTTGTAGAACCGCTCGATGAAGCCGTGGGGATAGTTCACCTGAAACAGCGCCGAGCCCTGGTGCGCGACCAGTCGCTTACCGTCGACGACAAATTCGTTGCGCTTGGCCTCGCCGCCGAAAATTGGATGATTATCGAGCACAAGGCAAGTTTTACCCTTGCCGGCCTGGCGTTGAAAAATCAGGGCTGCGGCCAGCCCGCTAATGCCTCCGCCCACGACCACGCAGTCGTAAACCTCGTCCGTGTCGGTTACATCTGCCGGAAGACTCTCAAACACTGCGTCACGAATCTGGTGGCCAGCATCGAGCACCGCCAGGGTGTTGCCATTGGAACTGGCGTAATCGCCCACTCCTCCATAGCCGGTCCACTCGTCGTTTGCCGGCGCTTCTGAGGCTCGCTGGCCCAGCAACTGCGCCGGGGAAATCGAATGCAGCAGGGCACCGCCGGAAGCCAGCAGCGTGGCGTTCAGAAAATCCCTGCGCGTGATATCGCGATCGAGCCCCAGCGCCTGGTCGGCGGAAGTATTTTTGTGGGATTCCGGAAGATTCTCCTGTCGCTTCAATGTCCGTCTCGCCTTTTCTCTGCGGCTGGCGTGCAGCGTAAAATGTTCGCAGTGTTTGCGGAGCATTATACGGGCTGGGGGCTCTGGGGCGTGTCCTGGCACGTTGGCTTGCCTGTGCTACCATCTACTGTTTTCTTTAGCGCATCTGCCGCGCGAAAACGAAATCGGGAACAGCGTCGGGAACTGAGAGGCAGTAAGGAATGAAAGACACTCTTGGGGTTCTGTTGGCAGGCGGCGCCGGCGAACGACTCTATCCCCTCACCCGCGACCGGGCCAAGCCTGCGGTCACCTTCGGCGGCATCTATCGGATCATCGACATTACGCTTTCCAATTGTCTGAATTCTGACCTGCGCCACGTCTACATCCTTACGCAATACAAGGCGCTCTCGCTGAATCGCCACCTTCGCGAAGGCTGGAACATCCTGGGCCGCGAAGTAGGCGAGTTCATCGAGGTGCTGCCTCCCATGAAGCGCGTGAGCGATCAGTGGTACCAGGGCACGGCGGATGCGGTGTATCAGAACATTTATTCGATCGGCTCGGAGCAGCCCAAGCACGTCCTGATTCTTTCCGGCGACCACATCTACAAAATGAATTACGGCAAGATGATGAAGCAGCACCTCGACTCGGCTGCCGACGTCACTCTGGCCACCATCCAGGTCGATCCCAAGGAGAGCTACCAGTTAGGAGTCGTTGACGTCGACAAGGACGGCCGGGTCAACGGCTTCGAGGAAAAGCCAAAGATCACGGCGCTGCGCTCGCCATGGAATCCCGAGAAGACGGCGGCGTCGATGGGCGTGTATCTGTTTAATGCCGACGTACTCATCCCCGTGCTGCTCAAAGACGCGGAGAATCCGCAGTCCAGCCACGATTTCGGAAAAGACATTCTGCCCAAAATGGTCGACGACTACCGCGTCTACGCCTACGACTTTGTCGACGAAAATAAGAAAGAGGCGCTCTACTGGCGCGATGTAGGCACGCTCGAAGCCTACTACGAGGCCAACATGGACATCGTTTCCGTGTCGCCTATTTTTAACCTGTACGACAAAGAGTGGCCGATCCGTACCCACCAGCGCCAGTATCCTCCGGCAAAATTCGTATTTGCGGAATCCGGCCGCACGGGCACAGCGCTCGACTCCATCGTCTCCAACGGCTGCATCGTTTCCGGCGGCATGGTCAAGAACTCGGTGCTCTCTCCGGACGTGCGGGTGAACTCCTACTGCGAAGTCGATTCCTGCATTTTGTTTTCTCACGTCAGCGTAGGACGCCGCTGCCGCATCCGCCGCGCCATTCTCGATCGCGACGTCCACATTCCCGAGGGCACCACTATCGGCTACGACGCCGAAGCCGATCGCCAGCGTTATTTCGTGACCGAGAGCGGCATCACCGTAGTTACGCGCGACTACTCGCTATTCGAAAATCCGGTCACGGTGGATTACTTCACCAGCGAGTAGGTATCGACGTACTTGCTCATATCTGCTACGGACGACTCCGCTCTAAGCAGAAAAATGGGCGCCCGATCGGGCGCCCATCGATTCGCAACTCTCACTTACTGAGGTTTCTGATTCTCGTCTTTTTTCTTCTGGTCCTGCTTCTTCTTCTCTTCCGGTGTTAGTTGCGGTTGAGGACGTTGCTGCTGCGGCCTGGCTTCAGCTGGCGGACGGTTGTCCGGCCGCTGGCTGGGTGGAGGAGCCTGCGTCCGCGGCGCCGGCTCGTTTCGCGGTGGCTCGGAAGGGCGATTGTTCGGCTGCTCCGAGTAATGGTTATTCGGCGGTTCCGTGGGCGGATGCCCCGTTCGGGCCGGCTGGTCGCTGGGCGGATTCGGCGCGGGCCGGTTCGGCTGCGCCGATGGCGGGCGATCGTTGCGCGCCGGCGGCGGAGCCGGTTGCTCTCCACGGTTGCTCGGCGGATTGGGCTCCGGCCGATTATTGGGTTGCGCCGATGGCGGGCGATCGTTCCGTGCCGGCGGCGGTGCGGGCTGCTCCGCACGGTTGTTCGGCGGATTGGGCTCAGGCCGATTATTGGGTTGCGCCGATGGTGGACGATCATTCCGTGCCGGTGGTGGAGTCGGCTGCTCCGCACGATTGTTCGGTGCAGGCTGATTCGGTTGCGGACGATAGCCCGGCTGCCCAGGCCGCTCGTTCGCCGGCGGCGTTGCCGGAGTCGGTTGTCCCGGACGATTACTCGCTCCCGGCTGGTTTGCCGGTGCGGGTTGCGCCGCAGGAGGCGGAGTTGCGCCCGGACGCGGGTTCGCTGCCGGTGCTCCCGGCTGGCTGCCTGGCCGGCTCATCGCCGGCGCTCCCGGCTGATTTCCCGGCCGGTTCGGTGCCGGAGTTGGAGTCGCCGCTTTCGCCGGAGGCGCTTGTTTCACCAGAGGACTCGCCGGCGCATTCGCCGGACGCATCTTCTGCAATTCTTGCCGCTGCAAAGGCTGGCCGGGATGTTGTGCCAATGCTTGCTGTCTGGCGGCAAACGCGGGCGGAGGCGGAGGCGGCGCTGCTTTGGCGATTACAGGACGCGCCGCGACTGCTTGCGGAGGTGCTGCCACTCGTCCCGCCGTGTTAGAGTGCACACCCATCACCGATTCACGCCCCGGCGCTACCGCCGCTCGTGCGCTTACCGGGCCATTTGCGAACTGCCGCGCATTTACCGCAACTGCAGCCTTCGCCACCGGCTGCGCGCTTACGAATGCATGCTGCGGAACTGCGGTAACCGCGCCCTGCACATTTCGATTTACGTAGGTGACGTTGTTGACCGTGGTGTTGTTGTTGACGATGGTCGTGTTGTACACGTTGTGCACGACCGTGGTATTGACGGTGGTGTTGGTAACGTTGACCCGATTCACATAAGCTTCGCTCACGCGGTACGAGGGCACGTAGACTTCACGCGGTCCAAGAGGGAACCACGCGACCGCGCCGCCTGCCATAAGTGCTCCACCGCCAACAAAAGCGACAAGCGCAGGCGCGTACACCGGGCGCTCCTCCACAGGTCCTGGGATCCATCCCCATCGCCCGTACATATTCGCCCAGCGGCCGTAATGAAACGGAGCGTATCCCCAGTTCTCATCGTCCACCCAGGTCCATCCCCAGGGATCGATCCATGCCCAGTGCCCCTGGTGATACGGAGCCCATCCGGGATCGACTCGCGGAAACCATGCGTAGCCATATTCCGTGGGTCGCCAGTCGCCATTGTCGTCGAGATCCTGATAACCCACAACGCGACGCGAGCAATAGCGCGCCGAGGGCGAATCCTGGTACCTGCGCTCGCGCCGGCCGCTCCAGTTGTCGAAATCATCGGGATCACCGATCTGGTCAACTTCGGCATTCAAGGTTGTGGTTCCGCTGAACGTAAAGCGCTGCCCGGAATGGATCCTGTAGTTCTGCCCGTTGCCGGTCGATTCGCCTTCTCCTTCGCGGATGGCCACGACGGTATAATTCCCATCTTCGGAAGCATCCAGCCGGTAGCGGCCCGGTTGCTCCACCGTGAAGGCCTGGTTCGGCGTATCGATTTCAAAAACACTGTCGCGATCTAAATTCCACACACGAACGCTCAGGCTGCCCGCATTGAGCTGGATCTGAGTAGTGCGGTCGTCGAGATTGAGAAAGGAAAAGCCGGTATTCGGCGCCAGGTTGATGGTGGCCGACCCGAGCTGTACTTCCGCCCGCGAATCGCGGTCCGCCCAAATTTTGTCGCCCGTGGTCAGGGGCCGGTTCGGAACCGCCTCGACCCACTCGTCTTCTCCAGCCGGCTGAAACGATACGGAGCCTTCCATGTAACCCAAGCGAGCCACTCGGCCCGGAGGATCATCCTGATCCTGTGCTTGGGCGCGGGTTGATAACGCCGGAAGCAAAGTAACGGCAAGCAGCACGCACAGCAAACCCCAACTTTCCTCGAGTTTGCAAACGCGCTGCCACAGGGTCTTGCTCATGAAACACATCCTTTCTGGACGCCACGGATTTTTGCGCCCGAGCACACCAACACACACTGAGTGTCGGCCCACTCAGCTGAGAATTTCGGATCTAAAAATACTTGTAATGTAGATGCTACCTGAACTCCCCTCGTCGTAGGGTGATTCAAGTAGTTCATAAAGGGAATGGTCTAAAGTAACGGGGCTTACTCTCTTGGTTCGCAAGTGCATCAAGCAACGACAGCCGCCGACGCGGTATCCTCTTCCGCCTGCCGCCCGGGATAATGCGTGAATGCCAACAGGCAAAATTACTTTTTTTCTCTCTCGCTTGCCGCTAGCGCCTTGGCTTGGGAGGCGACAAGTAATGCACCGTGCTCGCGGGCGTCTTTTTCCAGCCCCGCCAGATGACTCTGGGCGCCGGGCGAGTGCGCTTCCATCTCGATTTCGCCGCTCGCTAGCCGCGCCTGGTATTCGTACAGGCGATACCCGAATCTTCGGGCCGAATTAAGCGTTGCCTGCGCTTGCTGCAACGCTTCCGCAGTTTTTCCTGACTTGGCTTTGATCCGGGAGTCCGCCAACGTTACTTCATAGCGGGGAGTTTGCAGTGTGCTTTGATGGGCAAGAGCCGCCGCCTTCGAGACTGCGGCCTGAGCCTCGCCCAATTTGTCTTCTCCTAGCAAGTTGCGGGCTAGCACAGCCTCAGCCCATGCCGCACTACCGGTCGAGTTCGTTTTTTCGTAAAAACCAGCGCCCTGTCGCGCCAAATTCTCGCCGTCGGAGTAGCGCTTCTCGAACAGCGCGATTGCAGCTTCAGCCACGTTGAGTTGCGCGGCGAAATCCTGATCATCAATCTCCTTGCACACCGCCATCGCGGCATCATATTGCTTTTGTGCTTCCGCCAATTGGCCTCGCGCCAGGTGAACATCTCCCAGCCCTGATAATGGATAAGGCTCCCCGCGACGGTACGCGATCTCCCTCGTCATACTCAGCGACTGATCGAAATACCTTTGTGCTTCGTCGAGATTCCCCATCTCGACCTGCAGGTTCCCCAGATTGTTCAGCGTTGCCGAAGCCCCACGCCGGTCGCCCACTTGGTTAAATGCCGCCAGCGATTCAAGTTGCATCTTGAGCGCACCCTGCAAATCGCCGAGCCCATCGAGCGCGTTGGCGATGTTCCCATAAGATCCGGCCAGCGCGTAGGGATCGTTGATCTCCTTGTCGAACGGCAGAGCTTGTTCGTAATACTTCTTGGCCTCGACCATCTTGCCCTGGGCGTAGAACACGTTTCCGATTCGCTCGACGGTCGCAGCGATGCTCTTCATCGCGCCAATCTCGCGGAAGACCTGGAGCGCGCCCTCAAACCGCTTCATGGCGCCTTGGTAGTCTCCTTGATCGGAGAGCAAATCTCCCGCGAGCAATGACGCGCGAGCCGCGCCCTTCCGGTCCCCTGCGGCAATGTAGAGTTCGTTCGCCTGACTCAGGAATTCCACCGTCTTTTTGGAATCGCCCATGCGCTCCCACGCCGCCCCTTCGAGTTGCAGCGCCTGCGCGAGCAGCAAATTGGCTCCCGCCG
>Ga0070730_10004866_pt1 | contig 11689 bp, 11 predicted proteins | sample Coa_R1_3_FD_66447 | JGI IMG/M metagenome (GOLD analysis project Ga0070730, IMG submission 66447) | Surface soil microbial communities from Centralia Pennsylvania, which are recovering from an underground coalmine fire - Coalmine... | ecosystem: Environmental > Terrestrial > Soil > Unclassified ... | reverse complement strand
GATCAGCACGGGAGCAGTCGGAGCGGCAGTGACGATCAGCGGCACGAATTTTGGTGCGACGCAAGGAAGCGGAACCGTTGCATTCAACGGGACCGCAGCCAGCGTGACCAGTTGGAGCGCTATTTCCACCGTGTATGCCAACTCCGCCGCCCAGGGTATTTCTCGCTTCACTGCATGCGTATTGCAAAGCGGAGTTGAGATGCCGTACCGAGCGATCAAAACGAATATAGCCGATTCACTCGACATCATTATGCAAATGGAAAGGCGGCCTGGCACGCGATTCGTTTCAGAAGTCGTTCAAATCAGCGGATACAATCCGGAATCGGACAGCTACAACCTGCAACCCGCCTACCTGCGATAGCTGCGAAGCTATCGGAACGAAACTATCGATCCAACGAACATCCAGCAGGATATCCATTCGATGAAGGCTTGAAGTTCGGACAGGTGTCCTGTGAGGTCTTCGTCCACGAGGACCTTGAATCAGCCTGAATATAGACCGAGACAGCTTCTTAGAGACCGATGTCCACTAGCCGCGCTTAGTGATGGGAAGGAACCTATAAGTTACAGTCTGTTTACAGCACCGTGACACTTAGACTCATCGCAGGGCTCACCATGTTCAAAAGGACCCTGCCATGACTGAGACAATTTTGGTGGTTGGTTCCGAGCGCATCGATCAGCAATTAGTGATTTGGAGTCTATTGAAAGCGGATTATCAGGTACGCTATGCCCGCAGCGATTCTAACGCAATCAGGATCATTGCCACCGAGACGCCCAGTGCTGTTTTACTCAGTTTGGAGCACGACAATATTCAAGAAATTTGCTTCTCGATTCGGAGAGTCGCTCCTGCAATACCCTTGCTCGTGATCGGACGCGAGAATGACACGGCCATCAAGGTGGATCTTTTTCGGGCTGACGCGGATGATTACGTTCGGGTGCCCTTCGATTCGACCGAACTAATCGCCCGAATTCGCTCGGCGGTTCGCAGGCCAAAGAAGGAGCATCTCATAGACTCTTAAATCGCCGTTGCGCAAGTTCGGGCGCACCATCAATGGCGAAGACCGAGTGGCATCGGGCCTGGAATCAAATCGCTGAGTCAATTCAATGAGGCCTTCTCGATGGTCACTCGGCAACGGGGTTGCTGGACCGGTCTGGCCGGTGCACCGGGCCGGACCGACCGAGAATTTAAGACACTAAGGAAACTACGAGGGCGGTAAGCCGGCGAGCAGTTCCCCTCATCACCCGATGTTCATAGTTGTCACGAAGCCCCTGCGAAAAAAGCCGCAGTTGAATTTCGAGATATAGCCCCTTCTGGCCAACCAAAACAGGCGCACCGGTTTGATTAGCGTATTGGCCATGACAAAGTGTATGCAAGCGCCTATGCGGCGACTGACATCGCCATCAAGGACGAGGTTTTTCGCTAACCTTGCGCTCCTCGTATTCATAGGTACTAACATCTCGCGTTCTATAGGGTGGACGCGGCTCTGCCCGTGGTCGATGCCGTCGTCGTCGAGCCGTTTCAAGAAGCGATACAACGTGGTGTAATCCGGCACCCAGCGCAACTGTAGCGCTTGGCGCAACTCGCGATGTTTCGCAGACGCGCCTCGGCTTCGCGGAAGGTCCAATCCTCGCAGCGCATCAGACAAAGCACCGCCAGCAACTGCGGCTGGGAGAATTGGTGTTTGCTAAACGACTCCGGTAGGCAGGCAAAACGCGCGTCGCCACTTGCAACGCCACCCGAGCAAAGGGCAGGAGTCCGATCTCTGCCACCGTCCCTCCTGCTTCATCAGAAAACACTCTCCGCCTCGAGTTGTCGATCTCACAAAACTCAAAAGGATGTCAACAGAGCCGGTGGACGCCTCTTGGCTGCGTCGCGTAGAACGCTGCCACATCCCACAAATCCTGGAGCGAGAGGGAACGGCTGACTTCCCACATGTACCACTGTGGCTGACGCCGCCCCGCGCGATAGTCGAGGAGCTGTTTGTAGATCGCTTTTTGACTGAGCCCTGCAAGAGACGGAGCCACGCCCTCCTCACTGATCCCTAGCGAAGCGGTCTTGTCCGCGCCTATTCTCCTGTAGTGGTACCTCAGCTAGTCTTGGTTTATAGGAGACTCACCCACGGAAGCAGGTTTTATTGTTAATGGAAATATCCTACCCAGAAAGCCCCAGAACGCCACGGCTGCGATCAGAGCTACCACGGCCATTCCCGCGAGGGCCGAGGGATAGCCAAACCGGGCGATGGAAACTCCGGTGGCGGCCACGGCACCGGCTTGGGCCAGTGAAATCACGAGAAAATTCAGAGCCGAAGCTCCCGCTCGCTCATGCGGTGGCACGCCGCTCATCAGCAGGCTGAACATTCCCGGCTCACTCATCCAAAGAAAGCCGCTGTAGCACACATAAATCACGGCTGCAGGCAGCGCTCCGGAAGTTGCGGCAAGAAATCCGAGGAGCAGCGCGGTAGCCAGCTGTGTATATGCCACTCCCGCGACAAGACCTAGTTTCCGGAACAGCAAAGGAGCAACAAGGATGCCAAGCACCTGGAGCAAGCTCGAAAAGGAAAAGATGGTTCCCATGCGCACCAGAGGGGTGTGAAGATATTGGGAAAAGTAGACACTCGCCAACGGGCTCAAGGAGCCGGTGATCAAACTCCACAAGGCGAGCGCCGGCAAGAAGCGAAGCAAGAACGGATTGCACGGATACAGCTTTCGTTCAGGGCTTGGTGGCGGCACTACGATCCGCAGCTTCGACAGGGGAATCAAGGCCAGCGCGACAATGGCACAGCCAATAAGGAGCACGATCTGCTTTGCTTGAGTTCCAGACATGGCCGGGCTGAGACGCATCAGTGAACCCGGCAAGCGGCTGGCGGCCAGATTCGCCAATATTCCGACTCCAATTCCGGAAGAAAAAACCAAGCTGAAGCCGAACGGCCGGCTCTGTTCATCAGTTAGGAGCGCAATGGCCGGTGCGATGGCGACAGCCCAAATTGTTGTCAGAAATCCGCCGACGAGTGCTAGCGCAAGCACCGCCGATCGAGGCGCGATCAAGGCCCTAGCGGCAAAAACAGCAGCGAGCATTGCAATACACGTCAAAAGCGATCTCCGAATTCCAAGGCGCTGGATCAGAATACCCGCCGGAATCGTGCAGGCGATGCTGCCGATATTCATGAAGCTCATCATCAACCCGAGAAAATCTTCTTTGAAACCACAATCTAGCAGGAAGAGGTTGTAAAGGAAAAAATACATGGTCATCCCCAAATCAAAGCAGAATGACGCGGCGAAGAACGTCCAAAATTGTCGACCCAGATTCTTGCGGGAAAGGTGGTAGACCAAGCCGCGGGACAGCCTGACCGGAATTAGGGCGATGTGGTAGGAACCGCGAGTCACAAACCAAAATGCGTAATCGAGCGCATTTTGGCAGGTGTGGACCATACGAGAAAGGCGATTCCTGCCGGTTGGTTTTCTGGCCGCAGATTCGGTGCTGATTTCAGGCGCAACCGTCAGGACCAGAGGACGAACAGGCAAGATTCGTCGAAATAGGATCGCGGATTTGTCGGTTCTGGATTCCAGAAGATCAAGATGCAGCCACATGCCGTCTTTTCTTGGGCTAAACGCAGTAGAAAGCGTCGCCTTGGAAAAGTGCCGGAAAAACTCTTGGACGGGTCGCGGCAGGCGACTGACTTCTTCCTGCGCTTGCTCGGATAAACGGCACGAAAACCAATCCGAGGCCAGGCGAAAAGAAATTGCTTCTAGCCGCCTGAGCGAAGCGGGATGAAGCTCTAGCCACCGTTCCCAAAACTGGCCATCGTCTGCATAAGTGTGTAAGAACCGGGCTAACCCGTACACTTGTTCGGTGGCAAGAAAGCTGCCTATAAGATTTCGCAGAAGGTTAAGAGAGGTGTATCCGAGATTGTCCACGGGATCGAGCGCGGGAAAAGGGAGGCCGTCCACTACCCGCCTCACACGGCGCGACCAAAATTCCTCCAAACCTTCCGGGTGAAAGCGGTGGTTGGCGCTGTCCCACCAAGAAAAATGGAGCTCGAACGAAATAGGGATAGCTGGGTCAAAATGATTTCCTCGCCAGGTCCAACAATTTGGAGGAACAAGGATAGGCAGATGTTCTGTCGAGACCTGGCCACGATGGGGTTTTGGTGGCGTGTACCCGAGCGCAAAGAGCGCACAGCGAGCTCGAAATATTGTCTCTGGAGTACAAAAGAGATCGATATCGGACTGTGGGCGATATTTCGGGTGGTCCGTGTAACCCGGCCACAACGAGAATCCCTTCACGACAACGTGATCGACCCCACAGTCCTCGATAGCCTTGGCCGCGCACGAATAAGCATTCTTGACGCGTTCGAATCGCAATGCGGAGCTTGTTAAAGCGACGTCAATGTGCTCGCGGACCCAAGTGGGCAACTGGTCGCCACATTCCTGGCGAAGGGGAAGGGTCAAACGCGCGACGTGCCAGTCCACTAGAACGCGTTTCCATTCGGCGTCCGGAATCTTGAGGAGAGGGTCTTTCCGCGGATCTTGAAATCGCAATGCGTCTAGAAGAAACCGAGGTAATTCACCCATTCTCCCGCTCCCCTGCTGTGATGAGGGTTCCGGGAGCCGACGGCGGACCATTGCGGACTAATTGTTCTAGCAAGCGTAGCGCTGAATCCATCCGGGTGTAGCGCAACTCAAAGAGCTCTGCTGAGAGAAGATTTTGTAGAGTGGCATAGTGAGCGTCGCGAACATGTTTCTCGCCGAAACACACGACCTGTTTTAACCATTGCAAGGCTCGGTCTCTGGAAAACGGAACGATGCCATCCGGCAAGGAATCAAACCGATTTAGAAATACGATGTAGTCGACGGAGCATTCCGAAGTAGTGATAATTTCATTATTCGTTGACGTTGCCAGCTCGATCGCCATTTCGCCGGTTGCGCGCGGAGTTACTCGTTGTTGGATCAATTCCGGAAAGAGATCGATGGCAGACTCGCGGAAGCGCATTTGATAAGGATTGCCGGTAACAATTCGCCCTCCCCGCTTTCGCACCAAACAGGTGGAGTCGTCGGATAGGAATTTCCAGCCGTTTCGCGCGCCCGCATAAGCAAGAGAAGACTTTCCAGCGCCAGAATCTCCACACAGCAAAACGCCGTGCCCGTCCAATTCGACGCAAGCTCCATGAATGGAAGTCAGGAATAGGGACTCGAGAAGATTCCAGGCGGTTCCCTCGACAAAGTGGTAGCGAAGATAGGCGCGATTTTCGGCTGCAGCTTGGGTCAGCCAGCCAAATGCGAATCCTTGACGGGTGTCCGAGATCATGTAATTTTCGAAATCGGCGATTTGGGCGATGAGATTACGCTGGCCGCGGAAGATTGGCTGAGGAGGCAACTCCTTGCTTGCACCAGAAAGAATACCGATTCGAATTTGCAACGGTGTTTCGGAATAGAGTTTTTGAAACATGCCCCAACTTTCCTCGGCAGCGGCGAGGACGAGAGGGCAGTTGGTGATGATCTCGACTGGGAATCCAATGAAATGGAAGGTTTTGCGAAGAGGAAGTTCGAAATCGTAGAGCAGAGGATCGCCGGATGAGATTTGAAGTTCCATTGATCTGTTGAGTTCTCCCTGCAAATAGTGCTTTTATCGACCTGAGCGAAAAACGGGACTTCGATTTCACGCGGAACCCGACAACACAATTTAAAAAAGCAGCTTCAACGCAAATTGCACGATTCGGGGATTTCCGTTGGTCGAGGTAATCAGTCCAAAAGCCGGACCGGCGGCGAAATCGTTCACCGGCTGAGAAAACTTTGGAGTATTACTAAAGTTGAAGAGCTCGGCGCGAAAATCCAGGGCTGCCCGCTCTCTTAGAGGAAAGGTGCGTTGAATGCCCAGGTCCAAATTGCGCTGGTCCGGACCGCGCAAGATACCGACACCGCAGTTTCCGAATCCAGTGCCATCGCCGATTGAGGGGGGCGCTGCGAACGCCGCCGGATTGAAGTAACCGTTCAGGCGGGACGTCACGGAGCCGGAAGACGCAGGATTCACTCCGGTGCATTCTGCGCGGGTAAATCCGACCAAGTTTCCATAAACCGAACCAGCAGTGCTATCGATCACGGTAATCGGCAGGCCGGACTGCAGCACCATCACGCCAGAGAATTGCCAACGAGAAAACAAAGGGCGAACAAAGCCGGGTCCTATCCTAAGATCCGGCGGCTGATATAGAAAACTTGAAACGAAGCGGTGTTTGCGGTCGAAATCACTGAGCCCATGCGAACTTCGGGGATTGGTCTGATCATTGCCAAGGAAGTCCAAGTCGAGCGAAGAAAGTCCACCGGTACCGCTGGTGTTGTCGAGGGCTTTGGAAAATGTGTAGCTGGAGAGAAACTGCAGACCATGGGTAAGCCTCTTGGTGATGCTGGTCTGCAGTGAATTGTAATTTGCAATGAAAGATGTCTGGCAGATATAAGAACCGCCTGCGAGACCCTGGTATGGAACTCGCTGGGCAACATTCTCGTTGGTGGTTGTGGTTTGCCCGTTTACCGGATTTTCTGGAGTAGCAATCAGGGCCTGATTGAACTCGACGCAGCCTGTGAGGTGCGTGGTTTTCGAGCCGACGTAACCTATTTGCCAAAGAAAATCGTGCGCGAATTCAGTTTGAATGTTCAGGTTGTATTGCTGCGTATAGGGGCTGCGAATTCCTCGGGAGATCGCCGCGATAAAAAGCGCGCTGTACGGAGTACGCGGAATGAAGATGGGATACGCCGAATTCGGCGGGAGTGGCGGGACAAATGGTTGTTGAAAAGTCGCGTCAGCGTTCAACGAACCTAGCAATGATTGGGTGACCGCAAAAGGGGGCTGACCCACATTTTGCAAAACCAATTCTCCGGAGAGTCTCTCGTAATAGATGCCGAAACCACCGCGCAATGCAACAGAAGCCCTCGTCGGTAGACGGAATGCAAATCCAAGCCGTGGGCCAAGATCTTTGTAGTCGGCATTCCAAAAGCCAGATTGACTGGATTTTGTGAGACCGGAAGGAACCGAGCCGCTGTAGTTCGCGGGCAGAAGGAAGCCGGTAAAACTTCCGCCAGCAGAAACCTGAGACGAGGCAAGACTCGGATCGAAGTTTGAAAGGTGACCGTTGGTTTCTGTAGGAGGTCCGAAATATTCGTAACGCAAACCGGCATTGATCGTGAGGCGGGAAGTTACACGGATGTCGTCCTGGATGAATCCGGCAAAATCCGCATAGCGTTGATCCTTGCGAAAGATTCCGGAAGCGCCCACGCTTTCGAAAATATTGCTTTGCCCGCTGCCATTTTGAGCGGCGTTCTCACCAAGCAGGAAATCCGGAAAACTCTGGAAGAGCAGAAAACCCGCGGTGGTAAATGGCACGTTCAGAACGAGCTGGTGGCGCTTCGCCTCTCCACCCATGCGTAGGCTGTGCTTGCCGCGGATCAGGGAAACGGTGTCTTGCCATACGAACGTATTGGTGTTCTGAAAATAAAATGGCTGGCCGGACGGCCCGATCGTAAGCAGATTTTGAATCTGTATACCTGGAATTACGGGGAGTCCAGAAGGCGTGGCCATGCCAACGTCGGCTGCGGTTATGGCGTCAACGCCGGATTGCGAGCCATTGAACCGCATGTAGCCAAATCGAGCGACGTTGGTCAGGCTGGAATTGAAAGTGTGGGTATCCGAAAGAACAAACATATCGTTGTGTTCGGGCTGAATGGTTCCCCATCCCGGTACGGTGGCGGCAAATGGAGTGAATGGTTCATCCGTGACTTCACGAGAGTAAAAGAATCGGCCAGAGAGCTGATTGCGACCGGGAAAATAGTGATCGAGATTGACGCTGAACTGGTCCTGACGGTAGTTTCCTGGGAAGGAATAAGTGGACTGACCGATTCCGCCGGGAAGTATTGTCTGTGGATTGGGAATCGCGAAACTGCCGTTCGGCAGTTTGAAATTCAGCAACGCAAACGCGACCGGATTGATATTCGATCCATCGGGCGCAACAGCGGCACCTCCAAACGCGCCGGTTTGCCCGCCGAAAAGCGCGCCGAGAGCCGCCGCGGAGCGATCATCGCTCAATGCTGGAAGAAACGTACTCTGTAATGCGCCGGGGGCTTGTCCGTTCTTCTGAACGCTGCCTTGGTAGGAGCCAAAGAGGAAGGTTTTTTGCTTGATGATCGGGCCGCCGATGGTTCCGCCAAACTGATTCTGCCGAAGGACTGGCCGAGGCTGACCGTTGCGATTCAAGAAAAAATCATTGGCGTCCAACGCATCGTTTCTGAAAAATTCCCAGACGCTGCCATGCCACTGATTTGTGCCACTCTTGCTCACGATGTCGACGTTGGCGCCGGCACTGCGGCCGTACCCGGCGTCATACATCGCCGTCTGCACTTTGAACTCGGCGATGGTATCGGGCGCAGGAATTGCAATACCGACTTCCGGATCAAATCCTGAGGCGGAATTTTCCGACAAGTTGTTGGCGTCGATTCCATCGAACTGAAAATTGTTGGCGGTTGTTTTGGCCCCATTGACGGAAACGTTTTGAGTGTTTCTTCCGAACTGCGCGGCGTTTGGAATCTCCACTACAACCCCCGGAGATAACGCGAGGATCTGGGAGAAATTGCGGTTTGCAAGCGGCAGAGAAACAAGCGTCTTTTCGTCAACGGCTCTGCCTAAGGTAGAACTCTGGGTCTGCAGCAATTCCGGCGCCGCCTCGACAATTACAGCGGTTGCGGTTACGCCAAGCTTCAATTTGAACTCCACCGCGGTACTTTCGCCGGCAATGACCCGGATTGAACGCAGTGTTTGCGCTCCAAAACCCTCCACGCGAACTTCAATCGAGTAACTGCCCGGCGGCAGAAGCGTGTAGCGAAAGAGTCCGTCGGAAGCGGTGAACGAGGCTCTGGAAAGGCTTGTGTTTTCGTTGGCCAGAGTAATCTGCGCGTTCGGTACAACGGCACCGGTGGGATCCCGCACCGTTCCTTCAATCGCACCTGTTCCCGGCGCCTGAGCTCGCACGTCAGCAGCGGCTCCCGCCAAAATGCAGAAGGCGAACAAAAACAAAGCGAAAGATCGGAAAATGGAATTGTGAAACGTACGTCCACTCGTCCGCGCCGAACTAGGGGAAACTCCGTCGCAGATGCAATTCCAAGGATAGCGTCCACTGCCGTTCATCGTCCGCCTCGCCAATTCGATTTGGAGAAGCGTAAGATTAATCGGCCGCTCAGATTTGTTTGTCGCCGGGGTGTCATATCTTTGCAATCTTCATGCCCGGAATCCGAAGATCAAGTGTGACAGTCTGTTGACATCGCCGTGACAAACGGCGAGTCTGCTTCATTGACCATCCAAATATTGACCACGAAACGTTTCTCGCGATCGAAGCAGAGGAAAGCGAGAGACATTGGTGGGTCGCAAAAGACAATTGCTTTGGTGAGGTAGCAGCAAGATGAAGGCAAGGCTTTCCTGGATTTTGGCGATGGCTCTTTTGGGATTGGGTCGTGCGAGCGCGCAGTCCGACGTTCCTATCCTTTCCGGGGGCGCGGGTTTCTTGGGCACTACGCAAGGCGGTAGCTCGTTGTTTCAGCCCGTCGTGGCGCCAGTCCTCACTGTTCCGTTAGGAGAGAAATGGCTCATTGAATCGCGAGCTGATCTGCGTGGAGTAATTTTTCGCGAGGATGGAACGACGGGGCCGTATCAAGGCCAGTTCTTCGGAACTCTGGAGTATTTGCAGGTCGACTACAACGCAAATTCTCATCTAACGATCACCGCCGGGCGCTTTCTGAGCCCCTTCGGGATTTTCAACGAGCGGCTCAGCGCAATCTGGATTAGCAAATTTCAGGATGCTCCAGAAATCGCAGCCATTGGAACGGGGGTTGGATATAGCGATGGATTCATGCTCAGAGGCGCGTTGATCTCAAACCGCCGGTACGCGGTGAATTACACTGCTTATTTTTCCGCGCTTAGTACGATCACCAAGTTTGAATCCGAGCGGGCGGCAGGCGGCAGGATTGGAGTATTCGTCCCAGGTACGCGGCTCGAAGTAGGCGCCTCGTACCAGAGGAAACTCCAAGCCCAGCGGATGAATTCCGTTGGCAGCGACATTTCGTGGGCACCGTATCGCGTGCCGCTGGAAATCAAGGGAGAGTGGGCGCACTCGCCAAGCGGAAACGGCTATTGGATTCAAGGAGCGTATCGCCTCTCACAGCTTGGAAACGAAAATTCAGCGATCGCTCGACTCGAGCCCGTATTCCGGATGCAGCAATTCTTCCGGTCTGAGTTGATTCCCGGCGATTCGCTGCCGTTAACAAATTCGCGGGTTCCAGAACTTGGGCTGAATTATTACCTGCCGCATGAAGTCAGGCTGAACGCGAGTTACGGGCGCGATTTGGTCGCCCACTCCACAAACTTAAATGTGTGGGAATTCGGAATCACTTATCGGTTCTTATTCCCTCTTTGGCCCGGAGAATCCAAATGAAGCATCGGATATTCGTTGCAGCTGTCTTGATCTGTTTATGGGGAGACTACGTAGCTGCTATCGCGCAGACAAGCACTAAGCGATCTCCGAACAAGTCGAATTCGAATCCAGTTGGGACCGCAGCGGGATTGCCGAGCGAAGGAGAACTTCGATTCCAGGCTAATTGTGGGCGCTGCCATAACCCGCCCGAAAGCCTTTCTCCACGAACTGCGCGCGCGGTAGTCCGGCAAATGCGCGTTCGAGCCATGTTGAGCGCGGAAGATGAAAAGTTGATCCTGGAATTCCTCGCTCCATAATCAATACGTGCCTGGAGGATAGAGTTGAATTTGTTTAAATTCGCAGTGATTTTGGCAGTGGAGTTTATTGCCTGGAGTGTGCTTGCGGGCCGTACCGAGTCTCCTCGGCGAATCGAAATCATGGCGGGTAGATTTGCTTACAGCCCGCAGGCGATCACCCTTAAAAAGGGCGAGCCCGTGGTACTCGTGCTGCGCAGCAGCGATGTCACGCATGGGCTTAAGTGTTCCGAATTGAAGATCAAATCGGAAATCAAGAAAGGTATGGACACCGAGCTTCAAATCACTCCAGAAGAAACCGGTCACTTTGTGGGCAAATGCGCCCACTTCTGCGGGAAAGGCCATGGATCAATGATGCTGCAAATCGACGTAGTACCGTGACAAAGACGCGATCGTTCCTGAATCGTATCGCAGTGGTCGCGGGCTCGGTGTTTGCCACTATCCTGGCTGCCGCTACGCTGTTCGCCTTGCGCGGAGTCCAGGCACGGCCTCCTGGAAAGTTGGAGGTTCGAATCATGAGTTTGGCAAAACATTCGCTCCTAGTAGGCGGTAGAGATCTCAGGAATCCCCTGCCCGTAACTTCCGAGAACACGGCGGAGGGTCAGCAGGATTTTTCACATTACTGTTTTGCTTGTCATGGCCTGGATGGCCAGAACACTGGCGTTCCCTTTGCTGAGGCTATGTCGCCACCTGTGCCGCCGCTTGTCTCTAGCGAAGTTCAAAAATACACGGACGGCCAGCTCTACTGGGTAATCAAGAATGGCCTGTGGCCCACGGGAATGCCGTCATCGCGTGGGATTCTGGCGGACCATGAGATTTGGTCCATCGTGATTTATATTCGGAATCTACCGCGCGCTGGGAGCTTAGGCGAGCCAGCAGCTTATAGCGGAGAGGGCGGCAGTTGCGTGAAACACTGAGCGGGTTTTTCACTAC
>Ga0070730_10004865_pt1 | contig 11690 bp, 12 predicted proteins | sample Coa_R1_3_FD_66447 | JGI IMG/M metagenome (GOLD analysis project Ga0070730, IMG submission 66447) | Surface soil microbial communities from Centralia Pennsylvania, which are recovering from an underground coalmine fire - Coalmine... | ecosystem: Environmental > Terrestrial > Soil > Unclassified ... | reverse complement strand
CCGCGCTCGGCGTGGCCGAGCCGTTCTCGGTGTCGATCACGGTGAGCCTCTACGCCGGGATCCTCTGCGCGCTGCCGGTGATCCTCTGGCAGCTCTGGTCCTTCCTCGCTCCGGCGCTCGACCCTGCGGCCGAGCGCCGGATCCTCGGCATGGTTGCCTTCGGCATCGTCCTCGGCGCGGCCGGCCTCGCGTTCGGCTACGGCATCCTCGTTCCACGGGCCGTCCACTGGCTCGTGGGCTACGACACGACGCACTTCCGGCTGCTCCTGCGCGCGAGCAGCTACTACTCCTTCGTGGTGTCGGTGCTGCTCGGCGTCGTCTGCGTCTTCGAGCTGCCGCTCGTCGTGCTCGCGCTCGTCAATCTCGGCGTGCTGAGCGCGGCCGGGTTGCGCCGGAACCGGCGGCGCGGCTACTTCCTCGTCGCCGTCGCGGCACTCGCGCTCCCGGGCCCCGATCCCGTCACGACCGTGCTCGAACTGCTCCCGATGTGGGCGCTGTTCGAGGGCTCGATCTGGCTCGCGGTGATCGCCGAACGGCGCGCCGCGAAGCTGTCGGTCGCAGGAGCCGCGGCATGAGCCGCGCCGAGTGGGGGAGGCTCGGTGGCTTCTCCGCCGGAGTCGTGCTCCTGCATGCGCTCGGCTTCGGCCTCTTTCTCTACTACCTGCCGCAGAACCCGGAGCTGACCGGGCTCGCCACGCTCGCGTACACGTTCGGCCTGCGGCACGCCTTCGACGCCGACCACATCGCGGCGATCGACAACACGACGCGGAAGCTCCTGCGGGACGGGAAGCGTCCGCTCGGCACCGGCTTCTTCTTCTCGCTCGGCCACTCGACGATCGTCTTCTCGCTCACCGCGGGGCTGGCCGTCGCGGCCGGGACGGTGCACTCGCAGATCCCGAACCTCCAGGAGTACGGGTCAACGATCGGAGCGTCCGTCTCGGGGACGTTCCTCCTCCTGATCGGTGCGCTCAACCTCCTCGTGCTGCTGGAGGTCGTCGGCGTCTTCCGCAGCATGAAGCGCGGCAGCTACGACGAGCAGGACCTCGAGCGGGCGCTCGGGAACCAGGGCTTTCTCGCGCGCTTCCTGCTCGAGCGGGTGGGCGACCGCATCGACGCGAGCTGGAAGATGTATCCGCTCGGCGTCCTGTTCGGGCTCGGCTTCGACACGGCCACCGAGATCGCCTTGCTCGCCGTCGCGGCAGGCGTCGCGACGCACCACGTCCCGTTCCTCGCGATCATCTCGCTCCCGCTGATCTTCGCGGCCGGGATGAGCCTGATGGACACACTCGACGGCGCCTTCATGTGCCACGCCTACGGCTGGGCGTTCTCGAGCCCGGTGCGGAAGGTCTACTACAACATCAGCGTCACGAGCCTCTCGGTCGCGATCGCCTGGATGGTCGGCGCGATCGAGCTCCTCCAGGTTCTCGCCGCGAAGCTCGCGCTCCACGGGCCGTTCTGGCGGCTGCTCGCGAGCGTCGACCTCGGCCGGCTCGGCTACCTCGTCGTCGGGCTCTTCGTCGCGACGTGGCTGTGCTCGCTCACGCTCTGGAAGACGAGGCGGTTCGAGCAGCGCTGGGGAGCGCTGCTCGAACCTGATCCTGCAGCTCGCGCTTCGTCAGCGTGAGGCGGGCTCGCGTCGTCACTCCTTCGACTTACCCCGTCGGATGGAGCGGCAGGAGAACCGGCGGGCGCGGCTTCTGCGTGAAGTCGAAGTCACTCACGAGGTTGCCGAGGATCGGCTCGCTCTCGCGGACGTCGGGCCGGGGATCGGGTCTGCCGTCGGTCTTCGGGTCGAGTCGCCGGCCGTGGAGGAAGTCGTCCTCGATGAACTTGAGGTAGGCGTCGAAGCTGAGTGTCTGGTGGTCGATGTAGTTCTTCTTGGCGTAGGGACTGATCACGAGCGCCGGCACACGGAGCCCGTAGCCCTGCCCGTCCACGACAGGCGGCTTGACGTGGTCGTAGAAGCCGCCCCAGTCGTCCCATGCGAGGAAGATCGCCGAGCTCGACCAGTCGGGGCTCTTCATCACGGCGTTGATGAGCTTCGTCACCCACGCCTGCCCTTCGTCGATCGGCGCGCCGGGATGGTTGCTGTCGGCCCAGTTCGGCGTGATCCAGGAGACGCTCGGCAGCGTGCCGTGAGCGGCCGCCGAATAGAAGCGCGAAAGAGGCTCTTGCGCGGCGGCCTGCTGGTGGTCCTGCCGGACGTCGGTGAAGTTCGGCAGCACGGCCCAGAAGCCGGGCGTGTTCGGCCCCGCCAGCTTCGTGTAGCAGCTGATCGGGCCGGTGAAGCAGTCGGGCGCCGCGCCCCGCTCGACGTAGGACGCCCACGTGACGTGGTAGCGGTGAAGCAGGTACGTGAGGTCGGTCCACGCGTAGAGCGGCCCGTGCGGATGGGCGCGCAGCGTTGAGCTCGGGCCGCCGCGCGGCCCCGTGAGGTTCGTCGTGCACGTGCTCGCCTTGTAGGGATCGCTGCAGCGCGCGGACCAGCCCGAGACGAGCCAGAGGTGCGCCGGCAGGCTCCAGCCCCAGTTCGGCTCGAACATGTGGTCCTGGAGGACGAAGTTCCGCGCGTAGGCCCAGTAGTTCGGGATCTGGCGGCCGTCGTGATAGCTCATGACGTTCGGGCGGCGGAGCTCGGCGCAGGCCGAGGAATGGCGATTCCGGTGGCAGGCGCGAATGAGCTTCGCGTCGGTGACGCGGATGAAGCCGTCCATGCGCCCGCCGTCGACGTCCTGCTGTCCGGCGACCGGCCCGTGCGCGCCGCCCGCGTCGTCGGCGCCGTTCAGGTCGAGAAACGGCTTCACGCAACCGCCGATTCCGTTCGGCACGCACACGATCGGCCGGCCGTGTTTCCTCGGGATCCCGTCAGCGTGCGGGTACGTGCCGAAGAAGGAGTCGAACGAGCGGTTCTCCTCCATGATCACGATCACGTGCTTGATCGCGTGGATGTCGCCGGTGCGGGGCGCCGCGCTCCGCACCGAAGCGCCGCCACCGCACGCCGCGAGGGCGAACGCGAGGATGGCCAATGGTGCGGTGTATCTCAGCTGTACGGCGGATGGAGCGGGAGGATGTACGGGGCCCGCGGCTTCTGGTTGAAGTTGAAGTCGTTCACGAGGTTACCGAGGATCTTCGCGTTTTCCCGGACGTCGGGCCGGGGGTCCGGCCGTCCGTCGGTCTTCGGGTTGAGGCGCGCCCCGTGGAGGAAGTCGTCCTCGATGAACTTGAGGTAGGCGTCGAAGCTGAGGATTTGATGGTCGATGTAGCCCTTCTTCGCGTACGGGCTGATCACCAATCCCGGCACGCGAAGCCCATAGCCCTGAGCGTCGACCGTCGGCGGCTTGACGTGGTCGTAGAAGCCGCCCCAGTCGTCCCACGCGAGGAAGATCGCGGTCGAGCTCCAGTCGGGGCTGCGCATGATCGTGTTGATCAGCCCGGTGACGTACGACTGCCCGGCCGTGACGAGCCCGGGCGGATGCTCGCTCACCGCCTGCGCAGGCGTGATCCAGGAAACAGACGGCAGCGTGCCGTCTTGCGCCTGCTTGAAGAAGTCGCCCAGCGGGCGGATATCCGAGAGTTGGCCGTCCTGTCGTACCGTGTCGAACCACGGCAGCGGGTTCCAGATGCCCGGCGTCTTCGCGCTCTGAGGCACCGGCGCGCAGAACATTGCGTTGTTGGTGCAGTCGGGCTGGTTGCCCTTCGCGACGTAGTAACCCCAGCTGACGCCGTAGCGGTGCAGCAGCCAGGTGAGGTCGGTCCACGCGTAGTCCGGAGCCTTCCCGGTCGTGTTTCCGGGCTCACCCGGCGGCGATCCCGGGGCTTCGACCGCCGCGTGGCAGCTCATCGGGTCGCCGTTCTTCGTGCACTTCGCCGACCAGCCCGAGACCATGTACAGGTGCGCCGGGAGGCTCCAGGACGTGTCCGACTGGAACATGTGGTCCTGGAGCACGAAGTGGCGGGCGTAGTCCCAGTAGTTCGGGATCTCGTGCCAGTCGTGATAGCCCATGACGTCGGGCGCGCGGGGCGTGTTCGAGCACCGCGGGTCGTCGATGTGGATCTTGCAGTAGTGGTCGCGGCCGCGTTCGGCCTGGACGATGAAGCCGTTCATCCTGCCGCCGGCGATGTCGCCCACCGCGTTCCCGTAGCCGTGCGGCCCCCCTGCGTTGCGGTCGGTCGTGTCGTGGTACGGACGCTCGCACGCGTGCCGCTGAGGATCGGGGACGCAGACCGTCGGCTTCCCGTTCTTCATCGGGATCCCGTCGGCGCCCGGGTACGTCCCGAAGTAGGAGTCGAACGAGCGGTTCTCCTGCATGATGATCACGACGTGACGGATCTTCTGGATCCCGTCACGAACGGCGGCGCGAGCTTCGTGCCTGTGGCCCGGAAGCTCGGCAGACGCGAGCAGCGCGCCGACGAGCACGAGCCCTGCAAGACACACGAGGATGACCCGTTTCAAAGCGCGCGCAGCGTATGCCGCGTTCTTGAGAGCCAGGTGAGACTGGGCGGGCCGACCCTAGAGGAACATGACCCAGGAGCGGGTCGCGCCGCAGCCGCAGTCCTTGTGCTTCGCGGTGCACGCCCGGCAGGACCAGTGCTCCCACCAGATCCATTTCAGGTGCTGAACCTCGAGCACGAGGAGCGCGAGGATCCAGAGAAGAATCGCGGTGCGCGACACACCAGCACGGTGACATACGAGCGGGCGACCCGCAATGGGCCGCCCGACTCATTGTCGATGCGCTTCCGGCCTACCAGCGTCGAGCGCCGGCGCGACCGCCGAAGCCGCCGGTGAACAGGCTGATCAACCAGACCAGCGCAAGCACGACGGCCACGATGAAGAGCCAGTGCACGACGAATCCGACGCCGAACGCGACAAGCGCCAGGATCGCCAAGACAACCAGCAACAGCATCTCTTCACCCCTCCCTTCACCCGAGCGGGGATTCGTTTCGGGTTTGACACTAGAAACGGCCGACCCCCTCAAGCGGTTACGCACATAGAGTCACGGCATGGCAGGTCTCGACTTGACGGGCAAGCGCGCGATCGTGACCGGCGCCTCTTCGGGCATCGGTCGCGCCACGGCTGCGGCCCTCGCGGCAGCCGGCGTGCGCGTCGCGGGGGGCGCCCGCCGCGTGGCACGCCTCGAGACGGAGATCGCACTCGAGCTCGACGTGACCGACCCGGAAAGCTGCGGGCGGTTCGTCACTGACGCCGTCGGGCAGCTCGGCGGGCTCGACATCCTCGTCAACAACGCCGGCCTCGCCCTCGGCCGCGCACCGTTCGACGAGTCGAGCGAGGAGGACGAGTCGGCGGTGTTCGCGGTCAACGTGAGCGGTCTCGTCCGGATGACCCGGCTCTGCCTGCCGCACTTCGGCGACTGGGGCCACATCGTCAACATGGGCTCGGTCGCGGGGCGCCAGGCCTACGAGAACGGAGCGACGTACGTCGCCGCGAAGTTCGCCGAGCGCGGCTTCACCTACGCGCTGCGCGAGGACCTTCTCGGGCGGCCGATTCGCCTCACGACCGTCGACCCCGGGCTCGTCGAGACCGACTTCTCCCTCGTCCGCTTCAAGGGTGACGAGGAAAAGGCGGCCGCCGTCTATCGCGGCGTCGAGGCGATGCAGCCGGAGGACATCGCCGAGTGCATCGTCTTCGCGCTCACGCGGCCCTGGCACGTGAACGTCGACGAGATCGTCGTCAAGGCGCGCAACCAATCGTCGGGCGGGCGCATCCTGCGGGACGGCTGAGCGTGCGCGTCGTCGTCGTGACCCGCATTCCGCCCGTGCTCGCCGGCTTCGACGCCGTTGCGCGCGAGGCCGGGCACGAGGTCGTCGCGTTCCTGACGATGCGAGACACCGACGGCCGCTACGGGCCGCAGGCGCTGACCGACCAGCTCGTGATGGGCGCTGCGCCGGATCTCGACGTTCTGCTGCCGGCGCGCCGGGGCAGGATCGCACCGCTGCTCGCCGCGGCGGAGCCCGACCTCGTCGTCTGCATGGGCTTTCCGTGGAGGATCCCGCCCGACGCGCTCGCGGTCCCTCGCCTCGGCTGGCTCAACGGTCACCCGTCGCTCCTGCCTCGGCACCGCGGCCCGCTGCCGGTGGCCTGGGCGATCCGCGAGGGCGACGAGGAGATCGGGATCACGTTCCACCTCATGGACGCCGAGCTCGACACCGGCCCGATTCTCGCCCAGCGGAGCTACCCGGTCGGAGAGCTCGAGGAGCCCGAGACGTTCTACGCCAAGTTCGGTCTGGTCGTCGGCGAGACACTCGCCGAGGCCCTCGAGCGGCTGGACGCCGGTGACGAGGGCACGCCGCAGACCGGCGAGGGCACGTACGAATCCTTCTTCGGGCCGGACGATGTCTGGCTCGACCTCTCGCGCTCGGCGACCGAAGTGCACCGGCTCGCCTGGTCGTGGCGCTACGGGTTCGCGCTCGAGGGGCCGAACGGCGCGCTGCTCGAGCTCGACGGCATGCCGGTGCGCGTGCTCGCGACGTCGCTGACCGAAGTCGAGGGCGCGCGGCGGCTCGACTGCGGCGACGGGCCGCTCTGGGTGGTCGAGACCGAGGAGCTCAGCGAGGAAGAGGCCAGCTCGACCAGCGCTCCGGCTGCATCCAGGCGCTGACACGCCGAGCGTCGCGCTTGCGGAAGGGCCCGCCGCCGTAGCGGATCGAGAGCCGGTCGATGCCGGCGAGATCCGGGTCGTCCTCGAACGAGACGATGCGGCCGAGGAGGGTGACCTGGCGGTACCAGCTCTCGGCTCCGAGGACGGTCAGCGCGATCGCCGGGTTCTCGCGCATGTAGCGGAGCCGGAGGCGGTTGTCGTCCATGTTCAGGAAGACGCGACCGTCCTCCCAGTCGTACCAGGTGGCCGCCGTGTGCGGCGCGCCGCTCGGGCTGACGGTTGCGACGACGGCCGGGTTCGGTGCGGCGAGAAACGCGTCCACCTCGGGCGGAACGGGAACGGGCGGCACGCCGCCGAGCCTACTGCGCGGGCACGGCCACCGCCTTCGTCGGCTTCTCGATCCCGACATCCCGCACGGCGCGCAGCCGGATGACGACCAGCGTGCTGACGACGATCCAGCCCGCCGCGCGCCGCAGCGTCGTGTCCCAGACGATGGAGCCGAGGGCGAAAGCGGCGAAGCTGAGGCCGACCGCCGTCGCGCCTCCGCCGGGCCGGAGGATCGCGAAAGGCGACCGCGATCGGCGCGAGGTAGGTGCCGACGTACGAGATCGCGCGGGCGGCGAACAGGTAGCGGAAGTCGCGGCTGCGAAGCGTCCCGGTCATGTGCGGGCCCGCTTGTCGGCCCAGCGCTTGAGCCCGGCGTACGACTGCCAGAACGGCATCGCGTGCCCGTACTCCTCGACGTCGTCGCCCGAGTCGGTCAGCTCGGCGAGCGCGTACTCGACGAACTCCTCCTCCGTGGCTCCGCCTTCCACCGACTCGGCCCAGTCCTCGAGCGTCAGGCGCAGCTGGGTGATGTGTGGCCCGGCGTCCTCGGCGACGCCGAAGTGGATCAGGGCCAGCCGCTCGGGCGCACGGCGCTCGATCTCGTCGAGCGTCTCCTCCCATGCTTCGACGTCGACCTCGGGCGGCGGCGTCGGCGGCATGATGAAACGGCCGGGCAGGACGCGCACGCCGCATGCGTCTCCGGCGTAGAGCGTGCCGTCGGGATCGAGGTAGCAGACGTGATGCGAGGCGTGGCCGGGAGTCGGAAACGAGTCGAGGCCGAGCACGCGGCCTTCGACTGCATGGACGTTCTCCTGCGGCACCGGCGCGAGCTCGCCCCAGAGCGAGTCGAACGAGTCGCCGTAGAGCCGGCGCGCGCTCTTCTCGAGCCGCGCCGGGTCGACGAGGTGCGGCGCGCCGATCGGCGAGACGTGCACCTGCAGCGCCGGGTGCTCGCGCACGAGCACGCCCGCCGCGCCCGCGTGGTCGAGGTGGATGTGGCTGAGCAGGAGGTGGCGAACGTCGGCGAGCGCGAGGCCGCGATCGGCGAGGCCCGCCTCGAGCGCGCCGACTGTCGTCGTAGGTCCGCAATCGAAGAGCGCCGGCCCGTCGTCGGTGTCGAGGAGGTAGCTCGCGATGATCCGCTCGCGGCCGAGGTGGCGGAGGTCGATCGGCTCGAGCGTCGCCATCTCAGCCGCCTTCGCGCTCGCGCGCCGCGACGAGGATCTTCACCGCCTCGTCGCGGCTGCCCCAGCCGCGCGTCTCCGTCTTCTTCGACGGCTCGAGGTCCTTATAGCGCTGGAAGAAGTGCTCGATCTCGTCGCGCAGCTCGTTCTGGACGTCGTGGATGTCGTCCACGCGCTCGAACGCGGGGTCGCCGTGCGGCACGCAGAGGAGCTTCTCGTCCGGCCCTTTCTCGTCAGACATGTGGAAGACGCCGATCGTGCGGACGCGGATCCGGCAGCCGGGGAAGGTCGGGTCGGAAACCAGGACGAGCGCGTCGAGCGGGTCGCCGTCCTCGGCAAGCGTGCCCTCGACGAAGCCGTAGTCCGCGGGATACGTCATCGCCGTGAACAGGCGCCGGTCGAGGACGATTCCGCCGAGCTCTTCGTCGAACTCGTACTTGTTGCGCGAGCCCGCCGGAATCTCGACGAAGACGACGGCCTCGCCGCTCATCAGTGCGAGCGCACGGCTGCGGGGACGAGTGCGTTCTCGAGATCGGTCACGAGGTCGTCGGCCGACTCGATTCCGACCGAGAGGCGAATGAGGTTCGGCGGGGCGGCGAACGGCGCGTCGGCGGTCGCGGCGTGCGTCATCCGCGCCGGCACCTCGATCAGGCTCTCGACGCCGCCGAGCGACTCCGCGAGCTGGAAGATCTGCGTGCGACCGGCGATCGCCGCCGCTTCCTCCGCAGACTCCGCGAGGAACGAGACCATGCCGCCGAAGTCGCGCATCTGGCTCGCCGCGATCGCGTGCCCGGGATGCGTCGGCAGGCCGGGGTAGAAGACGCGCTCGACGCGCGGGTGCCGCTCGAGCACCGCGGCGACCTCCACCGCGTTCCGGCAGTGCTGGCGCATGCGCAGGGCGAGCGTCTTGATCCCGCGCAGCACGAGCCACGCGTCGAACGGCCCGGGCACCGCGCCGAGCGACTTCTGCAGAAAGCGCAGGCGTTCGGCGACCGTCGGGTCGTTCGTTCCCGCGAAGCCGCCGACGACGTCGGAGTGGCCGCCGAGGTACTTCGTCGTCGAGTGGACGACGACGTCGGCGCCGAGCTCGAGCGGCCGTTGCAGGTACGGCGTCGCGAACGTGTTGTCGACGACGAGCAGCGCGCCGGCCGCGCGTGTCGCCTCGGCCGCGGCGCGGATGTCCACGATGTTGAGCATCGGGTTCGACGGCGTCTCGACCCAGACCATCCGCGTCGAGTCGTCGAGGTGGTCGGCAAGGCTCGGGAACTCGTCGGCCGGCAGGTAGTCGAAGCGGTAGCCCTTCGGCTCGTACACCTGCGAGGTCATCCGGTAGACGCCGCCGTAGACGTCGGCGATCAGGACGACGCGGTCGCCCGGGTCGAGCAGATGCATGAGCGTCGTCGTCGCACCGAGACCGGACGAGTAGGCGACCCCGTGCTCGGCCGACTCGAGCGACGCGAGCGCCGTCTCGAGCGCATGCCGGGTCGGGTTCGCGACGCGCGAGTAGTCGTAGCCCTTGTGCTCGCCGACGGCGTCCTGGACGTAGGTCGCCGTCTGGTAGATCGGCGTGATGATCGCACCGGTCGCCGGATCCGGCTCCTGGCCGACGTGAATCGCGCGCGTTTCGAAGTCCACGAGCTGAGTCTAGGGCAGCGCTTCTGTCAGAAAGCGGCGCGCACGCGGCAGAACGAGGTCGCTTCGAGCCCAGCCGTCGATATGACCGAGGCCCGGCAGAATCTCGCACTCGCCGTACGCCAGGGCGGCGGCCGCTGCCGTCACGTGCTCGGACTCGTGCTCGCCGGCAACGATCAGCGTCGGCGCCTGGATGCTCGGGAAGAGCGGCCAGGGATCCCAGCCGGCGAAGTCCTCGCAGCTCCGGGCGAACACCTCGTCGTCGGTCTCGCACAGGTGCTCGATCAACCAGCCGGGCGCCGGGGCGTCGCCGAGGAACGCGCGGACGCCGCCCGCCCGTACGACTGCGGCCCACTCCCGCCATTCCTCGGGATCTTCGTCGGGGCCGTCGACGCCGCCCGACGCGATGAATGCCGCCACCCGACCGGGTTCCCGTGCCGCGAGCTCGAAGCCGATGCGAGCGCCGAGCGAATAGCCCCAGAAGGCGAAGCGCTCGAGCCCGAGCGCGTCCGCCACGTCCACGACATCGGCCGCAAACTCGGCCGGCGTATACGAGTCCGCGGGAGGTGTGCGCCCGCGGCCTCGGTGGTCGACCAGCACGAGGCGGTAGCCCTCGAGCCCGTCGACGTAGCCCGCCGTCCGCCACATCCGCAGGTCGCCGGCTCCTCCGGTGTGAAGGAAGAGCGGGAAGCCTTCGCCCTCGACCTCGTGATGGATCATCACTCGACCCTATCCGCCCCGACGAACGCGGCCAAGCTCCCGAGCGGCTCGTCGAGATCGACCGGACGCGCGCCCTTCTCCCACCACACCCCCTTCACGCGCAGCGCCCTGTCGCTCCGGTCGAAGACCGGCTCGATGCGCCCCACGAGCCGGTCGCCCTGGAGGATCGGGAGGACGTAGTAGCCGTACTCGCGCTTCGCCGCCGGGACGTACATCTCGAGCCGGTAGAAGAAATCCCAGAGGGCCTCGGTCCGGTCGCGGTCGTGAATCAGCCGGTCGAACGGCGACAGGAACGTGACGCGGTCGGGCGCCGGGCCGTCCTCGGCGTCGGGATGCGCGAGGAGCCGGCCTCGGTCGAGGCGCACGCCGAGCGCGCGAAAGCGTCGTTCCTCGTACAGGCGCCGCGCCTTCGGCAGCGGCAGCGTCTCGGTCTCGGGATACCAGCGGTCGGCGAGATCCCAGACGCGCTGCTTGCCCCGGCGGCCGACGACGGCGACCTCGCCGCGCGCCGCGAGGCACTCGAGCATCAGGCCCATCTTCCGCTGGCCCCACCAGGTGTGCTGCTCGCGCTCGTGGCTCGGCGCGTCCTCGATCTCGCGCGAGAGAAGGGGCCCGCGCTCGCGCAGCTCTTTGAGGACGTAGCGGCGGAAGGCGGCGTGCTCCCTCAGCCACTCGATGATCCGCAGGTCGAGCGGCCGGTCGCGCCTGCGCATGAACGCCTTCAGGATCGGGAGATCCTCGATCGGGTAGAGGAACGCGTCCCATTCGACGAGCTTCCGTTCCTGCCAGAGCAGGCGGTCGAGCTCGCCGGTGTCCCACGGTCCGAGTCGGCTCCAGAGGACGAGATGCTGCGGCGGCGCGACCGACGAGATCGGGTCGAGCTGTAGGAAGCCGAGCCGGCGCACGGTGTCGAGGACGCCGCCCGCACGTCCGTCGAGGTGCTGCGCGTGCACTGCGATCCGCCGTGCCTCCTCGAGCGAGACCGGGACGCCGCCCGCCGTCCGAGTCCAGCGATCCCTCACGGGTGCCTCACCTCCTCTAGCCCGAGCACGCGGGCGAGCCTCGCTGCGGCGCGCTCGAGCTTGCCATCGACGTTCCCACGCACTCGCGGCTGCGGGTGGAACCGGCGCACGTCGAGTGCGCCCTCGCGGCGATCGACCTTGAGGTCGGCGCGGCCGACGATGCGGTCGCCGGCGAGGAGCGGGAGCAC
>Ga0070730_10004864_pt1 | contig 11690 bp, 8 predicted proteins | sample Coa_R1_3_FD_66447 | JGI IMG/M metagenome (GOLD analysis project Ga0070730, IMG submission 66447) | Surface soil microbial communities from Centralia Pennsylvania, which are recovering from an underground coalmine fire - Coalmine... | ecosystem: Environmental > Terrestrial > Soil > Unclassified ... | reverse complement strand
GGGCGCAGCATGCTGCGCCCCTGCATTTCTTCGCGCCCTTACCGCCTCTTCCCACCCCGTCTCGGTCTCATCGAGCGTTCAGGCTTCGGCGCTTCCGATGTAGCCGATCGAGGTTGCAGCGGCGCCACGGAAGGCTCGAACCCCGGAATCACTTCCCGCGGAAACGTCTGGCCGATCAGCCGTTCGACGTCGGCCATCAACAGCCACTCGTCGGGCGAGATGAGCGTCAGCGCGAGCCCGCGCGCGCCCGCGCGCGCCGTGCGGCCAACCCGATGGACGTACACCTCGGGATCGGTCGGCACGTCGAAGTTCACGACCATCCGGATGCCGTCCACATCGATGCCCCGGGCGGCGATGTCGGTCGCCACGAGGATTTCGGCCGTACCGGCGCGAAACTGATCGAGCGTGCGCGTGCGGTGACTCTGCGCTTTGTCGCCGTGCAGGGCGTTCGCCCCGATACCCTCGCGCTTGAGGAAGGTGACGAGCTTGTCCGCCCCGAACTTCGTGCGGGTGAAGATCAGCGTCTGGCCGACAGGCTTCGCCTTGAGGATGGCGCCCAGCGCGCCGCGCTTCTGGAGCTTGTCGACTGCGACGATCACGTGCTCGATGCCCTCGGCGGCCTGCGCGCGGCGGCCGATCTCGACCGACGCGTGCCCGTTGAGCGCGCGCCGCGCGAGCGCATCCACCTCCGGCGAAATCGTGGCCGAAAAGAGCATCGTCTGACGGTCTTCGGGCAGGGCGCCCAGAATACGCCGGACGTCAGGAGCGAAGCCCATGTCCAGCATCCGGTCGGCCTCGTCCAGGACGAGCACCTCGAGCTGCGAGAAGTCGACGTGGCCACGCTCCATGTGATCGAGCAGGCGGCCCGGCGTGGCGACGATCATGTCCACGCCGTGTTTCAGGGCGCGGGTCTGCGGCTCCATCCCGACGCCGCCGTACACGGCCGCGCCCTTGAGATGGGTATGGCGGCCGTACGACTTGATGCTCGTGGCGACCTGCTCCGCCAGCTCGCGGGTCGGCACGAGGATCAGCGCGCGCAGCGTGCCGCGCGGTCCGGGCGACAACCGCTGCAGGATGGGGAGCACGAACGCCGCCGTCTTGCCGGTGCCGGTCTGGGCGGATCCGATGAGATCGCGGCCGGCGAGCGCCAGCGGAATCGCTTCGGCCTGAATGGGGGTTGGCTGCGCGTAGCCTTCATCGGCGACCGCGCGGACGAGTTCGGGCGCTAGGCCCAGTGCTGCAAATGGCATACGACTCCTAGGTACACACACACTCGCTGCGACATGGCCCAATGCCATCTCGACGTCAGCGACGCTTCAGTTGTGAACCTGAGAGAGTACCGTGCGTGTGTTCAGCGACGGAGTCCCTGAGCGGGACTTCCGGAAGGAGCCAGCTCGCGGTTCTTTGCGAACGGAAAGATAACGACTCGCACGCCGAGATCCAAGGGGCGACGCCCAGAGGCCAACCTCCGGGCGTCGCCTCCTGTTACCGCAGCGTCTCGGCAGCCTTACTTGGCTCGGTGCCCCACCACCACATCTTCGGCAGCGGGCGCCGCCGCGGGTACACCTCGTTCAGCGTGTCGCCCTCATATAACCGTCCGTTCTTCATGACATAGCGGACGGTGTTGGTGTTGTGGATGTCCTCGAGCGGATTGGCGTCCAACACGATCAAATCCGCCAGCTTGCCGGGCTCGATCGAGCCGAGATCCTGCTCCATGCCAATCGCGTGCGCGCCGTTGAGCGTCGCGACTTTGAGCACGTCGTGTGGCTTCATGCCGCCGGCCGCCATCGCCCAAAGCTCCCAGTGATCACCCAGGCCATCCATCTGCCCGTGCCCGCCGAGGCCGATGTAACCGCCGGCCTGTAGAACCGCATTCGCGGATGCCGCGATCCGCGGGAACACATACTCGCTCTCGCGGAACCACGGGCGCCGCTCGGCACGCCGATCGATTTCATCGTGCGGCATGAAGCGCCGCACCTTCGCGTTGTCGTGAATGTCGTAGCGCTCGTAGAAGAAGTTCTCGCTCCACGGGCCGCCGTACGACACGAGGAGCGTCGGGGTATACGTGATCCCCGACTGCGCGACCAGCTGCACCGCGTCTTTGTATAGCGGCATGATCGGATAGCTGTGCTCCGTTCCCGGATAGCCGTCGATCACCGCCGTCAGATTCATCTTGAAATCGAGACCGCCCTCGATCGTCGGCATGAGGCCGAGATCTTTTGCCGCCATGATGACCCACTGCCGCTGCTTGCGGTTGCCGGTCATGTACATCTTGATCGTGTTGATGCGATAGAACTCGCTGTAGCGCCGCAGCGCCTGGCGCGTGTCTTCGAGGCTCTTGAAATCCTCCGACCAGAACACGCCGGGGCCGGTGTGGAAGATGCGCGGCCCGAGGATCTCACCGGTCTCCACGAGATCCGAGTACGTCAGGACGTCTGTCGTGGATGTTTGCGGATCGCGCGTGGTGGTGACACCCCAGGCCAGGTTCGCGAGATACTTCCACACCTGGGTCTCGTGAATGCCCCACGTCGGCCACGGGTGTGCATGGACGTCGACGAATCCGGGGATAATCGTCTTGCCCGAGACGTCGATGACGCGCGCCCCGGCGGGCACCGCGCCCTGCGGACCCACGGACACGATGCGATTGTCCTTGACGACGATGTCGCCGTTCTCGATGACTTCGTCGCCTTTCATCGTGACGATGCGCGCACCACGCAGCACTGCGGTGCCGCGTGGGATGTCTCGCGGCACGCGGATACTGACGTCGACGCGTTGCGGCTCGTATGCCGGCTGCTTGGTGAGCGAGTCGTTACGCGCGCGGAGCCGCTTCTGCACCGAGTCGGCGAGCGCTTTGAATGCGTCGCCCTTGAGCGAATCAGCGCGGATGGAATCCACACGAGCCTTGAGCTTGTCCATCGAATCGGCAACCACGGGATCCCACCTCATGAACGAGCGGCCCGTGGACCAGTACGCCTGCTTGCCGTCGCTCGTCCAGCCGATGAATTCGCCGCCGATCATCGTCAGCCGCTTGACGGGAAACGCAGCGGAAGACGGATCCGAGACATTGATGACCGGAGTTTGGCCCCCGATCTCCGGCAGCGTGACGAGGTAGACGTAATTGCCCTGCTGCGCCAACACGCGATCGGAGTCGGGACTGATCAGAATCTCGTCCGCGATATCGGGCTCCGCGCCCGGGCCAGGATAGGTGTAGCCGGTGACCCGGATATACGCACGGCGATCGGTGCCGTCGTAGCGCATCGAGACGAGCCCCTCGGGCCCCTCATAGATGAAAATGCGATTGGGATCGCGGCTGAAATGCGGCCGCCCAAAGGCGTTGATGGGCGAGATCTTGGTCAGCGCGCCGCCCGTGGCGGGCACCCAGTCGAGCTCGTACCCGGGGGCATAGTGCTCCTCGGTCCGCGGCGCGCGCGGACCCTTCACCACGACAATGCGCGCACCGTCCGGTGACCACACCGGATGATCGTAAAAGGCGCTGTCCGTTGTCAGGCGCACCGGCTTGCTCTTGCCGTCAGCACGGATCTTGTTGAGCGTGCCGCCCTCATCCGTCCACGTGACATAGGCAAGCCATTGCCCGTCGGGCGACCAGGCCGGTACCTGCTCTTTGATCGCGTCGCTCGTCAACCGGTGTGGCGTGCCGTTGGGCAGATCCATGACATACAGCCGGTCCAGCGCGCTGAACGCGAGCCGCTTTCCATCGGGCGACGGCGACGCGTTGCGGATTTGCCGTGCGAGCACCTGCGCGGTGTCGACCCGGATCGGCAGATGCACGAGCGGGCCGAGCTGCTGATCGACCTTGGCGGTGAACGGAATGTCCGTCGCCTGACCCGAGGGAACCGCGACGCGATGAATCTTCCCGCCGTACGACACGATAAGCGCCTGGTTATCAGGCGTGAACGCGTAGCCGGGATACAAGTCGCGCGTGAACCGCGACTCTTGATCGTCGCGCGTCACCGGATAGACGAGCCACTTTTCGTCACCAGACGCCAAGTTGCGAAGCCGCAAACCCGTTTCCGCATCATATCGCGTGGCATACACGAGCCACTTGCCGTCAGATGACAGGGCTGGACGCATCGCGCTGCCATAGACGTCGGTCTGCGGGAAGAGCTTGCCGGTCTGGCGATCGTAGATCGCCAGCTCCCAGAGCGGATACTGCAGGTTGTAGCCGAATCCACCGCGATGGCGCGAGACCCAGATGTAGCGGGGGTCTTTGCCGAACGCGGCGCCCAACGTGTTCATCGGCGGCGGCGCGCCCGGCCCTGCTTGGACCCGGAGCATCGCCGCGCCGGAACCGCCGTCCTTGTGAATCAACCAGAGCTCGTAGACGCTGCCGAGGACGCCGCTCGTGCGCGAAACGACGATGTAGTTGCCGTCGGGCGTCCAAGCGGGTGAGGCGTAGAGATTGTTGGTGCCTTTGGTCAGTGCTTTTGCATGCGAACCATCCGGGTCGCAGATCCAGACGTTTTCGGCACCATTGCGATCGGTCAGGAACACGAGATGCTTGCCGTCCGGCGACCAGCGCGGCTGTGAATCGAACGCCGGGCCCGACGTAATGCGCGCGGCAGCTCCGCCCGTCACCGGCATCGTGTACAGATCACCGAGCAGCTCGAAAACGATCGTCTTCCCATCCGGCGAGACGTCGAGCGAGAGCCACGTGCCTTCCGACGTCTCGAAGCTGACGTTGCGCGCCATTTTCAGCGGCAGGGAGTCGAGCTTGACCTTCGTCGTATCACGCTTGGTGGTGTCTTGCGGGGGAGGAGGGGGTGGTTGTTGGACAGCAACGGTCACGGCCAAAAGCAGCGAAAGCATGGACGCTCCGGTTGGACGGTAGAGAAGGCGACGGTAGAAGAAACGACGGTAGAAAATGCGACGGTAAAAAAACGACGGTAGGGGTGTGCCCTACCGTCGTTCCACCTACCATCCGCTAGCGTCGTTGTATCTACCGTCAGCCGTCAGATACTCAGAGCCCTAACCTGCCTCGGCGCCGGATCTTGCGAGCGCAAAACGATCCGCATCGCGTGGGTATCCAGATCGATGTCCCATCCCGCGATGCGCGGCCTGACAAATTCCTCACCATCTTCGGGCGTGAGCCCTTCGGGCGTGGCATCGAGAAATTCCATCAGCTTCATCCGCATCTCGAGATAGGTGCAGCCGTCCCGACTCGCTGCGATACGGATGCCGACATCGTCGTCGAGCTGGCGACGCACGAAGCCCTGCGCGACCTCGAGCAGGCGACCGACGATGATGCGCTCGAGCATTACCCCATCCTTGCGACCGACGCGCCGCGCGATCACCCGCGCCCGCGCCGGATCGAGGCAAAGCGCCAAGAACTGGTGCCGGATCTCCGGATGGGGGCGCCGCTTGCTCTTGGTTTCCCCATCCCGCTCAGCTTTGGCACAGGTCGGAAGGTCATTCCGGTGCAGTTTGAGGAACTTGGTCATCGGCGCATAGACGTCCATGCGGCCTGGGGCCGGCGGACGCCGACGACCCGCAACCAGGTCAGCGATATAGACTTCGGACACCTGAACCGCATCCGCCAACTCGCGCGGGGTGCGCTTGAGCTCGCGCAGCCGGCGCCGGACTAACTCTCCAACTTTGACGGGGCGCTTCAGGGGGAGGGCAGCCGCCATGTAGACTCCTTTGAAAACCGTTATGTGGGGTCGGGCAATATCGCTAAATGCAGGCGAAAACGGTAGTTCTATAGGTTTAATCCCTGCGGTGGAACTGCTGGGTCTTGCCAAGTCCCGCGATTGGTTGATACAGTTGTATCACACCATGGATACACCCGTGACTAGGCGCTGGCGCGTGCCGGTCGGTCGAACGGCCGCCGTGTCCTCGACACCTGCAGGGCCGCGCGTGCTGCCCGCGTACGACGCGCTTGCGCGGTACCGGAATATCTGCACTGAGCTCGAACCAATCCGGAACCTCTGGCTGTGAAGGAAGGCCGCTGGCTGCTGCTGATCCATCAGCTCCCGCCGAAACCCGACTACTTCCGGGTGAAGATCTGGCGGCGATTACAGGCGCTCGGCGCGGTGGCCATCAAAAGCTCCGTATACGCGTTGCCGTTCAGCGCGTCGGCGAGCGAAGACTTTCAGTGGCTCCGAAAGGAAATCACCGCCGGCGGCGGCGAAGCCTCGGTGTGCCGAGCGTCGTTCGTCGACGGGCTCTCGGATGACGCCATCGAAGAGCTGTTTCGCTCGGCGCGCGACGTCGATTACGCCGCGATCGTGCGCAATGCGGAAAAGGTCGAATCCTCCGCGGAGATCCGGCGCCTCGAGCGCCGGCTCCGCGAGATCAGCGCACTCGATCACTTCGGCGCGAGTGGACGCAAGCAAGCGGAGGCTGCCATGGCGACGTTGAAAGGCCGCAAGTCGGCTCCGGCGAAGCGCAACCGCGTGCCCGCGAAGCGGACCTGGGCGACGCGACCCGATGTCCACGTCGACCGAATCGCGAGCGCCTGGCTGATCAAGCGGTTCATCGATCCCAAGGCGCGCTTCGTCTTCGCGCCCGCGGGCGAGGGAGCCATTCGCTTCGATACGTTCGAGGGTGAATACACGCACGAAGGCGACCGCTGCACGTTCGAAACGTTGCTCGGGCGTTTTGGTCTGGAGCGTGACCCCGCACTCCAGGCGATCGCCGAGCTGGTCCACGACCTCGACATGAAAGACGGGAAGTTTGGCCGCCCCGAGACGCCCGGATTCGGCCGGATGATCGCGGGAATCGTCAAACGCAACGCGCGCGATCAAGCGCGGCTCGACCGCGGCTTCGATCTCCTCAACGACCTTTACGAATCACTGCGGCCGTCCCCACCAGAGCGATCAGCGCAAAACTGAACCACTGGATCGCGTAGGACAAATGCGGGCCGTTGTCGAACGCCGGCGCGGGCCAGCGCCGCGGTAGGCCGCTCGAGGGATCCGGTCCCTCGAGTTGGATTACGAACGGCAAATAGCCCGTGACGCTGACATCGCCACGACCGCGCGGTGGAATCAATGCGATGCCGGAGACAGTTGCGGTATCCGTCTCGTGATACGCAGTGTGGTCGACGTGAAAGGCGTCAGGCGAGTAGACCCAACCGCGATCGACGAGCACGATCGCCCCGTCCTCCAGTCGCAGCGGGGTGATCAGCGCCACACCGGGAGTCCCCTCGAAGCTGCGCCCGGGCCACGTGTGCTCGGCGCCGAAATCGTAGCTGCCGGTCGCCTGCACGCGCCGGCCGCGCGCGCTGTCGGCGGTGAGTCCACGATGGACATCGAGTGGCGGGAGTGCGAGCCGCGCTTCGGCTGCCGCGTTGCGTGCCCGCCGCGCGGCAAGGCGACGGAGCTGCCAGATCCCGGCGCTGACACAGCCCGCCGCAATGACGACGGCCAGAACCGCGAGTTTTACATCGCGACGCTGCACAACGCCAGTTTTTCCGCGCGCGAGAGACGGCGCAGTGCCGCTTCCCGTTTGAGCGCGCTCGCGCGATCGGAGACTGCTTCTCGATAGGCGAGCTGCACGGGACGGCGCGAACGCGTATATGCACTCGCGGTGCCGCGCCGGTGGGACTCGAGACGCCGCGCCAGATCGTTCGTGACGCCGGCGTACAAGGAGCCGTCGCCACAGCGCAGCAGATACACCACCCAGCCCGTGCGACCGCTCAGACCAGTTTGACCTGCAGCGTGATTTCGACGTTGCCCTGCAGCGCCTTCGACACCGGGCAGTTCTTCTTCGCGTCCTCGGCGGCGCGCTGGAACCCCGCTTGATCGATGCCGTCGACTTTGCCACGCACGTCGAGCGCGCTGCGCGTGACCTTGGCCGCGCCGTCGACCGTTTCGATCGTCACGGCAGCCCGTGTTTCGATCCGGGTGACCGGGTGACCGGCCTTCTCGAGGCCGGCGGACAAGGCCATGCTGAAGCACCCGGCATGGGCGGCGGCGATCAGCTCTTCGGGATTGCTGCCTTTCTTGCCCTCGAACCGCGTGCCGAAGCTGAACGCCCCGCTGAAGACTCCGCTCTGTCCCTTGAACGTTCCCTTTCCTTCTTTGAGCTTGCCTTCCCACGTCGCCACGGCATTACTGGTCGACATCGTCCCGGTCCTGGATGAAGGTGAAGTGAAGTTGAATGGGGAATCTGGCGAGACGTCGCTTCGTTCGCTACGCTTGGAGACCAGAGTCTTCGGAGCTAATGCCGATGCCGACAAAGAAACGTCCCAAGCGCAAGTCCACTCCCAAGGACCGCCCGCGGCCCCGGCGCCAACCGGAAACGCTGCGACTCCGCAAGCTGACGCCGTCGTTCACCGCCAGCGATTTGCCGCGCAGCATCGCCTTCTATCGAGACGTGCTCGGCTTCGTCATCGGGGAGGAGTGGCGTGAGAACGGAGAGCTCGCCGGCTGCGAAATCCACGCGGGCGCAGTGACCTTCATGCTCGGGCAGGACGACTTCAAGAAGGGTCGCGACCGACAAAAGGGACTCGGGACCCGCGTGTGGTGTCACACGGCGCAAGACCTCGATCGCCTCGCCGCTGAAATCAAAGCGCGCGGCGGCGTGCTCGATCAGGAGCCTCAGGACATGCCGTGGGGCGATCGGATCTTCATGATCAGCGATCCCGACGGCTTCAAGTTGAGCTTCGTCCAGGCGCGTTGAGCATCTCGCCGGCCGCGCTGCGCGTGCTGCGCGCTGTCGCCGCGGCGCTCGTGCCGGACGGCGGCGCTGATCTGGGCGATCGCGTCGCGCAGAAGATCGACGCCCTTCCCCGCCCCGCCGACCGCGCCGAGCTCAATCTGCTGCTCCGGCTGCTCGACGTCGCATTCGTGAATCTGCTCCTCAGCGGCATTCCCAAAGCGTTTACAGGGATGTCCGCCGACGAGCGCGAGCGGTGCCTGCGCGGCTGGGCGCTGAGCCGCGTGCCGCAGCGGCGTAAGGCATTTCAGGCGCTCAAGCGCCTTACGACGGTGACGCACTACACGACCCCCGGCGTCGCGCGCGCCATCGGCTATCCCGGCCCGCTCGGTCCGCCTCCCGACAAGCCAAAACCGATTCGCCCATTGGCCGTCACCAAAGACACCGCGCTGACCTGCGACGTCGTCGTGATCGGTTCGGGCGCGGGCGGTGCCGTGGTCGCTGCGGAGCTCGTGGCGGCCGGCAAAGACGTCCTGATTCTGGAGAAAGGCGGTTATCGCAATGAGGCGGACTTCACGCACCAGGAGAGCGACGCGCTGACCACGATGTACGATGCCGCTGGTCTGCTCGCGACGCGCGATCTGGGACTCGTGGTGCTCCAGGGTTCCACACTGGGCGGCGGCACGGTGATCAACTATACGACGAGCTTTCACACGCCCGAGCCGGTACGTCGCGAGTGGGCGGTCGATCACCGCCTCCCACATTTCGAAAGCGCCGAGTTCACTCGCTCGCTCGATGCGGTTGCGCACCGGCTCGGCGTCAACACGGAACAAGCGAAGCCATCGGGCCGCGACCAGATCCTGATTCGCGGCCTGGAGCAGCTGGGCTGGCATCACGGCGTGCTGCCGCGTGACGTGCGCGGCTGCTCACAGGACGACTCGTGCGGCTACTGCGGCATGGGCTGCCGGCGCGGCGCCAAACAGTCGACGCTGATCACCTATCTCCAGGACGCGGCCGCGCGTGGCGCGCGGGTAGTCGTGAACTGCGACGTGCGTCGCGTGTTGTTGGAGCGAGGGACGGCAAGCGGTGTCGAAGCGCGAGTCGACAACCACACCGTCACGGTTCGCGCCCGCGCCGTAGTCGTCGCGGCAGGCTCGATCCACTCACCGGCGCTGCTGTTGCGATCGGGTGTCGCGCTTCCGGCCCTCGGGCGCCATTTGGCGCTCCATCCCGCGACCGCGGTGCTCGCCGATATGGATGAAGCGGTGCGGCCATGGACCGGAACGGTGCAGGCGCATTACTCCGATCAATTCGCCGATCTCGATGCCGGCTACGGCTTCAAATTCGAGACGGCGCCGGTGCATCCGTCGCTGCAAGCGCTGGCCGCGCCCTGGGAATCGGCTGCCGGCCATCGCGACCGGATGGCGAAACTCGCATCGACGGGGCTGGTCGGCATCCTGCTCCGCGATCGCTTTGGGGGCCGTGTGACCGTGGACCGTGATGGCGCAGCCGTCATCGACTATCGTCTGTCGCGCTACGACCGCGCGCACCTGCGTCGCGCCATTGCCGCGGGTGCCGAAATGCTCGAGGCGGCAGGCGCGCGGGAGATTTGGCTGCCGCTCGCGCGCTCGGTGACCTACAGGCCCGGCAGGCCCAACGCGCGCGAGGATTGGATGCGGCGGGTGGATGCGGCGGGCTGGGGACCGAACGAGCTCTTGCTGGTGACATTCCACCAGATGGCGTCGTGCCGCATGGGATCGACCGCAGCCACATCGGTGGTGGATGCGGAACACCGGGTTTGGGGTATACGAGGCTTGTACGTTGCCGACGCGAGCACGTTCCCTAGCGCGTCCGGCGTGAATCCCATGCTCACGGTGATGGCCATTGCGCATCGCGCCGCAGGTGTGATCGCGACTCATTAGGAGAACCGCATGCTCATTTTGCTGTTCGCGCTGCAACAGTCCGTCGCAGATTCATCACCGTTCCGCCAGCTCACTTTGCCCTCCGCCACCCCCGAACGCGCGGCATCGGGCGCTCCGGGACCTCACTACTGGCAGCAGCGCGCGGACTATACGCTCGAGGCGACGCTCGACACCGCGACGAATGTGCTGCGCGGCTCGGGCCACATCTATTACGTCAACCGTTCTCCTGAAACGCTCGACATCGTGTGGGTGCAGCTCGATCAGAACCTGTTCGCCCCCAACTCGGTCGCAAATCTCTTGAACCAGCCGCCGCTCGTCTTTGCCGGCGGCATCGTGTTCGACTTCGGCAGTAGAGGCATCGCCGGCGGGATCACGATCGACCGCTTCGCCGCCGCCGGCCGATCCCTCACCACCAAGGTCTTCGGGACGATGATGCGCGTGGAGCTGCCGCACCCGCTCGCCCCCCAAGGCGCCATCACATTCGATATCGCGTGGCATTTCCCGGTTCCGCCCTATGGCGCCGGTCGCATGGGACGCGTGGGCTCGCGATTCTACGAGCTGGGCCAGTGGTATCCGCGCATGGCGGTGTACGACGACGTGCACGGCTGGAATACGTTGCCCTACCTCGGCGCGGGCGAGTTCTACCTCGAGTTCGGCGATTTCGATGTCACGCTCACCGTGCCGGCCGGATTCGTGGTGACGGCGACCGGCGCGCTCGCGAACCCCTCGGTCGTGCGCACCGCGCAGGAACGGGCGCGACTCGCGCGCGCGTTCACGTCACCCGGACAGACGGTGCAGGTCATCACGCGCCAGGAAGCGATCACGAATGCCACGCGGCGCGTGGCGGGCACGCGCACATGGCGGTTCACGGCGAGTGGGGTGCGCGATTTCGCGTGGGCCGCGGGCTCCGGGCTGCGCTGGGATGCGAGCACGTGGGACGGGATTCTCGTCCAGACGTTCTATCACGCCGACGCGGCGCCATGGGAAGAAGCAAACACCATGCTGCGCGCCACCGTCAAACATTTCTCCGAAACTCTCGGCCAGTATCCGTGGCCGCAGATCTCGGCGGTCGAAGGGCTCATCGAGGGAATGGAATACCCGATGGTCATTTACTGTCCTTCGCTTCAGAAGCGGGAGGATCAGTACTGGGTA
>Ga0070730_10004863_pt1 | contig 11691 bp, 7 predicted proteins | sample Coa_R1_3_FD_66447 | JGI IMG/M metagenome (GOLD analysis project Ga0070730, IMG submission 66447) | Surface soil microbial communities from Centralia Pennsylvania, which are recovering from an underground coalmine fire - Coalmine... | ecosystem: Environmental > Terrestrial > Soil > Unclassified ... | reverse complement strand
ACGACCACCTTCATGAAGCCCTTCGTCTCGTCCTTCTCGACAGCGCGCCCCACACGGGTCATCGGCCGACGCCCGACGAGCAGGGGCCGGCCGGACGCGCGCGCCTCGGTCTCCGAGATTCCGACCCGGCCGAGCGGGGGGTCGATGAAGAGAGCGTAGGCGGGGATCCGCTGGCTCACGCGGCGGGTCTCGCCATCCAGGAGGTTGGCCGCAACGATCTCGAAGTCGTTATAGGCCGTGTGTGTGAAGGCGCCTCGGCCATTGCAGTCGCCGAGCGCCCAGATGCCGGGCACATTGGTCGCGAGTTGATCGTCGACGCGGATATAGCCGCGCGCGTCGGTCGCGATACCGGCCTTGTCGAGGCCCAAATCGTCCGTATTGGGTCGACGGCCCACGGCCAGAAGGAGATGGCTGCCGACGACCTCCGGTGCCCCGCTCCCGCAGTCGACCGCGACGGCGACGCCTGCCGCGTGCGGCCCGATGCGAATGCATTGGGCGCCGGTACGCACCGTAATTCCCTCATCCTCGAGAATTTCCCGGATCGAAGCCGAGATCTCCTCATCCTCGCGCATGACGAGGCGCGGCGCTTGTTCGATGACTGTCACCCGGGCGCCGAACCGGCGGTACATCTGGGCGAATTCAAGCCCGATATAGCTGCCGCCGATCACCAGCAGATGGTCGGGTACTTCTTCGAGCGCCAGCATCGACCTGTTGGTCAGGGTGTTTACGCTGTCGACGCCCGGCAGCTCCGGCACGATGGCACGTCCGCCGACATTGACGAAGATGCGCCGCGCGCGGAGGCGTTCGGAACCCATCGCAACCGTGTCCGGCGACACAAAACGCGCGGCGCCCTGCAGCACCGTGCACCCTTTCATCCCGCGCAGCCAGCTCTCGACGCCGGTGCGCGCGTTGCGCGACACCGCGTCCGCGCGCGCCTTTACCCGCGCCATGTCGATCCGAACCGGTCCATCGAACAGGACACCATAGTCGGCGCTACGCCGCGCGAGATGCGCGGCGTAGGCGCTGGCGACGAGCGTCTTGGTCGGCATGCAGCCGGTGTTGACGCAGGTTCCCCCGAAGAGGTGGCGCTCGATGAGTGCGACGGTCATGCCGGCGCTGCTCAGCCGGCCCGCGAGGGATGGACCGGCCTGCCCGGCGCCGATGATGATTGCGTCGAAATCGCCCACGATGAGTGCCCTCCCGTGCCAGCTTACAGAGGCAGCTCCGTGCCCGCCTGCTCGTGAATGAGGTACTCGGCGTACCAATCCGGCCAGTTCTCATCGCGTTGGCCGCCAGTCCGCTTCTCGTGCTCGCCATGCGCCGCCTCCGCCCGCCGCAGCGCGCTCGAGAGATCCGCCAACGAGGCGAAGGTCGTGGCGCCTGAATCCAAGCGGCCGGGCAGCCGGTGGGTGAGTTCCTGGAACAGCCAGCCATTGCCGTCCGGATCGCTGAACGAGGCGAACGAGCGATAGCTGCGATGCTCGGGATCCCGGCCGTCGACCCGGACTCGCCCGAACAAATAGGGTTCATCCGGTCCGGCATACGCGCCGGCGGCGTCATGGAACACGGCGCTGACGTCCACGCCGCGACCGCGGAGCTCTTTGCGGGCCGCTTCGACGTCGGAGACAATCAGATATAGTCCCTGGGCGGAACCGGGCGCGGCCGCGGTGACGTTCTTGCCGAAGATGACGGAGCACCCGGAGCCGGGCGGGGTGAACTGGATTACGCGATAATAGCCATCATCCGAGGCGTAATCGGCGTCAAGCCTCCATCCCAGGCCGTCGTAAAAGAGCTTGGCGCGATCGACGTCCGATACGGGGATCACGACGATCTCAAACTTCATATCCATGCCCCGCGCCTTCGGGGTCTCGACTGCAGCGCTGCTCATGTAAACCTCCGATATTCAGGGTCTCCGACACGCTCGTTCCGAGTTTTCTGCGATCTACTAGAGCAGAAGGCTGAGGCTTACTTCAATTAGGCCATGGCTTATCGGCCGGCACTTTGGTTGTGCGCCGGTAGAGTAAAGCGAAAGGCGGCGCCGCGAGGTTGACGCGCCTCGACCCACAATCGTCCGCCGTGGGCGTCGATGATGGAGCGGCATATCGAGAGCCCGATTCCCAATCCGCCGCCCTTAGTGGTGTAGAAGGACTCGAAAACGCGCTCGCGATCCTCCAGGGCGACACCCGGCCCCGAATCGCTTACCGCAACGAGCGCGCCGTCGGCCGGAGTAGATTCGGTGCTGACCAGCAGTTCACGCGCGTCATCGTCGACACTGATCATGGCTTCGATCGCGTTGAGGATCAGATTCAGCATGACCTGCTGCAGCTGAACCCGATCCGCGTAAACCGGCGGCAAATCGTGTGCGAGCAGGACCTGGACCGAAACGTGATGCCTGGATAGCTCGCCTCGGACGATCGCAATCACTTCTCCGATGGCATCGTTCAGATCGATGTTCTCATTGCGAGGAGGCGCTTTTCTGACTTGGTCGCGGATCCCATTGATGATGTCTCCCACCCGATAGGTCTCGTGGACCATGCATTCGAGTGCCTCGGAGACTTCCGCCAAGTTCGGCGGATTTCCGGCGAGGAAGCGCAAGGCGGCATGGGCGTTGTTTCGGACCGCGCCAATCGGCTGATTGACTTCGTGGGCAAGGGAGGCGACGAGATGCCCCAAAGTCGCCAGGCGGTTGGCGTGGGCGAGATCCATCTGTAACGCCCGTAACGTGTCGGCGGCTCGCTTGCGCTCGGTCAGGTCAAGGACGAACGCGACCCCTTGGTAGCCGCCTTCTTCGAACGTCGCCACACCGATCAGCACGGGCACCCGGTTACCGTCTTTTCGGTAGAAGTCCGTTTCGACCGGCGGCTCTTCATTGCGGGCGAGCCAATCGGATGGAGTGAGATCCTTCCAATGGACGGGTCTGCGGGCGAGTTCCTCGCGGTCGCGTCCCACCATCCGAAGAAAAGCGTCATTGGCCTCGAGAATGCGACCTTGGAAGTCCCAGAAGAAGATCCCGATAATATTGGCGTCGACCAGTCGTCGGATCCTGGCCTCGCGTTCGGCCAGTTCCTGGTAGAGGCGCGCGTTTTCGATCGAGATGGCCGCCTCGGAGGCCAGAAGTTTGAGGACCGCCATTCGAGCCGGCGTAAAGGCGCCCGGTGTGAGACTGTTCTCCAGATACAACATCCCGAGCAGTCTATTTTGCTTGATTATCGGCAGGCATAACACTGACCGAGAATTGTTCCGACGGATATAGTCATCTTCAGAAAACGGACTATGGGTCAGCGCATCATGCAACAAAAGATATTCTTTGGTTCTCAGGGAGTATCGGAAAACGGATTCTGGCAGGTCCGTTCCCGTTACTTCCGACTGCCGGAGGCTGACGGTCATACGGTTGCCGCTGATGCTTATCTCGGCTTCGATCCGATATGCGTCATCTCGCGGAAGGATCAGTAGACCTCGTTCGGCCCCCGCATGCTCGATCGCCGTGCGCACGAGAATATCGATGAGCTTGTCCAGGACGATTTCGCCCGACACGGCCTCGGAGACCTTGATAACGGTTGCCAGATCGAGATGTTCGATCGGGGCCAGTATCGTGGATGTCGGATCTGATACGATTTTGTCCGCTCTGAGGTGCGGATAAAGCTGTTCGAGCTGGCGAACCTTTCCCAGAGCGCCCCAGCGAAGGTAGCAGTAGTGCGCGTCGCGCAGGTAGACCGTCGCGATCTTCTCGAACCCGCGGGCCGCATAGAAGCGCCCGGCAAGTTCGTTCGCGAGCCCCTCATTGTGGAGAAACCCGTTCTCGCGTGCCGAGCGCACGGCTTTCTCATAAAGCTCCTGCGCGTCGAGCGTACGACCTTCAATCCGCGCGATCTCCGCGCCGACGATGGCCGCACGGTTTTCGAAAGTCGCCGGGTTGTGCTTGGCCCACACCTTGAGTTGCCGATGGTGGTTCGTCACCGCCGCGAAGTGCTTCAGCTTTTGGTCGGGAGCCGCTGAATCCCAAGCGGCGGCATGAGCAAGCCCGCCATATAGCCGATACTCTGCAGATTCGAACATTGCCGCGGATGTCCACAGCAATGGTTCCGCATTCAGAGCGGCGTCGATCGCCGCATCGATATCGCCGGCAAAGAAGCGGGCCTGCAACTTGCGAGTCCAGGAGTAGAACTGAGCAAACACGAGATTGGGGTTGCTCGCCAAATCGTTGTTCGGCTCCGTGAAGTCCTCATGATCCAGGCAGCCGAAAATCGGGGTCACACCGCGCAGGGTTAGTATCAGGCCGAGCTGCGCTCCGCAGAGTTCGACGACCAGGCCGAAACGCACCCGCTTCGCAAACGCCAAGCCGTTCTCGCATTCCGTTTGAACTTCCGCGAGAGGATCCCCGGCCGCCAGACAGATTGTGACCAGTTGATCCCAGCTATACGACGCGAAGGTGAGGTCGCCTATTCGGTACGCGGCGTCAAACGCGCGCCGGACGAGTTCGCGGCCGCTGGCGGGGTGTTTCGCCCAGGGCAAAACGGTCGACCCCATATTCATCCAGATTCGCGCCTGGTAACGCGTCAAGCCGCGCTTTTCGACCAATTCATAGCCCAGTTGGCCGAACCGAAAGCCGCCTTGGTAATTATTGAAGCGCGGGCCGGCAAACATCGCCAGCCAGACATAGCAAAAGCACGAAGCGTCGCAATTGCCATGCTCGAGGCTGAGAATCACCATGCGGCAGATGACCAGCGATGACAGGTTTTCGTCAAAAAGCTGCGCGGGCGTCATGATCTCCGTGAAGACATCCAGCGTGTCGAGGACATCACGGTCCGTGATCAGAGGCAGATCGATGAGGTCTTCGATTTGCCGATCGCCGAGTAGAGACCAGATGCGTGTGTATTCGTACATGACATCGTCGGCGCTCGGATGGTTCGACCACACCGTCCCGTCGCGGCGGAGCCAATCGAGAAACACGTCGACCCCCAGGTCGCTCCGATCCAGGGTGGTGTAGAGGGTGAGCCGCAAGCGCGTTACGACACAGACGTCATGTCGGTTTCTGGCGCGTTGCGCCAGATGCGACATTCGGCTCTCGGCCGATGTCTTGTCTGCGGTCAGCAGCTCGCACTCGGCCATCAGGTACTCGATAGAGAAGATGAGATCGTAATTGCGCCCCCATGTTTCGTCCGAGAGCAGCGCGAGACCGGCCGTGAGATATTTGAGCGCGGAGTCGTATGCGGTCGAGAGCTTTGCGCGCCTGCCCGCAATCAGATTCAGGCCCGCGACATGCTCGCGCTCTTCGACCGAGGCAATGAGGTGCGCCCCGCGATTCAGCTGATTGACGATTTCGAAAATCGCCTCTTCGCGTTTCGCCGGGGGCGTATGGGCGGCCAGCAGCATGCCGATGCGCAGGTGAGCCTCGGTGCGCTGCTCCATCGGGATCAGCGAGTACGCTGCTTCCTGCACGCGGTCATGGAGGAAACGGTAGGAGTCGTCGGCCCGGAAGATGAGGCCCGAGCGCACGGCTTCCCAGAGACGCGCGTGCATGTCCTCGACCGAGCCCTGATAAACCAAGCTCAGCATCTCGAACTCGGCACGGTTGCCCATGCAGGCGAACTGCTGGAGCGCCCCCCGGGTCTCCTCCGGCAGGCGATTCAGCTTCCCCACCATCAGCTCGACCACATTGTCCGTATAGCCTTTGGCGCGAATGCGGCGCAGGTCCCAAACCCAGTGTCCGTCGCCGTAGTCGAACGTCAGCAGGCCCTCATCGACCAGTGTGGAAATGAACTGGATGGCGAAAAACGGGTTGCCCGTCGTCTTTTCGCGAATCAGCACCGCGAGCGGTGCCGCGCGCTCCGGTTCGCAGTGAAGGCTATCCGCCAGCAACCGGGTGATGTCGTCACGCCCGAGCGGCGTGAGAACGATATCCTGCACGGCCGCTCCCGCCTGGCGGATTGCCGTGAGTTTGCGGATCAACGGGTGGGTAGGATTGACCTCGTTGTCCCGATAGGCGCCGATGAGCAACAGGTACTGGAGATCCGTGCGGGTCAATAGATCTTCGAGCAAGTCGAGTGTTGCCGTATCCAGCCATTGCAAATCGTCGAGGAAGAGCGCGAGGGGATGTTCCCGACGGGCGAATACCCCGATGAACCGTCGAAAGACCAGCTGGAACCGTCGCTGCGCCTCTTGCGGTGGCAGTTCGGGCACCGGCGGCTGCGCGCCAATGATGTGCTTCAGTTCCGGAACCAGCTCGACGATGAGCAGTCCGTTCGGATCCAGCGCTTCGCGCAGCGCATCGCGCCATAAGCGCAGATCCTCTTCCTTTTTGCTGAGGAGTGGCCGGATAAGGCTCTGAAAGGCCTGGGCCAATGTGGCATAGGGGATGTCGCGCTGATATTGATCGAACTTGCCCGAGGCGAATAAGCCTCGAGGGGGTACAAGCGGTTTGTGGAGTTCGTTCACAACCGCGGACTTGCCGATCCCGGAGTAGCCGGAAACGAGCACCAGTTCGGGTCTGCCGCCGGCGACGATATGATCGAACGCGGTTAGAAGCGTGTCGATCTCACGGTCGCGTCCATACAATCTCTCGGGAATGAGCAGGCGATCCGGCGTGTCATTTTCGCCCGGCGCGAAATCGTCGATGCGCCCCAGTGCCTCCCACGCCGAGAGGCAGCGGCGAAGATCGTTCTCCACGCCCCCTGCCGTCTGAAAGCGGTCTTCGACGGTTTTGCAAAGAAGCTTCATGATGATCGCGGAGACCGTCGGCGGGACGTCGTTCAGGACCTCGCCGGGTGCTTTCGGCTGTCTGGCGATATGGCAGTGCACCCATTCCATCGGCTCGGATCCCGAGAACGGAAGACGGCCGGTCAGCATCTCGTAAAAGGTGACTCCAAGCGAGTAAAGGTCGCTCCGGGAGTCGACGGAACGGTTCACCCGCCCGGTTTGCTCGGGTGCCATATAAGCGAGCGTTCCTGCGATGAACTCGGGGGGGGCGGGCGAGGGGCGCTCGCGCGGGAGACGAGACGCTATGCCGAAGCCGGTGAGCCAGACTCGCCCCGTCGCGCAATCGGCCAGCACATTGGCAGGCTTGATGTCCTTATGGATAAGCCCGCATCGGTGGAGCCGGCCAAGTGCCGCGGACAGGGCCACCGCGAGCCGCAGAAACTGTCCCACTTCCATGGGCTTGCCGATAAGGTGGTCGAGCGGCTGGCCTCCCGCGTAGTCGACGACCAGCATCGTCCGCGCGGGGTCGCGCACGAACGCCACCGGCGGCAACGCCCACTCGCGGTCGAGGTAGCTTTTGAGTTCGTATTCGTGGGCGAAACGATTGATGGTCTCGATCGTCGAGTGCCCGCCGTCGGGAACGACGGGGATGAACGCATACGCGTGGCCCTGGGCGTCATCCTGCCTCAATCTGCAGAAGACGCGTTCCGCCTCCTCCCACAAGACTTCTAAAGCCTGACTGTCTCCACCAACGCCCATCCTGCAGTCTCCTGCAAATTGTCAGGTGATCAGCCTTGCGACATTTTACCGCGCGCGACCGCTGACCGCAGGCAATTAATCAGGACGGCCTCGACCAACGGCTTAAGGAGATAACACTCGACACCCAGGTCCAACAGGCGCTTCCGCGCGTCATCATCCGGATAGGCGGTGATGAGGATCGTCGGGATCGCGTGCCCTGTTTTGATCAGATGTTCGAAAAGCTCGATGCCCGTCATTGCGGGCATATGGACATCGGCGACCAGGCAAGCCGTCTCGGAAAATCTCGACGACGCGAGAAAATCCGCGGCGGAGGGGAAGACAGCGACGTCATAGTTCAGCGATCTGAGCAGTCTTCGCAGGGAGTCTCGGAAGGATTGGTCGTCGTCAACGACTGAGATCTGTGATTGCTCAGGCAATGAGGCCTCCGGTTCGTCACGCGCGGCGACAACTTTACCCGAGAGAGTTCATAGAGCACCGCCTATGCCACTAAGAATAGCGCATTAACGATCCTCGATCGCTAAACCATGGTTTAGGCCGCTAGGCCCTTGGAACCCGGCTTCGCTCTATCCGATGAGATCCGTTTTCAGTAGTATAGACACTGAGACGGCAACAGAACTTCCGCGAGGGCCAAGCCTCCCCGCGAAGTTCTTCAATCGCGAGCGCGAGTGATGCCAGAGTCAAATCCTTGCGTGGTCGTCATCGACGACGATCGGGAGTTCAGCCAATCGCTGGGGCGGCTGTTGCGGTCCGTCGGCCTGGAGTCTCGACTGTTTGCGTCGGTTGCCGATTTTGTGGTGTCCGATCCGCCCGATAGGCCGACTTGCCTGGTTCTCGATGTGAGATTGCCGGAGCGGAGTGGGCTGGATTTTCAGCGAGATCTCGTCGCAGCGGGCGTCACACTCCCGATCGTCTTCATCACCGGACATGGCGACATCCCGATGACCGTGCAGGCTATGAGGGCGGGTGCGATCGAGTTTTTGACGAAGCCGTTCCGGGAGCAGGATATTCTCGATGCCATAAATGTCGGGCTTGGCCGCGACCGTACGCGCCGCGACCAGGAAAAAGCCCTCGGCGCGCTCAGGGCGCAATTCGGAACATTGTCGCCCCGTGAACGCGCCATCCTGAACCGGGTCGTGGAGGGCCGGCTGAACAAGCAGATTGCCGGCGAGATGGGCATCGCAGAATCCACGGTGAAGGTCCACCGAAGCAACATCATGCGGAAGGTCAACGCCACGTCGGTCCCAGCACTCTGCCGGATGGTGGACAAGCTGAAGTTATCGCCGGGAAGCCCCGAACCTTCATGAGAGAGCATGGCTCAAAATCCCGAGGCACCAACACTTTGGTTTTTTGCACAGCCTGGCGTCTCGACACTAGGGATCTCCGCGCATTCTGCTGACGGTGATCGCCAAAAACCCCAACGCGGTCGAGGACGCGCTCTTTCCGGGTGCGCCATTCTCTCATCAGCGAAAAATCTCTCAGCCTGTCCTGAAGCTGGCGCGATACTGCACCGGGCTTACGCCCAGTCTTCGCTGAAAGACCGCGCGCATCTGTTCCGAGCCGCCAAAGCCGCAGTCATAGGCGATGGCTTTCAACGCCTTGTCCGATCCTTCGAGCAGGTTGCGCGCCCGGTCGATGCGCACACTTTCCACGAAATCATGCGGCGTCACGCCGAGCTCCGCGGTGAACAGGCGGGCCACGCTCCGGGCGCTGATGCCGGCGATCTGCGCCAGCCGCTCGACCGGGAAGGACTCGCCGGGATGGCTCATCACATAGGCCTGCACCTTGGCCAGCGGCGATTCGGGCGCCGCGGGCGGCAGGAGATAGGGGCTGAATTGCGACTGCCCGCCGTGGCGCTGGGCCACCACCACCAGCCGTTTGGCGCAGGATAGCGCCACCGCCGCGCCGTGATCCTCGGCGACCAGGGCCAAGGCCAGATCGATCCCCGCCGTGACTCCGGCCGAGGTGACCAGCGCCTCGTCGCGCAGATAGATGCGGTCGTGCTCCACCCGTGCCTTGGGAAACAGGGCGGCGAGGTGATGCGCGTTCTGCCAATGGGTGGTCACCCGGCGGCCGTCGAGCAATCCGGCATGGCCGAGGGCGAAGGCGCCGGTGCAGATCGAGCCGTAACGCTCCGCCCGCGTGCCCCAATTCCGCAGCCAGGTACTCATCGCCGGATCGTCCGGCCGGGTCGGCAGATCGGGGCCGCCGGCGACCAGGGCGGTGTGAAAGGCGGTGGTGGCCTGATCGAAAACCAGATCCGCCACCAGGCTGAGCCCGTTCGACGAGCGGAGCGGCCGGGCTTCGGGGCCGATCACCGTGATGTCGTAGCCCTGCTCCCGGTCGACGAAACCATTGGCTTCGGCGAATACGTCGAGCGGGCCGGCGACATCGAGCGCCTGCACCCCGTCATGGATCACAATGGCTATGGATCGTCGGCTCATCGGCGCCACTATCCCAACCCGATCCCTGCTCCGCAAGGCAGGAAATCGGGGGCGATTGGCAGAATCCGCACCCTGGCCCGCGTTGCGGCGAAACAGCTCGCCGGCGCATAAGATGGATGCCGGAGCCCTGATGGTCCGGCGCAACCGGCTTCAGGAGGTTTCCATGATCCAATCCATCGGCGGCGTCGCCATCCCCGACAGCAAGCTCGCTCGCGAGATCAGCGACTTCGTTCGCGATACCGAGACAGAGCTGCTGTTCAACCATTCGAGCCGCGTCTATTTGTTCGGCGCGCTGGCCGGCGAGCAGCGCGGCCTGACCTATGACGCCGAATTGCTCTACGCAGCGGCCATGTTCCACGATGTCGGTCTGATGCACGAGCACAGCAGCGATCATCTGCGCTTCGAGGTCGACGGCGCCAATGCCGCCCGCGATTTCCTCAAGAGTCGCGGAATCGCGCCGGCCGATCTCGATACGGTGTGGACTGCGATCGCGCTCCACACCACCCCCGGCGTTCCGGAATTCATGCATCCCGTCATCGCCCTGACCACCGCCGGGGTCGAGATGGACGTGCTGGGCCTGACCTATGGCCAATATCCGGCCGAGATTCGCGAAGCGGTGGTCGCCGCCTTCCCGCGCACGCCGCATTTCAAGGAGGACATCATCCAGGCCTTCTATGACGGCATCAAACACAAGCCCGACACCACCTTTGGCAATGTCAAAGCCGACGTCATCGCCGACAAGGAGCCGCATTTCCACCGCGGGAATTTCTGCAGCGTGATCCGCGGTTCCCACTGGCACGGCTGATATAATCGTATGCGATTTAATCGCCGCATACTATATTAGGGGGAGCGAACTCCTTCCGGATGACAGAGATGCCGAGCCCCGAGACCGACGAGAAGCCCCGCCTGGATGATTTCCTGTGCTTCGCGATCTATTCCGCCAATCTGGCCTATGGACGCGCCTATAAGCCGTTTCTCGACGAGCTCGGCATCACCTACACGCAATGGATCGCCATCGTCGCGCTGTGGGAGAAGGGGGATCAGACGGTCAGCGGGCTGGGCGAGATCCTGTTCCTGGAATCCAACACCCTGACCCCGATCCTGAAGAAGCTCGAAGCGGAGGGCTATCTGACCCGCAAGCGCGATCCGGCGGATGAACGTCAAGTGCGGGTCAGCCTGACCGAGGCCGGGCGCAGCCTGCGCGAAAAGGGGTTGCATCGCTCTTTGGTGGCGGCCACGGGCCTGCCGCCCGACGAGTTCCAGAAGGTTCAGAAGACGGTCAAGACGATCCGCGACAATCTCACCCGCCATACCGGCCGGTAATCATCTCAGCCGCATTGTCGATCGCCGCACCCTCCGCGGTGTTGTCGAAGATCACCCAGGCCTGCGCGCCGGTTTTGACGGCATGGCTCGCTTTGCGTGACCAGTCCGCCAACGCCGCCTCGTCATAACGCGAATAATAGATGCGCGGCGAGCCGTGCAGGCGGAAATAGGCCGTCTTGCGGCAGCCGGCCGGCTCGTCCCCGCCGGCAAAGCGGGGCGGATCGGCGGCGACGCGGGCGATGCCGCTCTCGGTCAGGAATTCCTCCACTGCCGGCATGAACCAGCTCTTGTGACGCGGCTCCAGAGCCAGCGCGGCCGCGAAGCGGGGGCGCAGCCGGCGCAGGAAATCGCCAGCCTCGCCGCTGAATGCCAGGCTGGGCGGCAGCTGGATCAGCAGCACGCCGAACTTCTCCCCCAGCCCTTCCACCTCGCCGGCGAAGCGCTCGACCAGATCCTCGCCGTCCTTGAGGCG
>Ga0070730_10004862_pt1 | contig 11693 bp, 6 predicted proteins | sample Coa_R1_3_FD_66447 | JGI IMG/M metagenome (GOLD analysis project Ga0070730, IMG submission 66447) | Surface soil microbial communities from Centralia Pennsylvania, which are recovering from an underground coalmine fire - Coalmine... | ecosystem: Environmental > Terrestrial > Soil > Unclassified ... | reverse complement strand
GCGAGTGATCCCAGCAGTGAGTATCGCGCGGGCGGGAAAAACAATTACGGCTTCGGCGAAAACGGCGGTGGACTGGCAAGACGTAGTAAACACGCAAGCTAGTGCGCGGGCACGCATTGCGCTGGATGACGGGTCGGTGCTGAACGTGGGCTCGGAATCGTCGATCAAAGTGGTGAAACACGACGGGGGAGCGCAGCAGACGGAATTGGAATTGACGTACGGAAAAATCCGGTCACAGGCGCAGAAAATCACCAAGCCGGACGGAAAATTCGAGGTAAAGACACCGGCCGGAGTAGCCGGGGTGGTCGGCACGGACTTTTATACGGCTTTTGACAATACTACCGGAACGATGAACGTGATCGTGTTCGAAGGGCTGGTGAAGGTGTGCAATCTGGCCGGAGTGTGCGTGATGGTGAAGCCCGGACAGTTTACCAATGTGCGTTCGAACGACAGCGCTGGACCGACGCCGCCAGCGCAGGCTCCGCTGGATATGCTGGTGGAAACCGGCAAATCGACGGACAGCGGCGGGCAGGTGGGAATCCAGAACGTAGCGCCGCACATCGGCAAAGGGACGTGGATCGCGATTGGGGTGTTGTCGGCGATTCCAGTGGCAGTGATTGTGGGAATTGCGACGCACAGCGGCAGTTCGACCGGGCAGGGCTGTCCCGTCGGAGTTAAGGTTTGCGGATGAACTGCGGCGTAAACGCTGGAAGCTAGCCGTGCCCTCCCATTTCGTACTAGTCAAACAGCTTCTAGTTCACGGGCGGAAGAGCGAAGGCGACGTAGATTCCGCCGGATTTGGATTTGAGATCCTTGCCGCCACCGGCGGCGATCACTACAAATTGACGGCCGTTGACGGCGTAGGTCGCGGGCGTAGCGTTGCCTGCAAACGGCAAAGTGGTTTCCCACAGTAATTTTCCGTTCGAACTATCGTAGGCATGGAATTTTTTGTCGTAGTTCGTGGCGCCGATAAAGAGAAGTCCACCGCCGGTGACGATGGGGCCGCCGTAGTTTTCCGTGCCAGTGTCATGCAATCCGGCCGCAGCAAGTTCCGGGTATTCGCCGAAGGGAATTTTCCAGAGATATTCGCCGGTATTGAGATTGATGGCGTTGAGAGTGCCCCAGGGAGGAGCGACGGCGGGATAGCCATCGGGATCGAGAAAACGGTTGTAGCCGGTGAGGTGATATTTCATGGCGAGAAGTGGCGGACCGCTGCTTTCCAATTCCTTACTTTCTCCGCTGGTGAGGAAGTCCGCGATAGCGCTGGCCTCCTTCGTACTCAAGTTAGGAAAGCCGGGCATGCGACCTTTGCCGTTGTGAATGGTGTCGATGATCTGCTCGAAAGTTAGACGGCGGCCAACATCTTTTAAAGCTGGAATCGCGGGAGGCGAACCGGCAAGAGTGTCGCCGTGGCAGACCGCGCACTGCTTGCTGAAAAGTGTCTTGGCGTCGGAAGCGTTTTGCGTTTCCGCGAGGGAAGCGATCCAAGCCATTTCGTTGGCGTTGATATAAATGGTGGACGTTCGCGGATCGACTGCGGGACCGCCCCACTCTGCGCCGCCATCAAAGCCAGGAAAAACCACGGTGCCTTTTCCGACGGAAAGCGGAACGAATTGCCCTTCGCTGCGAATCTTATTGAACACATCCAGCGCCCATCGATGCACTTCCGGAGTTCGCTGCGTCAACATGTCCGCGGTGAGAAGCTGGCGAGCGAAGGGCGCGGGTTTGGCGGGCAAGGATTGCTGCCCGGCTGCGACTTCACCGGGAACGTTACTGGCTGGATAGTCGCGTGTTTTCAACGGGAAGAGCGGCTCGCCGGTTTCGCGATTGAAGAGATAGACGAAACCTTGCTTGGAAGTTTGCGCGACCGCATCGATGGATTTGCCGTTGCGCTGAACAGTGAGCAGTACGGGGGGCGCGGGAAAATCGCGGTCCCAGATATCGTGACGGACGCCTTGAAAGGACCAGAGGAGCTTGCCGGTGCCGGCGTGGAGGGCTAGCAGGCAGTTTGCATAGAGATCGTCGCCGACGCGATCCGCGCCGTAAAAGTCAGAAGCGGCGGAGCCAGTGGGAACATAGACGATGCCCCGCTTAAGATCGAGCGTCATGCCGGCCCAGTTGTTTGCGGCGCCGCTGGTTTTCCAGGCATCTTTCGGCCACGTTTCGTATCCCGGTTCGCCGGGTCGAGGAATGGTGTGGAAGGTCCAACGAAGTTTTCCAGTGCGGACATCGAAGGCACGAATGTCCCCCGGAGGAGCTGGCAGAGTTTCTGGTTCGCGGCCGCCAACGATGATCAGGTCTGCGAACATCACGACGCCCGGACTGGTGAGGTAGATGGAATTTTCGGCAGAGGGTTCGCGATCGAGATTTTCGCGCAGGTCGATGCGACCGTTATCGCCGAAGGCAGAGATTGGTTTGCCGGTTACTGCGTCGAGCGCGTAGAGGTAATTGAGGACGCCGACCAGAATGCGCGATGCTTCGCTCGTTCCGATCGGATTGCGGTCTAAAGAGCCCGTCCAATAGGCCAAGCCCCGGTTGGGTTGTTTGCCGATAATGCCGGAATCGAATTTCCAGAGGAGTTTACCGGTGGCGGCATCGAGGGCGAAGATTTTTTGAGTGGGAGTGATGCCGTAGAGGACGCCATTGACCATGATCGGGCTGGATTGCAGGCCGCCTTCTTCGCCGGTGTCGTAGGTCCAGGCGACTTTTAGTTGATTGACATTGCTGCGATCGATTTGAGCGAGCGGGGAGAAGTGATTGCCTTCTGGAGTGCCGCCGTAGCGGGGCCAGTCTTGCGAAGCAGAAGTTATTGGCGGTTGAGGAGTTTGTTGAGCGGAGGAATGTGTTGCGAACGGGATTGCAACGAAGGCGACGAGGATGAGTGAGAGGCGAGTTATGCGGGCAACGCAGGTGCGAAAGAGCAAAGTTCCTCCTGCAGCGAGGAGAGGATAGGAAGACTGGTGCGTCGAACGGGAAGGAGTGTACCGCAGCGGAGGGAGAAAGTTGGAAATGGGACGGAGAAGAAAAGACCCGCCCTCGAAAACCGGACGGGGCACCCTCCGCGTGGGCCGCATGCGCTCACTCAGACTGAGGACGCTGTGGGCTACATCGCGCACAGACTGACGTTTGTGCCACGGGAGGAGTGGCTCGTGCGAGGATGCACGGATAAATCGAGGTGTGGATTACGCCGCGCACAGGCAGGATTGCCTGTGCTACCTAAGAGCGAACCTAAGAGCGTGCAACGAAAAGGGGCGGAATGCCGTCCAACTAGTGTTGGATGGGAAGGCACCCGCGTTGTAAGCCTGCCAAAGAGTGACGTACACTGGCATATTCACCTAGTGGATTTATTCGAACCGTGAGGACTGCTTTGCGTAAATTGACCCGTATTTGTAGCGCATTTTTGACGCCGGCTTTTGCCATGGCGCTTGCGGCGACTTTTCAGCCTGAAGCTACGTTTGCCGGGCCGCCGGACACACCTGCGATGGCGAAACCGTCGCCGCTGCTGGGGGCGATGCAGACGGAGCTGGACCGGTCGTTCAAAGTTTTGGGGCAGCAGGATCCACCGGCGTATTTTATCGGCTACACGATCACCGATACGCAGCGGGCGGAGGTTTCCGGTTCGAACGGGGCGCTGCTTTCGAGCAGCGAAGCGCGGAACCGGTGGCTGCAGGTATCGGTTCGAACGGGAACGTACACACTGGACAACACACACAAGGTGGGCGACCAGCGGATGCCGAGCGGCGGCCCGGGAACGGGCGTGCCCATCGATAACGATGCGGAAGTGGTGCGGCGAGCAATCTGGCTGGAGACGGATGCTCAGTACCGAGCGGCGGCGGAAGCGCTGATCAAGATCAAGTCGAGCAAGGAAGTGAAAGCGGACACCGCGGAAGGCCACGCGGCGGATTTTTCGCATGAGAAGCCGCAGAAATCGATCGCGGCGGAAGAATCGTTCACGCTGGACCGCACGCCGTGGGAGCAAAAGGTGCGCGCGTACACCAAAGCGTTCCGGGAATCGCCGGATATCTTGAATTCCATCGTGACGTTTTCGGCGCTGGCGCAGAATTCCTACCAGGTGAATACCGAAGGGACGCAACTGCAATACGGGCAGATTCGTTACCGGCTGGAACTTTTTATTCAGGGCAAGGCGACCGACGGGATGAACATCGAGCGCTATTACAATTTTGACTGGGTGGACCCGAAAGATACGCCGAGCGACAAGGATGTGGCGGCAGCGAGCGCGACGTTGACCAAAGAGATGGAAGGGCTAGTGAAGGCGCCACTGAACGAGCCGAGCGTGGGACCGGCGCTGCTAACCGGAAGAGCCGCGGCGGTATTTTTCCACGAAGTGTTTGGACACCGAGCGGAAGGCCACCGGCAGAAGGACATTTCCGAGGGACAAACGTTCGCGAAGAAAGTGGGCGAACCGATTTTGCCGGATTTCCTGAGCATCGTGGACGACGCGACGATGGAGAAACTTGGGAAAGAGGATTTGCTGGGCTACTACCAGTTTGACGATGAAGGGGTGGCGGCGCAGAAAGTGACGTTGGTGGATCACGGAGTGTTGAAAACGTTTGAGATGTCGCGCTCGCCGCTGGTGGATATCACTCATTCGAACGGGCATGGACGGCGGCAGTTGGGAGCGACGCCGGTTTCGCGACAGGGCAATTTGATTGTGAAGAGCAGCAAGATGGTGACGAATGCACAGTTGCGCGCGAAATTGATTGAGTTGATCAAAGCGCAGAATAAACAGTATGGATTGTTGATTGACGATATCGCGGGCGGATTTACGTTTACCGGACGCGGGCAGCCGCAGGCGTTCCAGGTGCAGCCGCTGGTGGTTTACAAAGTGTTTGCGGACGGGCGACCGGATGAACTGGTGCGTGGAGTGGACATTGTGGGAACGCCGCTGGCAGCGTTGACCAAAATTGTGGCGACCGGCGATACGCCGGAAGTTTTTAACGGATATTGCGGGGCGGAATCGGGATCGGTGCCGGTGTCTGCGGCGGCGCCTGCGATTTTGACGTCGGAGCTGGAAGTACAGAAGAAACAGGCGGACACCGATGCTCCGCCGATATTGCCGCCGCCGGCGCACGACGTGAAAACGGCGAGGGCCAGTGCTTCAACGGGAGGCGCGCAATGAAGACCTCTCTGCGGACGGCGATCCTTTTTGTTGTGGCGATTAGTGGAGTTGTTCCGGCGGTGTTCGCGCAGTCGGATAACGATCATACTTTGCAGGCGATGCGCGACGAGATGGCGCGGGCGAAGGACCGGCTGGAATTGAAATTTCCCGGCACGGACCAGCCGGTGCGGCCGTACTACATTGAATATCGTCTGCTGGACCTGGATGTGCGCGAGGTGGTGGGGGAATTTGGCGCGTTGATGACCAGCACCCACGTCAAGAACCGCTTCATGAACGTGGAAGCGCGGGTGGGCGATTACAAGTCGGATAGCTCGAATTTTGTGAGCGACGACCAGTTCCGCGGATTTATCGGATCGACGGGATCGGTGGGAATCGATCGCGACTACGATTCGCTGCGGCAGGATTTGTGGATTGCGACGGATCAGGCGTTCAAGGAAGCGGTGGAGACGTACTCGCGGAAGAAGGCGTACCTGAATAGTTTGGCGCGGCAGACGGATATTGACGATTTTTCGCGGGCGACTCCGGTGAAAAATATCGAGCCGCTGGTGGCGCCGGACTGGACGAATCGGAATTGGGAGCAGGAAGCGCGGGAAAGTTCTTCGGCGTTGCGGGCGTTTCCGCAAATTCAGGAAGCGCGAGTGACGTATTACCTGGTGTACGCGACGGAGTATTTATTGACCAGCGAAGGGACGGAGATTCGCACCAACCGCAGTTTTGCGGCGGTGGAAGCGGGCTTGGGTACGCTGGCTAACGACGGGATGCCGGTGAATCATTATTATGCGACGTACGCGCCGCGGCCGGCGGACTTGGCCAGCGTGGATGCGGTGAAGAAGGCGTTGAACGTGACCGGCAGCGAATTGATGGTGCTGCGTCAGGCGCCGCCGTTGCAGGATTACACCGGGCCGGTGCTGTTCGAAGCGCGGGCTGCGGCGCCGCTGGTGGCGCAGGTGCTTGGTCCAGCGCTGAATGGAGCGCGGCCGCCGGTGGCGTTTCAACCGGTGATGGAGCAGTTTTTGAGTAACGTGGGCGGAAAGAGTGATTGGGTGAGCCGCATTGGCGCGAGGGTGCTGCCGACGAGCGTGACGGTGGTGGATGATCCGGGCGCGAAAGAGTTTGCCGGAAAACCGCTGATTGGCGGATATCGCGTGGATGATGAAGGCGTACCGGCGGAAAAAGTTACGGCTGTAGAGAATGGCACGTTGAAAGAGTTGTTGATGTCGCGGCGGCCGGGAGTGGACTCGGAAAAATCGAATGGGCACGGGCGGTCGGCGTTTTTGAACGATGCCAAGCCTACGATGAGTAATCTGTTTTTTACTTCGTCGGAGACGGTGCCGGCGGCAGACTTGAAGAAAAAATTCCTGGATATTTGCAAGGCGAACAAGCAGGAGTATTGCCTGGAAGTGAAGGAGATGGACAATCCGGCGTTGAGTTTGTTGCACCAGGAAGAGTTCAGCGAATTGCTGGCGAGCTACGGCGGAGGAGCGGGAAACGGCGACCGGCTGCCGCTGCTGGTATATCGCGTGTATCCGGCGGACGGGCATGAAGAGATGGCGCGCGGGGCGCGGATTACCGGACTGAATTCGCGGGTGCTGCGCAACGTGACGGCGATCGGGAACGATCCGTTTGTGTACAACTATATGCAGACGCAGGTGGCGGGATTTGCGGGGACGGCGCTGGGCGCGTTTGGCTCGGCGCAGAATGGGCTGCCGTCGTCGGTGGTGGCGCCGTCGTTGCTGTTCGAAGAGCTGGATGTGCGCGGAGCGCGGGGCGAGCCGAAGCGGCCGCCGCTGCTTCCGGCGCCGGAGATGACGGCGAAGTAATCGTTCGGTGCGCGAGAAGTTTTTTTTACAGAGAAAACCGATGAAGGAAATTAACAGGCGCGGATTGATTTTCGGAGCCGCGGCTCTGGCTACGATGGGTGTGTTTGCGGGAGTGGAGCACGTGGCGAGTTCCGGGCTGGTGCAGGAGGAGCCACCGCTGGGGCCGGATGCAACGGTGGAGATCGTGGAGTTTGACGATGCAGGGCGGCGCACTGGGAAGCGCGCGCTGCACAAGGTGCGAAGGACGAATGCGGAGTGGCAGAAGATTTTGACTGCGCCGCAATTTGTGGTTACGCGAAAAGCGGGCACGGAGATTCCTTATTCAGGTGAACTGCTGAACGAGCATCGAGCGGGAATTTTTCGATGCGAGGATTGCGGGACGGCGCTGTTTGATTCGAAGACGAAATTCGAATCGGGAACGGGCTGGCCGAGTTTTTGGGAAGTGATTGCGGCTGAAAACGTTCGCGAGAAGGATGATTTCAGTTTGGGCCTGCTGCGGCGCGAAGTGAAATGTGCCTTGTGTGATGCGCACCTGGGGCATGTGTTTACGGATGGTCCTGCGCCAACCGGTTTACGGTATTGCATGAATTCCGCGGCGTTGAAGTTTGTGGCGAAGCGTGAGGCGTAGATTTTTTCGCGTTGAGTGCGTCATTGTGTCGAGTCCTACCGCAGTTAGGGTAGTCTAGGCGTGGTCATGGAAGCCCTGCTACCCGGAGAATCGCGAGAAAAGAAGAGAGCGGCTTTGCTGAGCGTGGGCTCGGCGCTGCTGCTGGTGTCGCTGAAGGCGTTTCTGGTGATTCGAACCGGAAGCTTGGGCGTATTGAGCGAGGCGCTGCACTCCGGGTTGGATTTGATCGCAGCGATCATTACGTTTCTTTCCTTAAGAGTGTCGGATCAACCTGCCGACGAACGGCATCCTTACGGACACGGAAAATTTGAAAATTTTTCGGCGTTTGTGGAGACCGGGCTGCTGGTGTTGACGGCGCTGTACGTCATTTATGAAGCGTTCGACCGGCTGTTCTTTCACGTGGTTCACATTCAGCCGAGCGTGACGGCGATTCTGGTACTGCTGGTGGCGCTGTCGATCGACATCACGCGCGCGAAGAAACTTTCCCATGTGGCACACAAATATTCGAGCGAAGCGCTGGAAGCGGATGCGCTGCACTTTTCGACCGACGTGTGGAGCACGATTGTAGTCATATCGGGAATCGGACTGGTGTGGGCAGGGCAGAAGTGGAGCGTGCCGTGGCTGGTGTATGCCGACGCCATTGCGGGTTTGGTGGTGGCAGCGGTGATCTTGTGGGTTGGCTCGCGGCTTGGAAAAAGAACTCTGGATGCGCTGCTGGATGCAGCGCCGGAAGGGCTGCAGGAACAAATTACCGGAGCCATCGGGCAGATGGAAGGCGTGCTGCATGTGGAGCGGGTTCGGCTGCGGCGCGCGGGAAACCGGTATTTTGTGGACGCCACGGTAAGCGTGCCGCGAACCGCAAGCCTCGAGCAAGTGCACGCGTGGAGCGACGCGATCGAGCAGCGAGTGGGAGAGATTGTGCCGTCGGATGTGGTGGTGCACGCGGAACCACGCGCGCCGAAGGGCGAACCGTTTTTCGATTCGATCCGCGCGGTGGCGCAGCGGCGGGGTTTGGCGATTCACGATCTGTCGGCGCAACAAAATAACGGACGGCTTTTCGTGGAGTTGCATCTGGAGGTGGATCCACATTTAAGTTTGAAGGATGCGCATCGCCAGGCAACGGAACTGGAAGAAGAGATTCGCGGGTTGCGGCCGGAGCCGACCGAGGTCAATATTCATATCGAGCCGCTGGGTACGGCGATCAGCTCGCCGGACGCCGGTGCGGAAAACTTGCAAGATCTGGCAAAGAATATCGAGGAGTTTTTGAACCGGCTGCCGGCGGAATACCACGAACTGGTGAACAGCCACAACGTGCTGGTGCGGCAGGTGGAACATCACATCCTTGCATCATGCCATTGCACGATGCGCAGCGATTTGCCGATTACCGAAGTGCACGATGTGACGGCAGCGCTGGAAGATCGTGTGAAGGAAAAGTTTCCGCAGATTTACCGGGTGACGATCCATCCGGAGCCGCAGGAAGACTGAAACTCATCAACGCAGGTCATCACTGCTTCGACTGAATCACTTTGATGGGCTTTTCCGGCGGTCCGCGTCGTATTACTTCCGACTTGCCAACCGCCCAGTAATGATCGGTTCGGTCAACGCTATGGCGTCTATCGTTGGCTATTCCTTTTCGTAGGATTTACCTACATGTACAATCGGCGGATGATGCGATCGGCTAAGCGGCTTTTTCGGACGCTACTCCCAGCGATTGCCCTCGCAGTGCTGGCGCACAGCTCCAGTGCTCAAGCGCCGAGCGTCCGCTTCCAGCGAGTTGTGCAGCCCTATATCGATGCCCAGATGTTCATGGGAAGTGTATTGGTGGCTGAAAACGGAAAAATCATTTTCAGCAAGAGCTACGGCATGGCGGACTTGGAATGGAGCGTTCCAAATTCTGCCACGACTCGATTCAACATCGCTTCGATGACGAAGCAATTCACCGCAGCCTCTATCTTGCTCCTTGAGGATCGCGGAAAATTAAAGACCGATGATTTAGTGAAGAAATACCTTCTCGACGCGCCTGCCTCCTGGAACAAGATCACCATTTATCAGCTATTGACGCACACATCTGGCATCCCCGACGACGCCGCAAAGTATGAACCCGGCACTCCAGACAAGTTGATTTTTAATGATAGGCCTCTCAATTCTCCGCCAGGCGAACAATGGGCGTACAGCAACCTGGGATACATCGTGCTCGGGTACTTAATTGAGAGGATCAGCGGACAAACCTACGAGGAATTCGTTGAGGAGAATATCTTCAAACCGCTGGGAATGAAGGACTCGGGGATGATGTCCTTTGTGACTGTCATTCCGCGACGCGCGTCCGGTTATTGGCCCGGCAACAATGGGATCGAGAATGCGGATCGCAGCTTCGATACAAGGATCGGCTTTTCATCAGGCTCTCTTTATTCGTCGACCAAGGATTTGCTCCGATGGAACGAGGGACTGTTCGGAGGCAAGCTATTGACGCCTGAATCCCTGCGAAAAATGACCACCCCTTTCAAGAGTGACTATGCTTGTGGCCTGCACGTCAATCGTGTTAACGGCCACCTGATGATCGAACATGACGGGAACAACATTGGGTTTAACGCAGATATGGCCTACTACCCCGAAGATAGGATTGCCGTTATCGTTTTGGCAAATCTTAATGGCACTGTTACCGGCGAGATGACGAGGGCACTTGCGGCGGTGGCACACGGGGAGACCCCTCCGGTTCCTTCTGTGCACAAGGAAATCTCGTTGTCGAAAGAGGTTCTGACGCGGTATGCGGGGACATACCAGTTTCCGCATTACAGCCTCAAGATGGTCCCCGAAGGCAATCATCTGCTAGTCGAGTTTGACAATGGCGGGACGCTTGCGGTGTTTCCGGAGTCGGATACGAAATTCTTTTCCAAGCCGTGGCCCAACCAATTCGAGTTCTCGACGAACGAACACGGCGAGTTCACCATACTAAAACGGTACCAGGACGGTGCCGAGGAAATTGGGGCGAAGAAATGACGCGCCCTTGCGCAGCCTCTGCGGCTGCCGATGGCAAACTCGCCCCTTCGGCGTTACGCGAGGGTTCTGGTCCGGAAAACTGACGGCGTGGCTTCCGGTCCTCGTCGCTCGTAGTTCGCTTTTTGCGAAAAGCGTAAGTTATCTTTCGATTTAGGATGGTTTGCGGCGGGCGAAGGCGTGGGCGGCTAGCGCGATTACCGCGGGGAAGCAGACCAGGACGTAGCGCGGTTCGGGAGTTTCCACGGTAGTCAGGAATGCAGTTCGAACCACCACAAAACACAAAAGCAGGGCCACGGCAGCGCGGGCATCGGTGAAATTGCGCCAGAGGCGCACGGTGCCCCACAAAGCCAGCGCCATATAGAAAATATTCACGAAGAAAAGAGCCAGCGTTACCGACATGTCCTGGCGGTCGGTGTCCCAGGTTTCAGCGAGCGGAAAGATTGAGCCGGAAATCGGAAGTTGCTCGACGCGCGGGGTAAACCAGAGAGTGACCACCCGCTGCAGCGGCACGTACAGATATGTGCGTAGCGGGTGGCGAGCGGTGCGCGCTTCAGCAATCTGGGCAAACTGGCGGTCTTCTTCCGGGGTCAGATTGGAATCGTTGTTGTACTGTTCGAGAATCGCGGCGACGTACTGACGCTCTTCGGGAGAATCGAAGGCGCGCGCCGGGATGTCGTCAATGTTGATGGTGTCGCCGTTCAGTTTCCAGGAGACCAGAAAGACTTCTCGGAAACGATAGAGCCAGGTGCGCTCCCAATTCATGAAGCCCACCGGAACGAGTTCGCCGGGCATGTTTGTGTACCGTGGCGTAAGCGGCTGAAATTCGTGCAGGGTGACGGCATTGCGGATGGTCCACGGCGTCAAGGTAAGCAAACACATCAGCACAGCAAGGACCGCGGCACGCACGCCCCTGGCAAACTGGCCACGGCGGAAAGCGACCCACAAAACCACCGGCAGACAAGAGATCAGGATAAGCGGCGCTTCCGGGCGAACGAGAGTTCCAAGGCCGACGCAGAATCCGGCGAGTGCGGCATTTTTCATGTACTCGGAGCGGCGCGGGAATTTGGCCCAGCGCAGGAAATCCTCTCTGGAGAACTCGGTGGTGACC
>Ga0070730_10004861_pt1 | contig 11694 bp, 15 predicted proteins | sample Coa_R1_3_FD_66447 | JGI IMG/M metagenome (GOLD analysis project Ga0070730, IMG submission 66447) | Surface soil microbial communities from Centralia Pennsylvania, which are recovering from an underground coalmine fire - Coalmine... | ecosystem: Environmental > Terrestrial > Soil > Unclassified ... | reverse complement strand
CGACCTCTTTGTCGCGCGCGATGGTGTGGTCCGCTTCGAGCGCCTGTGCCGAGTTCGGATCCGGCACCTGCTTGACGGTGACGACGATCTTCACAAACGCCTCCCACTAGCGCGCCGCGCGCGGATGCTGCCGTTCGCCGTCAATTATCGCTAGGTCCGACAAGCGTCTGGAATCGCAGGTAGTCGTCGGGCGTGTTCAGGCTTCGCACGACATCTGCGTCGACATGCTCGAGCCACGTGACGTCCAGGCTCGACAGCACGTCCGCGGCCCGACGCTGACCGGCGTCGAGGGATGCCGTTATGGCCGGCAGCGCGGACTTGCGATAGGCGGCGCACACGGGCTCGGGACGTCCGTCGACACGCGGCACGGCCGCGTCGCAGGTTCGCGCCGCGGCCACCGCCAGCGTCGCGACCTCCCTGGTGACGAAGGGCATGTCGCACGCGATCACGAACACCGGGTCATGACGCGCGGCCGCCAGGCCGGCTTCGATGCCCGCCATCGGGCCGGCCGCCAGCTTGCGATCGAAAACCACCCGATAAGGGATCGGCTGCTCGAGCTGCTCCGGCTCGGCGAACGAAACGAGCACTTCCGAGAACTCGGGCGCGAGCCGGTCCGCCACCCAGCGGACGAGGATCGTGTGCCCGACCGCGAGCCAGGCCTTGGGCCGGCCCATGCGGCGGCTGGCGCCGCCGGCCAGCACGAGCAAGGTCGCCTCCACGGCTACCATCATCAGCCAGTGAGGGCCATCGACTTCCACGTCCACCTTCCCACTCCCGAATGGCTGGACCGGTCGATGCAGGGGTACATCGAGGCCGCCGAGGCGTACTTCCGCTCCAAGGTCGCGCGGCGCACCCTCGACGAGCTCGCGGGCGACTACGAGGCGATCGACGTGGTGGCGGTGCTGCTGGCCTGGGACGCCGAGACCGCCACCGGAAGGCCGCGAGTTCCCAACTCCCTGGTCGCCGAGGCCTGCCAAGCCCACCCGGACCGATTCGTCGGTTTCGGCAGCGTCGACCCATTGAAGGGCGATCGCGCGGTGGGCGAGCTGGACGAGATCAGCGAGCTCGGCTTGAAAGGCGTGAAGCTGCATCCCTCCCTGCAGGCATTCGCGCCCGACGACGAACGGTTCTGGCCGCTGTACGAGCGCTGCGAGGAGCTGGGGCTGGCGCTGCTCTTTCACACCGGCACGAGCGGCATCGGCGCGGGACAGCCCGGCGGCCAGGGCATCCGCCTGGACTACGCTCGCCCGATTCGCCTGGATGCGGTCGCGGCGGGTTTCCCGAGCCTCAACGTGATCGCCGCGCATTTCGGGTACCCGTGGCACACCGAGCTGCTCGCCATGGCGCTGCACAAGACCAACGTCTACATCGACATCTCAGGATGGGCCCCGAAGTACATCCCGGCCGAGGTCGTGCGGGAGATGAAGGGCCGGCTCCAGAATCAGTTCCTGTTCGGGAGTGACTATCCGTTCATTCAGCCTGCGCGCTGCCTCGAGGAGCTGGCGCTGCTCGAGATCCCGGAGGCGCCGCTTCAGAAGGTGCTGACCGGCAACGGCAAGCGGCTGCTGGGACTGGCGTAGCCGGGCGCGATCCGCGCGGTCGCGCTCGCGTGCAGCGTGACAGCGCCACGGCCGACGAAATCGAACGGCAGGGAAACGTCCTCGGCCGTGGCAACGGTGACGAGGCCGCCGGCGACCGCGACTGCGGTGACCCGGGCGGCCACAACCGAGGCAACGTCGGTATCGGCCGCGGTCTCAGCTGCCGCGGTGTCGAGCACGATGGCGCCGCCGGCGCGCAAGGTCGGGACGTCCACCTGGTTCGCCGCGTCCTCCGCCGCCAGCTCCGTCACCTCGACCAGACGCGAGTAGGCGGCGGAGGCGACCGCCGCATCGATGGCGTAGGCGGCGACCGGCAGCAGAACCAGCGGCAGCACCAGGGCGAAGAAGACGAGCACCTGGCCGGTCTGTCGCTTCATCGCGTTCGCCACGGGTCGACGCGTGCAGTCGCGGTCGCCGTGAGGTCAACGCGGCCGGGGACGATGGCCATCGCTTCCCAGCCGAGGTCGACGAACGCGGTGGCGGTGGCCGTGATGCGCGAGCCGCGCGCAAATGCGCTGTCGTCCAGGGTCAGCGCCGGCGTCTTGACGGGATACGCGGCGACGACGTCCAGGAAGCGCTGCCGAGCGATCGATTGTGCGGATGTGTAGTCGGGCGCGCGGGCAGCCGCCGCGACCGCTGCTTCCGTCGCCGCATGCAGGCCGGCGTTCGCGTCGGTCACCTGGGTGACGGCGACGACGCCAAAGCCGAGCAAGAGGATGACCGGCATGCAGACGGCAAGCTCCACGAGGGCCTGACCGCGTCTCAGGTTCACGGGGCGAACCGCTCCTTCTGGAGCACCACGTGCACATGAACGGGAAGCCCGGCTCCAGGGGCGATCGGAACCAGCGCCGGGACCGAGCCGCCGACGTCGACCTCGACTGCTGCGCCGGTGTCGATGGCGCAGACCCACAGGGGCGGCGCGGGCCGCGGCGAGCCCGGGCACCACGCCACCGCGGCGGTGCCGACCAGGCCCGCGGACAGAGTCTGGATCGCGACCGCGGTCGCGGCTTGGGGAGTGCCTCCGACAACGCTTCCGGCATGCGCCCCGGCAAGCGAGGCGGCGCGCACCGCGTACGCCTCGGCCGACCAGACGGCGGTCTCCACGGCCCCGAGCACGATGAGCAGGGCAACCGGCCACACCAGGGCGAACTCCACGAGCGCGGCCGCGGCCTGGGCGCGAGCCTTCATCGCAGGTTGGCCTGCAGCGAGCTGACCGCGGGAAACAGAAGGATCGCGAGGAACGGCAGCAGCACTCCGATGGCCGCGGGAAAGAGGACGTGGTTGAGAGCGCGGCGGCTTTGGGCGATGAGCTCGCGGCGCTGGCGGCGACGCAGGTCGGCGGCCAGCGCGCGCACGCCCTGGGTCACGCCGGTGCCGTACTCGCGCGACGCGGTGAGAGTCGTGGCCAGGCTTCCGAGCGCGGGGATCTCGAGCCGGTCCGAGTATTCACGCAGGCGGACCTCGAACGACGCCGAGCCGGTGACCTGGGAGGCGATGAGGAGGCGCCGGATCTCGGCCGCCAGCTCGCCCTCGAGCTGCATCGTCACCGACCCGAGAGCGGACAGCGCGCTGCCGCCGCCGGCCAGCTCGAGGACGAAGAGCTCGAGGAGTGGAGCAAGCTCGCGCGTGAGCCGCAGCCGGCGGCGGGCCACAGCGGATCGAAGGGCGAATCCGACGCCAACCGGGCCGGTCGCGGCGCCGGCCATGGCCAGCGACGCCGCGGTTGCCGGCGAGAGCACGGCGGCCGTGCTCAGGCCGAGCGCACCCAGCACACCGCCGGCGATCACGGCGAGCGCCACCAGGCGTTCGGGACTCTCGCTCCAGCCGGCCCGCTGAATCACGAGCTCGAGCCGGCGCCGCATCGACAGCAGCTGCCGCGGCCGGACCGTCGCCGCGCCCGGCATCGCGGCGCCGAAAGGGGTCAGCAGCTCGCGGCCCGCCGCGAACGCCGCGCACGAGCAGCAGGCTCCAGCGGCCAGAGCAGCGCCGAGGAGAGCGGCCTCAGGCATCGCCCAGCCTCACGCGCTGCAGCCCGTCGAGGCGCAGCAGGCGGCGCATCCAGACGTAGCTCGAGCCCATCACGCCGAGCATCGCCAGCAGGAACAGCTGGCCAGGGAGGCCGTGGAACGCGTCGAGGTAGGGCGAGCGGAAGGTCGACAGGATCAGCAGGAAGGCGACCGGGAGGGAAACGATGATGGCGGCCGCCGAGCGCGCCTGCACCTGGAGCGCCTCCGCCTCGCGCTCGACCTCCTGCGCGCTCGTCACCGTCGCTTCGAGCTCGGCGAACAGCGGCGCCAGCTCGCCGCCTCCGGGACCCTGGATGAGAACGGCCGCGGCGAGCATGTCGAAGAGCGGCTCGGCGATGCGGTCGCGCGCCGCCGCCCATGCCTGGCGGCGCCCGAGTGAGGTTACGGCGATGAGGCGGAAGTCGCGGCGCAGAGGAACCGGCCCGCGTTCGGCGAGCACGGCGATCGCCTGCTGCACCGTGCCGGCGCCGGTTTCCAGCAGCTGCCGCAGCATTCGCACCGCCTCGAGCACGGCGTCCTGCCGCTCGCGGCGCAGGGCGTGAACACGCGCCGCCACCGCGATCCGCACGCCGGCGATGGATCCGACCACCGCCGCGATGGCGAGCACGGGCAGGCCCGTGACGATCAGGGCGATTGCGGCGCCTGCGGCGGCGGCCGCGACCTCGGCGCCGATCAACAGGGCCCCGTTCAAGCGCGGCCAGCCGCTGGCCCGCGCGAGCGCCGACTCGTTGAGCCAGAGGCGCATCGCGAGGTGACGCACCGGGCGGGCCGCCGCCTCCGCCAGCGGTGCGGGAGCGGCGATGCTCAGCACCGCGATCGAGATCGCGGCCCCGGCACAGATGGCCGCGGCGAGCTCAAGCATCGAACGCGTCCAGCAGCCGAGACGGATCGGCCACGCGCTCGAGCTTGGCGCGCACCCGTTCGGGCATGGCGGCGGTGGAGCCGACTCGATGCCAGGCGCCGTCGTCGCCGAAGGTCACGAGCTCCTGCAGGCGCGGCCGCCCTTCCTCGACGCCGCCCACCGAGGCAACCGAGAGGAGACGGCGCGCCCGCTCCCCCAGCACGGCGCGCGCGAACCCCGCGTAGAGCACGAGATCGACCGTGCTCACGACCTCGCCCAGCACAGCCTCGGCACGCGGGGCCTGCGGGTTGCGCAGCGCGAGACGGACGAGGCGAGGCAGCGTCTCGCGCGGGCTGTCGGCGTGGATGGTGCAGAGAGAGCCCGGATGACCGGTGTTCATCGCGTCGAGCAGGTCCAGGGCCTCGCCGCCGCGGACCTCGCCGATGACGATCCGGTCGGGCGACATGCGAAGCGCTTCGTGGACGAGCATCTGGATGGTGATCGCGCCTCTGCCCTCGGTGTTGGGCGGACGGCCTTCCAGGGAGATGCAGTCCGGCAGCTCGCGCCAGAGGTGCAGCTCCGCCTGGTCCTCGATGGTGACGATGCGGTCGTGGGGCGCGAAAAGGCGCGCCAGCAGGCGGAGGAACGTCGTCTTCCCCGCGCCCGCTCCGCCAGCGACGAGGATGTTGAGCCGAGCCGCGACGGCAGTCTCGAGGAAAGGGATGAGCGCTGCCGGCAGGAAGCGCGACCTCGCCAGCGCCCGCAGGTCGCGGAATCGCCCGGGCGGATGGCGCCGGATGGTGACGCACATCGGCCGGGCGGGCGGCGATAGGGCCGCGTGGAGCCTGCTGCCTTCGGGCAGCGTCATCGTGACGGTGGGGCTCGCGCGGTCGAGCCGCGCCGTCGGCGTGCCGTCCGTGTACCAGTGCACTAGCTCGATGAGCGCAGCCTCGTCCCGGAAAGGCGGAGGAACCTCCACCCGGCGGCCGCCGGTGAACACGAAGCAGGAGCGCGCGCCGTTGATGCGCACCTCCTCGACCTCCGGATCCGCGAGGTGCTCGGCCAGCGGACCGAGCGGCGTGACGGCGGCGAAGACGCGCTGCCAGACCAGGTCCCAATCCTCGTCGTGGGCGCCGTCGTCTCCGCGCAGGTCGCGCACCACGCTCCCCACCAGGTCGTGGACCCAGCGCTGGTCGTCCACGCGCAGCCGTGTCCGCTCGCGCCGCGCCAGCTCCTCCGCGAGCAGCGCTTCGACGCGGAGCCGGGCTTGCTCCTCGGCGGCGTCGAGGTCGAGCGCGATCATGGCTGCGACGCGATCGCCTGCGCTTCGTCAGGTGCGCCCACCGGAGCCTCCGACCCAGGCGCGGAGTCGGGTGCGCCCACGACCGCGACGAGGCGCATGACCTCCGCGGCGTAGACGAAGGCCGCGGCCTGGCGTGAGGGCACGGCGATGATGAACCCGCCGGTGACAACGGCTCGGACCTCCACGCCGAGCGCGAACGGAACGATGTCGGGACGGTCGGCGGTCCCGTCCACCATGAGCAGGTCGAGCCGCGCACCTGGCGCAGCCGGCGGCGCGTCCTTCACCGGGATGAACACGAGCCGCTCGTCGGGTGTGGCCGACGGCGGAATGACGTCGGCACGCTGGATGAGCTGACCCGCCGCGAGGTCGTGCCCCGCGCGCAGGCCGACCAGCTGCGCTCCATCGCCGGCCGAGAAGAACGATCCCGTCCCGTCGGGGATGAGGACAGCCTCGGAGTGCACGAGGTCGCGCGTGATGATCGCGCCGGCCGGAATGTCGTGCGCGGCCGCGAACACCTCGACCTGCCCGCGCGCCGGGTTCGCGAACACGAGCAGCGCGGCCGTCACCGCGCCGCCCATCGCCAGCGCCAACACAGCAACCACCCAGTTCTTCATCGGCGGCATACCTCCGGCGCATCACGCTAGAGGCGGGAAGTGGCAAAGCCAACCCTGCCTGTTAAGAAGGCTTGCGCGCCGCGGCTGTAAAGAGTGGGTTGACATTTCATCGGGCACGGCTATGTTGCTCGAGCCATGGCGACCATCACGCTCGACGCCGCCGAGCGGGAGGACCGGCAGCAGGACGCAGAAGCCCATCGCCGCCTGCTGATGGACGAGTCGGACCGGCTGCTCGAAGAGGTCGAGTCGCTGCGTCTCGCGGACGAGGAGCAGGCGCCCATCGAGCTGCGCGAGGCGATCCAGCTGCTGCAGCGACGGCTGGGCCGAGCCGACCCTGCCCTGCCGCCCGCGACGCTTCACGCCGCGCATGACCTGGTGTTCGCCGTGCAGCAGCGCTTGATGGCCGCGAATCCCAACATCCCGCGGCCGAATCGCCACCTTGGCCGGCCCAGCGGTCAGCCGCTGACCATGCGCGTGCGCGACGAAAAGCTGTGGAAGCTGCTCACGCTCCCTCCGCCCAGCGGCGCGTCCGACGATGAATGGCTCGAGCTCGTGGAATCAACCGTCGAGCGCGCATGGGATCGGTGGTGCTATGCGCAGCAGCAGTCCGTGCGCGCGGCGCGGAGCAGGTCGCGACCGGAGGTTGCGCTTGCGGTTGCGCGCATCGCGTGGTCGAACTACTGGGAGCTGCACCTCGAGGCGCAGGCGATCAAGACGCGCCTTTCTCGCCCCTGGCCGACGCGCGCAGAAAAGCCTGCAGCTCGCCGCCGGTGATCGGGCGCGCGGACGAGCGCACGCGCTCCGCGAGCATCTCGAGGAAGCTGCCCAGGCGCGCGTCGTCGAGACGGATCGCAGCCTGCAGCACCTGCGCCGCAGCGCCCTCGTCGCCCGGCTCCAGAATCTCCGCGAGCTGACGGGCGAAGTCGGCCGGCAGCGGCCCCAGCGATCCCATGGCGCCGAGTGTAGGCGGGCCCTCCCTCTGGGCCAGTCGCGGCCGACCCTACAATCCGAGGCAAATGCAGCCGGTCGTCATCGGCGACGTGATCTGGGAGCCGAGCGCTGACGTCATCGCCAGGAGCCGGCTCAAGCGGTTCATGGACCGCCACGGAATCGCCTCGTTCGACGAGCTGCTCGCGCGCGCCGACGAAGACATCGAGTGGTTCTGGGACGCCGCGATCAAGGACATCGACGTCGCGTTCTTCCGCCACTACGACAAGGTGGTCGACCTCTCGCAGGGCAAGCAGTGGGCGAAGTGGTGGATCGGGGCGCGCATGAACATCGTCCAGAGCTGCCTCGACCGCCACCGCGACGGCGAGCTCCGCGACAAGCCGGCGCTCATCTGGGAAGGCGAGCCCGGTGACACGCGGACGCTGACGTACGGCGAGCTCGACCGCGAGGTCTGCCGGCTCGCGAGCGCGCTGCGCCGCCTCGGCATCCGGCCCGGCGATCGCGTCGCCATCTTCATGCCGATGTGCCCGGAGGTCGCGATCTCAGTGCTGGCGGTGGCGAAGGTGGGGGCGGTGATCATCCCGCTCTTCTCCGGCTACGGGCCGGACGCGATCGCCACGCGCCTGAAGGATGGCGAGGCCAGGCTGCTCATCTGCGCGGACGGCTTCTACCGCCGCGGCCAGGTGGTGCCCATGAAGGAGACCGCGGACCGGGCTCTGGTGAGCTGCCCGAGCGTCACCAAGGTCATCGTCCACCGCCGGGTCGTGCGCGAGATCCCCTGGAACCACGGCCGCGACCAGGTCTGGGAGGTCCTGCTCGAGGACGAGCCCGGCCACGCGCCGACGCACGAGCTCGATCCCGAAGACCCGCTGATGATCATCTACACGTCGGGCACGACCGGCAGGCCGAAGGGCACCGTGCACGTGCACGGCGGGTTTCCGGTGAAGGCCGCGCAGGACATGGCGCACGGCTTCGACCTCGGCGCCGAGGACACGATCTTCTGGTTCACCGACCTCGGCTGGATGATGGGTCCCTGGCTGATCTTCGGATCGCTCGTCCTCGGGGCGACGATGGTGCTGTACGAGGGCACCCCCGACCACCCCGGCCCCGACCGCCTGTGGCGCATGGTGGATGCGCACAAGGTCACGGTGCTCGGGGTCTCCCCCACGCTCGTGCGCGGGCTGATGACGCACGGCGATGAGCCGCCGGCGCGCCACGACCTGTCGACCCTCCGCGTGCTCGGCGGCACCGGCGAGCCGTGGAATCCCGAGCCTTTCAACTGGTTCTTCAGGCAGATCGGCAAGAGCCGGATCCCGATCATCAACTACACCGGCGGCACCGAGATCTCGGGCGGGATCCTGTGCGGCAACGTGATCTCGCACCTGCGCCAGTGCTCGTTCGCGGGGCCGCTCCCGGGCATGGCGGCGGACGTGGTCGACGCCGAGGGCAGATCCGTGCGCGGCGAGGTCGGCGAGCTCGTGATCCGCAACCCATGGCCGGGGATGACGCGCGGGTTCTGGAGCGACAAGCAGCGCTACCTCGACACGTACTGGAGCCGCTTCGAGGGCGTGTGGGTGCACGGCGACTGGGCCTACGTCGATCCGCAGGACGGCCTCTGGTACGTGCTCGGCCGCTCCGACGACACGATCAAGGTCGCGGGCAAGCGCCTGGGACCGGCCGAGGTGGAATCGGTGCTCGTCGGTCATCCGTCCGTCGCCGAGTCGGCCGCGATCGGGGTGCCCGACGAGCTGAAGGGCGAGGCTCTCGTCGTGTTCGTCGTGCTGCGCCCCGGCAAGGCGGGCGACGAAGCGCTGGCGGCGGAGCTCAAGGAGCTCGTGGCCGGAGCGCTGGGCAAGCCGCTGCGCCCGCAATCGGTGCACTTCGTCACCGAGCTGCCGCGCACGCGCAACGCCAAGATCCTGCGCCGCGTGGTGCGCTCGGTCTACACCGGGGTCGACCCCGGCGACCTGTCGGCGCTCGAGAATCCCAGCGCGCTCGCCGCGATCTCGGCGGCTAGAAGCTGAGGACCCGGTCAGCCTCCATCGTCAGCCGCACCAGGTCGATCGGGGTGATGAACGACGCATTCGGACCGAGCATCTCCGCCGAGACCCCACGGGCCTCCGCGCATCCTTTTCAAACGTAGAAGCTCACGCCCTGCGCGACGCACCTCTCCATCAGCTCCCGCAGCGGCGGGATCCCTACGCCCCGGACCTCGGCGATCACATGCGGCTTGACCAGGTCGGCCGCGTCGCCTGCGAGCGCGATCGCGCACTCCACCCCCTGAGGTCGCGCACCGTTCGCGGCGATGTGAAACGGGATAGAGGCGCGGGTGTGGTCCTGCGAACCGGCCGCGGCGACGATCAGGAGTCCGGCCACGCCCCCAGTATGCAGGCTGCGAAAGAGCGATGAAGCTCACCCGTCTGGACTGGACCCGGCTTCTGCTGCTGTGGCTGGGCGGCATGGACCTGCGACTGACGCTGCTCGCCGTGCCGCCCGTCATACCGCTGATTCACCACGACCTGCACCTCGACGAGAAGGCCGTCGGCGCGCTCGTCTCGCTGCCGGTGGTGCTGTTCGCGGCCGCCGCCGTCCCCGGTGCTCTGCTGATCGCCAAGCTCGGCGTGCGGACGGCGCTCGTGCTCGGGCTCGGCTCGGTCGCGCTTTTCGGCGCGCTGCGCGGAATCGGCCCGCACCCGGCGGTGCTCTTCGGCGCCACCTTTCTCATGGGCGTGGGCATCGCCGTCAGCCAGCCGGCGTTTCCGTCGCTGGTGCGCGAATGGTTTCCGCGGCGCATCGCCCTCGCCACCGCGGCCTTCAGCAACGGCGTGCTGATCGGCGAGACGCTCCCGACCGCGCTCACGACCCCGGTCGGCGTCCTGCCGCTGGCGCACGGCGACTGGCGCTGGGCGCTCGCGGCGTGGTCGGCCATCGTGGCCGTCATCGCCGTGGCGCTCGCGGTCAACGCGCCGGCGAAAGCTCGGGTGGCCGTGCCGGCGCGCTGGTGGCCGTCATGGCTGGAAGGCCAGACGGTCCGCATCGGAGTGGTGATGGGCATGGCGTCTGCGGTGTACTTCGGCACCAACGCCTACATCCCCGACTTTCTCGACCAGAGCGGCAGGCATCAGCTCGTCGCTCCCACGCTTTTCGTGCTCAACGCCTCGCAGCTGCTCACCGCGCCCGCCGTCGCCCTCTGGGACCAGTTCCTCACGAGCCGCGCTGGCTTTCTCGGCTCGGCCGGGCTGATGGCCCTGGCGCAGATCGGCCTGGTCCTCACACCTGGCGTGGGCGTCGTGCTCTGGGCGCTCGTCCTCGGCTTCGCCGCCGCGCTCGCCTTCATCGTCGTGCTCACGCTGCCGCCGCGCCTGGCGGCGGCCGGCGACGTCCCGCGCATGAGCGCGGGCATCTTCACGATTCAGTACACGGCGGCGTTCGTGCTGCCCCTGGTCGCCGGAACGATGTGGGACGCGACCGGGAGGGCGTGGCTCGCCTTCGTGCCCGGGGTCGCGGGCGCGCTGCTGATGGGCTGGCTCGCCCTGCCCCTCCGCATCAACGCCGACCGGCCGGTGTGATGCTTGGTGCTGCGTGCAGGACGGGCCAGCCCCGGCCGCTGACTAAAATCGATTGTCTGTCGAGCGGGAGTAGCTCATCTGGCAGAGCGCGACCTTCCCAAGGTTGAGGTAGCGGGTTCGATTCCCGTCTCCCGCTCCAAGTTCGAATTTGGGGTAACCACATCCTTATTCGAACTTCAGGCCAGCGCCTTCATGAAGGACCAGAGATGATCTTCGCAGTCCCATGCGCTGTATTCCCGATAGCCATAAGGTTGGTCAACCGGTGGGTGCTCGATCTTTGCCCCAGCCTTGACGGCGTTCTCAAAGTGCGTGTCGACGTTGTCGACCATGACCGCCATCGTTGAGGTGCTGCCGCCCAACGATCGCGGCGATGCAAGGCGCGCGCGCTCTAGTTCCGGATGAAGCCATACGACGCCGTCTCCCGCCTCTAGCTCACCATGAACCGGTCGTCCTGTCTCGTCTCGGAACAGCGCTCCCGGACCCAGCTGGAAGACCGTGACGAGGTAGTCGTAAGCGGCCTCCATGTCTGAATAGACAAGCACTGAGATCCGTCGTTCGATTGTTGTTTCCGCCATAGCTGTCTCCTCTAAGACCATGCGTGGTGCTCCAGGTTGATCTCACGGGGTTGAAAGAGCAACGTCGTGAGAGAAGCGGTACAAAGAAAGACTCGAGTCAACTGTCCAGAGCTCTTGAACGCGGCGGTCGTCGTCAGCACTCAGCAAAACGACTGCATCTACCCATGAAAAGTTCTGGTCGACATACTTCGCGAGCACCTCAACTGCGCGGAGACGAGA
>Ga0070730_10004860_pt1 | contig 11696 bp, 11 predicted proteins | sample Coa_R1_3_FD_66447 | JGI IMG/M metagenome (GOLD analysis project Ga0070730, IMG submission 66447) | Surface soil microbial communities from Centralia Pennsylvania, which are recovering from an underground coalmine fire - Coalmine... | ecosystem: Environmental > Terrestrial > Soil > Unclassified ... | reverse complement strand
AGCCTTGCGGGGCCTTGTTGCGTTCTTCCTTCACATGGGCCTGAAGGCGTGTAAGAAAGTACGGAGAAGCCTCCGGAACCTCCCATTCATCCAGCAAGGCCATGGTCTTGCGCAACGACTCCAGCTCCTGGGAACAGGCGCTGCACTCTCTCACATGGGAAGTGACTGCCGCATCGGCGGCTCCCTCGGCCAGTAACTCAATCAGGTTTTCCTTTACATCATTGCAGTTCATACAAAATCCTTCAGCCGTTCCCGTAGCGTTTCATACGCCCGGAACAGCAGAGACTTAGTGGCTGACTCACTCAACTTCAACACGGCTGCAATCTCGCGGTAGTCCATCGCATCGTATTTGTGCATCAGGACGGCCACGCGTTGCTTTTCCGGCAAGGCCATTACGTGTTTCTTGATGGCCTCCAGGCGCTCCCGGCGCAAGATCCGCTCTTCAACGTTCAGCGTGTGATCGGCCACGTCCGGAGTAGTGCCGGTTTCATCGTCCGGTTCGTCCAGGCTGACCACCTTGCCGCTACGCTCGACTTTATGGTCGCGAGCGTGGTTCACCGCCAGGTTGGTAGCGATGCGATAAAGCCAAGTCGTGAACTTCGCTTCGGCCGCGTAGCTCTTGCGTGACCGGTAGACACGCAGAAACACTTCCTGTGCCAACTCCTCGGCCACCGCCTGGTTGTGGCACATGCGGTACATAAAGGCGATCATAGGCCGATGATACTTGGTGGCCAGATACGAAAACGCAGCATCATCGTCGCTCCCGGCGCGAAGCATTACTTCAGCGTCGCTGAGCGAATCGTAGAGCATTTGGCCTGCTGCCATGTCCGGAATATCCTGTACCTCACGGATAGCTGTAGGCATGAACAACCCCGATTTTAGGGCCACGCTGCTCACACCCCTTCAAACCCCTTAAGTCTCCAAAAGTTGCAAGGCTCAAGGTTACGACTTGGAAGTGTATTCTAAGGCATCTTGGGCCGTCTTGGCGGCCCTCGGGAGAAATGCCCTAAACCAAGTGCAACTTAAGATTTCAGATCACAGCCGGCTACTGCGCCATCCAAATTTAAGAGCAGTAAGTTGGCCTTTCAACGTAAAAGGCTGGCTTGGAGTAAAATTCCAGTAGTTCAAGCAGGTTTGGTTCCGGATGACATCTCTATGAAAACATTGTCAATTTCGATACTCGGTTTTCTGGTTATTCTCGGGTTATGCAGTGTGGGTCTTGCGGCCGACCTTTCTCCGCTCAAGCCCCCTGCGGGCGCCAAAGTGGCGGTTGTGGTTTTTGAAGACCTCCAGTGCCCGAAATGCGCCCATGACTACCCTGTGATCTGGGACGTGGCCAAGGCCCATAATGTCCCGGTTGTGCTACACGACTTCCCTCTCAGCAACATACATCCGTGGTCCTTCAGGGCATCGATGTATGCTCGGTTCTTTGACACCCAGTCCCAGAAGCTGGGCGACGATTTTCGCGGCTACATCTATAAAAACCAGCCCCAGATCATTCCCGACAATCTGGATCAATTCGCCCGCAAGTATGCCGATGACAACAAAGTTGCTCTGCCGTTTGCCATTGATCCCCAGGGCAAGCTCAAAGAGAAGGTCGAGGCTGATCACGATTTGGGCCTGCGTCTTGGCGTTGGGGGCACACCCGCGATTTACGTAGTTGGCAATGGAGGCACTGCACAGCCACTGGTGGAGCCGGTCAAAGATACAGCTCAGCTTTCGCAGGCAGTCGAAGAGATGCAGAAGAAGGCAGTGGCGGTTCCGGCTTCTGCTCCGGTCAAGAATGCTGCCATCAAACCGCGCAAGAAAAAGCCAAGCTAACCGCAGCTTGGTAAGTGGGTAACCGACGTGGGATAAAACCCTCTGTGGCCCAGAAATTTCTGAAGATGGAGATTAGGTTGTACGGATCAGGAGATTTCCTGTGTGGGCCACTATGTCCGCCGAATGCCCCCTCAGCATTAAAGGTCATCGGCAACCAGCGCCCCACACTGGGTGATTAGTGGTTACAGCAGCATTGCCTCGTCGCCATCGTCTGTACCATCAATGTGACAGACCGATTTTGTACCGCAGGTGCAGGCAACGGTCTCTACATCTTGATACAAGTCCGAAGTCGTGAGTTTACCGGTTATCAATTCGCCCAAATTATTTTGACTCATCGGCATTTTACCTTTCTGAGATTTCTCAAATACAGCCTAATGCTAGCTTTTGCCCAACTGCGTGTCAATACCAATCTGGTACTGCGTGCGGTCGCATCCACTGCCCGCCTGTGGCATCCCGAATTGGGATGCCGGCTCATCTGGCTTATCGGGCACTCGTAGTGTAATCTGTTGCCTCACGAGCATCCTAAAGTGTGGGGCGATTCCGCAATTTTAGAGCGGCTCACGTGCCTCACGATAATGTGCGTGCCCCTTTTCGGGCTCTTTTACTATTTGTTGTGTAAGCAAAAATACGAGACAGTTGCATGATTTTTATTTTCAGCAGTGTGCTGGATCTCTCCACGACCGATGTTATGAGGTGGCTGCACCACCTTGGGGTCACTGATGTGTTGAGAGTCAACTACGATGATGCAGCGAATGACCGGATCGTGGAATTCAATGTCGATCAAGACATCCTGTCGTTTCGCTTCGATGATCGGGTCATTCCTCTTTCCGAGATTGGCGCCGTGTGGTATCGCAAAGGAAGACACTGGCTGTGCAACCAATTTCTTGACGTCAATTTCAGCGACTACCCCAAGTTCGCTGCATACATCGCCAAAAAAATGTTTGCCGAGGAATTGCGGTTGTCGGAGTATCTCCATTTTGTGATTGAGAATGCCGTTCCCGAACTGGGATCGCCGGTCCGATCTGATCTCAATAAGCTCATGGTCTTGCACGCGGCAAGGCAAGCCGGCCTGCTTACCCCAAGATTCCTCATCAGCAACTCCAAGGCGTCCCTTAAGACGGCTCTTGCGGAAGACCCCTTGATCACGAAACCGATTTCCGATGTGTTATACCTGTTCGAAACAGAGGAAACCAATTTTGGATATTACACTTATACCGAAACAGTGACCGCTGCGGCACTGGACGAGTTGCCGGACCGTATCTCGCCTTCTTTTGTTCAGGAACAAATCATAAAAAAGTTTGAGGTAAGAGTATTTTTTCTTGATGGCCAGTGTTATGCCATGGCCATCTTTTCCCAGGGTGACGAGCAAACGCGGGTGGATTTCAGGCAGTACAACTATACTAAGCCCAATCGCACCGTCCCGTTCACGCTTCCTCCTGATGTAGAGTCGAAGCTCGTCCGGTTATTCGAGCTTCTGAAGTTGAACACGGGTTCGGTGGACTTCGTGGTTGACCAACAAGGCAGGTTCTTCTTTCTGGAGGTCAATCCTGTGGGGCAGTTCACCATGGTGTCTGCACCCTGTAATTATTTTTTGGAAAAACAGATAGCTTTGACTTTGAGACAATATGCCACGCGAAACAGATCCAATTGAGCCACCACTTAAGCTGCCGCGGAGCGAAATCGTTCGCCTGCCGTTGGGCTACCAGAAAATATACCCTAAACCGCTGATGCCGAAACGCATTGCAGACAAGCTCATGGTTGACAATGTGAAATTCCGGGTCAGGTCATTTTCAGCAGGATCAAACAAGCCAATTTCAAAGATTGTGGAATGAACCGGAAAGGCTTCGGCAGCACGGTCAGGGAGTGAATCGTGGCAAAGGACTGGACGCAATATTCGAATCTGTACCTGCACCTTTTTGCTGACTGCATTGCAGTAAGAGGAGCGGCGAAATCCGCTTTTTGTGACTTGACCCGTCACGAGATTATTACGTTTCCGAGTGAATACTATCCGGTGCTGGAGGAGTTGTTGAGCGACAGAATCGGGTCCCTGCTGGAGAAAATAAGCTCGAATCCCAACAAAGAGCGCATTCTGGGATTTCTCAACTTCCTGGATGAGAACGAACTCGTCATGTTGGTCGATGACAAGTCAGCTTTTCCACCCCTCGCGGAGAATTGGGACTTCCCCGGTCAGGTACAGAATGCCATTATCGATATATCCACAGTCCTCCATAACTTCGAGAAGATTTTTGATGAGTTGAGCGCTCTAGGATGTCAACACGTCCAAATCAGGTGCTTCTCGAATTTGCTGACGCTCGGTATTTGCGGTCCGTTGCTGGAGAAGGCGCGGCATAAATCGATTCAGAGCATTGACCTTATTCTTAAATATGAGGACGGGATGCCCGATGAAACCTACGTCAAGTTTGTCGAATCCCGGCCTATGATTGCCGCATTCGCGGTCCATTCTGCACCCTTGGCGAGACGTGTCGTGGTTGACTACGCCCATCCGGAATTTAGCGACAGCGCGCCGTTGAAAGAAATTCGCTTCACCTCTCAAGTGATTGATTCGGAAATTCATTGTGGGCTGATAACGCAAAAATATCTGACTGCGCCTTCCGTGACCACCTTCTTCGAGGCCAAGTCCTTCAACGGTTGCCTCAATAGAAAAATTTCCGTTGATGCTGATGGGAACATCAAAAACTGCCCCTCCATGAAGGAATCTTTCGGAAATGTCCGCGACACCCCGCTCTCCAGCGCTTTGCACAGTACCGGTTTCAAAGATAAATGGGGGATCGCAAAAGATCAGATTGCCATTTGCCGGGATTGCGAATTCCGGTATGTCTGCTCCGACTGTCGTGCATATCTTGAAGAGCCGGGTAACGCTTTTAGCAAGCCGCTCAAATGCGGATACGATCCGTACACCGGCACGTGGGAGGACTGGACCCGAAATCCGCTGAAAAAGAAAGCCGCTAAATTTTACGGGATTAAGAAATAAGACAGTATTGGAGGCTAAAGGTGCAGGGCTTCGAATTCTTTGAGACCTTGTGGCAGGACATACGCTATGGATTCCGGCTCATGGCCCGTACTCCTGTTTTCACTGCCATCGCCGTGATCACGCTGGCGCTCGGGATCGGCGCCAATACCGCAGTCTTCAGCCTCATGAATGCAGTGATGTTCCGCGTGCTTCCGGTGCAGGACCCAGCAGAACTTATGATGCTGCACTGGAGCGCCAACAAGAGTCCCAGGTTCAATTGGTATGCGAATTATGGCGACACGAAGCGGGGTAATCTTCGAGGCAGCAATCCTGGCGGCGAATCCTTCTCCCATCCATTTCTCGAAGAAGTAGAAAAGTCGAGTGTCTTCAGCGGAGTGGCTGCATTCGCTGGCGGCGGACAGTTGACAATGAGTGGGGATGGGCCGGCTACATCCGTCAACAGCCAGGCAGTGAATGGGGATTTCTTCCGCACTCTGGGAATTCGTGCTGCAGCCGGGCGATTGCTGGAACCGGGCGATGATCAGCCCTCGTCGGCGCCGGTGGCGGTGCTGAACTATGGCTATTGGCAGCGAGTGTACGGTGGTTCACCCACGGCCATCGGGAAAGTCGTAAACCTCAATGGTGTTTCTTTCACGATTGTGGGGGTAGCCGAACGAAAATTTGTCAGCCTGTCTTTGGGTAACGTTTATGACCTTTGGTTGCCCATGGCCATCGAGCCACAGCTGGAGGCGACATTCGGGCCGCGCCACAATGATCCCGCCGCATCGTGGCTGCTGATTGCCGCGCGGCTGAGGCCTGGGACACCAATCGCGCAGCAACAGGCCGCCATGGATGTGCTGTTTCGTAACGACATCCTACATGGGAGCAAGCCGCTGGCGGAAGAAGTGGACGCGCCCCGGATTACGTTGTTGCAGGCGCAAGATGCGCTCATCGGCTCCAGCGGCCAGTTCACCGATCCTCTGCGCGTGCTGATGGTGGCGGTCGGAATCGTATTGCTGATTGCCTGTGCCAACGTAGCCGGGCTGGTGCTGTCAAAGGCCACAGCGCGGACGCGCGAAATTGCGTTGCGGCTCGCCCTGGGCGCGCGTCGCAGCCGCCTGCTGCGGCAACTGCTTACAGAAAGCGTGATCATGGCCGTGATCGGCGGAGCGCTGGGAATCGCGATGGCCTTTTGGGGCGCGCACGCGATTGTGGCCATGGTGGCCGGCAACCGCACTCGTCCGCTCGGCTTCACGGCTGTTATCGATGGGCGCGTGCTCGCCTTCACCAGCGCTATTTCGCTGTTGACGGGCATTCTCTTTGGGTTCGCTCCGGCGCTCCGGAGCCTGCGGGTGGACTTGACTCCCGCGCTCAAGGAAGGCTCAGGTGCTTCGAGCGGCAAAGCCGAATCGCGGCGCCGCTGGTATAGCATGAGCAACGCGCTGGTGGTACTGCAGGCCGCCCTGGCGATGGTGGTCCTGATGGGGGCAGGGCTGCTGGTTCACACGCTCACTAATTTGAGAAACCTGAATCCGGGCTTCGATACGCGCAACACTCTGACCTTTGGTTTAAGTCCCAAGCTCGCCGGCTACAAGGACCCACAGGTTGACAATCTCTATCGCGAGCTGCAGCAACAGATCGGCGCCCTGCCGGGCGTCGCTGCGGTCAGCTATTCACAAGCCCCGTTGCTGAGCGGAAGCTGGATGCGAACCAGGGTAAAAAACTTGCCTCCAGGAAGCGACAAAAAACTTAAGATCGAAGTGAGCGTGATGCCGGTGGGCCTGGGATTTTTCGATACTTTGAAGATCCCTTTGCTGACCGGACGCGCATTGAACCAGGCAGATATAGAACTTGGGGCCGCCAAAACCGCTGTCCCAATGCCGGTGGTAGTAAATCAGATTCTTGCCCATAAATTTTTTCCCGGTCGTAATGTGTTGGGCCAGCAATTTGGCGAGAACGACGGCAGCGATCCGGAACAGCCGCAAAAGAGCCCGGGGTATGTAATTGTGGGCGTAGCGCAGGATGCAAAGTACAACAACCTGCGCCAGGAGATCGAGCCCACGATGTATATCCCGCTCACGGGTCAAAATGCGGCCTTTGAAGTGCGCACCGCGGGCGACCCAAAGGCCATGGTCCCCGCGATTCGTGATGTGGTGAACCAGCACAACAGCAACCTGCCGATGATCAATGTGCTCACCGAGACTGAGCAAATCGACCGACTGCTGGAGCAGGAGCGGCTGATCGCGAAACTTTCCAGCTTCTTCGGCATTCTGGCCCTGCTGCTGGCGAGCCTGGGGCTCTACGGGCTGCTCTCTTATGAGGTAACTCGGAGAACGCGCGAAATTGGCATTCGCATGGCGTTGGGTGCCCGCCGCGCCGACCTTATTCGCATGGTGGTGTGGCAGGGAATTGCGCTGGCGGCAATCGGCACAGCTCTGGGACTGGCGGTTGCTATGGCCACCGGGCATCTGTTGGCGACGTTTCTCTATGGAGTGAAACCCAGCGATCCGGTAACACTGATTTCGGTTACGCTTTTGCTGATCATCGTGGCCCTGATGGCTGCGTCCGTGCCTGCGCGCCGGGCCACAACCGTGGATCCGATGGTTGCATTGCGTTACGAATGATGGGCCGCCTATGAAATGCGGATTCGATTCCAGGGCCTTGAACCTGAATTAACCCCCCGATCTGAGTTTGCGCAGGGCCTCCAGACATTCCTGGTTATCTGGCTCTTGGCCCAGTTCGTAGAGCCTGGAAAACACAATTTTTCCTTGCTCATCCACAATAAAGACAGCCCGTTCGTTGATTCCGGGCAAGGGATCGCCTTCGCGTAATATGCCATATTTCTGGGCGGTGCCGCCATGCGGCCAGTAATCGCTCGCCAGGGGATATTCCTGCCAGCCAATGGATTTCTCCTGCCAAGCCAAGTGGCTATAAATTGAGTCGGTGCTGATGCCCACGACCTGGGCATTCAATGCGGCGAACTGGGGAAAGTCCCTGCTGTACGCCGACATTTCATTGGTTCAAGTAGGACTCCAGTCAAGAGGATAAAATGCCAGAACCACTTTCTGCTTGCCCTGGTAATCACTCAGCTTGAATTTATGTCGCTGCTTGCCGGTGACGGCGGTGAGCTCAAAGTCAGGGGCTGGGTCGCCTACTTTCAAAGCTGCCATCCAAAGCCTCCGCGTACAATATTTATGAAAATATGATTACTGGAGTGCAGGCAAAACTCTTGCCGCACCCAAGTACGTTATTGTAGCTTGAGCGGTTTTTCCGAGGAGCGCCAAGTATCTGGATTTGTCCCGGCTTGGTGCACATTATGCCAAGTATGGTCAGGCCATCTGCAATAGAAGGCCACGAAAGTTGACCGGCAGGCATCGAACCGAAAAAGGACTGCGAACAGGAGTCAACATGCTGGGATTCAGCAACTACAATTACCCCCGTTTTAGCCGTGATCTGCTTCAGGAAGCTGGATCAGCAGCTTTCCCCGGCCCCGAGCCAGGCGACGAAGCTCCGAATTTCCAATCGAGAACCCTCGAAGGGGAACCCGTTAACCTGAGTGACTACCGCGGAAAAAAGAACGTTTTGTTGGTATTCGGCTCCGCTACCTGTCCTATGACCGCAGGTTCCATGAAGGGCATTCAGCGCCTCTATGATCAGTTCCGTGGCAATGGAATCGAGTTTTTCTTTGTCTACGTGCGTGAAGCCCATCCCGGCGAAGAGATTCCCGCTCACTCTTCTATGGCCGACAAGGTTGAGGCCGCAACTCTGCTGCGTACCGAAGAGGACATATTGATGCCGGTGCTGGTGGATGACGTGCGCGGCTCCATCCATCGCAAATATTCCAAGCTGCCCAACCCTGCTTACCTCATTGATAAGTCCGGACGCGTGGCCTTCCGCTGCAGGTGGGCCGATTCAGGCGCTCTGGGTAAGGCGATTGCAGAGTTACTGGCGCTGCAACAGGAGCGCGGCGCAGACCATATCGTGGTACACGGCGGACAATATCTCTCCATGCCCATTTCCTACAATGCGCTCTGTTCCTACCGGGCTTTGGAACGTGGCGGACGGCAGGCCCTGGCCGACTTTCGCGAAGCTTTGGGCCTTCCCGGCAGGATTGCGCGCACCACGTCGCGTGTGGCCGGATCCCTGCTGGAACATCCCGGCCGCGTGCTGGCCATTGTCGCTTTGACCACGGCTGTCCTTACTGGAGGCTTGTATGCAGGTTTCGAGCTGCGTAAGCGTCGCCTCGGATCACGCCGCAATCCCTATCGCGCTTATGAGAAAAGAGAAGTAAAAGACACGGATACCGGCACAGACTACGGAGCGGTTGGAATCTAGTGTAAGTGTTTTGGTGGAAGCTCCGGCCTTCAAAGGTCGGGAAAGATATTGTCAATAAATGGGCGCTTTAGCGCGGGTGATCTGCAGCCAGTTGCGACAACTACATCAACTCCTAAATTACTTGGCTTGCAACGAATCTGTCGCAGCTTCCACGGTTCGCCGGATGTCTTCTTCTGAATGGGCCGCTCCCACGAATATCGCCTCATATTGAGAAGGTGGCAGATAGATACCGCGCTCCAGCATGGCGCGATAAAAATTTCCGAAGGACGCAGTATCGGACTTGGCCGCCGTATCCCAGTCATGCACCTCGCCTGATTGGAAGAACCAGGTAAACATGGAGCCCACGCGATTCGAGGTGAGCGGAATACCCTTTTTCTTAGCTGCCGCCACCACCTGGTCAACCAGTAAAGTAGTTTGCTGCTCCAGTTGCCGGTAGATCTCCGGATGTTTCCTTAAGTGCCGCAAAGCAGCCAGTCCGGCGGCCATAGCTAACGGGTTCCCCGAAAGTGTGCCTGCCTGATACACCGGTCCCAGCGGCGCAATCAGATTCATGATTTCAATCCGGCCTCCGTAAGCGCCAACCGGCAGTCCTCCTCCGATGATCTTGCCCAAGGTCGTCAGATCCGGCTTGATTCCATACAACTCCTGAGCGCCGCCCAAGGCCAGCCGGAAGCCCGTCATGACTTCATCAAAGATCAACACGGTACCGTGTTCAGCGGTGATGTTGCGGAGGAATTGCAGGTAACGGTCGCCGGGTGGCACGCATCCCATATTGCCCACTACAGGTTCCACAATCACGCAAGCAATCTGCCGGTTGAATTTCTGAAAGGCCTCTTCCACGGCCTCCTGGCTGTTGAACGGAAGCGCCAGGGTAAACTGTGCCAGCTCTTGCAGCACACCAGCCGAGCCGGGAATGCCGAGCGTAGCCACCCCGGAACCCGCCTTGACCAGGAGCGAATCGGCATGTCCGTGATAGCAGCCTTCAAACTTGATGATGTATTTGCGATTGGTAAAGGCGCGCGCCAGCCGTATCGCAGACATCGTGGCTTCTGTCCCCGAGCTGACAAAGCGGACTTTCTCAACCGATGGAAACGCATCAATGACCGCCTCTGCCAACTCAGCTTCCGCTGGCGTGCATGCGCCAAAGCTGGCGCCGTCGCGGTTGGCCCTCTCCACGGCCTCCACAATTTCAGGATGAGCATGGCCCAGAATCAGCGGCCCCCAGGAGCCGACATAGTCAAGATATTCGTTGCCGTCGGCATCCCAGATGCGGGAACCCTTGCCACGCACGATATAAGGTGGATCGCAAGAGACAGATTTGAAGGCGCGTACAGGAGAGTTCACGCCGCCGGGAATTACCTTGGAAGCACGGCTGTGAAGTTGGCGAGATTTGTCGTGACCGGGCATCGCTGACCAATATAGCAGCAAGGCTGATTTTATTTTCGTCGCTACCACGTCAAAGAAGTCTTTCGTTGGCCTACACCAACTTGCTACCAGCAAAATGCTCTCAAAATTTCAGGGCAAAAAAGAGCCGGACTGATGCGTCCGGCTCTTCGAAAATCAATTCCGTTATCCGCTAAAAGTTAATGTGCGCCCCCAATTGCAACTGGCGGGGATTATACGTGCTTAGTACTTGTCCCAATGTACCGCTAGCCGCGTTGGTGCCCAAGCTTCGGAATTGCGTATGGTTGAAAAGATTGAAGGCATCCACACTTAGCCTCAAACTGAGGTGGTCTCCATAGAGGGGGGTAACTTTGGCGAAACTTAGGTCCATGTTGGTACGGCCTGGCCCGCGTAACAGATTGCGCGGAGCGGTACCGTAACCACTTATTACATTGGTGTTAAACCCGGTAGGATCGAAGAAAAAGAATCCGCTATTGCCCCCGGGAGATGATTTTTGGTTTGGGTTAATGTATTGAACTGACTTGCTAAGGTTGGCATTGACCAAACCACCGTCTCCTGCTCCAGATGGGCCAGGAGTGTCGTTGAGAGTCGGCAGACCCGCAGTAATCGTAAATGGATATCCGGTGCGCCAACTGACAATAGGATACAGGCTCCAACCCTTCACCACTCGCTTCGGTCCTCGATTAAAGGGCAGGTCCCAACCTCCGCTGAAGGTTATCACGTGGCGCAGATCGAAATCCGACGATGCCCGGAACAAATGAGTCTGAAAAGCCGGCACCTGGCTGTTGTTATTGCGGAAGCCAGAAGCATTGTCGATACTGTGAGCATACGTGTAGCCGAAGGTGTAATACATGCTGCCTAAGATTGGCACTGAGGCAGTTTGCTGCCTTAGCGCCAGTTGGAGCGCGTTATAGTTAGCATTGGCGACATTCATGAATTGCGGAAGAAAACCAAGGCTGCCGTCGTTGTTACCGGGCGTTTCATTCAGAACGCGGTGAGGCGTACCCGCCAGGGTCGTAGGATCGAAAGGATTGATGTCTTTCAAGCCTGTCAGTCCATGAGATGAACTACCTACATAAGCCGCTTCCAATGTCATCTTCTTTGCGAGCTCATGTTCGACGCTCAAGTTGTATTGGTAGGTATAAGGCGTGCGCAGGTGCGGATC
>Ga0070730_10004858_pt1 | contig 11696 bp, 9 predicted proteins | sample Coa_R1_3_FD_66447 | JGI IMG/M metagenome (GOLD analysis project Ga0070730, IMG submission 66447) | Surface soil microbial communities from Centralia Pennsylvania, which are recovering from an underground coalmine fire - Coalmine... | ecosystem: Environmental > Terrestrial > Soil > Unclassified ... | reverse complement strand
TTGTAGCCGCGGCGGTACTCGAACTTGTCCACCGCCTTCATCAGGCCGATGTTGCCTTCCTGAATCAGGTCGAGGAACTGGAGCCCGCGGTTGGTGTATTTTTTGGCGATCGAGACCACCAGGCGAAGGTTGGCCTCGATCAGTTCGCGCTTGGCGGCTTCGGCGTCGACGTCGCCCTGGATGATCTCGCGCTGCGTGCGCTTGAGCTCCTGGTAGCTGACGCCGGTGTCGCCTTCGAGTTTTTCCAGATCGTTGCGGTGCTGGCGCTGGATACGGCGGTACTCGCGCTTGGTCTCTTCGACCCGCGTAGCCTCGATCTTCTTCTCCAGATTGTTGATCTGGCGGTCGAGCGAGCGCATGGAGTCGACGGTCTTGTTGACCTTTTCGATAAGGCGCTTGCGTTCCGGGTTGGTGAACTTGAGCCCGCGAATCCCCATGGAGACCATCACCTGCGCGCGGCCCAGATGCCAGCGCGTGCGGCGGAACTCCTTGGGTTTTTTCTTCTGCTGGATTGCCTCGAGCTTTTCCGTGAGCTGCTGGACTTTTTTGTAGTGCTTGCCGACGTCGTCGATCTGGCTGGTGAAGTCTTTCAGGCGCGCCTGCACGATTTCGTCGGTGATCTCCTCTTCGTCGAAGGCGACCAGCTCTTTGATGGAGCGCACGCCGCGCTTCAGGTCCTCACCCAGCGCGAGGATTTCCTTGATGACGATCGGCGAACGGGAAAGCGCTTTGAGCACGCGGATCTGCCCGCGCTCGATGCGCTTTGCAATTTCTACTTCACCTTCGCGCGTGAGCAGCGGAACCGTGCCCATCTCGCGCAGGTACATGCGTACCGGGTCGTTGGTCTTTTCCAGAGCGCCCGGGGTGAGATCGAGTTCTACGTCTTCGCCTTCCTCCAGATCTTCAAACTTCTGTTCGGAAGGCAGTCCTTTTCCTGCATCCAGGACATCAATGCCCTGGGTCCCAATCGTCGTGAGCAGGTCATCCAGATCATCTGGGGAGTGGACATCACCGGGTATTAGGTCGTTGACCTGGTCATAGGTGAGATATCCCTTCTCTTTGCCTGCGTCGATCAGTTTTTTAATGTCGTCAAACTTGTCATCTAGAGCCAAACACTGACCTCTTGTTCGTTCTCAATTTTTGTGAGCAATGCAGGGCTGTGCGCTCGTATCCACTAGAGAATATCGGCGGAAGTTGGGTTGAAATGCGCGCACGTCCCGAGAGTACTCAGAGTACCACAATCCATCCAAGAAGAAAAGGGCCTTAGCCTTCCACCCGCCGCAAAACAAAGAAGTTACGATTGTCGCCAGCCTTCGATTTCCCTCAAAGATATAGATGCTGCCCGTCCTCGCAGGTTTCGCAACATGTTTTGCCGCGGATGCACGAAATTATCGCCTAGAACCAAGGGATTAAGAGACGGCTCGCTTCGATGCTGGCAAAACGAATCTCAGAATCCCGCCAACTTCCTATCCAGATCCAGCTTTTCCTGCTTCAGCCGCAGCAGCGCCGCCACGTCATTGCGGCGCTCCGCCTCCACAATCCCGCGCTTGATCTCGCCCTCGCGCTGGCTCAAATCCCGACGATGCCTTAGCGCCTCCAGCGCGCCCTCCAGCAACTCCGGCGTCAGCGGCTCATCTTCCCGCATCACGATCTTCGCCAGCATTGCCCTCTGCGCCTCGCTCAGCGCCGCGTCCTCATTCTTGGCGATCGCCTCCAGCAATCCCTCCACCGCCGACCCCACATGCAGCCGCTCTTCCATCACCGCCTGCAGCGCCCGCTCCCGCAGCTCAGCGTCTTCCGCGATCGTTGACGATGCGGCCCGTACCAGCACCTTCTCTGCCGGCGTCACATCCGTCGCCCCAGCGGCGCGCACCCCGCTTGATCCCCGGCTCACCGCCGCCGACTTGAACTCCTGCCGCAGCACCGCCGTATCGATCCCCAGCTTCTGTGCGATGTCCCCGGCTAGACTGTCGCGCACAATCCGGCTGGGCACACGATGGATGTGAGGCAACAGAAAGTTGACCGCGTTCTTCTTTCCCTCCGGCGTCCGCACCGGAAACAGCCCCAGTGCGCGGTCCACCAGGTAATCAAAATACTTCTGCGAGCCCTTCAGCGCCTTCGCGTACGCCTCCGCGCCGTTCTTCCGGATAAACAAATCCGGATCAAACCCCGCCTCCAGCCGCAGCACCCGGATATTGAATTCTTCTTCCAGCAGCATCGCCAGTGACTTGTCTGTGGCCGCCGCGCCCGCCGTGTCAGGATCGAAGTTGACCACAATGTCCTTGCTGAACCTGCCCAGCAGCCGCACCTGCGTCTCAGTAAACGCCGTGCCGGAACTCGCCACCACGTTGTGAAAGCCGGCTGAGTACACCGCAATGCAATCCATTTGCCCTTCCACAATGATCACGTAGCCCAGCTTCCTGACCGCTTCTTTCGCGCGGTCCAGGTTGTACAGCACGCGCGACTTCGAATAGATCGCCGTCTCCGGCGAATTCAGATACTTCGGCCCTGCCTTCGCGTCCTTGGCCAGCGTGCGCCCCGTGAACGCGATCACCTTGCCATTCTCATTGGCGATCGGGAACATCACCCTGTTGCGGAATTTCGAATACATAGGCGCCGAATTCCCGCCTGTCGCGCCGGCCTCCGCGCCCTCTTTCCACGAAAACAGCCCCGATTCGCGCAGCATCGGCTCGCTGAACTCGTTCTTCAAATAATCTTTGAGCGGAAACCCCGAATCCGGCGCAAACCCGATCCGGAACGTCCGGATCGTCTCTTCCTTCAGCCCGCGCCCCGCCAGATACTCGCGCGCATGTGCCCCTTCCGGCCGCCGCAACTGGTCTTCAAAAAACTTGCACGCCCGCTCATGCATCTCCATGAGCTGTCCGCGCTGCCGCGCGTCTTCGGCTTCGTGCTCGGAGCTGTACTGCGTCCTCGGCAGCGGCATCCCCAGCTTCTGCGCCAGCAGCCGCACCGCCTCGCCAAAGGTGACCTTCTCGATCTCCTGCACAAACTTGAATACGTCGCCCGACTTCCCGCAGCCAAAGCAGTGGAAGAACTGCCGCGTGGCATGCACATTGAATGACGGTGTCTTCTCATTGTGGAACGGGCACAGCCCGCTGTAATTCTGCGCGCCCGCCTTCTTGAGCTTCACGTAATCGCCCACCACGCGGACAATGTCCGCCTGCTGCCGCACGGTCTCCTTGAAGTCGTCGAGGGTGGTCATGAAGTCTTCACATCATTGTGCTTTAAATCGTGTAGGTTGGGAATGCCAGAACTTTGGTGCAATTCGAAACGTGCCATGTGGGCCGGTTCCATCGCAAAAAAGCGGGATTAACCCGAAGTGAGCCCAGGCCTGAAAACCGCTCGCGCAATTTCTGCCGCCCGCGACCGTTCTTTCACTGGCACAATGTACTCACATGCCAGTCTGAAATCATTCCGAGGGGGGATTTTCATGCCGCAAGCCGCCCGAACCGTCGCCGTGCTTCTGCTCCTTGCCACCGCTTCATGCCTGCAAGCGCAGGTTTCCCCGACTTTCAACGTCTCCATCAGCCCATCGATCGTCACCGTCACACAGGGTTCCACGACCTCATTGAGCGTGAACATCGTGGTGAATGAGCGTCCGCAATTCGAATTCTCGATCTCCGGGCTGCCCGGCGGCGTGGTCGCCCAGGTGCCGGTCGGACACGGCGGCAGCAACACGATTGTTCTCACCGCGCTGCCTTCGGCCTCCACCGGCTCATTTCATGCCGGAGTGACGGTGCTCGCGGGCAACAATTCCCAGACCCAGTCTTTTATTCTTAACGTCAAGCCGCTTCCGGTGATTCAGTGGGAATATCGCATGGAGAGGGCGCCCAACGAGCAGGCACTCGCATCCGCGGCCGAAGCCTTGGGCCAGCAATCCTGGGAACTGGTCAGCGTGATCTACCGCGAGCGCGGCAGCAATGGCCTCCCCGAGTGGACAGCCTTCTTCAAGCGGGAGAAGCGTCCCAAGGATTGATATTTCTCCTTGTTAAGCCGCCAGCCTTGCGTCCGGGAAGGGAATCCCGCGTCTAGTCTTTCAGCAGTTGCCGCGCGATCACCAGCCGCTGGATTTCGCTGGTGCCTTCGCCGATGGTGCACAGCTTCACGTCGCGATAGAACTTCTCCGCCGGATAGTCCTTGATGAACCCATACCCGCCGTGGATCTGCACGCACTCGTTCGCCGCGCGCACCGCCACCTCGCCGGCGTAGAGCTTCGCCATCGACGACTCCTGGGTCGTCTTCATCCCTGCGTCTTTCATCGACGCGGCGCGCAGCGTGAGCAGCCGGGCGGCGTCGATCTCCGTTGCCATGTCCGCCAGCTTCCACTGTATGGCCTGAAATTCGCTGATCGCCTTGCCAAATTGCTTGCGCTGCTTGGAATATTTGAGCGCCGCTTCGTACGCGCCCTGCGCCATGCCCAGGCCCAGCGCCGCAATCGAGATTCGACCGCCATCCAGTATCCGCATCGCGTCGATAAAGCCGTCGCCCTCCAAACCCAGCAGCGCCTCTTCCGGCACCTGGCAGTCTTCAAAGATCAGCTCTGAGGTATCGCTGGCGCGCAGCCCCAGCTTGTTCTCCTTCTTCCCCGGACGAAAACCCTTCGTTCCTTTCTCGACGATGAATGCGGAAAGCCCGTGCGTGTGCGCCGTCTTGTCGGTCACGGCGATCACCACCGCTACGTCGGCATGATGCCCGTTGGTGATGAACGTCTTGGTCCCGTTCAGCACCCAGCCGCCTTTGCGCCCTTTTCGCACTGCGCTCATGCGCGCGCCGCCGGCGTCCGAGCCCGATCCCGGCTCAGTCAGCCCCCACGCGCCGAGCCACTCGCCGCTCGCCAGCTTCGTCACATATTTCTTCTTCTGCTCCTCATTGCCGGCAAGAAAAATATGGTTGGTGCAGAGCGAATTGTGCGCGGCCACGGTGATCCCCACCGAACCGTCCACCCGCGAAAGCTCTTCAATGGCGATCACATACTCGACGTAGCCCAGCCCCGCGCCGCCGTACTCGGCGGGAAAGATCATGCCCAGCACGCCCATGCGGCCCAGCTCCTTGACCGTCTCCGCCGGAAATTGGTTGGCCTCGTCCCACTTCATCACGTGGGGCAGGATCTCGCGCTCGGCAAACTCGCGGATCGATTTCTTGAGCTGAAGCTGCTCGTCGTTGAATTGAAAGTCCATCGTTCTCCTGTGGCTGCGCCCTGTTAGATGAGGAGTTTGGGCAAAACAGATAATTATTTCACATCGATCGGTGCAGCGGGAAAAGGGACCGCACAAGAGGAGGAATCTACGAGGCGCACCATGCACGGCGCCAGAATTGCTAGGCTGTAAACGCAGGACAGCTGCGAGCCCCGTAGGGGCGCAATTATTGAGCCCACCGCGTAAGCGGTGGGGGAAAGGATGACGAGAGATTCGAGCCCCGAAGGGGCGGCATAACTACCAAAAAGACTGCTAGCTCACATCGCTAACGTTGAGGCTGCTCGTGCACCGTGTAATCCGCCGGTACCTGGAACAGCAGCGGATCAGGATCGCCGCTGCGGATATTGATTACCTTGTGAACATTCTTTCCGCCCTGCGGGCTCTCAGACTTCGTCAGCAACTCGACCTTTAGATCTTCCGAGCACCAGCGTTCGTTCGTGGTAGTCATGGGCTTGTCATTCCCCATGCTTCCAGCCGGCACGGTGAAGCTATTGCGGGTCCCGTGTACGGTGAATCCTTCCAACTCCATCGTCCCCAGGTCTTCCTGAGATCGCTGCATTTCACGCAGGTTTTTGATCAGACCGCCTGTTTGCCCCGTTCCGCTGGCGGCAGAATTTGCGCTCTGTACTGGCCGCGTCTGGGTTGCACCCGCGGCGGGGCCACCGAAATGGTGTACCGTCGCGGTCTTTTGCTCAGAATTCAGCAAAATCATGGTCTTTTCGACCGGATCGAAAATGTGAATGGTCACGAACGTCCTGCCCATGCCCAGGGGGTTTAGTTCATTCTCATTGCGCGTGCGGCCTTCAGAGTCGCGGTAAATCTTGCCGTGCGTCTCCTGATGAATATGGTTTCCGTCGGCCAGGAATTGGTCGGTCTCATCGATAGTGTCAGCGGAAAATGGCGCCCCACGCTGGCCGCCGAAGCCCAGGCCGGAAAAGCCGGCGATCACGCCGCCAACCACGCCGCTCCTGCCCTGGGAAACAACTATGCCCGAACCTTGGCCGGTCCCGCTCCCTTGGTTGGCAGTATTAGCCTTGTCTTGCGCCTGCGCGCTCAATACCAACGGGAAAGAGATAGCAGCCAATAGTCTCCAGCCTGGTTTCCGCATAGTTTGCCTCCTGCGCCGATGGGCGGAACTATTCTCCTACCAAGCCGCGCCTTTGGCAAACCTGTAGCTTTCTTCGCCAGAACTATCGCGCTATTCGCTTCTCAAGGCAATCAGCGGATCCACCTTGGTGACCCGGCGCGCCGGAACGTAGGTAGCCACAAAGCCCGCCAGCAGAAACACCATCGCGACGCTCGCAAAAGTTACCAGATCGTTGGCCGGAGTCTGGTAGAGCAGCGCGCGCATCAGCCGCGAGAGCACCAGCGCCGCGCCCGCGCCCGCTGCCAGCCCGAGGGCGATGATCCGCATGCCGTGTCCCAGCACGCCGCGCATCACCTCGGAACTTTGCGCGCCCAGAGCCATGCGGATCCCGATTTCCCGCGTCCGCTGGCTGACCATCAGCGCAATCACTCCGCTCAGGCCCGTGGCGGCAATCACCAGCGCCAGTCCCGCAAACAGTGACAGCAGAAGCATGGTCAACCGCGACTGCACCATTGACTCGCCCCGCATGTCGTCCAGCGTGCTGAAATTGTTGACCGGCTGCTCGGGATCGGCGGCATAAACAGCCTGCTGCACCTGCTGCACGTAGCTCATGGGATCGCCCGCGGTCTTGAGCAGGAGAGTGCCCGCCATCATGGGTTCCTGCGCCGTTGGGATATACGCTGTATCGAGCGCCTCTTTGTCCAGGCCGTAGTACTTCACATCGCCGACCACGCCGACGATCTCGACCCAGTTCTTCCCGCCGTCTCCGGAGATGCGGTGGCCCACCGGGTCCTCGCCGGGAAAATAATGGTGCGCCAGAGACTGGCTCACCACCACCACCCTCGGCATGTCACTGTTGTCATGCTCGGTGAAGACACGGCCGCTGAGCAGGGGGATGCCCAACAACTTGAAGCATTCGGGAGAGGCAAAGGTGACGTCGGCCACGGGAAGAACGTCGCGCCGGTCATTCTGTCGCCCCTCGATCATGAACGGCTGGTTGAAAGCGCGTTGTCCCCGCTGCAACGGCGCTCCGCTGTTCAAGCCAACCGCCACCACGCCGGGCGCGGACCGGAGCTTCCCGGTTACGCGATCGAAGAAATTGACGATCTTTTGGTTGTCGCCGTATTTGCTGAAATTCAGCGGGACGCTGGCGCTAAGAATGTGGTCTGGATTGTATCCCGCGTTGACCTGCTGCAATTTGATGAAGCTGCGGGCCATCAGTCCGGCGCCGATCAGCAGCGTGAAGCTGAGCGCCACCTGCCCTACCACCAGCAGATTGCGCAGTTGATGCCGGCTGCTCCGTGCGGTCGATTGCGTGCCGCCCTCTTTGAGCGAGTTCACCAGGTTCAGCCGCTGTGAGAGCGCCGGGATCGATCCGAACACCAGCCCCGTTACCACGGAGACGCCCAGCGTGAACAGCAGGACCTGATTGCTGATGCTTACCTCACTGGCGCGCGTCGTGAAGCGACCAATGAACCTCGCCAGCAGCTCCACGCAGCCGGAGGCCATCAGTAACCCCAGGGCGCCGCCTATCAGGCTCAGCAGTGTGCTCTCAGTCAAAAGCTGGCGCACCAGCCGTCCGCGGCTCGCACCCAGCGCCGCCCGCACTGCGATCTCCTGCTCGCGCCGCATGATTCGCGCCAGCGCCAGGTTGGCTACGTTGGCGCATGCAATCAGCAGCACCAGTCCCGCTGTGGCCAGCAGCACCAGCAGCATGGGCCGCACCTGGTGCGTGAGCTGGTTCTGCAAACCATCTGCGCTGGCAACCAGACTTTGATTCTGCGGATAATCCGTCGGATGCCCCTGCTGCATCCGCGCCGCCACGACCGAAATCTGTTTGTTGGCCGCCGCCAGATCGGCGTCCGCTTTGAGCCGCCCAAACGCCTGCATCGCGCGCGCTCCGCGGTCGGCAATCACTCTCGGCGACGAACTGAAGGGGCACGCCACCGTCGGCATGTAAACGTCATTTTCCCGCGGATACTGCGGCACCGGCGGCAGCACGCCAATCACCGTATGAACTCTATCGTTCATGCGAAAATGCCGGCCGATGACGGACGCATCGCCGCCGTAACGCGTCTTCCAGAAGTTGTAACTGAGCACCAGCTTCGCTTCCGCGCCCACCACGTCGTCCGCCGACGTGAAGAAGTGTCCAAGGTACGGCTTGATTCCCAGCAACTCGAAGAAGTGCGCCGAAACCACGCCGGCTCTTACCTCGTTCGGCTCCTGCCCGTCCAGCAGGATGAATGACATCTGGTGGTATTGCTCCACCTGCGCCAGCGCCTCGACCTGCTGGCGGTAGTCCTTGATCTCCGGTATGGAAAACCCGACGTTGACCCTGTTCGTCTGCGGAAAATCCTGCCGCAGCACCACCAGCTCTTTGCCCTGGGCGTACGGCAGCGGCTTGAGCAGCACGCCATAGACAACGCTGAACAGCGCCGTGTTGGCTCCGATCCCCAGGGCCAGCGCCAGCAGCGCTGCCACGGTGAACCCCGGGTTGTTGCGCAACATGCGAAATCCGTAGCGCAGGTCTTGAAGGAAGGTGCTCATAGGTACTCTCCACGAACGGGCAGTCTGGTCATACATGCTACCGCTTCCACCTACAGAGTAAAGGCAGCTTGCGGGCCGATATCGAACGCAGCTAAGTGACTAATACTAAAAGACGTTTGAGCCGGCCCAAGGTAACCAGTCCCGCGCCGGTGTTCGCAAACGCACAATCGCTGCTCGAAAACGAACAGACTAGGGAAGAGTTTCTCCCCGCACCCGCTGACCGGCCTGAAGCGGCAGCTTCTTCTGGCTCTCCGCCGGCAATGGCCGCCCCACCGGGATCGGCTCCTGGCGATAGAGCTTCACCGTGTGGTGGACCGCCGAGATCACCATCACCAGCAGCATGCCGGAAATGCCGATCGTCCCGCCAACGTCGAACAACTTATGCGCCCGCCCAAACACGTGCACCGTCGACTTCCAGAAAAACAGGCACAGGTTGCCGAGCGAAAGCAGCAATCGCAGCTCCGTCGGTCCCATCTTGAAATAGGAAATCTGGAAGTTCCCCAGCGTGTACGTCGCCAGGAAGATCTCGACCGAGAGCATCAGGAACGCGATCAGCAGTCCCAGCGCTATCGCCGGCGACATCAGCCCTGAAAGCGCAAGCCCGCCCAGAAGAAAGCAGGCGTTAAACGCATCCACAATGTGGTCGACGTAGAAGCCGTAACGCGGGCGCGAGTGGTTGCGAAAGCGCGCCAGAGTCCCATCCAGCGAGTCGCCCAGCCAGTTCAGCGCCAGGCAGGCGATCACCAGCAGCAGCCCCAGGCGGTTCGTCCCAGACCACCAATAGGCGGCGCCGGCTCCGGCCATCGCCACCATGCCCAGAACGGTAAGATGGTCCGAGTTAATCCTGGCCGGCGTTCGGGCCGCCAACCAGATCAGGGTCCGTTTCTCCAGGTTGGCCAGAAAGCTCTGCTGGATTCGTTTCGCCTCGTGAAATGTTCCTTCTTTTGCAGGCTGAACGGTATGCATTGATTTTCACCTCCGATGATTGCTTGCGGCCCGTTACCGGGCCGTTTGCTATGACGCCACAGTGCCGGAGCGCGCCATCCATCGGCAATGCACACCGTCTCATCTGGAGATAAAAAGCAGGTCAACTGCCCAACCCATTGAAACGAGGGCAATCTAGCGCCTTGTGTGACCCAAAGATGAGAATCGTTTCATCTTTAAAGAAAAATTAAGTGCGTTTTCCTCGCTTGACACAGACCTTAGGCCAGCGCAAAATCTTTGCAATTGCCCGGGGCTCGCGCGGAGGCTGCCGGAAAAGATTCCTCTCAAGCGGCGGCCTAGGATGTCGATTAAAGAAACCATGGAAAACACAAACGCTACTGCTGTCTCGGCGGGCCCGATTCGCGCTCCGCGGCACGAGCTGCGCATCCCTCTGCGTTATCGTCTGGAAGGCCAGCAGAACTGGCTCGCCGGCGAAGCCATCAACATGAGTGAATCGGGATTGCTGTTCTCTTCCGACGAACTGCTGGAGCTCGACGTTCGCGTGCAGATCACCTTCCAGCAGTCAGAAGTTCCCATGGGCAGGTCCAGCACGCGCCTGGCGCGCGTCGTCCGCCGCAACCTGAGCAACTGGCCGGAAACCCGGATCATGTTCGGCGCCAAGTTCTGCTGAGCATTCCGCAGCGGGAATTGGAACCGGCCCATGCACCTTGGATACTGTCCCAAAATCCCTCTGCGCGCGAGGTTCCCGGGTATCATCTAAGTTACTGAGGCAGAGTGGCTGTTTACGGGTAATTTTGAAGTTGGATTATCCGGCGCACGTTTCAAATCTCCGGCCACCCTCCGGTAACCGATGGCGAGAGCACACCATGACTTCACAAAACGGACCGAAGAAAGCGCCCTTCGAACGCATTGGACGCAAGCTGGACGAGGAGTTCAGCGAAGCCGCCCAGAAGCTGGAAAAGGAGAGCGAGCGGGTGATCGCCTATCTGAACAGCGAGGTGGTTCCCGCAATCCGCAATCATTCCAGCAAAGCCCTGCGCGCAGCGGCCGAGCAACTCAGCCGCCTGGCCGAGTACATGGACAGAAATCGCGCCAAATAGCGGCGATCGCCGGTCTCCTGCTCTTCCTTGCCGGCTGTTCCGCGCACCGCGAAAAGCCGCCGGTCATGCCGGTGCCGCCTCCTGCTTCGCCCGCGCCGGCATCAACCCCGGCGCCGCGTCGAATCCCCACGCCAACGCCCACGCCGGTGCCGACTCCTTCTTCGTCGCAGATCAGCCGCGGCGATTCGGAGATCCACATCCCGCAGAACGCCAAAGTGCTCTATACCGAAGTTGGCTTTGCCAGCTGGTACGGCCCCGGATTCCAGAAGCGCAACGCCGCCAACGGCCAGCCCTATGACATGAACGCCATGACGGCCGCGCATCGCACGCTCCCGCTTAACACCGTCGTTCGCGTCACCGATCTCAAGACCGGCGAATCCGTCCTGCTGCGCATCACCGATCGCGGGCCCTTCGTCAATGACCGCGTCATCGATCTCTCCCGCGCGGCCGCGCGCAGGCTGAGCGTCTACCAGCACGGCACCGCGCTGGTGCGGATTGAAGTCCTGGAAACGCCTTCACCTATCAAGGAAGGCGGCCGCTGGTGCGTGCAGATCGGTGCCTTTCAGGATTCTGACGACGCGCGCAAGCTGAAGGAAAAGCTGGCCCGCCGCTATCGCACTGCCAAGGTGCTCCAGTTTTCCAGCCCCGTCGGTGGCGACTGGATCCGCGTCCGCGTCGCCGACGACGACAAAAAACGCGCCCAGGAAGTCATGCGCGAGACGCATACTGAAGTTGCGATGTTCCTGGTGCGGCTGGATTGATGTCTCTCCCGAAGTCTCGAGCGAAGCGAGAGATCCCTAC